>Ga0209200_1000242_pt1 | contig 62504 bp, 57 predicted proteins | sample AD_UKC033_MetaG_FD_184406 | JGI IMG/M metagenome (GOLD analysis project Ga0209200, IMG submission 184406) | Active sludge microbial communities of municipal wastewater-treating anaerobic digesters from USA - AD_UKC033_MetaG (SPAdes) (version 2) | ecosystem: Engineered > Bioreactor > Anaerobic >... | reverse complement strand
CACTCACCTGACTTGCTGTTAAGAGGGCACGTTCTAAAATAACCGAACAAGTGGGCCGTTAGCTCAGAGGTAGAGCAGCGGACTTTTAATCCGTTGGCCGCGGGTTCAATCCCCGCACGGCCCACCATAAAAATCAACTATCTTCATATCTTATCAAAAAACGATTTTTTTTGATTTTCGCCAAATTTGGCCAAAATAAGTCATTTCTGCGCCCAAAATGCGCCCACTATTTTAGACTCAAAAATTAATTAAGCATCCAATTATTTGTATGCTCTGATTTCATTATTTACTGGCAGTCTTCTTTTTTACAAAAAAAGGTTTTTAAATTATATTTCATGTGGACATAAATCTTCTTTTAATGTTAAAAAATTCGACACGTTTAACTTTAAAAAAACAAAAAGTATCTGTAGCGGTATTTATAATTGTTTTGGATTGGCTCTTCTTTGTATAAAAATGATAAACGAAGACACCTTGAAAATTGAAATCAATGTTTCAGAGCAAGAGTATTTTAGAGATCATAAAAAAAATACTCTTAATTGTTTTGTTTATCAACTTAAGGATCCGTTTACATTGGAAATATGTTACATCGGTAAAACAAATGATCCGTTTAAAAAATATGATGATGTTTGTAATCCTAATTTATACATGAGTCATGGAGGGCTTTTTCTTTGGTTATCTTATCTCGCATCAAAAAAAGAAAAACCCATATTGACATTTATTTGGCATGTTAAAGGTATGGAAGCAAGAAATGAAATTAAAAAAATAAGAAAAGAAGAAATTAAAAATCACTGGGCACTTGGGCACCCATTGCTGAATAGGACAATAAGAGAAATTGGGGCAAGAGAAAGAATTTTCAAATCAAAATTTTGGTGTTTAGTAAGACAACATATCGATGAGGAAAATTCAATTCCACCTGTATACAAAAAAATGAGCGATTCAAATAAAACAAAATGAGAAGAAAGAAATGTTGCCAAGTATTTTAATCATCTAAAGCAAGTAAAAGGAATTGAAAATTAAATATTTTCAGAAATAAAAGAAAAGAATTATCGAAGTATTTATTGCTGCTAAATTTGACCTTTGATTATGATATGGCTTAACAAAATTCCTAGATGGCGATGAAATATTTCGTTTTTAAGGTGTGCTTTTTCTTTTGATTTGTGGTTGTCCAATTCTTTCTATAAAAAATAGTCTTTACGCATCCCGCACCCCGTTTTTTTATTGTTCATGACTGCAAAAAGACAGGTTTTAGAGACTTCAGACAAGTTTTTTTGTTTTCCGACAGGTTTCCGACAGGTTTTTTTTCGCTTGTTATTTTAATAATATTAATTACATGACATGTTTTACAGGTTTTTTTAGCTCTATTAATATACATTATAAAACACATTTCCTTTCCATCGCGCGTGCGCGTGCGGTTTAGACTAGTATAGATATAGTATAGAGTGAATAATAAATCAATTAAGAACAGGGGAAAACCTGGAAAACCTGTCGGAATGAATAAAATGATGATGGGTAGGCTAATTATTAAAAGTTTTTATTCATTCCGGATCCTAGTAGTTTATATATTCACGACAATATTCATTTCCATACAACATTCATTCAACGGTTTTTATCCAGAATTGCGGGGGCCATGGGCTGCTAACGAGAAGTTTAATGAAAGCTGCTGCTTGCGTAAATGAATATTATTTTCAGATTTCATTGGCGTAGATTTTTTTAATTTCTTCCGGCTGAATACACAAGTAAGCCAAAGTTTGCTTTTGTGTGGCGTGTCCGTAAACTTCCATGAGTTCTGGCAAGGAGTGACCAAAATGTGTCCGCTGGATATAACCCCAAGTCTTGCGTAGAGTATGACTCCCATAGTTGCCCCGCAAATTAATATCAGCGCACCATTTTTTTACCAAATAATTCAAATAAGGGACAGTCATTTGCCCGCGTTGGCCATGGAAAAGATAATCGTTGTCACGATAATTTCTCGTAGCAAGTAGCTGGTTTATGGCATCGATACAGGTTTTATTCAGGTTAATTCGCCGGTCTTTCTTAGTCTTCTTTTCCGTAAGAGAAATTTCTTCCATTGGTTTGAGGCCACGAACCTGTTTGACTTTTAACGAAAGCAGATCGGATGCTCTCAAGTTTGTGTTGATGCCTATTGTGAACATAGCTAAATCTCGTGGTCGATCTGCGAGAAGTTTTTTGATGGAAGAAATATCTTTCATCGATTTAAGAGGTTCAACTTTGATTTTTTGGCCTAGCACCGGGTGATTGTAATTTTGTCCTTTACGCAAAACCTTTTGTCCCCGCTATTAATCTTAACTTTTAGTTATTTTATTGCTAATATATAATGAGTTTGCAACAATTATTTTAAGAAAAATACATCAGACGATGTTAAATGATTGATATTATTAATATATAATACTTTTTAGCTTCATTAACTTTTATGCATTAGTTAATAAGTTTTCAAAAACAAAAAACGTAAAAGTTAATAATCACCACAATAAATCTTACTAGACAACATGCTAATGATTGCAGATTGTCCAAGTGATGTAAAAAATTATGACAGCCAGATGCTTCTGAAAGTGGAATCCTCAAAAAAAGAAAACCGGAGACGTGGGACTCCTCCCCCCGGGTGATGATATCGTGCACGCGATTTTTTGAATTTTTGTTTTTTTCAACTGATCATTGTTTGAAAAAAATGCACAATCTGTGAGTAACGCGTTTATTTGGCCAAAGAGACTCGATCTCTAAAAAATGACACTCAGCCCTTCACCAAATAATTTATGATGTGTAAGGGGTAAACAATTTTATTTGACGCAAATATTATTTTAGGGGTCAGACATCTGAAACGAACATTCCAATGATGAACGGAAAAAAGTTTATAAAAATTTTTCTATAAAAAACATTGTCAAGTATTTTTTTCATAAAGTGAAAAATTATTAGGCTAGGTTTGGCGAGATTTGGATAGTTGTGAAAATAATATTTTGCACTATATCAAAAATTTTGAAAAACCTGTGTTATAATCTCTCATAAGGAAAACGGATTTCTCCGCTTGTGCACAAGCGGAGGCCCGTATTGCTCGACATCGGAACTAACCGAACACACCAGACTGCGGCCTCGCCACGCGCGTGCGAACACACCGTTGACTGGCCTCGGGGCAAGCGGACATGTCGAGTCACTTGATGGTCTGTTAATAACCGGATTCGTAAGAGGTGGCCCCGCAAAGTAATCGGACACGCCACTGAAGCCCCGGTTCCAGACTTGAAAAAATTGGTTGCCGGGTTTGGACGGGAAAACCGGATGCGGACCTTGCCATGGAAAGACACGCCGCAAATGACTTCCCAGAAGACCAGTTCGCCAATGAAAGGGGGAATGTAACAAAGCAAATGCAGAATAAAGCAAGGTTTATTCAGAAAATGGCGCCATTGAGCCTGCTACAAGCTGCTTATAAATCGCCTCCTGAATTTAAGACGGTTTTTACCCCTGAACCGTTCATAGGAGGCATAAATAATTTGCTTGCGGCGATAAGCGGCGGATTGAAAAATTAATTCTTTCCGGCAGAAAAACGCGTGCTGTCAAAAAGCAAAGAATTTGCCTAGGGATCTCTTTGCCTCGTAAAAGAAAAGAATAGATCATCCGATGAAAGTAGCCGACAGCAAATATAAATATATTATGGATCGGCGCATCGAAGTCCACACGAGACGGGTGCGCCCGATTCAGACACTCAAATAGAAAGTAAAAAATATTATCACGTAAACGAATTTAGCATCACGGGCATGAGGATAAGATATATAAACCTTTATTATGAATATTTCGTAGCGAGTTTGAAGATATTTTATTGATTGAGCGAATATTCTCTATAAATCCATGGAGAATAAGAAATACTAAGATGGATGATCGCCTATAAATCTATAATAGTTTAATCTCAATTTCATGCTTCCAATGCTTGTTTTTTCTGCTTTTTCATCCATTCTTTCGCGTCGCCAAGCAGGCTGTCGCGGATTTTTGCCGGTGAAAGAATAATAATATGGGGGATCCACGATTTTAGAATGTCACGGATAGCCTCGTAGTGCCCCACTTTGAAGCTTGCAACCAGTGAGCCGTCTTTTCTTTCCTCTTTGATTTTTTGTGTCGGATACATTTTGCGGCGTTTGAAATAATCGCTGACTTTGCTGTCGATTAAAACCGTAACCTCCAGATTCATTTCACCTTCGAACCAGATATTTGCGCTTTGGTTTAGCGCCTCGTCCAAATTTTCCGGAAAAACCTGAAATCCTGTTTTTAATAACTGAAGATCTTTTATTTTATCCAGAGCGTAACGTTTGAGCAGGCCTGTGGAAGGTTCATTGCCGATTAAATACCAAAATCCCTCGAAATAAACAACGCGGTAAGGTTCGAGCACAACAGAGTGCGATCCTTTCTTTTTAGTATAATGAAAGCTCAACTGTCTTTTTTCGCGGATTGCTTTTACCATGCGGTTTAAAAAAGAACTGTCCAGAGGAATAGCCTCGTCGATTTTGACGAAAACAGGCATGGAAGAAACATTTTCATAAAGCTTTTCCAGTATACCGTTTGCCGCTTTCTGAAAGGGCTGGCCCAACTGCCTCATAACATTCTTCAGAGCCACTACCAGCGCCAGTTCCGTATCGTCAAAAACCTCCAGATTTTTTACCAGATTTTTGTTTAATTGATAAACGCCTTTTTGCGCTTCATGCAGAGGGAAACCCGCTTCTTTCAAAAGTGCTAAATCCCGCTGAATTGTCCGCGGCGTGGTGCGGAATTCTTTGGCCAGCCAGCTGCTTAATATTTGTTCTTTTTCTATAAAAATCCTCAAAATCTGTGTTACGCGGATGAGTTTTGAGTGTGTTTTTTTCTCGCGGCGCATGATTTTACCTCCAATATTGCTGTAATATTAAGCAGTTAATAAAAAAGGAAACACCGAAAAATAATGCGACATACGTTTGTCGCTCTGCCATTGAAATAACAGAGAAAATTTATTAAATCAATATAAAAGGGAAAAGGTGTTTTATGAAAACAGAAACAAGACCAACGGTATTGCTCGTTGATGACGAAGAACCGTTTTTGGATTCACTTTCTGATGGATTGAGCAGCTATCGCAAATACTTTCAGATCCTCACGGCTATCAACGGCAAGGAAGCTGTCAAGGTTTTAAAGCTGCACCCCATTAACCTGGTTATTACCGACTTAAGCATGCCGGTAATGGATGGTTTTGAACTGCTGGCATATATGAGTAGAAACTATCCAACTATACCTGTCGTTTTGATGACAGCTTACGGCACTCCTAAAATCGAAGAGATAGTTATGAATATGGGTGTGTTTCGCTATCTGGAACTGCCGATCGATGTTGACACAATGGCAGATATTATTATTGACGCTTTAAATATGCGTGTACCTCAGCAAACATTGCCCGAAAGTATTTTTGATATATCCCCTGACAGGAAAAACCAGATTCTGCGATATGCCGAGCGGGCTGATGACCTGATGGAAGGTTTTTATGATCCGTCTGTCACTTATACGAAGAAGGGGCGCGTCGGCGAAGCCCTCTTTTGCTTGAAAGCACTACTGGAACGCACTCCTTACGTGCAGGACAAAGTCTGGGCTCTATATGCCATGGGGCAGATAATGGAGCAGCTGAGCAAGTATGACCAGGCTCTAACCTATTATCAGGAAGCGGCAAATTTTTGTCATCGCACCTACGAGCGATTCTACTGGATTAACAATAATATTGGTTACTGTTTATGCATGCTGGGGCGTTATCAGGAAGCGGAGAAATACTGCCGGGTAGCGCTGAATACAGATAAAAGCAGGGCAAACGCTTATAAAAATTTGGGACTCGCGCTGGAAGGACAGGGCCGCCTGCGCGAGGCAGTTGACTATTATATAACGGCCACAAAGATCAACGCCCAGGATGTGCGCGCGGCAAATCATCTGGAAAAACTTCTGAGAAATAATCCGTCTCTGGATAATGAGTTCAATGTGGCGTTAAAAGAATGCAAAGAAATAATCAGGGAGGCAAGGCAGGGGCAGGACGAGACAAAACACCTGCACTGATTTTTGCCGGACAGTGTTTATATTGCGGCGTTTATTTTTCTTTGCCACGGTCATTTCCACTAATATAACACGCAACACTTTTTCAAACAGGAGTTGGTCATGAACGAAGTAAAAATATTCACCGCGGACGTAGAAGCAAAGAGACGCAGTGCTAATGTTTGCGCCTATGGCATTGATCTAGGTACAACTAATTCCTGTGTTGCCCGGGCAAGCTGGCAGCCCGGTGGAAAACCCATCTGCGATGTTGTCAATATTAATCAGTCTCTTTGGCCTGAAGGCGCTGTGGAAAGCCCCCTGGTGCCGTCAGTTATTGCTCTGGCCGGCGTGGAAGATAAACTTGTAGGCGCGGGAGCAAAAAAACTGCGGGCAAGGCCGCAGGATGCCAACCTCATGCCGGAGCGTGATCTCTTTTATGAAACAAAAAACGATATCGGTTTACGTAAGACATATCATCGCGCTGATGAAGCTTACGGCAACGCCGCGAAAATAGCCGGGCATTTGCTGCGCTACCTAAAGGAATCGGCAATTAATGGCCAGGGCAAAAATGCTTCCATCAACGTAACCGTTCCTGCTTCCTTTCAGCTTAACCAGCGCCGGGACACGCTCTTTGCCTGCAAGTTCGCCGGACTTAAATTGCAAGATGATGATCTGCTGGATGAACCGACGGCGGCGCTTATTGATTACATCATGAGCGGGAAAGCCCCGCATTCATTTGAACCGGGTAAAACAACGCAATGTGTGGTCTTTGATTTCGGCGGCGGCACCTGCGACGTGGCAGTTATGGAGATTACTGTTGATAAGAGAACAAAACAGGTACTGATGAGCCAGGTTGCCGTTTCCCGCTACCATCGCCTGGGCGGTGGCGATTTGGATACGGCAATTGTCCACGAAGTGCTTATTCCCCGTCTGCTTAGGGAAAACAGTCTGGGGCCGCTTGACCTTACATGGGCGGAAAAGAAACGAGGACTGGAACCACAGCTTTTGGGCACAGCAGAAAAGCTCAAAGAATCTCTTTGCCGCGGTATAAACCATCTCCGGAAATTGCACAAATACGACAAGGCCGATAAGGAAAAAGTCAAGGCGCGCTGCTCCAGCGTGGATATCTATCTGGGGAAACGCTCATTTTATCTATCCGAGCCGACGCTCAGCGCTGCTGAATGGGAAAAAATCCTTGAGCCGTTTCTGGATAGGGATCTTCTTTTTGCCCGGCAGACAGATTATCGCCTGACGCAGTCTGTCTTTGCGCCGTTGCAGGATGCGCTCGATAGGGCAGGCCGCAAGCCGGAAGATATTGATTTTTGCCTGATGGTCGGAGGCAGTTCACTCATTCCCCAGGTGAGAGACGCGGTGGAAGAATATTTTCAAAAAAGCGCGGTTGGTTATTTTGATGACCCGATGGATATCCAGCTATCTGTTGCCCGCGGAGCGGCTTGGAACGCCTTGTATAAGAAGCTGACAAACAGAAATCTTATCCGTGCGGTTGTGCAGGAAGACCTGGCACTCATGACTAGAGGCCAAGCGTTATATCCGCTTATTCCCGCGCGCACGGTATTGCCCTTTCCTGCGGAAAATGAATGGGCGCGTGTGGAGCTGGAGATTCATCCGCAAACAAGTATATTCACCGATAAACTTCTTTTTAAAATTGTCGGCGCTACCGCAAGACAAACAATCCTGCATGAAATCTGGGACATCCCGGAATATCTCGAGGCGGGAAGGGAAATCATTATGGAATACAACATGACGGCGGGTAAGCAGTTCCATTGCCGCGCTTTCTTAAAAGATGACCCGGAAGTTGCTTTTGAACATCATGTGGAAAACCCGCTGGTCAACGTTGTTAATCCCGGCTCTACGCGACTTTTTATTGAAGAAAAGGAAGAAGAATTGCGGAAAAAAGGCGGAGGCACAGCGGATGATGTGGATGATTTTGTGCAACTTGCCACTTCTTACGCGGAATTGAATCAGAAAGAAAGAGCCATTAACTGGCTTAGATCCGCCATGAATAAACTGGGGCACGCAGATGCGACAATACTTAATCTCCAGGGTAATTATTACGGAGAGCTTGGTGACCATGAACGTGAAGAAAAGCTCTATCGCGAGGCAGACCGGGCTACAACATCCTGGGGCGGGCCGCTTTTTAACCTTGCCTTGAGTTTTTATAATCGCGGTAAATATAAGGAAGCAACTGAAGCCATTGAGCAGGCAATGAAAAAAGATCACAGACAAGGCCCATACCTGACACTCAAGGCAATGTGCCTGGACAAAAGCGAACCTCAGATAACTCACAAGTTAATTTATCAGCAGGCAATTAAAGCTTTTGGCGCCGTATCAACACTTTCGGAATGGGAATTGGGCTGGTATTTAACCGCCGTGCGTGCCGTGGGAGATGCAAAGGCAATTAAGGAGGCGGAAGAAGAAAGAAAAAAAAGAAATAAAAAAGGAATACCGGAAGTGTATGAAGATGCGGTATTGCCGGTAGTCAAGGGAGGGCTGGTAAAGAGAAAAAAGGCGATGTTTGATTTTTGATTTTCATTGTGTAATTGCGAGCGCAGCTAAGCAATCTCATGGCTTATCAGCCGGAGCCTTCACCCTTGTGTCTTTTTACGGTTGCAATATTTCTGTAATGCTGTATTATTCTTGAGAAAATCTTTACTAGAAACATTTAAAAACAGTATTTCAGAGCGTAAACAAATATTTTATTTTTCATGAGCTAAATAGATATGCCTAATTTCATTACTAACGCATCGGATAAGGATCTAAAGAAACGCCTCAATGAGTTGATTGCTAAAAGCGAAGAATTAAAATTTCTTGTTGGGTTTTTTTATTTTTCCGGGATCAGGGAATTATATGATGGGCTAAAATCAAATCCAAACACGGTGATTAAAGTATTAGTTGGGCTGAATGTTGATCGTGCAAATTTTGGCCTTATTGAATATTCGGTTACAGAGCAGCTATCAGATGAAGAAAATATTTACAAATACTTTGAATCAATTAAAAAATCTCTTAATGATGAAAATTTCGACACGAAGGAATTTTACAGGCAAGTAAGATTTTTTGTTGAGCTTATTAAAAACGACAAGCTAATTATCCGCAAATCCTATAAACCTAACCATGCCAAGCTTTATTTGTTCAAGCTGGAGCAAAGTCAAGTAGGCAAGAATAATTTGTTTATTACAGGTTCAAGCAATCTAACAAAATCCGGGCTCTCCACTCAAAACGAGTTTAATGTTGAAATTGGTGATTATGGGTTTGAGGATGCCGAGCAATACTTTGATGGGTTGTGGTCAGAGGCTGTAAAGATTACAGAATATCCAGATATTAAAGAGAAGCTCATTCACGTTGTTGAAAAAGAAACCTTAGTCAAAGATGTTACTCCTTTTGAAGCATTTTGTTTGGTTTTGAAAGCTTATTTGGATTCATTTGGGCATAAAGAAATTGGTGAGTCCTTAATAAAAACCTTGTTAGAAAACGGATACAAGCCTTACCAATACCAGCTTGATGCCGTGAAACAAGCGCTGGCAATTATAGAAAATAATAACGGGGTTATTATCGCAGATGTGGTTGGTCTGGGCAAAACTATTATTGCTTGTGCTATTGCCAAGCAGCTTAAGAAAAGAGGTCTTGTTATTTGTCCCCCGGGTTTAGTAGGTGACATAAACAGAAAATCAGGGTGGAAAAAATATGCTAAGGAATTCGGATTATATGATTGGGAAATACGCTCACTCGGTGATTTGGAAAATATCTTAGAATTTGTGAAGAGAGACAAAGATATTGAAGTGATCATAGTTGATGAAGCTCATCGGTTCAGAAACCAAGATACAAAAGATTATGAGTTATTGAAAAATATATGCCGGGGAAAACAGGTAATCCTTTTAACTGCTACGCCCTTTAATAATCGTCCTGGTGATATCCTGTCACTTTTAAAATTATTCATTAGCCCAAAGAAATCATCTATCACTCTAGAAAACAACCTTGTTGACCAGTTTAAAAGCTTCAAAGGATTTTTCGACAGACTGGGTTACATCAAGAAATATAAAAATTCCAACGACAACGCAAAACGAAATAAAGCTACTACCTATTATAAGGCTATGTTTGGCGAAGAAAAAATAGATTTGAAGAAAGTAACTGACCGGGCGCGTTATTTAGCAAAGCAGATAAGGAATGTTATTGAACCTGTGACAATAAGACGAAACCGACTCGATCTTACCAATAACCCTTTTTATCAAAAAGAAGTAAATGATTTATCAAAAGTTACCGATCCTCAGGAATGGTATTATTCATTAAACAAAGAGCAATCAGAATTCTATAATCAGATAATAGGCGATTATTTCGGCGATCCTGATGATGGCGGGCGATTTAAAGGCGCTATATACAGACCGTTTGAGTATGAACAAGGCGTCAAAGAAGAAATGAGTGAAGAAGATAATCGCCAATTCCAACAACAGCGCAACTTATTTGATTTCATGCGACGCCTGCTGGTAAAACGCTTTGAAAGCTCTTTCGGCTCATTTGAGCAGAGCATTAAAAATTTCAAAAGAGTCGCAATTAATTGTCAAAAATTCATAAATCGAACAGGCGAATATATTTTAGATCGGGCACTATTAGAAAAGATTTATGAATTGGATGCTGATGAGATAGAAAAATATCTGGTTGAGTATGAAGAGAAGATCAGCAAGGGAGAATACCCCAAAAATCACAAACGATATAAAGTAAAAGACTTCAAGTATAAGGATGAATTTAAAGATAATTTAGAAGCCGACATACAGCTTTTTGACGATATACTTAAAAAGCTCTCTCAGCTAGATTTGGTGCAGAATGATCCAAAAACAAAATGCCTGATTGATAATATCAAAAACGAATTTGCAAAAAAGCCGGGCAAAAACGAGCCCAAGAGAAAAATCATAATATTTTCCGAGTATGTGGACACAGTTTTATATCTCGAAAAAGCGCTTGATAAGCAATTTGGCAAAAAGATGCTTGTGGTGGCTGGAGATTTGCCGCAATCAAGAATATTATCTATAAATAAAAACTTCGATGCCTCTTATGCAGAGCAGGATAATGAATACAATTTGCTTTTAACTTCAGATAAAATATCAGAAGGTTTTAATCTAAACCGTGCCGGAATGGTTATCAACTGTGATATTCCTTGGAATCCAGTCCGTGTTATCCAGCGTCTTGGGCGCATTAACCGCATAAGTAAAAAAGTTTTTGATGAATTATATATTGTAAATTTTTTCCCGACGGAAACAGGCGCTAAGCTTGTTCAATCACGTGAAATTGCTGCTAATAAAATGTTTTTGATACATACTGCCTTAGGAGAGGACGCCAAAATATTTGATATAGAAGAAGAGCCAACCCCAGCCGGTTTATTTAAACGCCTGCAGCAAAATCCTGATGAACAGGAAGAAGAAAGTTTTTACACTAAAGCCCTTAAGGAATATTTGAAAATCACAGAAGAGAATCCTGCGCTTGTTGAAAATATTGTAAATTATCCCAGGCGCATCAAGGTTGCCAAAAAAGGGCACGAAAATGAACTATTGGTATTTTTTAAAAAAGGCCGTCTTTATGTTAGCGGCTCAGCAACAGATTTAGAGACGCCGGAGCCCTACCACAGCACGTTTGAGGAAGTTTTTAATAAAATTGTATGTTTGCCCAGTGAAAATGCGCTGGATTGGAACACTGATAATTTTTGGAAGACCTATAAGGCTATTCAGGATTTTCGTGACTATCGTCTTGGACAGGTAAGCGAGCAGAGTCTGGAGCAAAAAGCCTTCAACAATCTTGAGTCTCTGATTCGTAACACAAAAGAAGATTTAATGCCCCACAAGGATTTTTTGCGCACCCTAAAGGAAGATATTTTAGGCTACGGGACATTGGCAGATTTTACCTTACGAAGGATAATGAATTTGAAAGATAATAATGCAAAAGAAATTGAGGCATTAAAGAATGAATTGGGCTTAGATTATCTTATCAAGGAAAAGTCTCGTCAGAGGGATCAGAAAAAAGAAATCATTATAGCTATAGAGAATAAAAAACTATGAGCGAATCCAGGGCAATACTGGAAAATGTAATAAACGATTTTTCGCCGGACAAATTTACTCTTTTTTTTAGAAAAAAGAGCCGCAATTTTGTGGCGCGGGAAGATAGCTACTCTCGGTATAATGATGATGATTTCAAAAATGGCATACAGCTTGGAGAAATAAAATATCAGGAAAATGAGCGCCTGCTGATCTGCGCTTTTGAGGTTAAAAAACCTCTATCGGAGAGGGCAGGTAAAAAATCTCAATACGACAAAGCTAAAGCTATACTCAAATCGGCTGAAAACCAAAAATGCTATGCTGGCATTTTTATTTTCTACGATGCAAATGGCAATTTCCGTTTTTCATTAGTTTATCCTGAATATGCAGCTCACAGAAGAAAGTGGTCTAGCTTCCGGCGCTTTACTTATTTTGTCAGCAATGAATTTACCAACAAGACCTTCTTGCAGCGCATTGCCGCCCATGATGATGATTTTACATCACTGGAGAAAGTCAAGGAATCCTTTGCCGTCGGACCAGTTACCAATTTATTTTACAAAGAATTTTTTGAAGAATATGGAAAACTTGTTCAAGCTGTAAGGAAAATAAATAAAATTGATGAAGAAAAGGCGCGGGATTTTGTTCTGCTCTTTGCCATACGCACCATCTTTTTGGGCTTCATTCAAAAAAGAAAATGGCTGGGCGACAACGAAAAATTCATCCAGCATTTCTTTACCGCCTATCAGGCGACCAGAGAAAAAGACAAGTTCTATGAAGACTGGCTTTCCATCCTGTTTTTTGAAGCGCTCAATCACCGGTTTTCTCCCCGCAGGCATTTGCCCGCCCAATTCAACGACTCCTTAAGGCTTGCTCCCTATCTGAACGGTGGTCTGTTCAAGGAAAAGAAAGAATACGACGAGCAGGGCTGGCTAATACCGGATAACGAAATCGCCGGTTTCTTTGATTTCCTTTTCTCGCACAGCTTTACCATTGAAGAAAGCTCGCTGAACGACGCCGAACTCCAGCTCAACCCGGAATTTTTGGGCATTATCTTTGAGCGCCTGATCAATAAGGCTGACGGAGCGGTTTACACGCCGCGCACCGAAGTTGATTTGATGTGCCGCCTGAGTCTCGTCCAATGGCTCAACAAAAATCTTGACTTGCCGATCACCAAAACCAACCTGTATGAATTGTTTTTCCGCGAAGGCGAAGCGGAGGAAGACCAGAAGGAAGGCAGCTTCTCCAAGAAAGAAGCGCGCGAAATCCTTGACAAAATGGAAAGCCTGGCGATTTGCGATCCGGCGGTCGGGTCCGGCGCTTTTCTGGTCGGCATGATGCAGGTCATGGACGAGACCGAGCAAATCCTCAAAGTACGTTACGATCTCGATTCACAAAATGTATTTGAAAGAAAAAAGTCGATCATTGCCCAATCGCTCTACGGCGTGGAAGTCAAGGAATGGGCGGTCTGGATTTGCCAGTTGCGTTTGTGGCTCTCCCTCTTTGTGGAAGCGCCCGATGAAATGCGGTATTCGCCCACGGCAATTCTGCCCAGCCTGGAATTCAAAATCCGGCAGGGCGATTCGCTGGTGCAGAGAATCGGCAACAAAACATTTCCTGTTGCTGGCCATGCGAATGTCGGCAAAGGCGTCAAGGACAAGGTCACAAAACTCAAAAATATAAAAACGGAATACTTCTACAACAAAGCCCATGTTGATGACTGGGAAATCCGCCAGCGTGAACTGGCCGTCTTTGAAGAAATACTGCAAACGGAAATGAACGAAAAGCAGCAGGAAATATTTGTCTTGAAGCACCAGAAGAGAAGCGAAACCGCATCGCTTGCCGGTATTGACGAAATCAAACCCAAACAGTCGGCGCTGGATTTCGACAAGGAAAGAATCAAAGAACTGGAAGCGCAGATTGCCGAACTTCAGGAACAGAAAAAAAGCATCCGCCAAGACAAGCCGCTAGTCTGGAACATCGAGTTCGCCGAAATATTTGTCGAAAAAGAAGGCTTCGACATCGTCATCGGCAATCCGCCTTATGTGCAGAAGGAAGACATTGCTGACCCTTTAAAAAAAATCAAGGACAAAAAAGAATACAAGGCCTGTTTGCAGGAAATGGCGCGGATGGATTTTCCGGAAGAGTTTCCGGCCAAAAAGAAAATCAATGCCCAGTCCGACCTCTACACTTATTTTTATATCCGCGCCTTGCGCCTGCTCAACCCGCGGGGCATTCATACCTTTATCTGCTCCAATTCATGGCTGGATGTGGGCTACGGCGTCTGGCTTCAGGAATTTCTGCTCAATCGCTGTCCGGTGGAATTGATTATTGACAACCACGCCAAACGCAGCTTTGAAGCGGCGGATGTCAACACCATCATCTCCGTCATTCACGCGCCGCGCAAAAAAATTGACCCGCAGCATATGGTGAAATTTGTCGCCTTCAAGAGGCCGTTTGAAGAAGCGATTTATACCGAAAACCTTTTGGCTATTGAGAATTCCGACAAAGTTATCTCCAATAAGATCTTCCGCGTTTACCCCATTACGGTAAAGGACCTCAAAGAAACCGGCACAGAATACGAAAACGAAGCAAAGAAAAAGTTGGGTGTCGGAAAATACGAAGGCAATAAATGGGGCGGCAAGTATCTCCGCGCGCCTGATTTTTTCCTAGAACTTATAAAACAAAATCAAAATATTAAAAAAATATCTGATATCTGCATCATAGATGGATATGTCCATGATAACAATACCGGGCAATCATTTCCCAAGACGCATTTTATTAAATCAGTAAAAAATACTCGAAGCATTCATCTAAAGAAAAACAGCGAAGGCGTAATTAAATATGGAGTGAAAACTGAAGGAAATTCACGCGTGATAGCACCCATTCTTATGGCTAGAACATATGGCCGTGACCATTTGGTTTTATATAATTCAGAAGGTATAATTGGCAAAGAATTCTATAAAATAATTCCCCAAAATAATGATGAAATAATTACCATAGCCGCTTTTTGTAATTCGACATTTTTTATTCTCGAAAGAGAATTATTTGGATTAACAAATCTTGGTGGTGGTGGGTTGAAATTCAGCGCTGATGATATTGGATGCTTTTATATTCCAAACGGATTATTTTTTAATCAGGATAAATATTTAAAAACATTCTTTGAAAGGGAAATAGAAACTATATTTGACGAATGCGGAATTGACCCGGAATCAAAAACACCGATTGAAGAGCAGGAACCCAAACCGCTGCCGGACCGCGCCGAACTGGATAAAATAGTTTTCGATGCGCTGGATCTGAACAAAGAAGAACGCAAAGAAGTCTATCGCGCCGTCTGCCGCCTCGTCTGGAACCGCATCAGCAAAGCCAAAAGCTTATAATATAATGGTATAATGAGAAATAATTGTGTTTTGCGCTAATTGCGGCATAAAGATAATGGCAATAGACAATTGCCGTTATTCCTGAAACGTAAAGATAAGAAGCAAAAAGGAATTTTTATAATGAAAAGCATTTCAGAAGATCTCATTATCGATATACGAAAATTATTGGATATAGAAAAAGAATATAACAAATATGTCTATGAAACAAAAGGACCTGAAACAAAACAAGAAATTGAAGTTTACCTTAAAAATATAATGAGCAAAGCAAAAGATGCGTATACTTTAAGGCACAAGATATTACTTAATTCTGAGGAAATAGATATAATCCAGATTCGCGATAATGGTGTTAAAGAAATATTAAGTAAAATCAGGGAAAATAAGGACAAATTTTATTCTGTTTCTGCCCATATACAATTCTCAGGATTATTGAATGGAAATCGCGATGACAATAAAAAAATATCTACGGATCTTTCTGATCAATTGTTATCCGATGATGACTTGCTATTGAAATTTCATGGCTCGTTCAGTTATATTGATTACTATATTAGAAGGATTAAAGTCGGGCCAATTATTTACACATCCTATCTTCCAATCGCTTTAAAACAATATTTTTCCGAGGTAAGGCAAGCTTATGCATTTGGTTTGTATAGATCGAGCATAATTATGTGCAGAAGTGTGTTGGAAATTAGTTTGTATGATAAATTAAAGAGAAAAAAATTAATCTCTAATATTACAAGTAATGTTACTGATATGAAAAAATACTTTGATGATAAACTTTTTGAACTCATAAAAATTACAAAAAATAATAACATAATTAATAAGCATCTCTCAGATCGGTGTCATGAAATTAGAGAAATAGCAAACAAGGTTTTACATTTAAAAGAAGATGAAATTAAAGTAGCTGAAGATGACGTATTAAAGATGATAAAAGATACATTGGAAATTGTAGAATATTTGTATAAATAAATGAAGAAGCTTATTGTTTTTATCACCGCATTATTATTTAAAGTAGTTCAAAAGGAGATAATTTCCGAAGTGTAAATCGGGGTCGAATATTTATTCTTGACATTTCATTTTAAAAAAAACTAGTGGTGATGAAGTGAATTCAAAAATGCTGTTTTACATCCCTGAGTACAGACCTTTAGCTGACATTCCTATGATTAAAAGAAGATTTATATTGGCAGAAAAAATCAAAAGTGAAAAAATTGGGACAGTTGTTACAGGGAGAAGTGCCACAGATGAAGATGTTTTATCATTTCATACGCCTGAATATGTTGATGCATTAAGAACAGGTTATCCAGATGAAATTGCTTCCTCTGGCTTACATTGGTCTGAAACATTATATGAAGATGCTAAAAAAAATACAGGATCGCTACTCAACGCCATAGATGAATCTTTGTCAAAAGGAGTCTCCGGCGCACTGGGGCTAGGAGGACATCATGCTTTGCCGGAGCATGGTGGTGCGTTGAGCGTTTTAAATTGCATCGGTATTGGTGTCATGTATGCAAAAAAAAGAGTTCAACGAGTCCTTATGCTAGATTTGGACATGCATTTTTCGAATGGGACTACTATAGGACTAGCAGACGCAGAAAATGTTTTCCTGTTTGATTATTATGGCCAAGCCTATAATTTTAACAGGCCAAACATCCCTCATTTATTCAGGGATCTTTCAGGTGAACCATACGGCGCATCCTATCTAAACATGCTCAGAAACGAGTTGCCTCGGACAATTGATCAATTTCAGCCAAATTTATGCATATACCTTTCAGGTATGGATGTTTATAGGGGTAGTGCTAATGCAAGATTGCTTTTAACCGAAAAAGACATTCAGGACAGGGAAGAATTTGTATTTAATCAATTTGCGGAGAGAAAAATACCCATCGCCTATACATACGGCGGCGGATACTATACAGAGGAAACTGCCGCAAATCTTTACTATCTGGCAGCCAAAGCAGCTAGTGATGCTTTTTTAAAATTTTATAATTCTTAAACCGGTCTATGCAAATTACGCCTGCGTAAAATTATAGAAACCATGGGCAGATTATAATTTAATGATTTAATCAATAATGATAATAATGAAGGTTCTGTTTTGTATAGCACAAAACATAAAAGTGTAATTAAAATCATAGCTCTTGATCTTGAAGGTACTTTGATTGCTAGTGCAAACAACCCCGTTCCGCGCCCAGGGCTTTATCAGTTTCTGCAATGGTGCAAGAAAAATTTCAAACAAGTTGTCATATATACCTGCGTTGATGAGCCTATCTTCAGGTCAATAGCAAACAAATTAGTCATAAATGAAGCTGTCCCGTCTTGGTTCAGGGAAATTAAATATGTTGAATGGGACGGTATGATTAAAGATTTATATAATATTGATGGCATAGAACCCGAGCAGGCAATAATTGTTGATGATATGGAAATTTTCATTTCAGAAAACCAGAAATCGCAATGGATAGAAATAAAAACCTTTGATTTTCCCTATCCTGAAGATGACAATGAATTTATCAGGGTGGCTAATGCCATTAGGGAAAAATTCTAAATTTACATTTTTTGTGAAAAAGGTGACGGTTCTATTTAATTTTAATATCAATAATAAACGGATTGATTCTGCTGATTTGGCTATGCATTAATCTATAGTTGTTTCTTATTAAATGAAATATGCTAGTAGAAGGTGAAAAAAGTAATCACAGTTTGTTAATTGTTAGATTTCTTATTTGGAGGTATGCGTGATGCCAAGGGCAACAGAGGGGAATATCAAAAAGTCGATTATCAAAGCGATCGACAAAGCCGCCAAAGAGATCAAAAAACTAACAGGTGAGCATTTAAGAAAGTCGCCGGAGTATATACTTAATGTTTATATTGTAAAAGAAATCTGTAAAATATTTCAGACGATAGGTTTCCGGTTTGAGATGAGGTTTTCCGATCTGTTCAGAGTCTTTAACATAACCCCGAGGTTTCCCAAGTATATTGGAGAAGGAGCAAAGTTTGACATTGTCTTGACATCAAGAAGAACGTCGCGTCCTAGACATGTAATTGAGGTTAAAAGATCCATCTCAAATAGGCAGATTGCGAAAGAAACAAAGAGGATAAAATTTGTGGCTGAGTCAAATCATGGTAGTAGGCGTTTAGAGAAAGGATTCATCGTGTGTGTGGCTCGTATAAAGGAAAGAGGAAGGCCGGCAGAAACTTTAATTGAGAATCGTGCAAAAATAATTAGGAAGATTGTTGGCTTGAGATTCACTGTTACCGAACTGCACAAGATGTATGAGTATGGTGAGCTTGGATTCGCCAAGAATGAAAGATTAATAGTTGTTGTATTCGAGATAAAGAATCGATCAAATCGCTAAAGGAGTAAGTATGAAAGGCTTAATATATAATCTGGAATTATAGAAGAATACGGGACAGGTACAATTATCGTCTATAATATTTATTTTTGGATGATGACCTGCGCCAGAGTGACACACTGTACTATTTAACCCCGGAAGAAAATGTTATTGTGAAGGGACATAAATAAAAGATACATCAAATGGCATAATTTAATAACTGAACCTGCACCGTATTAACAAGGTAAAGCAAATGCAAAAAACAGAAAATCAGGAGTACGGAATCCATAGTATTATGATGTAATGAAAATATTTCGTAAGGACTTAAGACAAAGATTTCATGAATGAAGTAACTTTTAATGATACTGAGAAAACCCGAAATATTTTAAATCGTCTTATTAACGATTCTCGTCTTTACAGTCAAAGTAAAGATTATAAGGATTTATTAGACTTTGTGGTGCGCCTGCGCAATTTCGCGCCGTTTAATGCGATGCTTTTACAGATACAGAAGCCTGGATTGAGCTATGCGGCTTCGGCCAGCGACTGGTGGAAAAGTTTTCAACGCAAACCGAAGCGCAATGCACGTCCGCTTCTGATTCTCTGGCCGTTCGGTCCAGTGGCGCTGGTTTATGATGTCATGGACACTGAAGGTAAACAGCTTCCCGAAGATGTTGATACTTTTCATGCTCGTGGGACCATTAATAAAAATCGTGTTTTGTATTTCATTTCAAAGATGGAGAAAAAACGCATCGAAGTATACTGGATGGATGCGGGCGACAAAAAAGCGGGTGAGATTCGTGTAATAAAGCGGGCGGATGAAGATAGCAAATTAAATTATTATCACATGGATATTAATCGCAATCATGAACCTGCTACTCAATTCGTAACTCTCACACATGAATTGGCTCATTTGTTTTTAGGACACCTTGGTCAAGACAAAGCGATGAACGTACCTGAGCGGCGACAACAATCGTTAATGATGGCTGAGCTAGAAGCTGAATCAGTGGCTTATCTGGTTTGCGCACGCAGTGGCGTAAAATCAAAGTCTGAAACATATCTAAAAAATTATGTTGATAACAATACAACGATAGATGATTTGGATGTTTATAATATCATGCGCGCCGCCGGCCAAATCGAAACAATGCTTGGCCTGACCGACAATACAAAGTTCATTTAAAGATGATTATAAGGTCAAAGGAAGTAATGATGAAAATCTTATTTGATCAATCCGGCAACCCTATCAATCCAGGAGAAATCAAAAATGCTGTTGATGATTTCGGTAAAAGTTACGCAGCGACAGTAAACAATATTATCAGAAGCTCGCAGCGGAGTTTGACACAAGATATTTTTGCTGAAAACGTGGCTAGGCTTATGGCAAATTTCAAAATGACACGCAAAGGTCTGTTTAATGGGATCAAATATTTAAATGGTGCTGTTCAAGACCCAAATGGTCAAATATTATCATGCTGGTTACTGATAGGCAGCGATGCCATCAATCTTAAAAATTACCTACTGCAACAGAATGTCAAAAATACTAAAAGAACGCTGGCTGAGTTGTCTGCAAATGCAAAAGATAAAGCCAGCGCAGATCTTTGGATAATGTTCAAAAAGCTTTTATCCGTATGCATGAGCGACGGATCATACGGTCTTGTGGCTGCCAGTAAGATTTTGTTTTCAATATTTCCGGAAATTGCACTTCCGATTGACAATGTTCAGTGGAAAAGTATTTTTAAGACAGTTGATTACAGTGACGTAACAGCTTTGATGGCCCATGAAATCATCACCTGGGAAAACCAAACAGGTCATCAACTCGATTCATGTGATACTTCCGGTTCGTTTACCGTTGTTGCCGTTTACAATGTCATGGCTATGAAAGCTCGGCCATAAATATACAAGGAAGTTAAAATGCCACAAAATGCTAATGCAGGTCGTGAAGCAAATCTGTTTGGTCATAGAATAGCAAAAATTGTTGCAGAAGAATTACATCTTGAATTCACCGGTCATTCATCAAGTAATCAGTGCAAAGGACCTAAGGGCATAGGTGTTATTAAATCTGCAAAAGAAGGTAATGCTTATATCGGTATTTTGAAGACAATGCTGCCTAGATTAGATATAATTTATGCTGCCATAGGATGCGATAAAAATACATATCAGGTATTTGAGGTGACTAAAAATAAGGTTGAAGAATTTAAATTTGAACCGACTTCAAAGAAAAATAAAAATCAGTGGTTCATAAAAGTTCGTGATATTAAGAAACTCCGGCCAGTATTGAAAATTAGTGATACAGGTAGTACTTCTGCTAAAAAAATAATGCCTTCAAAAGTAGTTCATAAAAAAGAACATAAACAAACTCAAAATATAGAGAAAAGAATCCAAGAACTGTTTGAATCTTACAATAATATAATGGATGAATTACGGGACCTGAAAGTTATCAGAAGCACGAATAATCCTGCCGGTGATTATGGCGAATATCTTGCCGAACATAAACTGGGACTTATACAAGCGCCAAAATCATCTAAAGGATATGACCTGACAGATAATAATGGTACAAAATATCAGGTTAAAACAAGAAGGCTGACAAGGCATAATAAATCACGACAATTGGGTGGTTTTCGCGATCTTGATGAAAAACTATTTGATTATTGTCTTGCAATAATCCTTACAGAAGATTTCATTCTTAATGAAATGTGGGTAATATCACATGATATAATATGCAAATATACGCGCGATACTACTCGTGGATTTCAGCGTCTTGTGCTTGATGGTAAATTATTAAAGGAAATCGGTGTAAAACGTATTTTTTAATTATCAGAAGATTCTATTGATATAAAATATAAGAAAGACTGTTATGGAAAGCTCCAGACACATACCTAAATGGACAAAACGTGTTGTTACCGATATGGGCGGACGTGATCCTTTGGGATTATCGCGCGTCGGTCAGATAATAACTGATTATCTGCTGACGGGTATCATTACGCAGACAGACCGGGCAAGGTATTATTCTTTCTACTGCTGGGCTTTATGGCACATACAGATGGAGGAATCACCAAAAAGGTTTCAGGATTTTGTCGATGGCTTTCGCCGAAGAGAGGCTGCTGTTGCTCTTGCAACAGTTCTCAACAATGAATCAACATCACCCGTTGGTGTTACTGCCGTCAAGATTAATATAAATGAAGGCAGAGATGAAAAACAATTTAACACCGACTTCAGAGTATTGCCTTCAAATCAGCTTGGCGGCTATGGTCAATATTATGCCGGATCAATATATAACCTTGGGTTGACCCATCGTTTGGAAGACGGTATTGATCGCGTCACGGAAGGCAATGCAGTGGATCTTGCGACGTGTTTTCATGATTCTGTAAAAAAAACTCCATACATAAAAAAACTTTTATATCTTGAAAAAACCATTGCATTAAAGGATTTGGAATTATCAAAGCAATTTCTTACCATTGATGCGCTTCCGGAACCGGTGTGCCATCAAGAAAGGGAAATCTTACGGAAAATATTTTTCTCGTTCGATAAAGAAAAAACCGGTGAAAGAGAGCTGCTGCGACGTCTCTCTCTGGCCCAGATTCTTTATGTTATTTCAGAATATGAATCGAAAGGACAGCCTGCCAGGTTTGATGACGTCGATTGGTATCTAGTCTTTCCTGTTTATTATTATAGTGTCCTTGAATTCGAGGATAAATCTACAAGTCCTTACGTATGTCCTGATAAATTTGCTGTTTGTCACTCTCTTTGGAAACAGTATAGCCTTCAACAGTTTGTAACTCAGGCAATTGAAAATCTGTTGTATGCAGTTCTGGAGACAGTTGGTTCAGAAAGCGGAGGCATGTCTCTCGATGATACGATCTCCATGCTTCTTAAGTCCGACTTTATGTCAATTTTAAAGGATGTGACCGGCAATACCTGTAAATATCCATGGCAATTGCTTGCCAGTTTTGATGTGGATAAAATTCCGGAGGAACGGGATTCCTTAAAACTACAGAAGAAATTATCCATAACGAACGAAAAAAGTGAAGCAGGTATACTAGGTCGCGATGAAAAATCTCCAGGCTCCGCATTGGCGATTGCAATGCTTCTTCTTTCCTGTATTTATGGAAAGTGGCGTGGTATCAAGAGTGATATCGGATGCTCTTATGTCGTCCAGCACGCAGGGCACGAATTATGGATGGGCTTTGTGATTCCATACCTAGATTCCTGGTTGAAAAAAGAAACTACTTGGGCCGATACACTACGTTATATGATTGAAAGTTTTATTATTAATCAGCATGACCGTATTATGTATGAAAAGAGAAGACTCGATAGTTGCTGGTTGAGTCGTGTCGAAGGGAAATTAGTTAAAGAACAAGACTATGATCCTAAATGGCGATCATCAAGGCACGGAAACGCAGTCACAATTCTAAGGGACTTGGGTTTTGTGGAAATAGATTCGGATGATAAAAAAATATCCATAACTAAAGATGGACGTAAGATACTCCAGCAGGCAATGAGCGATTGATATGAAACAAACACCCCTAAATCTTCACGACCTGCTACATCATGCTTCCTATGATCATGCAGTTATCTGCACATATACTTTTGACCCTGATTTTTTTGAAGAATACTGCCTAGACAAATTCAATTCGCTGAAAACAAATGGCAATATCAGCGTTATAGTTGATGATGATACTTATTTTCAGGCTATTACAGGTCCAGCAGACAGTAAAGCAAAATTGGCAAACCTCAGATACCTGTTACATCCCATAGATGTTCCTGGTAGGTTTCATACTAAAATATTTCTTTTTACGAGTAAAAATAAAGGGCGTCTGATTATTGGCAGTGCCAATTTCACAAAACCGGGTATTACCTCTAATGCGGAGATGATCAATTACTACGACTATGAAACAGAAAAAAAAGAAGAGTTTAAATATCTATTTCAATCTGTTTTTATCTATCTGAATAAAATAAGTGGTAGGTGGCCGAGCAATGCTTTAATTTCTAATCTTAAAAGCATAGAACGAGAAGCTCCTTGGCTATTGGCAGAAAATCCCATTGGACAAGACAGTGAAGTAAAATTTATCCATAATCTGGAAACATCTTTATGGGATCAAGTCAAATCTAACTTTACCCCTCCTGTTGATACCATTTATGTGCTGTCAAGATTTTTCGATGCCAATACAAACTTATTAGATACGGTTAATAATTCTTTAAAGCCAAAAAAAATAGTAATATTTACTCAAAATGGAATTACAACTCTAACAAATGCATGGCTGAGCCATCCCTTGTTTAAAGATAAATCTTTGGAAATATACTGCTGTACCTTCAAGGATGATGGTTATGTACAGAATCTCCATGCAAAAGCTATGATAATCAAGAAAGACAGCCGCTGTCTTCTTGCATTTGGAAGTGCTAATTTTACAACTCCGGCATTAATTAAGGAAGCATCAAAAGGCAATGTCGAAACTCTCATTCTTCTAACTAATATTGAAGCAAAAGATATTCAGCCCGTAAAACTCTTTGACCCCTTAGAAAATGCTTATCGTTTAGAAGACGATAGCACCTTGAAAACTGCACCCCGTCAGACAATCAACGAGCATAATCCCAAAAATGAAATAGTTCTCCACTATGCTGAAGTGGTTGGCAATAAAATTGTGGTCAAAATGACAATTAATAGTGATATTGATTATGACCAGCTCAAGGGCAGGATTCAATTTCACAATGACGCCTACTCCAAGCTTACACTCCATAATAATGACGAAGAATATTTTACTGATCCAGTAGATGATATTACTGCGAGGCGATTATGTGATAAATCTTCGACAATGACAGTAGAGGCAATCAAGGCAGGGAAAACTAAATATGAAAGCAACCCCCTGCTTATTGTTAATCTTCTTGATATTAAAAGTGGCAAACATGGCAGGCGTGAACGCTATATCAGAGAAGCACAGCAAGGCACGGTCGATTTTTATCGGGTACTAGAAAGTCTCATCAAAGAGGGTGACGAAGAACCTCTGATTACATTCTTTAACTATTGCGACATTCCGATTCTTGATGTTTCAAGACCTTTCTATGCGAGAGGCATGCGTCCCGTTTGGGATGGTGGCAAAGGGATGAAAAGTCTGGGAGAAAGGAATTTGGCAATATTTAATAATCTGCATGAAGCGGCAATGAGTTTTTACGCAAGGCATTTTAAAAAACTTCAACGTCATGTTAAGAATGGCGGTATTAATGGCGTTGCAAATTATCTGCATATTTATCTTGCTATGGGTGGCGTTCTACGTTCCCAAGTCGAGAGACTTATGCAAGGATTACAAGCATGTGACACACCAATATCTTCCTATTTATGGGGGGAATATAGACTAAAAATTGATATTTATTTTTTAAGATTCAAGGAATTAATATCATGTCTTAATGACGAATATCTGCCAAATCTATTAAAAGTTTATAAAAAGGAAGTATTACGGGAAAGATTTGATCCAGATCTTCAGCCTATCAAGGATCTATGCGTGGATATGTTAGCGTTTCACTCACGCATGGAATCTATCATAAAAACTAATCTTAAATTAAAGACTTCAACTAATGATATTATTATTCCCCGTTTTTTTAGAAATGATATTTTTCTAACAGATAAATGGGTAAAATATAAGACAGAGCAAGATATTACAATGAAGATGATACTTATAAAACTCGCAGCGTAAGGCTCGATATATTTTGAAAGGTTAATTTAATTTTAATTATAAAGAAGTATGAAGAGGGTCAAATCTTTATCCTTGATATTTGCGTAGCGTAATAATTCAAATACATAATCGGATAACGGTTCTATTAAATTAGACGAAGAAAAAACGAACAACCACTTATGGTAAAGAATATAGCAAATCTCTGTTTGCATGGCTTGACTCAATCCTTTGAGGTGTAGTAGATCTTGCATTAACAAAAAGATGAGGCATTAAGTATAAATGCTCTAATAAGTATTTATGACAAACGACGTAATAATATTGTATATATCAAATATACCTTGGCGAACAAGTTTGGACGGGTCGCATCAATATACATTACGTTCATGGAAATCTGCCTTAGCAGAGATGTTTAATGAGTTTGTCCTGCATATCAGGAAACATGGATACGCTGATAATTTCATGGGGCAAGAATATACCTATTTTAATGTGGGAGATTATCGATACTGGAGTATGGGCGCGCCCCTTAAAGAAACAATTTTAATTAATCGGGTAAAACTGTATTTATAAAGGAAAAGGGATAGGTACAATTATCTTCCGGATGTCAACTAATCTGGAGAGAATCGATTCAAATCTTTGTTATTGAAAATTGAAGTAAAGGTTCAAAATGATTAAAACAAGCATTTCGCATCCGTTGCGGATTGATGAGGTAAAAGCCCCCACAGGCGGCATCATCGGAATGACGCTCTGTCCCGGCAAGAAGATAGAAAGCACGTTTTCCGGCGTATGGGAACGAGACCTCGATATTGATCTGCAGGCAATCAGAGAATGGGATGCCCAGGCCATTGTAAATCTGATGGAAGATCATGAATATGAGCTTTTGCAGATTCCTGATTATTTGGAAAAGGTAAAAGCGCATCCGATGGAATTTTATCATCTGCCTATTATAGATGTGAACCCTCCCGATGAAAGGTTTGCCCAGCGTTGGGTAAGCGTGGGCCCAAAGCTAAGGCAGATACTTTTAGATGGCGGAAAAATACTGATACATTGCAGGGGTGGTCTCGGTAGAACAGGCACAGTCGCGGCTCAATTACTGGTAGAACTCGGTGTGCCGCATGAGGAAGCAATAAAAGCAGTGCGTGATGCCCGACCCGGCGCTATTGAAAACAGTAAACAGGAAAAGTATGTTTATGCCTGCAAGCCACTGAGCGGAAGACTAACTGAAGGACATTATAAAGGCTGTCTTCTGGGCGGGGCGGTAGGTGATGCTTTGGGAGCGGCCGTCGAGTTTGATTCCATTGAGGCAATAAGAAGAAAATATGGCAACAGCGGCATCCAGAACTATGTAAACGTTTATGACAGAAAAGGCGCGATTACCGATGATACACAGATGACTCTTTTTACGGCAGAAGGGCTTCTGCGCGCCTGTTGCCGGCAATGTCATAAGGGCATATCCGCGCCATTTCCCGCAGTAACTCATAATGCCTATCTGCGCTGGCTCGCAACACAGGGTGCGGAGCTCCCGCAGAAGAATATCGGTATCTATCGAGACGGTTGGTTATTTGCAATAAAAGAATTGCATCATCGCCGGGCGCCCGGTAATACCTGCCTTTCGGCTCTTCAAAGCGGGAATATGGGCAGATTGGAAAAGCCCATCAATAAGAGCAAGGGCTGTGGCGGCGTGATGCGCGCCGCGCCTATTGGACTCTTCGGCGCAAAGGCTGGTGGGTTCACCACGCAAAAAAGAAGGGTTACGGAGATATTCAAGCTTGGCTGTGAAATTGCCGCGATAACCCATGGGCATCCATCCGGATATTTGCCCGCAGGATGCCTGGCGGCAATCATAGCGGATATTATTGCCGGAGAAAGCATTGAAGTCGCGATAAAGCACACTTTACCAATTCTAAAAAAATACAAAGGTCATGAAGAAACTCTGGCCGCGATAAACATGGCGCTAGCTCTTAAAAAGGATAAAGCAATGAAACCATGCCCGGAAACTATCGAAAAGATGGGCGGTGGCTGGGTGGGAGAAGAGGCATTGGCGATTGCTCTTTATTGTGTGTTGGTTGCCGGCAATGATTTTGAAAAAGGTATCTGCCTTGCTGTTAACCACAGCGGAGATTCAGACAGCACCGGTTCTATCGCGGGGAATATTTTGGGCGCGATATTGGGTAAAAATGCAATTCCCACTAGATGGCTGGATGATCTGGAGCTAAAAGAAGTTATTGAGGAAGTCGCTGGGGATTTATTTATATTTTTCGAAGACACAGATAGCTGGTGGCAAAAGTATCCGGGTTATTAATGATGTGATAAAAACAGAAAGTGCTGATGCATCTCAAATCTTGGTATTCTTATTTAATTATGTAATTTAATGTTAATATTCGCATGAAGCCAAATTTATTGCAGCGTTAGCTTGTACCTGCAAAAAATACATCTATAATATCAAGCAGTTAATCTGAAAAAACAACAAAGTAAATAATGCGACACGCCCTTGTCGCCACGTCATTGACTTATCAATAAAGAAAGTTTAAATTCTGGCATAAAAGGAAATCGGCATTTTTTTCGTACATTATTCAATTAAGGGGTCATAAAGTGAAGGACAAAATAATTACCGGTACAATCGCCAATAAAGAAACGGGGGAAGTTCATGACATGGTGCCTTTTTATTTTTTTACTCATGGCGGTGAGCTTAGTACCATTGTAAAAATTCTTTCCGTGAAATCAACTTTTAACGAGAAAACAGATCCTGCCATACAGGTCAATGTTGATTGCCTGGCTCTGGACAGTATGGGAAATGTATTTAAACTAAATCTCTATTTTCTGCCCGAATGTCTTGATGATGAAAAGAAAATTGTCACTGAAATTACAGAAGGTAAAATTATGACCGCCACCGGCCGCTATTCTATTTCTAGGGATGATAAAAGCCCTGTTATGCTTATTGATCCGCAATATTCGCTATTGCCACCAGAATACTCTCTTAAAGAAGTGGAAGAAGTCTTCCGGATAAATAATCAATATAATAAAAACCGTTTGATTTAATTTCAAACTAAGGAGCAGGCTATCATGAAAAAAGGCCGCTTACAGATTGCGGTAAAGCATGCAGATATCCTCTTTAAGAAAATCATGGATAAATATGATCAATTAAACGGGCACCTGGTGCTTTCATCAGAGACGGATCATTACAACATTTCAGATGACCCGACAGCAATATTAAAAAGTTTGCCAAGTTTAATTGAAGATTCAGAAAACAAGAGATTTGTGTCCGGCTTAACCGAGCAAATATCTCAGCTGGAAAAAGATAAACAAGCAATGTCGCAAACATCTCTGAATAAACTGGCAAAGTTAACCCATGACCTGAATACATTCAAAGATAATCTGACGGTTAAAAAAGATACATTCGTAGAAATACGTTTTTCCAAACAGAATCTTGAGCAGATTTTCGCAATTCAGGAAGACCCTCTCGTATCCCAGAAGCATACACAGCAAAGTAGAGCCTCAATACGTATTGTGCTTGGCACATTGGAAGAGCTTTATCAGGATAGCGGAAAATATATTTAGCAATATCGAAAATTTAAAGAAAAAAAATCTAAGATGTCGGCAAATTGTTACTAATCTGAAAGAAGTATGAAAAATGACAAAAAATAAATTTGATATCATTCAGGAACTGTGGCGCGAATCATGCGTACTCGTAGATCACGAATACTTTATAGAAGCCATTCCCAAGCTGCAACAATGTTTGGGAATGTTGGAAATGTTAGATGAACCAGAAGCCAAAGGGCGCGTAATGTTCGAACTGGGGTGCTGTTTCTTAAGTTTGAGTTGGTATAACGAAGCAGTACAGATTTATTCGGAATACCTGAAAGATTTTCCATTCGATACTGATGTACGGTTCTTTTTAGCAAGCGCTTACGGCTCCATGAAATGGACAGATGAGTCCATAAAAGAGGTAAAAATAATTATCGACTTAGACCCCACCGACGCGCTGGCTTACCATGAGCTTGGTCTTTGTTATAAGGATAATGGCTGGTATAATGAAGCATTAGAAGCATTAAATGAAGCTAAAGAGACTGCGCTGGAATTTGGAGACCAGGAAGAAAGAGAGATTATTGAAAAGACGCTGTCCAAACTTGAGGCAGATATGGGGAAAAGGGAATATGATAAATTGCGCGCGTTATTTCTGCTGGCTGTGTTGTTGGCAATTAAGAAGAAAAAGCGCTAATAATTATGCGAAAAACAGAGGTTAATTAATAAAGGTATTTTTATGGAGTTAAGTGATCGTTACGAAAAATTAAAAGAAAAAGTCATTAATAGAAGGAATTACTTTGATAAATTTTTGCTATTATTGGAGAATGATACCACGTGGCTCGATTCTCCTGCCAGCACACGGTTTCATCTGGCGGAAGAGCGTGGGTTGTTAAAGCATGGCGTAGGTGTAGCGGAAACTCTTTTACGGTTTCGTGAATTTCTCGCCCCCGCAATAACAGAAGAAAGCTGTGTTATAGTTGGTCTCTTTCATGATGTGGGCAAGCTGGGAATGCCTGGCAAGCCATTGTATTTGCCTAATGACAATGAATGGATGATAAAAAACAAGGGTATAAAATACAAGATTAACCCGGATGTTGTGGCTATGGGATTGGCAATTCGCAGTCTCTACCTTGTAACCAAGTACATTCCTCTAACGGATGCCGAGGCACAGGCAATTGCTTATCATGATGGACAGTATATCGATGACAATAAAATTATTGCCCATAAGGAAGAACCGTTAACCCTCCTGTTGCATTGGGCAGATTACTGGACTGCACATATTTATGAAGAAGGACGAGAAACAACAATGTCATGAATTAGATGAAGAGAAGAAAGCACAAGTGGCCAATAAAATTTGAGAGGAGGTATCGATTGTACGGAAAACAAAACCTAAAAGATACGATTGCGATCAATGATCGTACCGTTGAATGCCCGGTTAAAAACTGTAGATGTGTTGTAGAAAGGCAGCGCCACAACTTTCGGCGCGAAGACCGATTCATGTGTCCTGACCATCATATTTATATTTCACCAAGCACTTTTGAATATAGTAATGTAAAAGAGAATCTTCTTTGGCAAAGTTCAGTTGATTTGGATTTTTTGAAAGATGTCATAAAAGTCAAACGAGAATGTCGGATGGCGCGGGACAACAGTGAAGATGCAGTGACATGGAACATATTCCGGTACTTGGAGACTTCCGGACAGTTGAACGGCCTGTTGTCTCAAATCATCCAGACTACTTGTCACTTATCTGAATTGATTTATTGGTCATATTCAGCGAAGGATAGGGGCGTCTGGTCAGAATTGAAAAAGGCTAGACATGCATTTGGTGAAAACCCGAAGAGTGGTTCCGAGCCGGATCTGATAGCTGTCACCGACAAAACCCTTTTATTTGTTGAAGCAAAACTGACGGCGACGAATAACACACAAAGCAAACATACGGGCCAACAATATATGCACGGCGGCAATGGATGGTACAAGCATGTTTTCCGTTCTGATTTTGACACAGTAGCGGTGCAAGCAAAAAAGTATGAACTGCTCAGATTTTGGTTGTTCGGCAGTTGGATGGCGAAGGAAATGAACCGTGATTTCTACTTGCTCAATATTGTCCTATCCAAGCGGGATCAAGACATAGAAGAACGATTTCTGCCCCACGCGATCACTAATGATCAACGGCATTTTAAGAGGATCACTTGGGAGACTCTCTACGAATATATCGTTAACCATGCCCCAACTAGTCAGAAAAAAGAAACACTAAAAGCATTTTTTGAAAACAAGACCACCGGATACAAAGCTGGCATCATACAGAAGGCATTTTCAATTTCATAAGAGAAGCGATTATGTATGGATGTAAAAGTCAAGGAGTCAGTGAAAATATATACAGCGGGGGTAAAATCGGGGTCGAGTCTTTATTCTTGACATTTCGTTTAGTTGAAAAAATATGTGACAAATATTGGGCGAGCTTTTATTAGAATCAAAAAACATAATAAACGAATTAGAAAATGCCGTTTATGCAATACTAAAGGGAAAAACAGTTTAGGGTAAAATAATAGGTAACATATACGCTTGGGCTAATGTTTAAATATAATAATCGTGACATTGTTATATTGGTGTCAGGTATTGAAAAATAAAGAGAGAGACAGAAGAGTGAAAAATATTTTATCATTAATATTTGCGTTTTATGGACTAAATCTCTTGGAACAAGCATTAAAGGAAAACCGAGGGATAAAAGAGAGGCAACTAGAATATGCTTTTCTGGCGGAAATATGCGCCGACATCATTGCGCTGACAAGGAAACGGAAAAATTGCTGGAGAAAATTATAGGAGACGAAAAATGAAAGAAATTAGTGGTGATGCCAAAAATGTGAGAATGCTTCTTAGTGGCGCTAAATTTGCCATAGATTATTATCAGCGCGAGTATCGCTGGGAAAAGAAACAGGTTGCCGAACTGATCGATGACCTCACGGAAAAATTTTTAGATAGTCACAAACCGGACAATGATCGCAGTGCTGTTGAAAGTTATAATAGATATTTTTTAGGCTCTATCATTATCAGCGATAAAGATGGCCGCAAGTTTGTTATTGACGGGCAGCAGCGCCTGACAACAATTACGCTTCTTCTCATTCATATATATCGAGAGCTTAAAGATGACGAGCAAAAGGCTCAACTGGCTGACCTGATTTTTTCACAGAAGTTTGGCAAGCGCTCATTTAATCTTGATGTCGAAGAACGTGCCGAAGTCATGGAGGCACTATTTGCAGGTAAGGATTTTAGTGAAGATGGTCAATCTGAATCTGTCTTGAATATTTTCCTTCGGTATCACGATATCGAAGAATTATTTCCGGCGGAACTGGACAATGAAACATTGCCTTACTTTGCCGATTGGCTCATTGAAAATGTATATATGGTAGAAATAACGGCATATTCGGATGCAGATGCCTACACAATATTTGAGACGATGAATGATCGCGGATTGTCGCTGGCCCCGACGGATATGCTGAAGGGGTATGTGCTAGCGAATATTACAGACAAAGATAATAGAAATAAAGCGAGCAACATCTGGAGGAAACATATCGGCAAATTAAAAGAAATAGGCAAAGACGAGGATGCAGATTCGATAAAGGCATGGCTCAGGAGTCAATATGCGCAAACCATACGTGAACGCAAACGTGATGCCCAACCGAAAGATTTTGATCTGATCGGTACGGAATTTCATCGTTGGGTGCGCGACCATGAAGACAAGCTCGGCCTTATAAATAGTTTAAAGTTTTACAGTTTTATCGAGGATGATTTTTCGTTTTATACGCATTGGTATTTTCGCATTCGACAAGCGGCGGAAACATTGACAGAGGGAATTGAAGCCATCCACTTTAACGCGCAAAATAACTTCACGCTTCAATATCCGGTTTTGCTTGCTCCTCTGAAAGTCAAAGAAAACGAAGAAGAAAGCCTTCGAAAACTGAAAATAGTTTCTTCATACCTTGACATACTTATAACAAGACGAATCTGGAACTGGCGCTCGATTGATTATTCAACCATGCAATACGCCATGTTTTTGCTGATGCGCGATATTCGAGGTAAAAGTGCTGAAGAATTGGCGAACATGCTCTATGAAGGTTTAACCAAGGAAGTAGAAACGTTCTCATCTAATGATAGATTCCGCCTGCATGGAACAAACGGCAGACTTATTCACCGCCTGCTTGCCCGCATAACTGATTACGTAGAAACCCGTTCAGGACGTCCATCTCGATATCGAGAATACATCCAGCGCGGGGGCAAAAACGGTTATGAAATAGAACATATCTGGGCAAACCATTCCGAATGGCATATGGAAGAATTTGCTCATGCCGCGGATTTTGACGAGTATCGCAATCGTATCGGTGGCCTTTTGTTGCTTCCGAAAAGCTTCAATGCCAGTTATGGAGATTTGCCATATGAGGAAAAGCATAAATATTATATTACCAAGCAAAACCTTCTTGCGCAGAGCCTGCATGAAGACGCCTACACACATGATCCAGGCTTCAAGAAATTCTTAGCAGAAAGCGGTATTCCCTTCAGGGAGCATGCAGAATTTAAAAAAGCTGATCTGGATTCCCGACAGGAACTTTACATAAAGCTTGCCGAGCAAATCTGGAGTCCGCAGAGATTGTTGGAGAATGTCGAATAATGATAACTGGCTTAAACCCCTATGCCGACTACAGGAATCCCGGTACTCGATAGTGAACTGTTCTGCAGTAGCATTAAAATAATCGGGTACGGGTGTACTAGCTCATAAATCAGGTAATTATTTAAGTTTATCAGAGGTTGTTTTGTAGCCCAATTCACCATGCTTACAGAAAGATTTATAAATCATGTCCAATATCAGAGAAATACATGATGCTTCAGCCTTGAATGATATAGGTATAAACGCAAACGACAACGGCAATTATGAATTTGCTGTCAAAGTATTTACTAAATCAATCAAAATATATCCTGATGATTCAGATACCTATTATCACAGGGGAAGAGCATATACTGAACTCGGTCATAATAAAAAAGCGCTAAGAGATTATAATAAATCCATTAGACTTAATCCTGAAAACGTGCGTGCTTATTATAGCCGGGCATTCGAATATAAAAAGCTTGGGGACTTACATAAAGCAATAGAAAATTTCAGCAAGTTTATAGAAATATATCCGCAAATTGCCATTGCGTATAAAAAACGTGGAGTTGCTTATGATTTGTTAGGTGAGCATGAAAAAGCCATTGAGGATTATAATGAAGCTATTCGGCTCAAACCTAAATATGCCGAAGCATATCTTGATCGGGCTCTGGCTTATGGGGATTTGGGGCAGAACGAACGCGCTATTCAAGACTTCAGCACGGCAATAAGCCTTAGCCCGGATAATGGCGAAGCTTACTTATTTCGAGGCATGAGTTATCTTGAACAGAAAAAATATTTCTGGGGATATCGCGACGCGAAAAAGGCGTCGGAATTAGGTGAAGATAAATTACTGGAGTGGGTTAAAAATTATAAAATAAAACCGGTAATACAAAACACAAAATACTAAAAGGAGATCTAACATGTTTCATGGCAACGTTTCTAAAGAAATTGCAAAGGGATTGTTAGAGCTTAAAGAACGGATTGAACTCGCCAAAATTCCTTCTTCAAAATTGGATGAAACAATAAATGTAGCTACCTGGAACATACGCGAATTCGGCAAAAAAAGAAGAAGCGAAGCAGCCGTTCATTATATTGCGGAAATTCTTGGCCAGTTTGATATTATTGGTGTTGTGGAACTTCGAGACAATCTTAACGATTTAAAGCGTGTTTTAAACATTCTGGGACCATACTGGCGAGCAATATATTCTGATATGATACCTGATGCTGGCGGTAATAGAGAGCGGATTGCCTATGTTTATGATAAGCGTTCAATATCATTTAATGGGCTGGCTGCGGAAGCTAATCCTCCCCGAACGAAGAAAGGGACGGAATATTTAGCAGACATTTCCTGGTGGAGAAGTCCCTATATGGCATCATTTAAATCGGGCAATTTCGATTTTGTATTACTTACAACGCATATTCGTTGGGGAGACAACGAAAAAAATCGTGTGCAAGAGATCTCGCTCCTCGCTGGCTGGGTCGATGCTAAAAGGAAAGAAAAGAACGTTGAGGACAAGGATATAATTGTCATGGGTGATTTTAACATCCCCAGTAGAAAAAGTCCTTTGTTTGAAGCGATGGTAAGTAAAGGACTTATTATACCAAACGCACTTCTGAAAAGCGACCCGGGATCAAATCTCGAAAAAAACAAACGCTACGACCAGATATTTCATTTACCTATTTATTCCGATAATTTTACAAATAACGGCGGAGTATTAGATTTCTATAATGGGAACGTCACTCGGTTATTTCCGGAAATGAAAAAAATTGATTTCACTTATCAATTGTCAGATCACCTGCCTTTATGGGTACAGATTAATACCAATATTGATAGTCATAAATTGGATCAGATAATTCAGGGGTAAGAGCTGTAAAATGTTTTAAAATTTCTTCCAGTAAATAGAAATAACCGGAAGGAATGAAAAGTCTGCAAGCAAAATTACCAAAACAAAGGAAATGAGAGGAGGCCATAATGACGCCCATAGAATCAATTTATGAGATAAAAGAAGCTATCGTTAATCTCGAAAGATACATGCTGTCAAAGGATTCTGTTGTCTCTAAGAAGGCCCGAATGAAATACGAGCATCTGGTTGATGTATTCTTCCGGGGTAATAAATGTTCTGAAACAACAAAATATCGACAAGAATGTTTAAATGACCATGGATTTTTTATGAAGCTGATGGATGAGGCAGTGGAATATTTTTATTTAGATGGGTGATGCTTAGCTATAAATAAGTGCTACTTCCAGAAAGAAGCAAATCATTAAAATTAGCAGCCATACAATGATAATAATGGAATATTTCTCTTTAAGAGAAAAAGAAGTTATGTTATTTTAATATTTAAATAAGTGGAAAAAGAGAAGTTCATATATTATTTGTTATGCAAAAAAATAATATGGAAAAATGGTACGAAAGGTATGAAAGCCAGCGTTGGTATAAAAATACTTTTTTGGTCAATAATTTCCGTCAAATTTCAAGAGCAACTAAAGGGGACAGGGAATGGAACAATATTGAGGATTCAGGCTGCCACTTCGTGTGCTTGTCAATGATTATAGGAATTAACCCGGCATACTTATCTTCAAAGATGAAAGAATTAAAATTTTTCAAACCTGATTACAGCTTAAAATCAAAAAAATTAAATGGTCGTTCAACACATTTAGTTTGGGATCAAAACAAACCGGATATAAAAGATAAAGAAGTTAAATTAAAAAAAGTATATCATCCAAAAAGAGGGATAATAGATTTATCAATTCAATTTATTGGCATTAAGAAAACAAACAATATTGACTGTGCAAAAAGTCTAATTGAGGATAACAAAAAATACGGTTATCATATTATCTGTGGATATGATGATCATTCTAGGTTGGTTGCTGGCAAAAGTAAAGGTAAGTATTTTCTTTGGGACCCTGATCTTAGCGATACAGACTTGCAAAAAAATATTAGAGGACAATATACTTTAGAAAGGTTTTATAAAGAGTATTCGAATAAAAAAGAATTTGCTAATAAGGAAGCAGAATACTTGATTTACTCGGTAATATTTAAATAAAGCGGATAACCAGTTGCTACAGCCGATCGCTGCGCTCTGGCTGAGCTTTTCGTTATGCATTTAAATGAATGAAGATGGCTTTGGAAAGGGTGCACGATATGAATAGCCAATCAGTCATTTGTGATGACACATTAAAGTTTGAAGCGAATTACCCTGATATAAAATCAAATATTCAGCAAAAACTTCAGGACTCTATTGACCTATATAAATTTGATGATATCGCTCGGCAGATACGATATCGCACAGAGGGTCCCTTGGTTCCTAACGACAACAGGAAAATTCCGATCTTAATATTATTGAGTAATCCTCACCCCCATTCTGTTCGGCAGGGAATGTTTCTTTCTCCAAATCGAGTTGGGATGGAGAATCCTTTCTGGAATACGTTAAGGGGGACAGGATATTTCAAACACGCTAATCAGATTACCCCCTCGCTGATGATTGAAAATAGATATGAAAGCCCTTTCCGAATATTTATAGCCGTATTGCTTTCATTTCCAAGCAATTATCCGCATGAGCTGCCGGAAATCTTTGGAGTCGGTGAATACCAGAAAATGATACTTGCAGGAAAAAGGAGGATAGAAGAACTATTGGCGAAGTATGGTATCAAGAACGTCATATGCTTTGGAAAGACTCAATACGACGTTATGGCCTCATTCGCCACTCCAGATCAGTATACCAATGCTTTGAAGTGTGGCAAGGTCATACAAAATCAGGCTTCATTTTCTAATGCCGTCTCGATATTCCTTACATTTCCAACAGGGTGGAGGTATGACACTGATAGCCAACGCATGAAATGCGAGAGCCTGAAACAGATTATGGAAATTATTATAACCGCATCAGGCACTTCCGTGCATAAAGTAGAAGATGAAAGAAAAAAGGATTTGAAATCTTTTCGCCAGAAAAAGGCAACGCCAAATATCTGGTTCACCGTTCATCACCGTGATCTTTGGGACATCGATAACAGGCTAATTGGATTTTACAACAGGAATCAATGGGAGCCCCTCAAAACAGGTGATATTGTTATATATTACAGGGCTGGATTCAAGGAAATTGCGGGCGTATTCAAGATAACAGAAAAAGGTATAAATCTTAATAAGCACTTCTATATGGAGGATATAGCAGAAAAGACCATTCATCAGTGTCGCTTGGAATTGCTTAGTGACGATATAATCTGCTATCGACCGACAACGGAATCAAAATTTTCTTTTTTCGATGCATGGGTAAGTGCTCGGTACGGCTTGCGGAAACAAGTATTTAGCGCAAGACAGGATGATCTTGAACTTATATTGCGGGACAAGTCCGTAATCGACAATGCTTAAAAAGAGCAGTGTGCGCAACAAAAAATTGCATAACCCGGCGTTCCACCCGATCGTAGCCCGCTAGGCTGCTCCGGGTGAGCTCTTCGTTCGGCAATACAATAGGGGAAATTTCATATGACATATAGAGAACAACAGCGACAAAAAGTGAAATTGATACGGGCGGCGTTTTTCAAAGATCCTGGAAACGGCATCTTTTATGGCAAGGAACGCGAATTTGCTTTATCTGATCCAATTATCAACTTATGGGAAGGCATCAGGTATGATGCCGTTGACTATTTTAAACGAAACAATATTGGGTGGTGGCAAAGTAGCGGTGATGATTTGCCCACTGGGCACTTGCTTTCATCGCAGATTGCCTGTGTTAACCATCTGTATTTCATCAGACAAAGAGAGGAGCTTGCGACCACGATTCTGAAAAGCATTGATCCCGATGTGGTTAAAGCGCTACCTGTTGAAGACGGATATGTCGAATTCGAATTCATTGGTTCTAAAAAAGCCAAAATCCCATTTTTACTAAATGAAAAGTCTCTCACTCGCGGGGCTAACTGCACCTCCATTGATGCAGCCATGACAGGTCAGTTACGATCGGGGGCCAAAAGGTTATACCTGATAGAGTGGAAATATACAGAATCGTACCAACCAGAAGATAAGTATATCCCCGAGAGAGCAAGCCGATATGACAATCTGATAACAGCCCCAGACTCGCCGTTTGTCGCGGGAATCAACCCAGCAACACTCTATTTTGAACCGTTCTATCAGCTCATGAGGCAAACATTGTTAGGAAGTCAGTCTGTGAAAGTGAAAGACTATGGTGTATCTTCCTACAAGCATCTCCATGTTGCCCCCATGCAGAATATTGAGCTTCGTGAAAGAATTACCTCAAATGGCTTGAATGGAGCAGATATCCATGATGCATGGATTAAGACGCTTAAAGAAAAAGATGCTTTTATCGGGACAACCCCAGAAGAATTGCTGAAACCAGTTGCAGAAAGGCAAGACACAAAATCCGTTCTTCATTATTTAGAGAACAGATATTGGAAATGAAAGCCGAACAAGGGCAATACACCCGATCGCACTCTCCGGGTGATTTCGTCGTTGTCCCGATGAGAAAAAGATGATTAATGCAATTGAAAAATTCATTGATACAATAAAGACTGGAAAAATTGAAATCTATAACGAATTCAGCTTACAGCATGAATTAGGGATATTTCTCCGGTCACAATTTACCAATATGAAAATACAATTTGAAAGAAACGTATCGTTCTTCTTCCATGCCGGTGAGTTTGTTAAAAGGGAAATTGATATTTCTATATATGCCTCAGATAAATCAAAGCTTCACTACGCCATTGAGCTAAAGTATCCACGTAACGGGCAGTATCCCGAACAGATGTTTAACTTTTGCAAAGACATTCTGTTTGCAGAACAGTTGAAACGTTCAGGTTTTGATCAAACATTTTTTGTAGCCTTTGCAGACGATCCCCTATTTTATTCCGGCAATGGTGATGATATCTATGGCTACTTCAGACAACACAAAATACTTCAAGGGACTATTACAAAACCAACAGGAAAGAAAGACGATACAGTAACACTTAATGGAAGCTATAATGTACAGTGGGCTAACGTGTGCGGTAATCTTAAATATGCTGTAATTGAAACGAGGCCAACAAGGCGCTAGAGCCGATAGCAGCCCGTTGGGCTGCTATCGGCTCTGCTTTTCGTACGGCCAGAAATGATAGCATGAATTTTTTTTCTTTTATGAAAGGAAAGAAATGCATGAAAAAATAGCACAGTATTGTATAGAGCATTTGGATTTACAAAATGCAGAGCTTAGTGAAGAGTATTACTACGCTAGTCTTCCATTGAAATCGAGCCAGATGCGAACCGCAATCGGGCGGCACTTTTACTGTGTCCCTGCTGAGTTCGCGCTCAATTTTATCGGGAGTCGGCGTCGCGGTTCGCACAGCTCATTTCAAAGTTAGGCAGACCCTTCGGGCAGAAGAGTATTATGAAAAACTTACATGATATTATTATAAAACAGTCTAAAATAATTATAAATAATTGTAAAATAGCAATGGATGTTACATTCCCAGAAGAATTAATAATCACAATTCCAAAGCTTAGTAAATATGATATTAATAAATTGGTTAATGATCTAAAGGAAATAAATTATTGGAACTGTATATACATTATTTCTGCAGATGAATTTAAAATGAAAAAAGAAGCTGTTACTAAAACATTTTTGCAATTAAAATCCCAATATCCTAAAAATTATCATATCAGCAGGATTAATGATTCAGTTCATTGGTTATCTAATAATTCTGAAAAAATATTATATGTTGGATGCAAAGAGAATAATCTCCAGCGTCGTCTAATGCAGCACCTTGGTATAATAAACAAAAAATCAAGATCAGTATATTCTTTATATTTGAATGACTGGTGGTTAGATCATTCTAAATTAATAATCAAAATCTGGAATCTACAAGATAAAGTAAATAATGCAGTATTACAGATAATCGAAGATTCTATTTGGGAAGAATTGCATCCTTTATTTGGTAAAAAAGGAGCAACCTTTAATAAAAAAAATGCCTAACAATGAGTTCAAGCGGACTCGCATCTGGAGATGTAGGTGAAAAATTATTTAGTTAAAGTTAAAGATTAAATCCGGTGGCTCGCCGCTTAACTCTATGTTGGGCCTATATCAACAAAGGAGATTCTGTGACCAAAACCGAAAAACAAATTCTCGATAACGTACGTAAGCTTGAGTTATTGGAAAGGGAATTCAAGAAATTTAACTATGAAACGGCAACACCACGTAATTCCGATGAGTCAATATCATTCCTTCGCGAAATTATTCGTATAGCAGGGGAGGCTTTCACTACAAGAAACAAAATTCTCGAAGACTTTAAGGATGTAACTGAACTTAATATTCAGGATAAACAGGCGCTAGGGCTTCTAGATTCAGTCAGAAGAAATGACAAGTTATATTCAATTGCGTTTTATGAGAACGTAGGGGGAATTATCAATGCAGACGCTGAGAATCAGGAAAACAAGATGCCAACGTCAATCGAGGATATCTTAAATGATAAATTTGAAGATATATTTTCAGATTTTCATTCTTGGTTTGATGTCACTTCATATTACTTAGCTCAGATAACAATTGGTCCAATTATTTCATCATTCAAAATTCCTTCTTATCTCCTCTCGTACTTTACTGAAATTAAGGAAACGTATGCATTTGGCAAATATCGAGCGAGTGTGGCATTGTGCCGCGCATTATTGGAAATGGCGTTATATAGAAAGCTCAAGGCGAAAGGAGCTTTTAGAGACAAAGACCCTAAAGTCACTGGTATTAACGTGGCGAGAGAAGACAACCTTAATCGATACATCAATATGGCGAAGTGGGAAAAGGTATTGTCAAAGGATAGCTTAGATTTAGCGCATCAGATAAGGAAAACCGCAAATGGTGTATTGCATATAAAAGATTCAGAGAAACAACTTAACAAGAAGATCGTCGTTGATACTATTTTCGCAACGTTGCGAATATTAGAGGGGTTGTACAGATAGGTGTATTATTGAGGGCGCTAAACCGTCGCTGCACCCGATTGCAGCCCGCTGGGCTGCTCCGGCTTAGCTTTTCGTTATATAGAAAAAGTGAAAGGTACAATTTATTCTATGATACTTACTTTTGGATGATGGTTTGGCTTGTATCTACAAGACACAAAGCGCATACTAAATGGCACATCACAATACTATCAAGGCGGCCAGTTACAATAGCCTCACCCAGAGATTAAACATACTGACGTACGCGTGCTGGCAAAAAAACTACCAATATCGCCACGAAGTTTGATCTGAAATATTTGAATTTGACACCGCCGACAACGGAGAGTACACTTTTGGCCGAAAAGGAGAAACTATATGCTGAACTCGCAGCTCTTGAAGCCGAGGGAATTAACGTCAGAGGATAAATACGAGAAAGTGCGAGACGCCTTCTTGCGGATTGCGAACAGATTTTTGTATGAAATCAGGGTCGCATTGAACCTCCCCCAGTTTAACGGACACTTCAGAAAGTATACGGAATAGTATACAATGAAGAAGAAAGGAGTGTCCGATGAGAAAGCAGAGACAGTCATTTAGTCGGGAGTTTAAGTTGGAAGCTGTACGATTAATGGAGGAAGGTAAGAAGCCGCCCGCGGAGCTGGCCCGAGAGCTTGGGTTGAGGAGAAACCAGCTTTATAAATGGAAAGAGAAGACGGATAAACATGGAGGCAATGCATTTCCGGGTGCTGGTCGGCGACTGGCAGCCAATCCTGAGGCGGGAGAGAATGCCCGACTAAGACACGAACTGGCAAAAGTTAAGGAAGAGAATGAAATCTTAAAAAAAGCCGCAGCGTTCTTTGCGCGGGAACTGAAGTGAAGTATAGTTTTATCTGGTCGCAGAGAACGCAATTCAGAGTGGCGGTGATGTGTAGAGTGCTGGAAGTATCCAGAAGCGGGTACTATGATTGGGTGGATCGTCCGGAAAGTTTACGAGCAAAACGGCACCGGGCTTTAACGGTTAAGATACGTCAGGCGCATATTGACAGCCGGAAGATTTATGGATCACCACGGATTCACGTAGATCTGATTGAGCAAGGTGAGAAAGTAGGAAAGAACACGGTAGCCTGTTTGATGCGGAAAGCAAACATTCAATCGAAAGTGCATAAACGTTTTGTGGTTACGACAGATTCACGAAAGACCAAGAAACCAGCTGAAAATATACTGGGAGGTGCCTTTACCTCAGGCATAGCGAACCGGAAGTGGGTATCGGACGTGACGTTTATACCAACTCGGCAAGGGTGGCTATTTTTATCGGCGATTATGGATCTATACTCCCGGATGATTGTGGGCTGGTCGATGGGCGAGAAAAATAGTACGGAACTAGTCGAAGACGCTTTGAAGATGGCGTTCGCTCAGAGGAAAAATATTCAAGGTGTAGTATTACATTCCGATCAAGGTGTACAGTATGCTTCGACCTCTTATCAGCAGTTGTTATGCAATCTGGGCATCATCTGCAGCATGAGTCGGAAAGGTAACTGCTGGGATAATGCGCCAATGGAGAGTTTTTTTCATTCACTGAAGACCGAGTGGGTGGTTTTTGAGGATTACAAAACCCGATCCGAAGCCCGAGCCAGCCTTTTTGATTACATCGAGCTTTTTTATAATCGCAAACGCAGGCATTCTGCGTTAAATAATAGAAGTCCCTGGGCCTTTGAAAACGCCGGGGTTGTCCCCTAACCAAGGTGTCCGTTTTTCTGGGGGAAGATCACATCTTTATTATTTACATTTTGCTTAGTAGAAAAAAATATAACTGTTTTATTTGTCGCTAGTATTTAAAAGTATTTGATTAATAAATAGGGGTCTTAATCGTGAACAGCAGACTACTAAAAAAACACAACAAATCAATATATCTAATGCATTAATTATAATGCCATGCTTTATAATTTAAACACTCATGCTGTGTTAATTAGATGGGATATGGATTGCGTTGGTTCCCATAAAACCATTAGCATTGGAAAAAATACATTTTCACTATTTAAAAATATCAAAAAATACATAATTTCTAGCATTCGAAATCTTATCGATCAGCATTGTGAAGCAATTAACTTGTCTGATCTTAATGCATATTATGAAAGATTTGTAGATGAAAATGAGCCAATGCCGGAAGGATATTCCGCATTTGACATCGAAAAATTATGTTTAACCCTTCTTGATAAACGTAATTCATACTTAGCTCAGAGTCCAACGGCACCTACAATAAAAGGAGAATGGTCACAGCTTATTGAATATTTGAATGATGATCTTGAGGGTGATTATTTTCACATAAGCATAGAAGGAGAAATTCCAATATTTGCAAAAGAGATGATTAACTGGTTAAAATCTTACAGAGAAGAAAACAATGTGCTAAATTTCATAGAAGGACGATGGATTAATTATCTGCAAGCTATTACAAAAGCTGAACAATGGTGGTGTGATACTAATACAAGAAAATTGGATCAGTTTATTGACGAATTTAACAAGATGTATGAATTTTCGTGATACTTGATTTTGGTAAGTGAAGTTTATAAAATAGAACATAAATATTTTAATATATTTACTTGAGCAGAAATTGAAATCATTATTATAAAGTATATTTAAAGAGGAGAACCAAACTATGGCGATGGTTTCTTCATATTGGAGACTCAAGTTAATAGAAGGCACGCTGAGAAATAAATCCCCCAAAAGATACAAAAAGTTGAAGAAAACAGGTCATCTAGATCAATTCTTAAAAGAAATTGACAAGCAGATAATGGACATCTATGAAAATAAAAGAAAATACGCATTTTTAAGAATAAAGAATCAACAAACTGAGGACGACCCACAACTTCTGCAAAAGCTTCAGCAAGCCGATAAAAAAGCGTGGACTAATACGTTATATCAATTCATGATTTCATATGACTTCGAATCAAAAGAAACATCACAAAATACAAATGAATATAAAAATAAGCATAAAAGTTATTTACATACTTCAGCTTCTCGACGATCAAAAAAACTAATATCAAGGCTCGCCGAAGTAAGTTTCTTGTATATAAAAAAAGCTGTTGCGGGCAAGCACGTCCCTTCCCTGCCACCCGACTGGCAACCACTAAAAGAAAATAAAGAGAATGAAAATCAATCATTAAAAGACACAACTGCAGCCGAAAAAAAGGAATTGACACCGGAGGAGAAATACCAAAAAGTAGCTGATGTCGTCTTGCGTGCTGCGAAAAGACTTTTTGAGATAAAGTATCCACACTTGATTAAGAAGAACGATACGGAGCTAAACGCCGGCATTGATCACGAAATCCTTGCCGCCGGTATCAACCTGGCCGGCTTTTACATCGAAGGCGGCGCCCGTTCATTCATCGAATTCTCCAAAAATATGATCGCGGATATGGGCGAAGTAATCCGCCCTTATCTGAAATCGCTCTATATGGCCGTGCGCAATTACCCCGGCTTGGATAAAACCGGTATGAATACGGAAGCCGAATTAGACGCGATTAATTAAAATGAAATTTATTTTAAAACCATGCCGAGAAGAAGTTTTTGAAGATAAAGTATCTACACTTGATGAAAAAGGAAGATTAGAGTTTATATAAAATAAAGGATAATTAAATGGTTGAATATCCTATAATGGAAGAGAAGATATTAACTGGAGAACCAAAGGAATGCCCGGAATACAAGGTTACACGCCAACCGTCGTCGGCAGAGAAAAAGCTGGCACAAGCAAAACAGCCTGCAATGCGGCGCAAATCGCCGCGCAATACATGATTAAGTATATTACCTCACAGATTATCTAGCTGGCCCTATAAAGGGCGGGTGTGCCGTGCAATCATTGGATGGACAAATAAACTATTGTTATACCTCATAAATCCACCTTCTTCTGATCGATATAATTACTTTGACAAACCTTTGTCGTCTGAGTATATAAAAACCTAACACAAAAAGGAGAAAGATTATGCCGAAGTCATCGAAACGGGATACGTCGCAGCAAAGCAGGCAATCGAGACTCGCCGAAGTGCACTCCTAGATCATAAGAGAAATACACGCGGGCAAATACGTTCCAACTCCACCTCCAGGCTGGCAACCACCAAAAGAAAATAAGGAGAATGAAACTCAATCAACAGAAAATATAGCGCCGACCGACAAGAATGAATTGACGTCGGAGGAGAAATCCTAGAAATTTTTAGACGTCTGAACAAACGCTTTCAAGGAATTCTTAAAGATCAAGTATCCCCACTTGATGAAGAACAAAGATTAAATTTAATAACATAATCACCGCCACTGCTACTGAAAACTTCCTGAAAGAAGTGAATCATTAAAATTAACAGCTTTGCAAGCTTTCAATCGATAATCGATGAGCAGTTGAAAAAATTTACCATATTTTACGACCTTCGTCTTTAGTCTTTATTATCACGAATCACGAAGTGAAAAAGACATATATTTGCATGTAATTATGTAATGTTCCCCTTTTTTTAAAAATATGCTTATGTTATGATGTTACTCAAATTATCGGAAAAAACGAAGTTCGTATATTAATTGTTATGTCTAAGAGGATGCTATGAAATATGTTACACTGAATTTCATAAGTCCAAATTTTGGTGATGAAAAATTAGAATCTGCTTCATTTGAAGACTTAGTTGATGTTTTCGAGGATAGAATAAAGCATTGGTTTCTCCATCCGGCTGAGCGTCTTCTTGAAATACCCCATTGCCAAATTTCGGCTGTAGCCCTTCTTATGGCTTATTTTGAGGGAATAGAAATATATCAATCTGGGAAAGACAGCAAGAGCCAGTCATTTCCATTTTTTGCGAAAGGTTTTTCCAAAGTTTTTCCGCTTCTTAATAATGATGAAAGGCTGTTAAAAACCATTCATAGTGCAATCTATGATCAAGTGAGATGTGGTTTCGCTCATGATGGGATGTTCAGAAATCGAGTGTTTTTTAGCAATATTCCTTCCAAGCCAATTATTTGTTCATTTCCTAAAATAAATGGTGTCTTAGATTCCTCTCAGATTGAGTCAATTGTAATTAATCCTAAGCTTTTATTTGAGAGTGTTAAAAATCATTTCGAGGACTATTTAAAAATACTTAGAAAAGGTACCGATTTAAAGTTAAAACAGAATTTTGAAGCGATCGTAAAATTAAAATGGGCTTTAGATGAGAAAGACCGAGCTATAGGCATGACTGAAGAAAAATTTTATAGGACATAACAAAGGTTTGCACGGGATCGCGGCAAAGAGCGGCGCTCCCCATGAAACCTGTCATTATGTTTAAGGTGAATCATGCAAAACGAAGTTGCCAATTTTCTTTTGAAAGAAGCAAGAGACCTTAAGTATGATACCTGAGATTCTGTTTTTGGAGATTTGTGTCTTGACGAAACAAAACCAATTAAGCAGTATTGTGGCGCCGTTTATGGAATTGTTGTCGAATCTGATACACCACCAAGCACAGGATTAAAACCATTAAAAGATTACCCAAAGCTATTTCCAGTATACTGGGGCAAAGACATCGCACCAGTAAGCCATATAATAGCCCATGTGCAAAATCACAAATCAACAGGAAATGCAAACCTCCGCAACATAAGTGAATTGAAAGACAAACGAATAATCTTTGGGGCAATCTTTGTAGAAAGGTATCGAGATTTTGAGGAACATTTACATAAAACATATCCGCTGCTTAAAGGGAGCAAGAAACATGGGGGCGGAGAAAAAATCATTAAGATACTGAAATAAAACATAACCAGTCGCTGCACCCGATGGCAGCGCTAGAAGCGCTGCTCCGGCTCAGCTCGTTGTTACTTTCTTTCAATTGGTACTCTTCGACTTTACCATTTTCATGAGTTCATTGATTTATAGGTGTTATTTGCAAATATTATCTTAAAATTAGCAATCGTTAAGAAAATGTATTAAAAATTATACACGATAATATTTCACTTATCTTCCTCAAATTCCGGAGACGGCAATTCAAAAGTCATCCCCTTTGGCCTCCATTTTTGTTTAGCTATTTGCGCAAAGGTTTTTGGCTTAACCGCATCTTTTTCTCTTTGAAGAGCGTGCCATTTTTCAAATTCGTCCCGCCATTTTAATGCTTTTCTTTGCCTTTGCAGACAGGTTGATTTTATCCATCCTTCTAGCTCGTTAGAAAACGGCTCGGTTACAGACATGGGCGGAATCAAAGATACGAGGCCTTCTACATCTCTTTCTCTTTTATCCACGTTAAAAATTATGGCTGGTTCCTTATATTGAGGCCATGAAAATAAAGGTGCGTCTTCCTTGGGTATTTCTTTAGCGCAATCTGGTTGCTTACGACATTTAAGGCATTTTTTTCTTTTACCTGACCAGCTAGACAGACTACATTCCCATGTATCAATAATATTATTATCTTTTTCTTTTATTAAAGCACCATCCAAAATTAAAACAAAGCAGGGTATCATGAAGGCATCGGTAATGTCCTCGCAAATATAAAAATTAAAAGGCATGCCTTTAAGAGCCGAAGCTATCTTCTCTATCAGCGGTGAACTTGCCAGGATGTTGGCGTTACTTTCTATTGATTGGGTTACGCGCATTGATTAAATTATTTATAGTTGCCTTGTAAGATCATCAATTTGTTTATACAATCGTTTTTCCTCATCTCTTTCACGATTGATTTTCTGTTCACAATCTTTGATTTTTTCGTTCCTATCATGTTCCATTTTGTTTATGTCATTATTTTTATAATTAATATTTCTTCTGCATTCTTCAATCTTGTCGTTTATTTCATTCTCTAATCTGCCTATTGCTTCGCGTTCGCGATTAACCATTCGCTCACATTCCTCAATCTTGTTATTCTTGTCGTTTTCCAATCTGCTGATGTTAGAATCGATATCGGCAATTGATCTAATAATATCTTGGATCTTTCTTGCTATTTCTGCTGTTTTTTGTGGATCACTTATGAATTTGCACATCCATTTATTGTTTATTTAAACACGATATTTTAAAAATTTATTTTTGCTTATCAGAAAGATATCATTAAATTCAAATTTATCCACTTGAGATAATGTTCCGTTGGCTTCTTTTTTGATACATTTATCAAGCCAGATTTCATCCTGATAAAATTGCAGCGCTAAATATTTGAAGTCTTTGGTAAAGGTGAACTCACCATCCTGTCCATTGCGCTTTTCATGGTAATTTTTTTGATAGTTATTAAACTTTTCAACATCGCTTTTAATTCCGCCCATGTTCAGGTTGCTCTCCAGCGGGCTATACTTTATTTCAATGCCAGCAATAAGCGGCAGTTCCCAAAAGAAAGTGTTATCACCAATTGGTTCATCTTCATTAATATCATAGCGCCAATTGAAATAATCCTTTATTGTTTTCGCATTAATACAGGCGATATCAAACCGACTGCCAATCGGATATTCGCGCGTAATTAAACTCAGCTTTTCTTTTTTGCGAGGTATTTCTGGATTATCTCTATGCAGTGATAGCTCCACATTGTCGATAGATTTACTCAGTTCATAAGCGAGGGAGGCTTGAATATCTGCTTCATAAAGGTATTCGAGGCGGTCTTTTTTTTGAAAATTGCTAATGAAATTATTAATTGTATTCAATATATCTTTAAATATATCTTCTTTTGACTTCGGATAAGGATGAACATCCATGTCTTTTATTTTGTCTTTTTCTTTCATTTGAAAAATCACCTCCGAATAACAATGTTTTTAAAAAGTCATTTATTTAAGAATTGCCTATGTTCAATACTTCCTTCATGGCATTAGAGTTTAATGGTATCAGCTGTTTCAACATTTCAGTATCTTCAATAGCGTCTTTTATATGTGTCCAATACCATTGCACCCTTATTCCTACTTCAAGTATATGCTCATCATTGACAATCTCAGGGCATTTATTAGATGCAAGTATGATTGTGTCGATAAGCTCTTGCGCGGCGGGTTTTTCCATTTTCTTTCTGTCAGATTTATACCAGCGGAATATAGCGTTCATTAGCAGGCATTCGTTTATAGATAAAGAGATCCCATAAGCTTTTATGCGATACAATACAATCATTTTGCTTATATCAAAACCGTGTTCTATTAGAAGGCGGCATATTCCATAACGCCCCAGAATGGCTGCGATGTTTAAACAGGTCAGGTTATGCACATCCCATTTTACACTTATAAAATGAAAGAGAGCCGTGTCTGAAAGCAAGAGATTTTTATCAACAGTCTCTTTATTTAAAGCATCGTTAACTTCATCTGGCTTGTTTAGCATAATCGCATGGATAAAATTGTATATATGCTTTTCCCTTGCAAGATTTTCAGACAGACGATTAGCGGTTGAATAATCCAATCCCATAGCTTCCAGTTCCTTTGCATCCAGCGCGGCATTTTGTCGCATTACATAATGAATAATTTTATACAGATTAAAGATATAGTTTATCGCGGCAAATAGTGAAAATATTTCGCGCTGATCAAAATCATTACCCTTTCCGATATTATCGACAAATTCCTGGTCAACAGCAAAATCAATTTGTGGGGGCAGATTATTCAAATATCATTACCTCCTTATAATCATCTTATTGAAGTTTATAGAGTTGATTTACTATTTCAACCATCCCTAAAGTATCCAAACCGCAATATTGTTCAAGATTATTTCTGATTTTAGCCATATCTTTATTATCATCTGTAAAGGTTACCCGAAAATATTCCCTGCTGGCAGTCATGCCGTCACCGATTTCCATATCATCGTATGATTTATCAGTAAGCGTCGGCAGAACATTTTTTATTGAGCAGCTTCCATCCTGTTTGGGATGGTAATACGCAAAATCCTGAAAAGGTTCGAGCAGATCGACAATCCTTTCTTCGATGGATTCAACCCACTTTTTATATTTAGGGAGAGCTTCCGCGCATTCCTTCAGTTTACTTGATTCAAAGCCGGCATTGTAGGAAATCACAGAGCCTTGTGTTCCCATTACAAGTTTAAGTTTTTCCATAAACTTGGGACGCGGATCGTCAGCACCGTCTGCCAGGAAGGAATAATGTTCCGGTGCAGCGCCTTTTTGTTTAACTATATGGACAGAGAACTGAAAAGGAATCTGCTGATAAGGCCTGGAGTTATCAAACAACGGAACAGCTGAGCCTATCGTTTCAAAATCCATGTAATAAGCAGGATATTTGATTTCCTTCAGAAACTTTTTTATTTTTTTATTATCCACATAGGGCTTGCCTGTTTTTTCACAGGCAACCTGTATACGATTTTTATCGCTCATCTTAGTTTCTTTAGGTATCTCAGTCAGGTCAAGAATTCCGTCTTTAATTAATTTTATGGGTAGTATATTGTTTCGATAAAGCAGGAACACATTTCTATCCGGTAGGAATGACCAGCATTTTTCTACCAAGGGGCACTCATATGGTTCATGGCAGTGCGTACCAATACCGGGTTCGAAATATGTTTTGGCTTTAATAGCCTTGACCATTTCGGCGATATTATCTTCGATTGTTTTACTGTATTTTGATTTAACTTCTTTAGTAACATCAATCTTTTTCAATAATTTACAAGGATCAATATCGCCATGACGGACATAACTACTATCAACGCACATTAAATAGCATTTATCTATCTTCAGACCAGCGATGGTATAAAGATAATACTGGAACCCTATATCTTGATAATTAACATCTTTAATTTTTGTAGAACTTTTAACTTCAATTAGATTCCATTTGTCTTTGCCGACCGGATCAAGGACGTCAGCCCTGGCATAACAGTACTTATATGATAGTGCTGCTTCAAATATCGGCACTCTTTTTGAGATTAACTCTCTTGTCTGTGTTAAACCATCTTCAAATGTTCTGGTGTGATCAACCTCAATTCCGCTAGGAAACAATTTCTTCGCATAGTCGCCAACCAGATGACCCTGCTCAAATACTGCCTGAGTATTTTCATCCGGTTCAGGAATCAAATCCGGCGCGTTATAGATGTGCCAGAGCAGCTTCTTGCACTGGAGGCCATTGAGGTATTTAGTCTTTGATATTCTGATGTTCATCGTTTTGTTGTCTCCACTTGATTATTAAACAATATCGACGCAAAAGATAATTGATGCACCTGCTGGTATTTCATCGCTGGAATTAAACATAACAGATTTCTCTTTATATTTAGATACATTTTTATTGAATTCATCAAGATTTTGAGCATATCCAAACGCGTCAAGGACATCTTCATAGCAAGCGACATCCTCACTATACCTGAAAGACTTAATTTTATGACGCATATCACTGTTGAAATACCGCCACAAAAGAGTTTCATATATGCCTGTAATTATTCCTGTCTTGAAGATTCTTTTCATGATCAATGAAGGAATATACACATTGCATTCAGCCGCGTTGCCGCAATTTCTTATTTGTCCATGACCTTCATACCATTTGCCAAGTTTCAGATATGACTCGTATGGCTTTGTCCAGTTGAAACAAAAAAGCTTAAAATCAGGAAATATCTCAATCAGGTAATGATAACAGTCTTTGTGCAGGTCATTCTGGTATTTGGCGATGGGCTTGAACCGGAACCTGTATATTTCATAAATAACATGTTGCATGTATGGCTCTTTAATAATGCTTAAATCATAATAATCTATCGTAATCTGCGGATAAAATTGAATCACATCGCCTACGCGAAATATTTTTTCCTCTTTAGCAGGATTAAAGGTCAGCATTCCCTCGGCCATGTGTATTGATTTCATATTATCCCTCTTTCTATCTGTTAAAATGCCTCGCATCAAAACCCAATCCGCTTGCCGCCGTCTCGCTGAATTTGTTTAATATTCGATTCTTTACTTAATGCCTCTACCATTGTTTGATGATTTATTTCCTGCGGTTTGTAAAATGAATATCTGTCTCTGATAACCCGGAAATCCCCGGGTGTTAACTTTCTTATTTTTCTTAGTTCATCTTCAATATTGACGTTTAAGGGACTGTTGGCAAGTGAAGCCAAAAGCTTCTGGTAAAATATAACGTTGCCTTCCGGCCGTAAATAATCAAATTTTATTTTGTGATTAAACCGCCTGATGGACGCGCTGTCCAGTCCGCGAAGCATGTTTGTCGTGCAAATTAGCATTCCTCTAAATCGCTCCATTTGCGTAAGAAATTCATTGGTATGGCTTATTTCCCAGGAACGCTCCGCCCAGCTACGATTGTAAAGAAATGAATCGGCTTCATCGATAATCAGAATTGCCTCATCTGCTTCCGCTTCTTCAAAGGCAAGACTTATGTTTTTCTCTGTATCTCCTACATAACGACTGATTATATCACTCGCTCGTTTGCATATGATTTCTTTTTCCAAATGCTTGGCAATGTAGCGGGCATATTCACTTTTGCCGGTGCCTGGAGGGCCATAAAAAAGAAGGTTGAAATTCCGGTTGATGCTTTTGTCTCCTTGCCGCAGAAATTTATCAAAAGCTTCGATCTGATGCATTATGGTTGGCAAATCACCTTCAACATTAAGCCCGTCGATGGAATATTGTTTTTCGATGGTGTCAACAATCTTTTTTTGAAAGCCACCATTAGTCAGTGATATATGGGCAGCCAGGTTCATCCTGATTGTTTCTTTGAAATTGGCACTCGTGACGGAAGGTGCGGTATCCGTTGCTTTTTTAATAGCAAGGTCAATAATTGCCGCGCTTACCGGATATAAGTTGGATAATTCCTTTATATCATCTGCATTAAAGTATCTTTTTACGCGATGACTGCGAAGGATGGCTTCCCATAGTATGACACGCTGCCGCTGGTTAAATGTTTCAAAATGGAGACTGAATGAAAAACGGCGCAAAACGGAAGGATCTATTTGATCAATTTTGTTTGTTATCCATAACATTCTAACTTCAGGTTCTTCCAGAAATTGATTGAGCCAGCCTTTATCTTGAGTTTCGCCGCGGCTGAACCATGAATCCTGTGTGTTCAAAATATTATCCGCTTCATCAACAATGATAACAGAGCCGTCGTTGCAGTTGGTTATATTCAAACAGGCCATAATTGCGGTGCGTCTTTTGCTGGCTTTATTTTCCTCGTCCTTCAATATTTCGTAAGCGGGCACTCCCAGCTTTTGCACCAATCCGTGAGCGTAGCTGGTTTTACCTGTACCGGGAGCGCCATATAAAAGGATGTGGCTTGGCGATTCCCTCTTGACGCTCAGCAGATTTAAAACATTATCTGTTTTTTTAGAATCAATTAAGTGGCTTTCCAGTGGGATGGTTTTACCGGAAACCCTTCTAAAATAATTAGCAGACACCACTTTGTCTGACGGCTTTAGAAAATAATTTACAAAATCATCGCTTAGGGAGAAACTGTATTTATCTATCTCACAAAGCTCAATCCGCATGATAGTGCCGCCCAAAATAGCGCCGATTTGACCTTCTGTCATCTGTAATACTGCTCTTAAATAACGCCTGCCCGAAATTGTATGGCAGCTTAAATAATCTACAAAATATTCCTGGGCAGGGGTCCATGCAGTAACGATATAAAGAAAACTGGCAAATTCTATTTCGCTCTTTGAAAGATTAAACATTTTTTCCAGGCCGCGAATTTTCTTTTCTGTATCGCTGATTCCGCGATAAGTAAGCGATTTATAGCGCTGATTAATGATTTTGCTTATGAAAGAAATGAAAGTTTTGACACGCTTTTTGGAATATCTTTTTATCACATGATAAATTAAATCAGCTGATTCCTCTGCATCATCGGCTTCAACCAGTCTGCTTTCATATCTGGCTTTCTCCTCTTGGGTCATGCTATTTACGACATTCTTCTCTATTTCTTGAAAATCAGGCCCTAATATCCACGCAAGTAAATTAAGGGTATTTTTATCTAACGGGATATTAAAATCTAATAAACGGCGGAGATAAACAATACAATTACGAAGAACAAAGCTTTCATTTTTGTCTGGATTAGTGGAAATAAACTTGTCCACCTCATCCGAATTATAATAATGAGGGGCTCTTTTTCTTTGCCTGCTTGATATTGGCATAAATATTTACCTCCCGGCATGAGTGATTATTGGTTTTCGTCTTTATTATGTAGGCACAGTAACACACGATCGTTTCATATCGCGGAATGATGAATACATATTTATTTGTGCTAAATATTTGTATGATATTATGATTCAACATCTTCTAAATTGTCACTAAAATTTGACTAATTGTAATGACTTTATAATTATGCTACCCAATAAAGGGGAAATGAGTTTGTCTAGGGTATATTTAAGAATTCAGTTTTTGTCAGTAGAGGGTGTAAGATAACATGAAAAGTTTTTTTTCGCGGTTCAAAAATAATTTAGGCGGTGATTATGGAGGAAGATACCTAGAGGTTATTTTAGCCGAGGTCATTAGGGAGGATATGGATATTATAAAAATATTATTTCCTTCGCTTGATAAAAATATCTTAAAATCAAAATATACTAACATAGATGTTGAAAATGTATTCCCATCAAAATATCAAGCGCATAGAAGAGCAGATTTGGTTGTAACGCATAATGGGAAACATAAAGCTTTACTTGAAATAAAATACAAAGATAAATCTGGTCCATATCAAATATCAGATTATTTAGATTATTCTGAAAAAAACAATCTTTGCTTTACTTACTTAACGCAATACAATCCTTCTGAAGATGATCTGAACGAAATCAATACGAGGAAAAATAAGAATTATAGTTATATTTCATATAATACTCTGTATGAAGAGGTTAAAAAAAGTAGCAAACCAAACAAACCATTAACAAAATTATTTATTAAGTTCATGGAGGAAGAATATATGGTATATAATGAAGAATTAAATGAAAATGCTTTAAAGTTATTAATGTTAAAGGGTTTGTATGTAAAACATAGTCATGGTTTTAGTCGCATTGTATCTAATGATAACTTTAAATCAATATCTAGTCTTTGGGATACTCTAATTAATAATGTTGGAATATTGGGGGGTCGATTCTATAATGATTTCTATACATATTTCAATAAGAGTTTCTCACTTGATTTTGCATTCGATCCTGAATTTAATTATAAGACATTAAAAAAAGATATTGATTGCTATTTGAAAGAAAATGATCGTTGTTCAAAAAACCGAGAGCATTACGAAACTCTAAATAGAAATAGGAAAACTGGAGGGTCATTTTGGATAGCTTCAGTTGGAATAATTAAACTTAATAATAAACATAAATTGACTTTATATATTGGATATTTATTTTATATAGATTTAAACGATAAAGAAAATAAAAAAGTTTTTAAAGAATTGTATTGTGAGATATGGAACAAAAATGAACAGGTTGCTTATAATTATAAGTCAATTAATTCAAAAAAGGGAAAGTTTCCTTCTGAAAATACGTGCCATCATCAATTGTTAATATTATTCGAAAACTCAATAAATGCTATATTAAAAAAGCAAGATATAGCGGATATATCATTAAATAAATTATTAAAAAATATTAAAACTGCAAAAAATAGCTGAGTTTACAGAGAATTAGTAAGCTGCTTAAATAATTATACTTTATTATTTGTAAGATATAATACCTAATAAATATTAGCAATCATTTGCGTTTTCTTTTTCATCTCTTTAACCAGCCAACTAGGTGCAATTACTTTTGCTTCCTCGCCGAAAAACAATACCCATGAAATAACTTCTGTTTCTGACGCGGCGGTAAAAGTCAGGTGTATTTTATTTTTTCCGATTTTCTTAATTTTCTGATCAGGGCTCCATACACGCTCAGATACATATTGCGCTGACCAGCCGGTGAATTCTACCGTGACCTCAAAAACATCTTCCTTAATTACTCCAAAGTTAACATTGTATATTTTCTCAAAGTCATACTTTTCCGGCGGCATGAAATTAATATCCGTTATTTCTGCCGATTTGAAGCGGTGGATGACGAGAAGCGGATCAAATTCCGGTTTTTTATATTTTGCGCCGGGAGTTCTTGCTCTCTGCGCGTGCAGGTAAATAGAATCTTTGTGGGAAAACAGCTTAATTGGTTTAATATAGAAAGTTTTAGGTTTATCCTCCATTATTCTCTGGTAAGTTATCTTGCATACCTTTTTGCGGTTCATGGCATTTATTAACGTATGGATTATATTATGGTAAGGTGTGTAGTCTATTGTTCCTGGTCGGAAACAGGCAAAATGCGCAGACGAGACATTGCCTCTATCATTAACAAGTGCACTGCTCTTAAAAAGCGCCTGAGTGGCTTCCTCGAATAATTTTGCGCCGAGAAGATGCTGGGTAAATGTTTTGCACATCTGAAGAACATCCCATTCTGATTCTGTCAATGGTGAAATCTGAGGCTGGTGCAGCGGGCGCTTCATCCTAATATATTTTTCACGTTTTCTTATTTCTTCTTCTATCTCTACACGATAAGAACGCCTGATGTCTTCAAGCAGGCGTAGCACCGTGGGTTTTGAACATCCGAGAAAACTTACCAGTTCATTTAAGGAATAATACCGATCCTCAAAAAGCAGACGGACAAAGATGCTGATTAGTTTATCTCCGTAACTCCTGTAGTATTCGATTTTTCGGGGCATAAGCGCTCTCCGAATGTATTAGGCTTCAATTAAGTTATATGGAAATATAACTTATCAAAACCATGATGTAAATCTAAATAAACCACATCGTATCGTAATATGGAACAATAATATGTTATATTATAAATCATAAATCAACAGGGTGTCAAAAGTCGCTTGACTTTGCATTTACGCATGCTATAATTATCCTGAAATAAATGGTTTGTGTCGTCTGATGAAGACGACGCGGGCTAAGTCTTAGCCCTGGCTTGTTTACGTGTTGTGTTTTTTGTTGCGTAAGCTCCAGGGCTTTTTTTTGATTAAAAGAGTTATCGATAAGGTAAAAATTGTGAAATGAACAGAATCTAACCAACAAAGCATGGGGAGTTAAAATTTATGTTCAACAAGATTGAATTCCGTTGGCTTAAACTGAAAGAAGCTACGCAATATGCAAAAATTAATAAGGCGCGCCTGATTGATCTGGCGAAATCAGGAATTATCAAAGGTCATCAGGATCAGGACAATAAGCGAGGCGATTGGGTATTCGATAAGATGAGTATTGATAATTATCGAGAAGCTCAGATGACTAAAATGGACACCAGACAAAAAAGTCTTGCAATATTGAGGAATAAATAGTTATGACCTTCAACATGAGATTATTCCGCCGGAATAGCGGTATATATCATGTTCAGATCAGCCGCAATAAAAAGAGATCTCTTGGCACAAGGGATACACGGGAAGCCCGCGCTATCTTCCGCGAAATGCAAAAAGAGCAACTCAGAGGCCGGTTGTTTGATCTGGAAAAGATTAAGCGGCTATCGCTAAAAGATTTCATAAAGATTTATCTTGAATACCGGGAAAACAATGTATCCGGCACGACACTCAAAAAAGACGCTCTAAGCCTGAAACTGCTCGCCGAAGCAATATCCCCCTCGGTGCTTGTTCAGGCCATCAATAATAACAAAATTGAAGAATTTAAAAAGATATGCAGGGCCCGGAAAGCCTCTAACATAACAATCAATGGATACATGAGACATATTAAATCGGCTTTTTCTTATGCGCTCGAAGAGAAAATAATCGATAAAAAACCAAGATTTAAAATGTATCCGGAAGAAAAGAATCTGCCGCGTGTCCTATCTCCGGAAGAAATTGACAAAATTTTAAAAACAATTAAGGATAAAAATATTGAAGAGTGGCGCTATTTTGTTTTCGAGTTGTGGACGGGTGCGCGCCGCTGTGAGGGGTTGAATCTGGAGTGGCCTAACTGTAATCTGGGCACGGCTCAAGCTAAGGTAAAAGGTAAGGGGAAAAAAGAACGTATAGTTCCGTTATTGCCTCCGATTATCGAGGCGCTTGCGCCAATCAAAAAGGATATTGGAAAAATATTTGTCGAATATCACCCTGATACATGGTCTAAAAAGTTTCACGAATATGCCAAGTCTTGTGGCATTAATGCCAGGTTGCATGATTTAAGGCACAGCGCCGCAACCTATATGCTGAAATCGGGAATTGATATCAGGGTTGTCCAGGCTATACTGGGCCATGCCCAGATCAGCACGACGATGATTTATACACATGTATTGGATGACATTAAACAGCATGAAATGACCAAGCTGAAATTCAAGTAAATGCACGACTGCGCCCAATAGGCGCCCACCGATCAACTACTTAGCTGATTTTATTAAATTCACAAAACGACTTTTAATCCGTTGGCCGCGGGTTCAATCCCCGCACGGCCCACCAGGAAAATCAACAGGTTGCGTTCTTATGATTGCAACCTTTTGCTGTTTTTAGAGCCAATTGTAACCAATTTGTAACTACTTTTAGAAATTTTATTTTGTGTTTCACTAAATAGCTGTCTTTTCCTTGCAGCTTCCTTCAAATCTTCCTGGGAAACAATGTTGTAACGGTCAAACACGTTTCTTGTCTTGTGTCCGGAGATAGTCATGGCTACTCTTTCAGGAACACCTAGCTCAGGTTCCATGTACAGAGTCCGCACTTCGCCGTTTTTCGTTTCTCCCGGCTCCAGTCGGACAATGCTTTCTCGAAGATTAACCTGAGACCATTTCAAACTCATGATTTCTGACCGTCTCCAGCCGGAAAAATAGGCAAAGGTCAAAACAGGTTTCAGATAAGCCGGAAGTGCCTCTTTTAAGGCCTGATAATCCTCATGCTCAATAAATCCCTTGCTGACATTATTTTCTTTTAACATCGGTATATAGGGAACTTGAGCAACTTTAGGCGGTGTGCACCTGGCAGCCAGGTTGAAAGCTCTTTTTATAGCCGAAAGCTCACGATTAATTGTGGCATTGGCAACATTTTCTCTTCTTCTCTTTTCGATTGAACTCTTTGAGAAGAAGAGTGGCGCACTGTTCTGCCTTCTTAACCGTTTTCTTTCCGTTAACCCTGTAGTCTGATAGATAGTCGCTGATGATTTCCTCAAATCTGATTCTATCAAAACAAACACGGGGAATCTTGCCTTCTGCTATTTCGCCCTCTTTGGCTTTTAACAGCCGTTTTGCCACGGCTACTTTGTCGCTGTTCGTTGACTCGGCATATTGTTTCCCATGCCGGTAATACTTAATCCAATACGTTTTGTTTCGTCTGCAAACACATCCCATTTTTTCACCGTCCTTTCCTGGAAGATCACATATTGCATGTTTACTTTTAATTAACCCACCTGTATAATTTTTTAGTAATTTTCAAAATATGTTAATTTTTTGGGGAGGGTAGTAATAATGGAGAAATTTTTAAAACTTCTCCATTATCTTAAGAAATATGAAAGGCAGGAACTGATATATCAAAAAGAGCTTTATCTTTATTTGCCTGATGTTCAGTATTGCGATTTGCGCAACATGCACCACAGGTGATGACCTGGACGATGAAGTTACTGCTTATAAAAAAGGCGATTATAAAACGGAGCTTAAGCTTCTGCAAAAAGAAGCGGACAAAGGAAATGCTGTTGCTCAGTTTCGTCTTGGTGTTATGTATGACGACGGCAAAGGCGTTGTGCAGGATTACAAGGAGGCATTCAAGTGGTACAAGCTGGCGGCAGACCAGGGATTTGCTGGGGCGCAGTTTGGTCTTGGTTTGATGTATGCCAACGGCCGCGGCGTTCCGAAGAATTATAAGGAGGCATTCAAGTGGTACAAGCTGGCGGCAAACCAGGGACATGCCGGGGCGCAGACTAATCTTGGTGCTATGTATGCCAAAGGCCAGGGTGTTGTTCAGAATTACAAGGAGGCATCCAAGTGGTTTAAGCTGGCGGCAGACCAGGGACATGCTGGGGCGCAGAATAATCTTGGTGAAATTTATTACTACGGCGACGGCGTCCTGCCGGATGATAATAAGGCAGTAAGGTTGTTTAAGCTGGCGGCAGACCAGGGACATGCTGAGGCACTGTATAATCTTGGTGTTATGTATGCCAAAGGCCAGGGCGTTGTTCAGAATTACAAGAAGGCATTCAAGTGGTACAAGCTGGCGGCAGACCAGGGACATGCTGGGGCGCAGTTTGGTCTTGGTTTGATGTATGCCAACGGCCGCGGCGTTCCGAAGAATTATAAGGAGGCATTCAAGTGGTACAAGCTGGCGGCAAACCAGGGACATGCCGGGGCGCAGACTAATCTTGGTGCTATGTATGCCAAAGGCCGCGGCGTTGCTCAGGATTACAAGGAGGCATTCAAGTGGTACAAGCTGGCGGCAGACCAGGGACATGCTGGGGCGCAGTTTGGTCTTGGTTTGATGTATGCCAAAGGCCAGGGCGTTGTTCAGAATTACAAGAAGGCATTCAAGTGGTTTAAGCTGACGGCAGACCAGGGGCATGCTGATGCTCAGAATAATCTTGGTGTAATGTATGCCAATGGCCGCGGCGTTCCGAAGGATTACAAGGAGGCATTCAAGTGGTTTAAGCTGGCGGCAGACCAGGGACATGCTGGGGCGCAGTTTGGTCTTGGTTTGATGTATGCTAACGGCTATGGCGTTGCTCAGGATTACAAGGAGGCATTAAAGTGGTACAAGCTGGCGGCAGACCAGGGACATGCCGGGGCACAGACTAATCTTGGTGCTATGTATGCCAAAGGCCAAGGCGTTGTTCAGAATTACAAGGAGGCATCCAAGTGGTTTAAGCTGGCGGCAGAACAGGGATTTGCTTTGTCAAAGTGTTTCCTTGCCGAAATGTATATAAATGGACATGGAATTAAAAGAAATCCTTCTATGGCAAAGAAAATGGCAAAAGAGGGGTATGAAGCGGGGGCAGACTACTGTAAGGATGTTTGGGAGAAATACAACCTCACTAATTACTGATTGTAAATAGAAAGGGATTGCCTAGATAAGTAAAGTGTTACAGGGGAAAACCCAAAGGCGGTCATAAAATGACATTAATGTATTAAATAAAAAACATTAATCATCTTATTAGGCGTATTAGGCCGACCAAGCTGTCGACGTTTGCAATATTATCACCGATCCGTATAAACAATGTTCGCCCGCCGCATACGCTGGCGGGCGAACGGAGCCGCACCTGATTGTCGCTTGCTCAACCGTCTGCGGTGGCCGAACAAGCGACTAGAACCGACTCCAAGGAACGGCTCAGTCGTGGCTCCGTTAAAACCCTTCAATTAGTAATCTTTAATTTTGCTTATCCCTTGTGATTGCGGACTTTTAGGTGAAATTAATAAAATTTACTTTGTGGCTTTTCAAATTGAGTGTAACTAATTTGTAACCGTTATAACCTAAAATAACCAAACAAAAACCAACTTGCCATTTGTAAGCTGCTGATATTTAAGTATTTAAAAATGATGGGAAATCGTCTTTATTCTGTTATCGTCTTTTAATCCGTTGGCCGCGGGTTCAATCCCCGCACGGCCCACCAGGAAAATCAACAGGTTGCGTTTTTATGATTGCAACCTTTTGTGTTTCTTAAAAGCCTACCCTTTCTTTGCGGTTTCCTTCAAATCTTCCCGGGAAACAATGTTGTAACGGTCAAACACGCTTCTTGTCTTGTGTCCGGAGAGAGTCAGGCTCACTCTTTCAGGAACACCGGCGTGAATCACGTTTCTGACAGCACTTTGCCCGAGGCCGTGAAACACCAGCACCGGTTTATGAATCTTGGCACAGGCTGTATGCCATGACTTTTTAAAGTAGCTTATTTTTCCCCTGTGCCGCCAGAAACGTTTCTTTCTCATCTGGCCACCGTTGATAAGGTAACAGCATCAACACAGAGGCAGTCGCCAAAACGTTCAGGATTTCAAACGCGTCATTGAATATTTCCACAAGCCCGCCAGCGCTCTGGCTGCCGCTTCAGGCGAAGTAAAAACCGGAATTGAATCTCCGGCAACGCTGGATATTTCGCTTGCGAAAGCGGCATTCCCGACAACTGTTATCACAAAAGGTTTACTCTCGGGAAGTTGCGCGCGTATCGCCTCCGGGTTGCCAAAAACGTCCGCGAGTTTTATTCCCGTTTGTTTAACAGCTTTTATAAAGGAATAAGGAACGGCGA
>Ga0209200_1000230_pt1 | contig 64007 bp, 53 predicted proteins | sample AD_UKC033_MetaG_FD_184406 | JGI IMG/M metagenome (GOLD analysis project Ga0209200, IMG submission 184406) | Active sludge microbial communities of municipal wastewater-treating anaerobic digesters from USA - AD_UKC033_MetaG (SPAdes) (version 2) | ecosystem: Engineered > Bioreactor > Anaerobic >... | reverse complement strand
TCCGAATGATTTTGAAAAGAGTCTTACGTTGGCAAAAGCAGCTTAACCGGGTGTCCGTTTTTACTTGACCAGATCAAGTCTCCTGAAATCCTTTTTCAAACTGCTCTTCAATCTTTTCTTCAAGTTTTTCCCATATGAAACCAATGTCCTCAAGTCGTTTGATCTTATCTGGTGATAATCTTCCTTGCTTATAACTAAACCTTTGATTACCTTGCCAAATACCAAGGAGATAACCTTTAGATGTTATGAAGCTCTGTGGAGCATTGGGATCGCCTGTTCTTTCTTTATAAAAAAGAGTCTCCTGAAATCCCGTTTCAAATGATTCTTCAATCTGCTCCTTCCGTATCTCCCATTTGAAACCAATTTTTTCTAATTTTTCTATTCTATCTTTTGATAAGATTCCCTTCTTGTAATTTCTCTTTTGATTTTGCTGCCAACTACCGAGTTGGTAATTGTCAGGTGTTATGTATCTCTTTTGCGTGTTTGAATCACCAAACTCATTTTTATATCTTAAAGTAAGCCCATACCAAAAATCCCAAGATCGCCCTATAATTTCGACTATTCTAGTATTCAGTTTTTCAATAAATTGGTGTTTGTCTATTTTGAGAGGCAGGTTATAGAATTCAATTTTCTCAGCATATTCAGTCATCGCATCTTTCCACGCCTGTGTACCTTCCTCTCCTTTTCCTTGAAGAACTCTCATTTTGGAAACGATGCCTTGCATTCGCTGATCCTGATCAAGCATGGCTTGCAGGACTTCCCAAACGGTGTCAAAGTCTGAATTGTTGATTATTTGTTCCGGGTCGGAATCTTCTTCCAGAATGACAGGAATGAAGATGTAGCCGTTTTGTTTCCAGTCTGCTTTCCTCATTGCCCTGCCTGTGGCTTGGACAATATCAATCAGGCTTCTCTTCGGATCAATAAAGGCAACTGTATCTACGGCTGGAATGTTCACACCTTCCACAAGGCAGCGGGCATTGCTCATGACACCGATATCCACGCTTTCAAATTCTTTCAATATGCTGCTCCTTGTTCCAGAAGGCATAGAACCATTGACATGAAAAAATCCCATGCTCTTTTTGTTTTCTTTTTCCGGCTCAATCAGTTCAAAGATTTTATCAATTCCATAAGGCGTGTTTTTATCGGTGAATGCTTTAGCCGAAGCAACTTTTCCGTGAAAGGTAAATGCTTTTCTTAAACCATAGGCACGAATTCCTTTAACCAGCGCAATTCTCTTAGCCAGTGCTTTGGCGTCCCATTCGTGCTCTTGATCGGTGATGACTCTTCCGCCCTGCTCGATAATTTTCTTAACTTCAGCATCTGTCACGCAAATGACAATGACCTTGTAGTCGGTTATGTGACCTCTGGCAACCGCTTCGGCAAAACCTATTTCATAAAATGGTTTTCCGTATATTTCCGCATCGTCCATACTGCAAAGCAGGACATCCTCTTCTTTTGCCTTCTTTGTAATGTGCGGTGCGTAAATCTTGGGTGTTGCCGTCATAAAGATTCTTTTATTAATGGGAATATTGGCATCATCGAGTGCAATGCCCCATGCTCCAATCTTTGTTCCGGCCGTTCTGTGCGCTTCATCGAAAATTCCTATGTCAAAGGTTATACCTGATTTACGAACAGCTTCAGCCAGAACTTTGGATGACTGATAAGTGGAAAAAATGATGGATGTTTGGGAATTTGTATCTTTGAGATATGTTTGTATCGTTTCGACTTCGGTGGTCACCGGCACATCCATGTCGGAGATTTTTTCTATCGGCGCGTCATTGCCCAAATCAACCGTTGTATCGCTGCAGACGCATAGGTAACGAAAGGGCATGTAGGCGTTGACAGCCCATTCTCTCAACGTCTGATTCAAGAGCGACAGGCTCGGCAGCATAATCAGGATGTTTTTACCGCCCAGTTTTTCACTTATCCAGATTGAGGCAAGCGTTTTTCCCGCGCCACAGGGAAGAATTAACTGCCCCCTATTGTTCTTTTCATAATAGGTTATTGCTGCTGATATGGCTGCCTGCTGGGTAATGTGCGGGGATTTTTTTGGAGGTGGAGTTATTTGCTTTGTTTTTAAATAACTTGCCAGACGATCAAAGAAGTCTTCGTCCAGCGCGTCAAATCTATCCGCAAGAATTCTGCTTTGGCGAACCCGGTCATCGACCGCAAGAGGAAGTTTGTTGGCATTGGAGATTGTAATCCGCCAATCTGCCTTGTCGGAAACGGTAAAGAAGGTGGAAAGTTCCCTTAACGTTGGAGTTGTGCTTCTATCGCTTCGGAATTTTGCCTGATAAGCAAATATTTTTTCATCATGCGTAATGCCTAGCCCGTCTATTCCAATATCCTGAATGCCTGGATAACCCAGACGTGCTCTTATTGATGGTGGTATTTCATTGTGACGATAGACTGTCTTGAATTTAAAAACGGGATCGAGAAGAAAAAAAGCATGGCAGAATTCTTCAAATGCATTGCCTCTTTTTATTTCGGTAGGCAGTTCTGCAATTTTTCTTTCTAATTTGTCCCAAGACTGGATGTTCTCGATGAGAGATAGAAGGTCGTGTTCCGGCATAGAATCATCCCTTTTACTGCTCAACTGTTTAACGTTATTTTTTAAACCCGAAGACAGTATAGTTAATTAAAATAATATTTCAAGACCTTACACTGATTTTTTCGTGGAGTCGGACTTTGATCTTTTTCATCGAAAAAAACTCACGGTGACTGAGGTATAATTTTATTTGAGACAACTCGTCTTTCTTGTACATCTTGACAAAGCAGGGCTTGAATTTATATTGTAGCCGAAATGACTTCGTTGCTAGGAGATATTATGCCATTTATCAGACCGGAAATACTCAGACCGCCCAGTGAACATGCCAGTTATTATCTCCCCCTGACGTCGGGGTGTTCCAATAATTCCTGCACGTTTTGCGGGTATTGTTTCACCACGCTCAGCCTGCGCGATCTTGCGGAGGTCAAGCAGGAAATCGACGCGATGTCGCTGTATATGAATCGCGGGATATGGGTTCAGGGGCAGCCCAATATTGTTTACGCGATATTGCAGGACTGGGACGGCAGGCGGGTTTTTCTTCAGGATGGAGACGCCCTGGTCTATCCGTATCCGAAGCTGCTGGAAGCGTTGCAGTATCTGAACAAAAAGTTCCCGAACCTTGAGCGCATTGCCAGCTACGCCACGCCGCAGGATATTCTCCGGCGCTCAGTGGAAGAATTAAAGACACTCAAAGAGCAAAAGCTCGGCATTCTGTATATGGGCATAGAAAGCGGGGATGACGAGGTTCTTAAACGGATTAAGAAAAACGCCACTCACGATGAAATGGTGGAGGCGGGTAAAAAGGTAAAGGAGGCCGGCATTCTCCTTTCGGTGACGGTTATCCTGGGGCTGGGCGGCATCAAAGGCAGCGCAAGGCATGTGTCGGAGACGGCCAGAATCTTAACGGAAATGGATCCGGACTACGCGGGCGCTCTGACGCTGACGCTGATACCGGAAACGCCGATTTACAAGGAATTGGAGCGCGGCGAGTTTGAGTTGATTACACCGTTTGATTCGTTGCAGGAATTGAAAGGAATGGTGGAGCAATCAACTTTTACGAATTGCTTTTTCAGTTCCATGCATGCTTCCAATTATTTCTCGATGCGCGGTTCCATGCCCAAAGACAAGGCCAAGGTACTCAAACAGTTGGATACCATCCTCTCCAGTCAGGACCCCCGCCTGCTGCGGCCGGAGTATATGAGGGGGCTTTAGTGGTTAGTGGATGGTGACTGGTGGATGGTAATGACACTCGCTGAAAACAAGCGCAGTGATGTTTGAAGCGCAAGTGGAATTATCCCAGGAGCGTAGCGACGTGGGGTGAATAGTGAAAAGAAAAACGAGCATTGTTAGGTCGAGTCTTTTTGACTCGACTCAACATACTGGTGACTTCGGTCAAGTCGAAAAGACTTGACCGAACTTCTGGGGATTGACCGAACTTTTTGGCAAATTATTCAAACAGGGTTTCAAAGTTCCGGGGTTTGATGATCACAATATTTTTGTACCTTTTTAACACCAACAAGTCTTCATCGCCGGTAACGATATAGTCCGCATCCGCAGAAACGGCACAGGCTATAATCATGTCGTCATCTTTATCCCGGCAGGTACGAGCAATCGGTGCAGGCTGGTCAACAACTTCGAACGCAGCCTCCTTGACCATAGCCGCAATTTCAGAAACATCGGCAGATGAAACTTTAAATTTCTTTGTCAGTATATTTTTAAATTCGCGGATAATATCATTAGAAAGGACTAAATCAAAATCGTGCCTGCGGGCGCGAAAGAGCAGACTGGAACAAAGACCTTCCGTCATAAATGCGGCAATTAAAACATTTGTGTCAAATACCGCTTTCACGATATGGCCTTGAACACATCTTCATCCGTTACCAAACCGGATGCTTTAGCCTTGCTTTTCAGGCGTTTCTTCATGCGGAGAAATCTGCTTTCCCATAAGAATTCCGCAAGCGATTCTTTTACGATATCGCTCTTATTTCTGCCTGTTTCCCTGGACAAGTTATCCAATTCGGCAGCTAATTTCTTTGATAAACTTACGGACAAAACACTTCTCATATCAAACCTCCTGCACTACAATACACTACAACGACAAAATATTCAAGTTGAATTATTTAGTGAGACGGAAAGAGACCGTTCCATGTTCAACGTTCCCCCAATATGGATATGTTCGGTCAAGTCGAAAAGACTTGACCGAACATTCGAGCCGATAACCAGATGGAGGCAATCGAATATAGGAGAAACGTTTTTTTTAGTCAATTAATTAGTCAAAAAGTGTTTTATCCTTTTTATATTGACACCATACAGATGAACATGTTACTTACGGCCGGTCATTTTTTATTTAAAAATCGACACGATGAACAAATTTTTTGTTTAACACCGCAAGGAGAAAACTGTGACTTTTCAAGAATTGATTTTTGCCCTCGAAAAATACTGGGATTCCAAGGGCTGTGTCATTCAACAGCCTTACGACATGGAAGTGGGAGCGGGAACGTTTCATCCGGCCACCTGTCTGCGCGCTCTGGGACCGGAACCGTGGAACGTGGCTTACGTTCAGCCCTCGCGTCGTCCCACCGACGGCCGCTACGGCGAAAATCCCAACCGTCTGCAGCATTACTACCAGTATCAGGTCATCATGAAACCGTCGCCGGTCAATATTCAGGAACTCTACCTGGATTCGCTGAAAAGCTTCGGCATTGATCCGCTCGATCACGATATCCGTTTTGTGGAAGACGACTGGGAATCTCCGACGCTGGGCGCCTGGGGCCTCGGCTGGGAAGTCTGGCTCGACGGTATGGAAATTTCCCAGTTCACCTATTTCCAGCAGGTCGGCGGCTTCGATTGCAGTCCGGTTTGCGCCGAACTGACCTACGGCACGGAACGCATCGCCATGTATATTCAGGGCGTCAACAATGTTTATGATCTGCAGTGGACGGACAAAATCAAATACGGCGACGTCCATCACCGCGGCGAAGTGGAGTTTTCCACCTATAATTTTGAAGTAGCGGATATTCCCATGCTGCGCAAATTATTCGATACGTATGAAGAGGAAGCCCTGCGCATCGCCGAGAAAAATCTGGCCCTGCCCGCTTACGATTACTGTCTGAAGTGTTCGCATACCTTCAACCTGCTCAACGCCCGCGGCGCCATCAGCGTGGCGGAACGCACCAGCTACATCGGCCGGGTGAGAAATCTGGCGCGCATCAGCGCGGAACTGTACATGAAACAACGTGAAGAACTGGGCTATCCCCTTTTATCCCGCTCGGCCTATAGTGACCTTTAGGTTATTCGCCTCGGGGATAATTCGACCATCAAATTTCAGTACACTTCGTTTCTGAAATTTGGGTCTGATTAAAGAGATAAAAAATATCTGGAGACAAAATGAGCAACGAACTTCTTTTTGAAATTGGCACCGAAGAAATTCCCGCAGGATTTTTATCCAAAGCGGTGGTGGATATGGAAGAGATTATCCGCAAATCGTTTACGGATAAACGCATCGCCTTCGACGGCATCAAGTGCCTGGCGACCCCGCGCCGTCTGGTTCTTTATATCGCCGATCTGTCTGCAAAGCAGGAAGACCAGACTGTTGAAAAACTGGGACCGGCCAAAAAAGCCGCGTTCGATGAAAACGGTCAGCCGACGAAAGCCGCCATCGGTTTTGCCCGGGGACAGGGCGTGGACGTTTCGCAACTGGAAACCATCACAACCGAAAAGGGCGAATATCTCGGCGCGCGTAAAACCATTGCCGGACAGCCCACCAAGGATCTGCTGCCGGACATTCTCAAAGATTTCATGCTGGCGATTCCTTTCCGAAAATCGATGCGCTGGGCCGATTGCACGTTGCGTTTCGCGCGCCCGATCCACTGGATTCTGGCGCTGTACAGCGGCGAGGTCATTCCCCTGAAAATCGAAGATATTGAAAGCGGCAACACCTCCTGCGGCCATCGGTTTATGAGCCCGGCCCCCTTTGCCGTCGCCGGCTTTGAAGATTATCTGAACAAAGCCAGAGAAAATTTTGTGATCGCCGATCCGGCGGAAAGAAGAAAACTGATTCTGGAAGAAGCTGAAAAATCAGCGGCGGAAGTCGGCGGAAAACTTTTTTACACGGATGATCTGCTGGAAACGGTCAGCTTTATCGTGGAGTATCCGGTCATCGTGCGCGGCGGTTACGAAGAGGACTATCTGAAAATTCCCAAAGACGTTCTGACCACCACGATGATTTCCCATCAGAAATATTTTCCGGTCGTCAATGAAGCGGGAAAACTGCTGCCCTATTTCATTGCGGTCAGCAACACGAAACCCCGCGATATTTCCGTGGTGGCCAAAGGCAATGAACGGGTTCTGCGGGCGCGACTGGCCGACGCTTCGTTCTTTTTTGAAGAAGACAAGAAAGTTCCGCTGGAAGATCGTGTGGAATCGCTCAAAAAAGTCGTCTTCCATACGCTGCTCGGAACCTCGCATAAAAAAGTTGCGCGTTTCCGCAAACTGGCGATAAAGATTGCATCCAAGGTCAAACCGTCCGCGAAGAAAAATGTCGACCGCGCGGCGCTTTTGGCCAAGGCCGATCTGGAATCGCTGATGGTCGGTGAGTTCTCGGAACTGCAAGGCATCATGGGCCGTGAATATGCGCTCATCGCCGGTGAAAAACCGGAAATCGCCAACGCCATTTATGAACATTATTTGCCGATCGTCGCCGGCGGAGACCTTCCGCAATCGGATGAAGGCGCCATTGTAGGCCTTGCCGATAAGATGGACACCATCGCCGGCTTCTTCGGCGTGGGCATGCCGCCGACCGGTACGGCCGATCCCTACGCCCTGCGGCGTCAGGCGCTGGGCATTATCAATATCATTTTATCGCGCGAGTACCCCTTGAGCCTCAACTTTCTCATCGATGAAAGCCTGGCGCTTCTGAAAGATGTCTTGAAAAAACCGGCGGAGGGAATCAAAAAGGATATTCTGGAATTTTTCAAGGGACGTCTCCAGAACCAGTTGATTGCGCAGGGTTATGCTTACGATACCGTGGACGCCGTTTTATCCGCAAATATTGATGAACTGGTTGAGGTCATTGAAAAAGTCAAGGCATTGGAGGAATTTCGCAAACATCCCGATTTCGAGCCGGTCTCCATCGCTTTCAAGCGCGTGGACAATATTTTAAAGGATTTTAAAGGAGGTCAGTTTGACGTAAACCTTCTTGTTCACGATGCGGAAATCAATCTGTTTTCTTATTTCGACAATATCAAACCCCGCGTGGAAAAAGGCATTGCAGAAAAAGACTTTGCGGCGGCGCTCAATAAGCTGGCCGCGCTGCGTCCCCACGTGGATAATTTCTTCGACAACGTCATGGTCATGGACAAGGACGAAAAAGTGCGTTTTAACCGTCAGTCGCTGCTGGCGGAAATTTCGGCTCTTTTCCATAAAATCGCCGACTTCTCCAAAATCGTCACGGCCGGCTGATCGTAAAGCGGCAACCTTCAGGGGACATGAGGCGCATTGACATAAATTCAAATCCTTGCTACTATGATTTTCATACAGATTACTAAGGAATAATTTGCCTCATGGTAGGTTCTCTAGACAAAATTTCCGCATCGGCGCCCGGTAATTCCAAAATACGCAAGGAATTGCTGGATATCACCAACCGTATTCATGCCGCCCAAAACATCAAACAGATTCTGGTTGATTTAAAGAGCGAAATTCTAAAACTTTTCAACGCCAATTCCCTGACCATTTATGTTGTCGATAAACTGCGCAACGAAATTTATTCCATGTTCCTGGCCGGGACGCAACTCAAAGAAATCAGGCTGCCGATCAACAACAAGAGCATTGCCGGTTATGTGGCCAATACCGGCGCGGTCATCAATATTGAAAATGCCTATAACGCCAAAGAGCTCAAAAGCATAGAAGCTGAACTGACGTTCGACGACAGCTGGGACAAGAAAACCGGCTTTAAAACCAGGCAGGTTCTTGCGGCGCCCATTTATCACAACAATCAGCTCATGGGCGCCATTCAGATTATCAACAAAAAAGTGGGCGAGGGAAAATTTTCCGAGGATGAAATCGGCCTTGCGCTGGAAATCGCCGAGGTTCTGGGAGTTGCGTTTTATAATCAGCAGCGCTTCGTCCGTCACAGAAAAACGCGTTTCGATTATCTGTTAAGCCATGATTTGATCAAGGAAGATGAACTGGAAAGCGCCTGGAAAGAATCGCGTGAGAAAAAAATCTCCATGGAAAATTTTCTCATGCAGAAACATAAGATATCCAAAGCCGATATCGGTCACGCTTTTGAAGAGTTTTATAACTGCCGCTTCATTCAATACAATGATAAGCTGCCCATCCCCGGACATTTGATCAAAAATTTGAAAAAGAATTTTCTACGCCGCGAGCTCTGGGTGCCTCTGGAAATGGTCGGAGATAAGATTCACGTCATCATTGATGATCCCAACAACATCATCAAAAAAGATACGATCGAAAGTCTCCTGAAAACAAAGAAGATTAAATACGATGTCGCCCTGGAAGAAGACATTATCAAATACGTCAATCTCTTCTATAACACCCCGGATGAAGAACATTCCTTCACCGAAATCCTCGGCCGTATGGAGGGAGAAGACGGCGGCCCGTCATCGGATGATGATGAAGACCTGGGCGAGGGCGTCTCTGAAACAGACAGTGTGATCATGCAGCTCGTCAACAAAATCGTCAACGACGCCTATAACCGCCGCGCATCCGACATCCATGTCGAACCCAATGTGGGCAAGAAGAATGTTGAAATCCGGTTCCGGGTCGACGGCGACTGCAGTCTTTATCAAACCGTGCCTTTCAGCTACCGCGCGGCCATCATTTCCAGAATAAAAATCATGTCCAATCTTGATATAACGATTAAGAGACTTCCGCAGGACGGCAAAATTAAATTCCGGCGCAACACGGGAGATGAAATTGAATTACGTGTCGCGACGATTCCCACCCAGGGCGGTGTGGAAGATGTCGTCATGAGAATTCTGGCCAAGGGCGAAACGATGCCCCTGCAGGACATGGGCCTTTTGCCCCGCAATTACAACGAACTCATTAACATTATTTCCAAGCCGTACGGCATGATTCTGGTTGTCGGGCCGACCGGTTCCGGTAAAACCACGACGCTGCACGCGGCCCTGCATCATATTAATCGCCCGGACAGAAAAATCTGGACAGCGGAAGATCCCGTGGAAATCACCCAATACGGTTTGCGCCAGGTCCAGGTGCAGCCGAAGATCGGTTTCGATTTTGCGGCGGCCATGCGTTCCTTTCTGCGCGCCGATCCGGATGTCATCATGGTCGGTGAAATGCGCGATTTTGAAACAGCCAAAACCGGCGTGGAAGCCTCCCTCACCGGCCACCTGGTTTTCAGCACCCTGCACACCAACAGCGCTCCGGAAACCATCGTCCGTCTGCTGGATATGGGCATCGATCCGCTGAATTTCGCCGACGCGTTGCTGGGCATCCTCGCGCAACGTCTCGTGCGCACGCTTTGCAAGTCCTGTAAGGAACCGTATCATGCTTCCAAAGACGAATACGACGAAATCGCTAAAAGTTACGGTGCGGAAGAATTCGCCAAACTCAACATTCCGTACAATGACGACTTTAAATTATACAGAGCAAAAGGATGTCCCAATTGCGACGGAACCGGATATAAAGGACGAATGGGTATCCATGAACTCCTTGTCGGTTCGGAAGATATTAAAAGAATGATACAAAAACATGAAACCGTGGAGGTCATGCGGGAAAAAGCCATCAGCGAAGGCATGACCACACTTTTGCAGGACGGGCTGCTGAAGACGCTTAAAGGATTTACAGACTTCAAGCAGGTGCGCCGGGTTTGTATCAAATAATCCGCTTGTCCGCGGATTTTCTCCCATCAAAAATTTCTCTTCATTCGGTGATCTCCTTTTTTCTTATTTGTCCGTCAACGGATCCCCGGCATCGACATTTCGTTAAACATCTTTAATATTTTATTCATAAAAAGACGAAATAATCGTGTTTTCCCATAAGCAATAAATAACTTATCTAATAATAATATTTAATAAAATCATAACTTTGCAAAATTTAATAAGATTTTTTGGCATTCTGGCACGTTCTTTTCATTAGATTAAGACAAAGAAAAAAATTTCCTAAAGGAGGCAACAGATCATGAAAAAAACATTAGGAACAATGATAGTGGCGGCAGCGGTTATTCTTTTCACAGCAACCTTCAGCTTTGCGGAATATGCGGCAGCCGGAGCAGCCAATTTCCCCTTCTTCCAGCTGGGATGCCTGATCGTCGGCGGACTGATCATGGTTTCTTTGAAACGCAAATATGACAAGATGTATGTCGGTGAAGTGGTCGGCATCTTCGCCCTGTACACCATTCTGATGGCGCTGTTCACCAACCCGGTCATCGAAACGGTCAAAACCATCGTCAGCTAAGCATTGCTAAAACAACATCTCACGGGAAAGGAGGAATGAATCATGCTGGCAACTCATAAAATACACCAAAAAGATTTCAATAATCTCAAACAGGTCTTTATGCTCTCCGCGTGGGGTTTCACCATGGTAGTTGTTTCTTTCCTGTTCCTGTATATCGGACATCTGGTCGACGGTCTGCTGGGAACCACACCGAATTTTATGCTGGGGTTTTTTATTCTGGGACTTTTCCTGTGCATGATGAGGCTTTATCAGGAAGCCTGTATTCGAAGGAAGGATGTCTGATCATTAAAAACATGATCTGCTATATCATATGACCCTCCTGCAAGACGCTATGTTTTCAGGAGGGTTTTTCTGATCAAAATCAAAGGAAATAATCCAACCAGGCGGAATAAATAAAAAACCAGATTATTTTACTGTATTCCCTCCTGACCTTTCTCCAATCCGAAGACGATAATTCCCAGAAATTGGCCGGCGCTTTCTCATAGCGCGTCGGAACAAAATAAAAAGAGGCGTCGTTAAAATTGAATTCCTTCGCCGCCATGAATCGTATCCTTCGCATATGATAGGGAGAGCTTACAAAAATTGCCGATTTAAGGCCATAGGCGGTCATGACCTTTTTGGCTTTGATGATTTCGATATGCGTGTCTTCATAAAAACCCGGAAAAGGCGCATTGTTTTCTGAATCAGCATCCGGCGCATGCTTATCCAGAACAAGCTGCCGCGTCCCGTCCTGATCATGATTTCTGTAGGTTTTATTATAGGCTGAAATAATCAGATAATCCGCCATGCCGGAAGCAACCAGTTCCCTGGCCGCCTTGTGGCGCGCCTTGAAATCCGGTCCCAGCAAAAGAATGACGGCATCCGCTTTTTTATAATCCGTGGCGTAAAGCAGAAAATACGGAGAAGCCAGAACCATTCCGGCCGTCAACAGCAGAACGAAAATGAAACATGCCAATCCCTTATGACGTCTGATCATAATCATCTCTTCAATCGTTTTACAAAATGAGCATGAATTGTCTGAACGGTTTTTCAGGAAATGTCGCCGAAATAATCTGCTGAAAAAATGTAGATTTCCGTTTCCTTATCCTTCCAGGCATCCGGCGGCAATCCGGCTTTGTGGCAGGTCTCCTCCAGAAATGTTTCTCTGTCCCATTTATATTCCGTTGCCACCTGCGGCAGCAACAAACCCGAGTGATGCCCGCGGATGATGTACAAACCGTGCCTGCCGACTTCAATGTCGTTGACATCCGCAATGCGCTTGAGCGGACTCAAGACGGATATTTCAAAGGTCAGTTGTTGAATTTCTTCCGCTCTTAAAGACGGGAATCGCGGATCATGGAAAGCCGCGGCAACGGCCATTTCCTGCACGGTTTCCCAGAGCGGTTTGTATGCTTTAATATAACCGATGCAACCGCGCAACCGCCCCTGCTTCTTCAGGGTGACGAATGCGCCTCTTTTCAACCGCAGATTGTTGGAGTCAATGTTCAACTCGGGAGTTTCCCGATGATTGATTTTAGCGGCAATCGCATTTTTGGCGATGTCCAGAAGCGTGTTTTTTTCCTGATCTGTCAGTTCCATGTTGCTTTCCTTTCTCCATCATTCAATGACGCATACATTTTTCCGTCGTTACGAAAGAAAATAAACAAGATCCCTTTTAAGGAGAACGGTAAAAAACGGCGGCGGCGTATCCGACAACGGATTCCTTATCCCCCGTGACGTCTCCGGAATTGGCGTATTTCAAAAGACACGGCCTGTCGGCCTTTAACATGCGGGCAACAGACATCACAACCGCCATGGGTCCGCCCCCGCAGGCTTCCACGTCACCATTTTCCAGACTTTGCAAAAGCCCCTGTGAGTCGCCGTGTTTCAAATGGCCCAGGGCAACGGCATCCATTTTCTTTGCTGCATTGTAGTTATAAAAATGCGACAAATCGGAGCTTCCCACAATCAGCAGATTTTTATCTGCCGATACGTCAGCTATCGCTTCAGCCAGCTCCCGGCAGGTGGCGGCATCCTGACTGCCCATGACCAGCGGTAAAAATGAAAATTGGCCCAGGGCAACCTGCAGAAAGGGAAGCTGTATTTCCACGGCATGCTCCTGCAGATGGGCTTGCGGAATGTCCGTGACGATCGGACTTTTTTTCTTCAGCTTGTCCGCCAGAGCTTCTTCAACGGGAACGACACCCAAAGGCGTTTCGTAGCCGCCCTTGCTGAAAATCGAAATGCCGCGGAAAGCAACCCGGTGGCTGGGTCCTACGACCATCACCGCATCGTATGTCCTGCCGCGGACCAGTTTGTAAGCATGGGCCGCGACGTGTCCCGAATACAAGTAGCCGGCATGCGGGGCGATCAACCCGACGATATTGCCGTCAATCGTCATTTCGGGAACGGCATCAAAATACTTTTCGATGTCCCTGCGCAAAACGGCAGGATTTCCCGGATACCAGGAACCGGCTATCACTGATTTCTTGATAGGATTCATCTCTCTATTTAAACCGCCAGATGACACCCCGGGGGGTGTCCAAAACATCCACGCCCAGCTCCGCCAGACGGGCCCTGCAGGAATCCGCTTCTTTCCAGTCCCGGGCTTTTCTGGCCGCGTTGCGTTTGTCGATCAATTCTTCTATATTCCGGTGAATCGTCCCGACCTCGAAATCCATGACCCCCAGAACAATATTGATATTTTCCAGCGCTTTTAAAATCTTTACCGCATTATTCTTATTGATCAAGCCTTTCGTCAGAGGCTCGTTAATCTTACCGATGAAAGAAAACAAAGCGGCCAGCGCTCCCGCGATGTTCAGATCGTCATCCAACGCGGCGGCAAACTGCTGCTTGAGATCGTATATCAACTGATCGGTTTCTGCAAAACCGTTCCCGCCGACACCGTCATCGATCGCATGAAGCCGTCGAATAAACGTATGAATTTTTCTGACGGTATTCTTGGCCGTCTGTAAAGCCCCCGCCGAATAATTGACCGGTTTCCGGTAATGGATGCTCAGCAGAAAAAGACGGATATCGCTGCCGCTGTAACCGTCCTTCTGCAACCCGGACAGCGATAAGGCATTGTTCAGCGAACGGGACATTTTGCGCCCCTCCACCATGACCAGTTCGACGTTCATCCAGTAATTGGGGCCTTGATGTCCGGAAAAAGCCTTCTGAATGGCTAAAACGTTTTCGCAGTGAGGAAACGTCTCATCCGCGCCGGAAACATGAATGTCATACGTGTCTCCCAGATACTTCTGAGAAATTGCCGCGCACTCCAGATGCCAGCTCGGTCTGACATTTCCCCATACCGTTTTATAATAAATCCCTCTTTTGAGCTCTTTCAGACTCGACCGCTTCAGCAGGGCAAAATCCGCCGGGCTGTCTTTTTCGTAATCATCAACATCAACGGATTTGACCTTTCTGGTTTTGCCGAGATCGATATTGGACAGGGCGCCGTAATCCGCAAGCTTGGATATATTGTAATACACCGAATGCAGCTTTTCATACGCGTACTCTTTATCCGTTAGTTTTTCGACCATCTTCAACATCGCCTCCACATTTTCAGAGGACTTGACACAGATATTGTCCTGACGAATGTTGAGAAATTTCGTATCCTCAATGAACGTCTGCAAATATTTTTTCGAGTACTCCGCAAGCGCCACGGATTCTTTTTCCGATCCTCTGATGGATTTGTCTCCGAAATCGACAATATCCAGAACATGCTTCACCTTGTATCCCTTGTAGATCAAATAACGGTTGATCAGATCGGATACCACAAGGCGCCGGTAATTACCCAAATGAGGCGTATCGTGTATGGTCGGCCCGCAGGTCCGCATGGCCACTTCATCCGTTTTAATCGGATTAAAAAGCGTTTTTTTGCGCGCAAACGCATTGAAAAGATAAAAGGTGGATATTGCTTTTTTTACGGCAAAAAGTTCCGTGCTTAAATATCTTTCTCCGCCGTCGGGGAAGATCACAACGATCAGTCCCTCGTCCATCTGCCGGGCCTGCTGCAAAGCCACGAACAGGGCTGCGCCCGAACTCATGCCCACAAAGAGACCTTCCTCCCGGGCCAGCCTCCGGGACATTTCAAAGGCATCCTCATCCTGAATGTTGATCTTCTCATCCAGCATGTTTTTGTTGAATATCCCGGGACGATAGGATTCCCGCATATTTTTCAACCCCTGTATCTTATGCTGGAGGTAGGGTTCGACACCGACCATTTTGATCTGCGGATTCAGTTCTTTGAGCCTTTTGGAAATGCCCATGGCCGTCCCGCTGGTACCGAGACTCGCCACCACCATGGTCACTTTTCCGTCCGTCTGATCCCATATTTCCTGTCCGGTGCCGAAATAATGAGCGGCAACATTATCTTCATTGTTAAACTGATCCGTCCCGAAATATTTATCCGGATTCTCGCGCAGCATTTTATAGGCCACTTCTATGGCGCCGTCGGTGCCGTGGCCGGCCGGCGTAAAGTATAATTCGGCCCCCATCGCCCGCAGAATCTTTTTTCTTTCTTCACTGGCCGATTCCGGCATGATCAGGCACAGTTTATAGCCTTTGACGGCTGCAATCATGGCCAGGCCGATACCGGTGTTACCGCTTGTTGCTTCCAGAATAATTTTGTCGTGCGTCAGATTACCTCTGGATTCCGCGCTTTCGATCATAAACAGGGCGGTTCGGTCTTTGATGGATCCGCCGGGATTGGCGCTTTCCATTTTAGCCAGAATTCTGACCTTTTTATTGGGATTGAGCCTGGTAATTTCCACCAGCGGCGTATTGCCGATCCCTTCCATGACATTTTTATAGAATGTACTCATACGTAAAAATACCTTAAAATAAAAAAACCCGCAGGGGTTAAAAAATAATCAGCATCTTTGGGAATCTTTATTCATTTCCGGACGTGAATCAACTATCCATTTTGGCCACGGGAATTTTAAAATATTGCACCCCCTCTTCTTTTAAGGTTTCCTCCTCCCGGGGCGTGCTGGTACCCTTGATGTTTCTTTTTTCTTCATCTCCGTAATGAATCTTCAGCGCCACTTCCGCAAATTTATCGCCCACATCTTCGAAATTTTTATCAATATACTGATGCAGCATTTTCAGAGCGCCCATCCCAGACAGTTCCTTGCTCCGGGATTTATTTTCCGTCCGGGATTCTTTTCCCATGATCGTAATTGAGGACGGAACAATCTCCACACCGGAGCTGTTACAGATCGGGCAGGAAACCAGTTTTTTTGAATGTTGCAGAACAAAGTTTTCCCGATCTTTGAACCACCCTTCAAACGCGTGTCCGTTTTCACACTTCAAATCGTATATAATCATAATAAATAACCTGTTTTATGACCCATTTGCATTATTTATAACATGCCTGTTTATAAATTACAATTACATATCAATTCTTTCGAGCTTTATTCCTTTCCGTTAAAATCATATTTTTGATGTAAATGATAAAGAAAACGGAAAAATGAACAAAAAAAGTTGGACAATTGCAAATAAATTTTATATCGTCCGCCGTGAGTCGGGATGTGGCCCAGTTTGGTAGGGCACTGCGTTCGGGACGCAGGAGTCGCGCGTTCAAATCGCGCCATCCCGACCATTTTTATGAAGTCCCGATTTCAAAAGCGTATCCCCTCAATAGCCCAAAGGGCACGATAGGCGTACTCAAAAATGTGTTGATCGAATTATCCCGAAAGTGAATGACCTGAATACCCTCCAGGGCACCATGGGGTCGCTATAGGCGACGCGGTCTCTGAAACGTTTGCGAAACAATCCCGCCGGCAAAGCTCACAGGATCGTCTCCAACCGCAAACCGTCAGGCGCCCTCTGTGGAAAACGACAGGCACCATGCCCGCGATGGCATCCTGTGAGGCAGGAGCTTCGCATCAACCGACAACGGATGCAAGTTTGAAGATCGGCAGATACATCGCCACAATCATGCCGCCGACAACGCCTCCAAGAAAAACCATCATCACCGGTTCCAGAAGCGCCGTCATGGCATCCACCGCAGCATCGACCTCATCGTCATAGAAATCGGCAATTTTGGACAGCATTGAATCCAGCGCGCCTGTCGCTTCACCGACCGCAATCATTTGCACAACCATGGGAGGGAAAATTCCCGTTTTGGTCAGCGGTTCGGCAATGGACTGACCTTCGCTGATGCCCTGGCGTGTTTTCATGAGCGCATCTTCAATAACGACATTCCCGGACGTTTTGCTGACGATGGACAAACCTTCCAGAATGGGCACACCGGAGCTCATCATCGTAGACAGCGTGCGCGCAAATTTGGCCACGGCAACTTTTTTCAAGAGCGGCCCGAAAACCGGCGACTTGAGAATCAGCGAATCAATCGTCCAACGTCCCTTTTCCGTTCTATAAAACCTCGAAAGAATAATGTAAATTACTACCAGAATGGCAACGCCAAGGTACCAGTAACTTTGTGCAAACTGACTCGCAGCAATCAGCGCGGCGGTCAATGCCGGCAATTCCCCGCCCATTCCCTCAAACATTTTTTGAAAAACGGGAATAACCTTGATCAGCAGCAGGGCCACGACCGCACAGGAGATCACCAGAACGGCGGCCGGATACGTCATCGCACCCTTGACACGCGCTTTCAGTTTCATCGCCTTTTCCATGTAGCTGGAAAGTCTTTGCAGAATGATATCGAGAATACCGCCCGCTTCACCTGCGGCAATGAGGTTGACAAAAAGTTCATCGAAGATTTCGGGATATTTTTTCAACGCGTTCGTTAAACTCGTTCCGCCCTCGATGTCTTCTTTGATCGACTTGATAATTTTGGAGAAGGCCTTGTTTTGCTCCTGCTGGGCGAGAAGATCGAGACATTGTATCAGCGGAAGACCGGCGTTGATCATCGTGGAAAAAATACGGCAGAAGATAACGACGTTTTTTTCCTTAACCTTCCCCTGTAAAAAGGGCAGGTATTCAAGAAGATCTTTGGGTTTTCTCTTGACTTCAATGGATTTGTAACCCTGGCGGCGTAAAAGACTGCGAACGGTAATTTCATCTACGGCTTCCATTTCTCCTTTTTTGGCTTCATCTTTTTTCGTTACCGCTTCCCAGATAAATACAGGCATATTTAGTCCTTTCCCCCAATCGGATAACTTAAAGTTTTCGCATTTTAAACCAGATTTTTTACAAATTCAACAAGTTAAATAACCGTCTTTCGTCGAACCGGCAGGCCATTTTCCAAAATCGCTTATTCCCTGCGCACGATGCACGCATCAAAAAGACGGTGACGATCAATTCATTTGCCGCTTTGTTTAGTTGACCGGGTTCGCTGACGGGATATTTCATACAAAATAATTCCTGCGGCAACAGACACGTTCAACGAATCAAAATTACCGGTCAGCGGGATCGTGGTCAAAAAGTCGCATTTTTTCTTTAAGAGAGGCCTGATGCCTTTTGCTTCGCCTCCCATCACCAGAGCGACGGGACAGTCAAAGTCGGTTTCCGTCAATTTCTTCCCGCCGTGCGTCTCCGCACCGAAAATCCAGAACCCCCGATCTTTCAGGTGATCCAGCAATTGAGCCAGGTTGACAACTTTGGCGACGGGGATATGATGAACGCTCCCGGCGGAGGCTTTGTTCACGGCCGCCGTCACCCCTGCCGATCTGTCTTCCGGAATAATCACGCCGTTGGCCCCCCAGCAATGAGCCGTCCGGATTATCGAACCGAGATTTTGAGGATCCATGACGCTGTCCAGAATGAGAATCAGATCGTGACCACACGCGGGGTGACGATTTTTCATCACAGTTTCCAGATCCGCGTAAGCAAATGTTTGACGAAAAGCGATCATGCCCTGATTGTTGGGTGTTCCGGCCAGTTTATCCAGTTTTTTCCGTTCACAAAATTCCACGGGAATGTTGTGAGCTTCCGCCATAGCGATAATGTCCTGCACAGCGGGGCCGGTCCTTCCGGAGGCAATCATGATTTTTTCCCATCCGCTTTTCTGCAGCCGGAGGAGATCTCTGATGGAATTTATGCCGTAAATGAACTCCATGGTATCTTCCGCGATCGGAAAGGCATTACCGTGCCGACAGCCCTTCGGCAATTTCCTGGACAATCTGGCGGCAGGCTTTCAAGGGATCGGCTGCCGTGCGAATAGGCCTGCCGACGACAATATAATCGGCGCCGGCTGCCACAGCGTCATACGCGCTGAGCGTTCTTTTCTGATCGTCGTCTTTTCGGATTTCGGCCGCACTGCGAATGCCCGGCGTGACAATGACAAAATCCTCGCCGAATGCCTTCCTCAACATGACAATATCCTGCGCTGAAGCCACCACGCCGGATGCTCCGGCCGCCTTCGCCAACCCGGCCAGGTGAACAACCAGTTCGTTTGTTGTTTTTTGAAAGCCGATTTCTTTCAAATCGTCGTTATTCAGACTGGTGAGCACCGTCACCGCCAGCAGGATCGGCCTGGCACGACCGAGTGCATCGGAACACGTCCATGCGGCGGAAACCGACTCTCGGATCATCCGGGAACCGCCCGACGCGTGAACGTTGAACATGTCCACATGCATTTTGACGGCGGCTTCGGCAGCACGGGCAACGGTGTTAGGAATATCGTGAAACTTCAGATCTAAAAATACTTTTTGATTTCTTTCCTTGATCGCCCGGATGATTTTCGGCCCGGCGGCTGTGAAAAGTTCTTTGCCGATCTTGAACATTCCGACATGGCCGGACAACAGGTCCACCAGCGATAACGCATCTTCATAATTCTGAACATCAAGCGCGAAGATTAATCTCTCGCCTGCATTCTTACTCGATATATTCTTCATCGCCGATAAACTCTGTGCTGTCCGGAATTGGTTTGAAATCCTCTTTGGTTCCGTTCAGATATTCGGGATTGGCATAAACAACCTTGCCTGCAGCAATTTCGCGCAGCGCCTGAACGATTTCTCTGTTTTTACTCACGACCAGAGGCTGCGAACTCTTCAGCAGCTGATGCGCCCGTTTGGAGGCCAGGGACACCAGACCGAACCGGGTTTTGGCCACTCGCAACGAATCTTCAATGGTAATTCTCGCCATAGCGTTTACATCTCCTTCAAGTATATATTTATTTTATAAATTCTCTTATTTCTCTGTTTAATCTTGTCCTCTTGCACTTTTCCGCCGTATAAATGGCAATCAATTCATTGACGGCCTTTTTCAGATCATTGTTAAAGATGACGTAATCATACCAGGAAATCTCTTTTATTTCACTTTCCGACTGCTTATATCTTTTTTGAATAACGTTTTCACGCTCATGACCTCGTTTTTTCAGCCTTTTCAATAGTTCCTGACGGGACGGCGGAAGAATAAAAACATAAATGCCTCTCCGGAATTCCTGTTTTATTTTTTTGGCGCCCCGCGGTTCGATATCCAGCAGCAGATCCCTGCCGTCACGCACACCTTCTTCTATGAAGCGCCGCGACGATCCGTACAGGTGGCCGTAATTTTCCACCCACTCAATGAACTCGCCCTGCCTGATTTTTTTCCGAAACGCCTCACGAGAAATAAAATTATAATCCTTTCCGTCTATTTCACCGGGACGCGGCGGTCTCGACGTATACGAAACCGAAAATTTTATTTCCGGAAACGCTTCCATAAAGCCCTGACAGATGCTGCTCTTCCCCGTGCCTGACGGCGCGGAAACGACGATGAATAATCCTTTGGACATAGCCTCACTCTATATTTTGCGCCTGTTCGCGTAATTTTCCCAGTTCGCTTTTCACGTCGATGACATGACGCGTGATGTCGACATCGCCGACCTTGGATCCGATGGTATTGATCTCGCGGTTCATTTCCTGCAGCAGAAAATCGATTTTTCTGCCCTCGGATTCATCGCTGTGCAGAAGAACTTCAAATTGGCCCAGATGACTTCGCAGGCGAACGATTTCTTCCGTAATGTCGGTCCTTTCCGCCATGATGGCCACTTCCTGAGCCAAACGGTTTTCATCAAGCGCAAACCCTTCGGTCAGTTCTTTAATGCGTTCCGAGAGGCGTTTCTGATATTCCGAAACGACCTGCGGCGCACGCACGGCAATATCATTAAGAACACCGTCTATCATTTTCAGCCTCATTTGCATATCCTGCAACAGGACAAGCCCTTCCCCCTGCCGCATCGCGGCCAGAATTTCCAAGGCCTCGAGAAACGATTTTTCCACCTCGCAGAGAAAATCAGAGCCGATTTCAGTTTCCGCGGGCGGCGTAAAAATATCGCGAAAGGCGGTCAATGTTTTTAGCGTCACGGGGGACTCCAGATCGAATTCTTCCCGAAGTCTGTTTAATACATTAAAATACCCTCGCGCTATTTCCATATTCAGATTCACTTTCGCTGTGTCGGCACCTTCGCCTTCGAACTTGATGAATACTTCAATGCGTCCGCGCTTGAATCTTTCGGTAATTTTCTTTTTATAGTCCATCTCCATCGGGAAAAGTGCCGACGGCGTGCGCAGCACGATTTCCAGAAAACGATGGTTCACGGATTTGGCTTCAACAATGATATTTTTGTCCTGAAAAAATTTTTCCGCCCGTCCGTAGCCGGTCATGCTTTTAATCATTTTAATAAACCTGTCTTTGTTCGATTATTATTCACTATTTTTAATGATCCGTCATTTTCAACTGCGTCAAATATCTGTTTCTGATCCGGTCCAGCATCTCCAGCTGTTTTGCATCGGCATAATCCGGATAGGTCCAGGGCAGAACACAGAATTTTTTCCCCTGATAAACAAGCGTCAAATCGGCATAAATTCCGTCTCTCAAATATGGACGGTGGGTGTAACTCTTGCCGGTCGCTAAAATCAGATGAGCCTTGGATATGTAACCCGGATCAATGTTTATCCTTCTCTTCAAACCGGCTGCCGATTTTATTTCAATGTCATTGGTGGCCAGTTTGATATCCGGCAGGGATTCCGGATGGATTAATTTTTCCATGGTCAGATACCGGCGAATCAGATTTTCGCCCATTTCTCCGCCGTAGTAATCCGTGTAATCAAACGGCTGAAGCGCACTTATAAAATCCGGGTCCCCGTAAGCCCGGGAAAGCTCTTTTATCGTCTCGTCTATGATTACGGCATCCTGCGCAAAAAGGCTGAAAAATAATTTCACCGGTTCGGCCGGACTCGGTTTACTCATAATACGTCGATCAGCTCCTGTCGCGAAACGGTGGCCGTTCCGACTTTCTCGACCACAATGCCGGCAGCCAGATTCGCCAGACACGTGGCTTCCTTGAGGCTGGCTTTTGCCGCCAGGCACAGCGCAAGGACACCGATCACCGTATCCCCCGCACCGGTCACATCATAGACTTCTCTGGCCTGTGCCGGAAAGTGCGTGTGAACGATTTTCCGGCCATTCTCAAACAAGCTCACGCCTTCTTCACCCCGTGTCACCAGAAGGGCCGGAAACGAATGTTTCTTCAAAATGATTTCGCTCAATCTCTCAATATTATTGGTCCCGTTCAGCTCCATACCGACAGCGCGCTGAACCTCGTAATGGTTGGGAGTGATGACATGTACGCCCTTATAAACGGAAAAATTGCTTTGTTTCGGATCCAGACAAATAAAAATCCCCGAATGATCAACAATTTTTTTTATGCCCTGAATGAGTTCCTTCGAGACAACACCTTTATTGTAATCGGAAATGACGATCGCTCCTATTTTATCGACCCGGGACCGAACATAGTCCAGAATCTTGTGGATGCTTACCGGAGAAATCGGTTTCCTGTCTTCCTTGTCAAACCGCACCATCTGCTGTCCGTGAGCCACGATTCGCGTTTTCAATGTCGTCGGACGGTCTTTTTTAACCACAATGCCCTTCGTTTCAATCTTACGATCATTCAACTCGGCCAGCAGCTGTTTGCCGATCGTATCGGCCCCGACAACTCCCGAAACGTACGCCCGGCCTCCCATGGAATGGATGTTGTTGAGCACATTCGTGCAACCGCCGAGCAAAATGTTGTCTTTCTGAACGTCAACGACGGGGACCGGAGCTTCCGGCGAAATACGCGACACATTCCCCCAGATGAAATGATCGACCATGACATCGCCAATCACCAGAACGCCCGCGCGGGGGAAACCGGCGATGATTTCCAACGCTCTCTTTTTTGTCAGTAATTTTTGCACGTTTGAAGGCAACTCCCGAAACCATCATGCTGAAAATTAAAAAAAGCGCTTCACGCGCCCGTACGTTTACAAAGTTGCGTGATATTATTATTAAGATCTGAATTTGTCAAACATTTTCTAAAAAACAGGACGTCGGCTATTTATGATTATCTTGACACGTCCCCGGAATCTTCATTAATATGCCTGAAACCCGAAAAGCCGTTATTCGGCGAATCGAATGGGATAAGACCATGTTGAATATTAAACAGTTACGGTATGGAACGGACAATTTCTCATACCTTCTGTACGGAAAAACGCAAGCCGTGGCCGTCGACGGGGGCGCATGGAAAGAAATACTTGATTTTCTGAAGCAAAACAATCTCATGCTGAAAATCGTCACCAACACGCATTCGCACTACGACCATACCCCGGGAAACGACCATTTGCTGCAAAAAACAGGCGCCGAATTCATTCGCGCGGCTGATTTCCAGGACCATCAGCCTCTTGTTATCGACGCAGAACGCATCCTGGTCTACCGAACTCCCGGACATACAGACGATTCCGTCTGCTTTCATGCCGGGAGTTTTCTCATTACCGGGGACACGCTTTTCAACGGAACCGTGGGCAACTGTTTTTCCGGCAACATGAATATTTTCTTCCTTTCCATCAAACGGCTGATGGACCTGTCCGGTGAAACGATGATTTATGCCGGCCACGACTATATCCTGAATGCTCTGGCGTTCGCCCGTCATCTGGAACCCCGGAATAAAAATATCGATCTTTTCCGGAATGCCTGCCGCTCCAGGAACACAACCTATTCCACCCTGGATGAAGAGCGCGGCATTAACCCGTACCTGCGGTTTAATGAAGAATCGATCATCCATCTTCTTCGCAAAAACAATCTGCCTCACGCCACCGAGCAGGAACGCTGGAACTCCCTGATGTCCCTGGAATAAAAAATCCGCCGGGCATTTAATATTTGACAGACGCAATAAATTATTTTATATTTTATCATACTTATTCATTTTCATTCCGGCATTGTTGCGCAACATCTTCGAAAATCCACAAAGGACTCGAGACGGATGGACGAATGCAGGAAATAAAAACGGCAAATGCAAAAAAAACACCTCCAGTAAAAAGCAGAAAAGACACAAAAGAAGCCTTCCTTTACCGACCCCAACCGGAAGAAAAGCATGAAAACTGGCTCCAGAAATCCCTTTTCCTTTTTCAGCACAACCCTGCTTCCATTGTTCTGTTAAGACTTCCCGAAAAAAAATACATCGACATCAATAAAACCGTTTTGCGGACGTTCGGTTTTTCCCGGCAGGACGTCATAGGAAAAACCAGCGACGAACTTGATATTTTTGTCGAACAGGACAAACGACAGCTCGCACTGAAACAACTGATGCAGCAGGGTTATATTGAAAATTTCGAAATGAAGTTCAGGCGAAGGGACAAGACGATCCTTGACGGTCTTTTTTCCGCGGAAATCATCCAACATCGCGAAAAACGATATGTCCTGGTTGTTATTACGGATATTACATCCCGGAATCTGGCACAGCAGGCACAACGCGAAAACGAAGAAAAATACCGGACGATTCTGGAAACCACCGAGGAAGGGTATTATGAAATAGATCTTGCCGGCAATTTCACTTTTTTTAACGACCCGGTCTGTGCACTGCTGGGTTATTCCGAAAACGAATTAAGGGGAATGAACAACCGTCAATATACCAGCCGGGAAACCGCAAGAAAAGTTTTCCAGGCCTTTAACAAGGTCTATAGAACGGGACGCCCCACAAAAGAATTCGACTGGGAAATCATCCGGAAGGATGGGACAAAGCGCTACATCGAACAGTCGGCGTCCCTGAAAAAGGATTCGTCCGGAAAGCCGATCGGCTTCCGCGGAATTATTCACGACATTACCGAACGGAAACAAATGGAAGATGCCCTGCGAAAAAGCGAGGAAAATTTCCGTCATTCCCTTGATGATTCTCCTCTGGGCGTACGCATTGTCACGGAGGAAGGCGAAACGCTCTATGCCAATCAAGCCATTCTCGATATTTACGGTTACACTTATGTGGATGAATTAAAAAACACGCCTCTGCACAAACGTTACACCGCAGAGAGTTACGCCGATTTTCAACAGCGGCAGGAAAAGCGGTTAATGGGGGAAGCCGGTCCGCCCGAATACGAAATCAGCATTGTCAGAAAAGACGGTGAAGTGCGGCATGTCCTTGCACTGCGCAAGGAAATATTCTGGAACGGGCAAAAACGATATCAAATCATTTATCAAGACATTACCGAACGAAGAAAGGCCGAGTTGAAACTGCAGGAGACCCTTCATACGCTGCGCAAATCCATTAATACGACCATTCAGGTGCTGGGCATCGCTTCGGAAGCAAGAGATCCGTATACCGCCGGACATCAACGGAGAGTGGCCGATCTGGCCCGCGCTATCGCGACGGAGATGAAACTGCCGCAAGATACCATCGAAGGAATCCGCATGGCCGGAGCGATCCACGATATCGGTAAGATTTCCATCCCGTCGGAAATATTATGCAAACCAACCACGTTGAGCGAACTGGAATTTTCTTTGATAAAATCGCATTGCCAGTACAGTTACGAAATCATCAAAGACGTCGAATCCCCCTGGCCGCTTGCCGACATTGTATACCAGCATCATGAACGGATGGACGGTTCCGGGTATCCCCGGAGTCTCAAAGGCGAGGATATTCTGATTGAAGCGCGCATTATTGCCGTCGCCGATGTCGTGGAAGCGATCATTTCCTACCGTCCGTACCGGCCGGCGCTGGGCATAGAGATCGCTCTGGCTGAAATCGAAAACAATGCCGGTACGCTCTATGACGTTGAAGCGGTGTCAGCCTGCCTGAAACTGTTCAGGAACAAGAATTTTAAAATCTGAACGCCCTGATTTTTTTATTCTCTACCTCCGATACGTTTGAAGACGACTTCATCATTCTTGAAACTTTTTTCATGATTGACTTCACTATTATTATCAAGTAAAAATTTATTCATTAATCCGTCTGAGCAGGAAAACGTTTATGGTCCATTCAGCGTTACTGGTCACATTAGGTGTTGCCATAACGGCGTTCATGTCGTTCTGGTCGGTGGTGTTTTCCGTCTTTCCCGCCGCTGACAATAAAATTCACAAGGTGGCAACATTGTGGGCAAAGCTATTACTGATGATCTGCAACACAAAAGTCGATGTCATCGGTAAAGAAAACATTCTGTTCGGAAAACCGCAGATTTTTATGGCCAATCATCAAAGCGATTTTGATATTTTAATTTCACTGGCGCATATTCCGGTGCAATTCCGCTGGATCGCAAAAAAGGAATTGTTCGCCATTCCGGTATTCGGCGCAGCCATGCGCAGCGCCGGATATATTGAAATCGACCGGAGCAACCGCGAAAAAGCAATGCAAAGCATTGATGAAGCCGCACTGCGCATCCGGAGCGGCAAGTCCGTCATGACCTTTCCGGAAGGCACGAGAAGCCGCGAAGGAGAAATCAAAGCGTTCAAACAGGGCGCCTTTCATCTGGCCGTCAAATCGGGAGTGCCGATCATTCCGATTTCCATTATCGGCAGCGGCCGGATCATGCCCAAGCGGTCCCTCCGGATAAAACCCGGTCAGTTGAAAATGGTGATTGGAAAACCCATCGACGTTCAGGACGTCACGATTGAAAACAGACACTCACTGATAGAAAAAGTCAGAAATGAAATAATAAAAAATTACAATGCCTGGCAGGATATTGAAATGTCTCCTCTGAAAGATCTGGAAAGCGGGGCACATTGAATCTGCTTACCGTTATCGTTCCCGGCATCGTTCAGGAATTTACCGAACTGTTTCCTGTCAGCAGGTTTGAGCACCTGGTTATTGTACAGAGCTTTTTCCCGGGATTTCATCAGCCGGGCGGGGCCTTCGACGCGGTGCTTTTATTGATTATCGCCGCAATACCGGTTGCCGTTATCGGGTATCTGTTCAAAGACCAGATGCACAACATCTTTGAATCAGCCCGGGCAGCGGCATTTTTCTTAATCATCACCGGCATTCTTTTGTTCTTAGCAGACAAGATGAAGAAGACGCGACGGGATATCAAAAATATGACCGTCATCGACGGTATCCTCTCCGGAAGCGCCCGTGCCGTCCCTTTTCTTACGGGCATTTCCCGCTCGGGGACAACGATCACGTCCGGAATTTTCTGCAATCTGAACCGGAACGCGGCGGCACGCTTTTCTTTTCTGCTCTCCCTGCCGGCGGTATGCGGGGCGGTGATTCTGAAAGCCGGCTATCTACGGCAGATTTCCTCCCCGGAATCATATCTCTACTTCGCAGGGTTCGTTTGTGCGGCATTGGCCGGACTCCTCGCCCTGAAACTGTTTTTCCTGATTATCCGGGAGGCGCGTTTAAAATACTTTGCCTATTATGGCTGGTTCTTCGGAACGTTTACGCTGCTTGTAAAATCTTCTCTTTTCTGAAATAATATCGGTATTACTATTATTGATTCGGCCACAACATGGAAAAAAAACAGACGGACAATAAAAGAACAAGAGAAATCAAAGGCGCGGTTTGTCTGGCGCTGGGCCTCTTTTTGCTCCTGTGCCTGGTTTCCTATCACCCGCAGGACCCCTCTTTCACACATTTTGTCGCGGGCGATCACACCACGCATAATTTTACCGGCAAGGCCGGATCGTATACCGCAGATTCACTGATCCGCCTGCTGGGCGCCGCTTCGTTGCTTTTCCCTCTGATGCTGTTCGTTTGCAGTTTTAAATATTTTCGGTCTTCCGACTTTCGCATCGGCACCGGCCGTTTAATCGGCTTTCTGTTTTTCATCTTTTCCTTCGCCGGCATCATGGCGCTTCTGATCAGCGGAAGCATCTCCCTTTACGGAGAATCGTTGAAAAACGGTACCGGAGGCCTCACAGGCGTCGCCATTGTCGGTTTGCTGCGCAACTATTTCAATGTGGCGGGAACCTATATTATTTTATTTTTGATTTTCGTCGTGTCACTGACTTTCCTGGTCGATTTTTCGATGATCTCGTTCACGGAAAAAATTTCCAAATCCGGCGCCGCCTTTTTGTTAAGATGGAAAGAGCGCATCATGGCCTTTGTCGATTTCGTCTTCAACCGCATGAAATCCGAACCCCCGTCCCCGCCGCAACCCGCTATTGTCGAAAAAGCGCCGGACGTGACCAAAAAAGCGCCGGCCAAGAAAGTTGAACAGACACATTTCGATTTTACGAAGGTAAAAAGCGACGATAAATTTCAGTTGCCGCCATTCACCCTGCTGGAGGAGGCCCCGCAAAAGGATGCCCGCGTCAAACGCGATGCGCTGGTCACCAATTCCCGGATTCTGGAAAAGAAACTGTCCGATTTCGGCGTCGAGGGACGGGTGGTGGAAGTCACGCCCGGACCGGTCATCACCATGTATGAGCTGGAACCCGCTCCGGGAGTGAAAATCAACAAGATCGTCAACCTCGCAGACGATCTGGCGCTGGCGCTGATGGCTCCGAGCATCCGCATTCTGGCCCCGATTCCGGGCAAATCGGTCATCGGTATTGAGATTCCAAATTTAAAAAGAGAATCTGTTTTCCTCAAAGAGGTCATCGACAACGATTCCTTCACGCAATCATCTTTCCGGCTGCCGATCGCGCTGGGCGTTAATTTCGTCGGGACGCCCGTGATTGCCGACCTGACCAAGATGCCTCATCTGCTCATCGCCGGGACCACCGGCTCCGGGAAAAGCGTCGCGCTTAACGCCATGATCTGCAGCATCCTTTTCAAGGCCCAACCGGAAGATGTAAAATTTCTGATGATCGATCCCAAACGGCTGGAGCTATCCTCGTACGAAGGTATTTCGCACCTGATGCATCCGGTGGTGACGGACCCGAAAAAGGCGTCGCAGGTGTTGCGCTGGACGGTGGAAGAAATGGAAAGACGTTACAAGGTCCTCAATGATTTGAAAGCAAAAAGCATCGATGCCTATAATGAGCTGCTCCTCAAAGGGCTGAAAAGCAAAACGGTGCTGGCCATGCCGAAACAAATCGACCCCGAACTGGAATCCGGACAAACCATCGATGAAACGGCCCGGGAAGAACAGGAAATCAAGCACACAAAACTGCCTTATATCATCGTCGTGATCGATGAACTGGCCGATTTGATGATGGTTGCGCCAAGGGATGTGGAAGAATCGCTGACCCGGCTGGCGCAGATGGCGCGGGCCGCCGGAATTCATCTGATCATCGCCACGCAGCGGCCTTCCGTGGACGTCATTACCGGCCTGATTAAAGCCAATTTTCCCACGCGCATTTCGTTTCAGGTGTCCTCCAAAATCGATTCGCGTACGATTATTGATCAGCAGGGGGCGGAAAAGCTGCTGGGATCCGGCGACATGCTTTTTATTCCTCCCGGGACCTCCAAACTCTCCCGCATTCACGGCGCATACGTTTCGGACAAGGAGATTTCCCGCATCGTCGACTTTATCAAAATGCAGGCACAGCCCGCATACGACGATTCCATCGAAAAATATGCCCTGGCGGCCGCGCAGATCCAGCATGAAGGCGACGATGATTTCGACGCAAAATACGATGAAGCCGTGGCACTGGTCAGCGAACTGGGACAGGCCTCCATTTCACTGGTCCAGCGTTACATGAAAATAGGGTACAACCGCGCCGCCCGCATTATTGAAAAAATGGAATCCGAAGGCATCGTCGGTCCTTCCGACGGCGCCAAACCCAGAAAAGTTCTGATTAGAAAGCTTCCCGGTTGAAAAACGCAGAGAAAACAAAAATCAATATTATCAGTCTGGGCTGTCCGAAAAATCTGATTGATTCGGAAGTCATGGGAGGATTTCTCCGCCAGTCCGGCCATGCCCTGGTTGACAAACATACCGACGCGGATCTCGTCATCATCAATACCTGCGCTTTTATTAATCCGGCCAAAGAAGAAGCCATTGATGAAATCCTGACCGTCGCCGAAGCAAAAAAAAACCGCCCGAACCTGCGGATCATCGTGGCGGGATGTCTCGCACAACGCTACGGCAGGGAACTTCTGGATCAGATACCGGAGGCGGATCGGGTCATCGGAACCGGCGAGGTCGGCAACATTGTCAGGCACGTCACAGAACTCATCCGGTGCAAAAACCGCCGTAAGGCTGTGATCACCCGGCCGGTTTATTTAATGAACTGCAACCACCGGCGTATTTTACCGGCATCGGCATTCAGTGCCTACCTTAAGATATCTGAAGGATGCTCCAACCGCTGTTCTTACTGTGTCATCCCTTCCCTGCGCGGCGCGGCGCGCAGCCGTCCGCCGGATGATATTCTCCGCGAAGCCGAACGACTGGCCCAAAGAGGCATCAGGGAAATCATCATTACGGCGCAGGACACGACCGGTTACGGCTGGAATTTGAAAGGGCGGCCCAGGCTTTCCGATCTGTTGAACGATCTGACGCAAATTAAGGGGATCGAATGGATCCGGCTGCTTTATGCGCATCCGGCCCGTATTACCGCCGATTTGCTCAGCACGATCGCTGAAAACGATAAAATATGTTCCTACATCGATCTGCCCATTCAGCATATTGACGATGCCATCCTCAACGCCATGAAGCGCAAAGTGAACGCTGCGGAAATCAGGCAGGTAATTGCTCAAATCCGGCATATCATTCCCGATGTCGCCCTGAGAACATCCCTGATTACCGGGTTCCCCGGCGAGACACCGGCCCGGTTCAACCGGATGCTGGATTTTGTCCGACAAACCCGGTTCGATCATCTCGGTGTTTTCACCTATTCCAGAGAAGAAGGCACAGAAGCCGCCGGCTTGCGATATCATGTGCCGGAAAAGGAAAAAGAACGGCGCCGTGAAACGATCATGCATGACCAGATGGAAATTTCCGCTTCCATCAACACGTCGCTCATCGGTTCCGTCCAGGAGGTGATCATTGAAGGGAAAAGCGACCGCCCGGATTATCCTTATATCGGCAGATGCCGCCGCCAAGCGCCCGAGATCGACGGGGTTACCTATATCAAGGGGCCTTCGCCGGACATCGGTCATATCGTCAAATGCCGGATAACCGCAGCGGACGACTATGACCTTTTTGGAAAGATCATCCGGAAGTCTTCCTAGCCCCTGGATTTTATTCTTCCTTTTTTTTTCTGTTTTTCCACTGCGGACATAATTCGGACGATCCGGGCTGATAGTCACGGCAGATTAACGGCCTTGTTTCGTATATGGAGCAGAGCCAGACCTTGCCTGTATTGTAAAGGAAGGGACATTCCCCCGGCGCATTGCCCGTATCCGAAGATATCATTCTGTCGCCCGCCCAGAACAAATGGCGATGGTCGATCATCTCCAGAATGTCCTGCCTGTTTTCGGCTCGCCAGCGGTCATAATCTTCCTGCTGCGCATAAGCCGTAAAATCGACGAAACAACATTTTCCGCATTGCAGACAGGAGAGTGATTTTTTCATCAAAACCGTTTTGTTCCTTTTCACCGGATTAAATATTTTCAGAAGATTTGCCGTCATCTTTCAATACTTTAAAATTATCTCACATTTCCGGATGAATTCATAGCCCGTCGGTTTCTCTTCCGACCGATAAGCGCATGATGCGCAAGAAATGCTGAATTTACCCTTTGAAATACCCCTATAATTGTTGTATGAATTTTGACATAGAACACGTCGGGGCAACCCAGGGAGCAGAACGCGCATGACGACATCTCCAGACCGGAAAGAAACTGAACAAGCCGGCGTCTCCTTCAATACAAAGCAGACCGAAACGACATCCGTGCGGCCGGAACTTGCCGAAATGTTTGCACGGCAGAAATTTGGTCTGGATCAAAACAGACCCGAGGCGGTGGAAAAACGCAGACAGAAAAATCAACGAACAGCCCGGGCAAATGTTGAGGATCTGTGCGACGCCGGAAGTTTTATGGAATACGGAGCGCTGGCGATGGCGGCGCAGCGCGGCAGACGTTCCGAAGAGGATCTCATGGCCAGGACACCCGCCGATGGACTGATTGCGGGCATCGGAACAATCAACGGCACTTTCTTCAAAGAAGAAAAGGCCCGCTGCATGGTCATGGCCTACGATTACACGGTTCTGGCCGGCACGCAGGGATTTTTCAATCACAAAAAAATGGACCGGATGCTCAAACTTGCCCATGAACAGTCTGTCCCGCTGGTCCTGTTCGCGGAAGGCGGCGGCGGAAGGCCGGGAGACGTCGACGCCATCGGTGTGATGACCGCCGGCCTGGATTTGTCAACGTTTGCCATGTTCGCCGGACTCAGCGGCAAAGTGCCGCTTGTCGGGATCGTGTCCGGCCCCTGTTTTGCCGGGAATGCGGCGCTGCTGGGCTGCTGCGATGTCATCATTGCAGCGAAAAATTCCAATATCGGCATGGGCGGCCCGGTGATGATCGAAGGCGGCGGCCTAGGAAATTTTAAACCGGAACAGATCGGGCCTATTGACGTCCAGACACAAAACGGCGTGGTAGATATCGAAGTTGCCGATGACGTGGAAGCCGTTGCCGCAGCAAAAAAATATCTCTCCTATTTTCAGGGGACAACGCCGTCATGGGAAGCGGCGGATCCGCTTCAGCTGCGCGACCTCATTCCCGAAAACAACAGGCGCGCCTACAACATGCGAACCGTCATTAAAGCGCTCGCCGATACGGATTCATATCTGGAACTGCGCCCTAAATTCGGCGCGGGGATGATTACGGGATTGATTCGCATCGAAGGGCGGCCTTTCGGATTGATCGCCAACAACTGCCTGCATATGGCCGGCGCCATTGAAGCCGAGGGCGCGGACAAAACGGTGCGGCTGATGCAGCTTTGTCAGGCACACGGCCTGCCGATTCTGTCTCTGTGTGACACTCCCGGATTTATGGTGGGTCCGGAAATCGAAAAACGCGCGCAGGTGCGCCATGTCTGCCGGATGTTTGTTGTCGGCTCGCACCTGACCGTTCCATATTTTACGGTTGTCCTGCGCCGCGGTTACGGCCTGGGCGCCATGGCGATGGCCAAAGGAGGTTTCCATGAATCCTTCTTCACGGCTTCCTGGCCCACGGGAGAATTCGGTGCCATGGGCATTGAGGGGGCCATCAAGGCGGGGTTTAAAAAAGAGCTGGCGGCCATCGAAGATCAGGATCAGCGTGAGCAGCTATACCGGGACCTGGTGGCCCAACTTTACAAGCGGGGCAAGGCCGTCAACATCGCATCCTACCTGGAAATCGATGCCGTGATCGATCCGTCCGAGACCCGGAAGTGGATCATGCGGGGCATAAAATCCGCAGCAACGGGAAAAAAACAGAGCCCCGTTCATAATTATGTCGATCCCTGGTAACCACAACAAGGCGGATTTTACGATGCAAATTCAAGAAATTTTTTCCATCTACAAAGAGGATCTTCAACAGGTCGAAAAATGCATCAGTGACAATGCAATCTCTGAAATAAAATTAATTCCCGAAGTGGCTCATCATCTGATCGACAGCGGCGGGAAGCGATTCCGTCCCCTTTTGCTGCTGATCGCGTCCCGGCTTTGCGGCTATCACGGGGAACACCGTTATGCCATGGGGACCGTCATGGAATACATTCATACGGCAACACTCCTGCATGACGATGTCATTGATCAGGCCCTGATCAGACGCGGCAAAACGTCCGCCAATAAAGTATTCGGAAATTCCGTCAGTATTCTGGTGGGCGATTTTCTGTGTTTCAAGGCCTTTATGCTGATGAGCGAAATCGGCAACAACAATATTTTTGAACTGGTCTCCCGGATGGGAAATATCATGTCGGAAGGCGAAGTTTTCCAACTGACCAAATGCGGGGATATCAACATGACGCGGGATGACTATCTCAACATTATTGAAAAGAAGACGGCCGTTCTGATTTCGGCATCCTGCGCCGCGGGAGCGATCCTGGGCTCGGCATCCCCGGAAAAGATCGACGCCATGGCCCGGTTCGGGAAAAACGCGGGCATGGCTTTTCAAATTACGGACGATATTCTGGATTACGCGGCCAAAGGCCAGACATTCGGCAAATCGATCGGCAAGGATCTGGAGGAAGGCAAAATCACCCTGCCGCTCATCTTTGCCCTCAAACAAAGCACGGACGAAGAAAAAAACACCATGAAAGAGATCCTCTCCCGAAAAAAAAGCTCCAGGAAAGCCGCTCTGCAGGTCCGGACATTCATTGAAAAATACGAAGGGCTGGAATTGTCGCGGTATACGGCGGCGGGATACATCAAAGAGGCCAAACGGCAACTCGACGTTTTTGAAGATTGCGCCGAAAAAAAACACCTGATTACCGTTGCCGATTACATTCTCTCCCGAAACGTATAAACTCTATATTTTATATTCAGCGCGCCGAATGACTTCCAGCTGCAAATCACGCTGCAACCTTGTGAAATAGGCCACGAACCCGGAAATTCTGACCATCAAATCGCTGTAATATTCCGGATGGGCCATCGCATCTTTCAGCGTCTCCGTGGAAATCACATTGAACTGCGTCTGCATGCCTCCCATCCTGAAATACGTATCCGCGTAATTGGCCATGATTTCAATAATCCTTTCATGACTGTCCGAGGAAGCGGGAACAATTTTGACATTGAAGGCGATGTTATTATCCAGCGTTTCGGGTTTCAATTTCGCCACGTCCCGGAGATTATCCAGCAGATTCGGCGATGCCGTCGGATGCGGTGTGAGTCCGGGGGTAAAAGGTTCGCCGGCCAACCGGCCCGACGGGGAGGCTCCCGTGACGCGCCCGTAAACCGTATGATTGGCCATGGACCACCAACCGGTCGCGTGGGGTCCTCCTCGATAATTTTGGTGAGAGGCAAAATAATCATGCACCAATGACGTCACCCGGTTGGCCATTGTTACGGATTCTTCATTGCCCGAACCGAAACGCGGCACTCTGGTTTTAATCATGACATGCAACCGGGGGTGATGGGCGAAATTGCTGTCAATCGCCTCTTTAAGTTCGGCAAACGTGATTTTTTTCTCATCATAGACCAGTGTTTTGATCGCCATCAGAGAATCGACAACATCCGCCATTCCGATAACGGATACGCCGGACGAATTATATCTGGCTCCGCCCCGGGTTACCCCTCTGCCGCTTTCAATACACCCTTCGGTCATGCTGGAAATCAGCGGCGCGGGCTGATGCTGTTGATAGATCTCGCCCAATTGGTTATTGCCGATAATGGATTGCTCGCACAGAAATTCACACTGTTCTTTGAACGCTTTCCAGAAATCGTCAAAGGTCTCGAAATCGCCCTGCCCGATGATGCCTGTGTCCGGACCAAGTTTCCAGTTCATCAGGGGATGTTTTCCGTTATTCAGCGCCATTTCCAGTACGGCGACCAGATTGAATTCTATGCTGGACGTGGCGCTGCAGTGCTTGCCGGGAATGCCCGGTTCCACGCAGCCGTTGACAACCCAATCCCTCACATCCTCAACGGCCCAGCCGCGCGCCGTCAAGGATTCCATGACGGCGTCATCGCCGTGGATGCAGGGCGTCGCGCCTGTGATGTAATTCACATCGAAACCCTTTTCAGATAGGCAAAACTGTTTTTATCCGGTTTATACCGGGCATGAACATTGGGATTATTCAACGAAAGCAATTCCGTCACCTTGAGAAGGATATATGTCATGTCGTTGACCGCATCTTCCCCCTGAGGCGTCACGCCTCCCAGCGTGATCGTGCCGTTGGGCGACGAGCCGCCGTTCTGCCAGTTGCCGATATCCGGAGCAAGAATCTGATGACTGGATTCTATAAAGTAAAGACATCCGAGAATATCGATCACCTGTTTGATGTATGCTTCCCGTTTTTGCGGGGTGGTGAGTTTATGCATATCCGATTCAAAATACGGCTGAAGAATCTGATCCAGCCTTCCGTACATGGGACCGTCGTCGGTGCTTTCCATCCCCAGACAAAGGTGCATCAGAATAATATTCTGAACGGCCTCATGAAGCGTTTCAGATGGACTTTCCGGAATTTTGAGCAGCATCCGATGCATGGTTTCCAATTCGGCTTTACGCTGCGGGTTCGTTGCCGTTTTGGACTCTTCAAGCGCCTGACGGGCAAGATTGCGGGCGTAGGCGTTGACACCCTCCAGACTGATGATCATCGCCTTTAACGTATTTTTCTTTTCATCGTCGGCATGAGCATCTCTGGCAAGTTCTTCTTCTATCTTTCTGATCAACCCTCCGGTCCCCAGCTTGATAAGCGCTTCGTGTCCCGGGGGCACTTCCGACATGGATATCGTTTTCCAATAATAAACGGAAAAAAACCTGTCATGAATCTGAACGGGCAGACCGCCGTTTGTCCGGCTTCTCCACAATTCGTGAATATTTCTTTTTGCCCAATAGGGAAATACGTGCCTGTGCAGAATATGAATGGATTCCTCGCTGATCTCATACGGCATGAGCTCCCTTTTTGAAAAGGACCGCAGCTCACCCCAGCTGTAACAGCCGATGGAGAAAGGATGTCCGACGCAGGTGGAAACGGGAGATGTGGTGTACGTTCCGGCCAGCAGATCGTTTGTCCTGATCACCGGCGTTCTGTTCTCCAGGATATACTTCAGGCTTTCCGCTTTACGCAGGTTGGGATCCCAGGGTTTGCCGTCCTTATCCACCTCGTATCCGTTGGCCAGATGGAAATCTGTGATCAGTTTTCCGTATTCGTGACAGACCACCGCTTCCTTTTTTTTACCGAAATACTCGGCGCGAAATTGTTCCAGCCTCGGAAAATCCTCCAGCCCTAAGCCGGCCAGATGCGGGTCCTCCAGATATTTGACGCCGGGATCAACTTTTCCGCCCGCTACGCGGCTGATTTTTCTTCTCTGACGTTCCTGCCTGCAGCAATCGGTGTCGGCCACATCCCGGCCGACGGATTTGTTTGCCTTTCTATGTTCTTCAATCTGTCGGTCCACGGCTTTCTGCTGTCCCTTGTCAAAAACAAGCGCCATCAGATAATTGAACAGGGAGGCGAGCATGATGTTGCCTTGTGTTCGAATGGTGCCGATCAGCATCATTTTATACATTTCATCGGGGGTTGCATCGGTCATATCCAGAAGATGATCAGAGGTTTTAAAGATAATGACCGTTTCCACATTTTCAGGAATTGTCTTCAGCACACGGACCACGCCATCCTGAAACACGATCGCCGCTTCGATGGCGCTGTCCTCCGATCTCATCCCCAGACAAAGGTTGATCCAGCCCTGCGTGCCCTTCAACTCCTCGAGCAGCGCTTCGGAAGTATTGAATCGGCCGGCGATAAATTGCAGAAACCCTTCCAGAAGCAACTGATGCTTGCGCAGCACTTTACCGATGCCGACCTTTGATGCGCTTACCGCCAGACCCCAATAGCCTGATCGCCGATTTTGATCTGAACTGTTTTCCAGCGTGTTTTGCATGGCTTTTTCTCTTGCCTGACATCCCTTGCAGAAGCGTCAGTTTTTTGTCTTTAATTTAACGCTATTAAATTTAAAAGTCAATCGTTTTCCGTCAGGATTCAGAAACCGATGATAGCGATAACGTATCGAAAAAGAATCATCCGCCGCCACCGCAACAGCGGACCGGATTGGCAGGAAAGGCCGTTGAGCCGAAGTCAAATCTTGCGTCTGATATTTCTATGAGATCACCGGTATTTCCTCCTGATGTAGGCAGTCAGTAAATCATCGACGATACGATGCATTGCACGTTCGGGATTTTTAACGATCACCTTTAAAATACCGCTGTTGTAAAGAGAGACAATGCCATGCAGTTCGCTAAAGGTCCTGATAAAATAAAACTCCACGTCCCGGACATCCGGCTCAGAAGATGAGGACAGAACGTTCTTGCCGATACTCATGACCAGATTAAGATTTCTCGCCGAGCTTTCATATTCCTCGCGGGCAAGAGATTCTTCGGATGTTCCATAATAGTCGGATACCTGAGGCACCCGGCGATTAAACATGATGTCGTAATAATTCGGATATTTTTTAGCAAACGTCAAAAATGTTTTGATTATTTTTTTCAGTTTGGCCATCGGCTCCGCTTCTTTCCGGACAGCCTTCGAAAGCATGGCATATAACAACTCAAATGTTTTTTTATGGATTGCGATGATCAGTTGATCTTTGTTTCTGAAATAATTGTAGAGGTTGGCCGCCGTCATATTGGTTCGTCTGCCCAGTTGGTACATGGAAAGCTTCTCAAATCCTTCTTCTCTCAGAATCGTCAGGGCTTCTTCGAGAATGGCGTTTCGTACCTCTTCTATTTCTTTTTCGCTGCGTGTGATTTTGGACAATGCAATTCCCGCTCTAGACAAAATTCTCCACGTATTTTTTGAACATCTTCCTCACGGTTGGATTTTTTTCCCATTGATATAATCTTTCAAATGTTCCCGGAAGCGAACTTGTGGAATACGCAAGCCCCTTGTACAGCTCAAAGTAGGCACTCGCCCCCAGTTGAAATCCAATGCCGGCAAAAGCATCCACCATGCGGTCTTTGAAGCTTTGCGCCCCTTTTGACGAATGGACACTCCAGGATTTCTTCGCCATACCAAAAGCAATATGCAAAGCGCTGATGTAGGATCCTATTTTTTCCATGGTGTCGTACAGCATGTAAAAAGTCACCAGCGGACTGTTGAACAGGGCATCCGGTATCTTTCGGTTGCTCTCCGTCAAATCGGCAATGGTTAACGAACAGAAATAATCCATTGAACCGGGATTGCCGTAGATCAGCTCATGCGTCTCCAGGCCTTTAAGAAAATCAAGCGAGCCCGGCAGATTGCTCAGGCAGGTCGGCTGAATGCCGATTTTATTCTTCTTGCAGAATTCAACAATTTTCCTGCCGGAATGATCCTCTAAAGAATGAAAATAATCGTAGGGCATTCCGAACATGAACGCACCATGAACGGAAATACCGTGATCCTGAATTTTTTTAATTCGCGATGCGTAATACTCTTCGACGGATATTTTCTCTTTTTTGATTTTGGCTACGATATTCTTGCCGACATACTCCAGATTCCTGATATCCAGCGATTCCAATCCGATAAAGAAATGCGATGCGCCGGAAAGCCTCAGTTTTTGAAGGAGCTTGTCACTATCGGCGACCTCAATGCTGATTTGCGCCGCGTAATTGATCCGTAAAGGACTTTCGATCATTTTGTCCAGAACATCGTGCAGCTTTTTCCCCCCGAACAAAAGGTTATCGGGCGAGATGAAATAGAACCGGTTCTTAAACGTGACACCTTTCTTCTGCTTATCCAGCAGTTCACAGGTAAAATCCTCGGGTGAACGAGATGTGAACTTTCTTCGCTCTTCCGGGAACGAAGATATGGAACAGAAACTGCAGGAAAACGGACAGCCTAAAAAGGGAGTCGTCACGTTCGTTTCAATGATTCGTGAAAGGAGCGGGCCGATGACGGGAAATTTATTAATAAAGTATGGTTTGATTTTAGGTAATTCGATGACCCGGTCACATCCCCAGACGCCATCCTCAATCGGGATATTTCCGTGATACTCTTTTTTCAGATTCGAACGCGCAAGATCCGACATAACGTTTTTAATGGTCGGCAAATCGCCGGCGCCGATAACCTGCGTAACGATTTGGGGATGCGGCAGATACTTTCTCAGATACATGTCCACATCATTAAAGCTGGTTGAAACATGGATGCCGCCGATGACGACCGGTATGTTGACTTTGTTCAAAATCAGAATCACGGCACAAGCGGTGGGAAACGTTGAACTGATCAGAGACATGAAGACTGCCACCGGTTTTTGTTTTTCTTCCGCAATGATCTGTCCGATCGTTTTCCGGGTATCATCGGCGATGATGACTCTTGCGTCTTGATCCGCCCGGCAAATCTGATTGGCAATATAGTAGGCTTTATAGGGCTCGATGGCCATCTGCTCGAGCATCCCTTTCCGGAGCAGGTTGGTATTGAAGCTCAGGAATTCGGTATAATTCGTTTCATTGCACGCTTCCAGCTTTCTGCCCGTCAGGTATTCAACCGTATCTTCAACGGTGAAGCCCGCCACGCCTATTTTTCCCATCAGATCCACGGTCGTGGGATCGTACATAATATAATATTTTTTCAAATTCTTTTTTGTGTCACGATTTTCAGCGAATGATTTTGTCATTTTTCAGTTCTCACGAAACAATTTAATGAGGCATCTTCAATGGCAGAAACTTTACTCAAGGTAGAAGTTCTTTTCTCTGAACAACTTCAGACAGGCGTCCACGACAGCGCTATCATAGAGAATCCCCCTGTTTTTTTCGATTTCTTCCAGAGCGGCTCCGATTCCCAGCGACGGACGGTATGGACGATGGGACGCCATGGATTCCACAACATCGGAAACAGCCAGAATACGGGCTTCAAGGAGTATTTCATCCCCTTTAAGCTGTCTGGGATATCCCGAACCGTTCATCCTTTCATGATGCTGAAAAATGATTTCCGCCAGCGGCCATTGCGATTCCACATTTTTCAGCATTTCATATCCGCAGGCCGAGTGCTCCTTAATGAGGGAATATTCCAGATTGGTCAATTTTGTCGGTTTTGTCAGTATCTCCGCCGGTATGGACAATTTTCCGATATCATGAATGGAACTGGCCATTTGAATACCGTCAATTTTTTCCTGGGGCAACCCCATTTCCGCTGCAATCGCACAGGCCAGATTGGAGGATCTGATCTGATGGCCTGCTGTATACGGATCCCGTGCCTCCACGGCGGACACCATGACCTGAATGGTTACTCCCATGGATTTCTTGAGACTGTCCAGAGCTTCCTGCAGTTTCTCTTTCGCCTGCTCATGACCGGCAACCTCCTGCAAAAGCGCCTGATTAAGGTTTTTATAATCTTCCGTACGCTGTTTGACCCGGTCTTCCAGTTCCTCATTGATCCTGGAGACTTTTTCCCTCTCCTCTTCCACCTGCTGGTTCATGAGAAAGTCGCGCCGGGCATAAAATTCAATCGCGTAGCAGGCCATCATTCCGACCAGATTGGCGCTGATGAAGAAGAAATTATTGCCCAGGAAAACATCCAGCGGCGTCGGGTTGAGCCCGACGGTAACGGTTTCATAAAAGATAACCTGCAGCCATCCGGCAACAGACGCCCAGGTAAAAAAGAGCCGGATGAGGGTGTATCCCCACATGAAAACGAGCATAAGGCCGGCGTAGTATGAATAGCTGACCGGCGGCGGTGCAACAACGATCATGCCGATGATGCCGGCACCGGCCAGAAAATAAACCAGTGCAAGTATGGGCTGTATGTATTTTTCAAATATGGGCAAAAAAGATATCGCCAGCACGCCCACCAGCACCGGACCGATGACAATGAAACGAATGATCCAGAGCGCAACGACTTGCTGCGGCATCAGGAGAACATCCAGAACACCGAACGCCGCATAAAGCATCGCTCCCAGAATCATCATCATGCGGATGTGCGGCAGAGACGACGTATAATACTCTTTCAGAAACGGCGCTTCGAGATAAGACAATTCCCCGGAAAATTTGAGGGTCAGCCGATTTATTTGCATTGGAAGATTCATAGCCTATCGTAAAACGCCCTGTTCGATTTTACAACATTTATTAAACGCCGTCGGGAAGGGCATATTGATCCTGAAGCCTTCCGGACCTGTCTTCTTTCAGCGCCTGAGGCAGCGCATTCATAATATCCTGCGCCGTCATGCCGTCCGTTCCTTTTTTTAACGCCGCCAGATCTCCGGCGACCCCGTGAAGGAATACCCCCTTGCGGGTTGCTTCATCGAAGGACAACCCCATGCCGAACATCGCCGCAATGCAGCCGGTCAGCACATCACCGGAACCGGCCGTCGCCATTCCCGCATTACCGCTTAAATTAACGTAAACATTCCCGTCACGGGTGCCGATAAGCGAATGCGGTCCTTTGAGCACGATACAGGCGTTCAATGTTTGCACCGTCTCCCGCAATACTTTTATTTTATCGGCATGGATTTCCTTCAATGATTTGCCCGTCAGCCTCGCCATTTCTCCCATATGCGGTGTCAGAATCGTTGCCGCTTTCCGCCGGCGAATGCTGTCCGGACAGCCTGCCACAGCGGTAAGACCATCGCCGTCAATCAGCATCGGCTTACGAACCGTCGCAGCGATTTCCCTGACAAGGTTGACCGTTTCGTCCTGCAGAGAAAGTCCCGGACCGATGACCACCATATCCGCCTTTGCCGAATGCTCCAGCAACGCCTTCTTGTTTTTCAAAGCCATGCTCCCTGCCTCGGTTTCTTCCTGCGGCAGATAAACAATTTCCCGGCCGCGCCTGGCAATTACCGGAATCACCGCACGCGGCGCTGCCAGTCTTGCATAACCGCCGCCGGCCTTCAAAAAGGACATGGCCGACAGATACGGAGCTCCGTAATAATTGACCGCTCCTGCGATGAACAGGACATCGCCCATGGCGCCCTTATAGGCATCGGCAGGCCTCGGCGGCAAAGCCATAGCGTCATTCGTCCTCACCGGGATGTCATCCCGGTCATACAGCGACGGCGGAAAAGAAATGTGACTGACCCATAATTCGCCGTTGACGTCACAACCGGGATAAAGCAGGTTGCCGATTTTGGGAAGGCCGAACGTGACGGTATAGTCGGCTGTAACAGCGGCTCCCATGATTTCTCCGGTATTGCCGTTGACCCCGGAGGGAATGTCGAGCGATAAAACTTTTTTTCCGCCTTTATTAATCAGTGAAATGGTGTCCGCAACCAATCCGGAAACCGGACGATCCAATCCCGTCCCCAGGATGGCATCAATCACAACGTCGCAATGGGCCACGTGCCTGCCAGCCGGTCGGGCATTTGTCAGCTGCGCTGTTTCCAGCGGCAACCGTTTGACGATTTCGAAATTCGTCGCGGCCGCACCTCTGAATTTTTCGCTGTCATTGAGTAAAAATACCCTGACAAGGCCGCCGCGTGAATGGAGCAGACGTGCAACGACAAGACCGTCCCCTCCGTTATTACCGGATCCGCAGAAAATGGCGAATTTCTTGCCGCGAATGCCTGTGCGCGACAAAAGAACGCTGACGGCTGCCCGTCCCGCGTTTTCCATCAGTACGTCCTCGGGAATGCCCAGATGCTCAATAGCAAAGCGATCCATGGAACGCATTTCACCGACACTGGCTATTTTCATAATGAGTTCTCCGCAAACCTCGATCCCATTTCCTGCCAATTATCCGGCATAAAAAAGAGCCACAAACTTTAAATCCGTTGCGGTTTCCGGTTATGGTAGCGTTAATAAAAATTTACAAATTAATATATTAATAATACGCAGATTGCCGTTGAAAAATCAACTGATTATTAAGACCTTGGCTCCGCGGATTTTACCTTCTTTCAATTCGCCGAGCGCTTGATTGACGTCGTTGAGCGGATAGGCCTGCACGTCCGGAACAATGCGCATGTCGGAGGCCAGTTTAAGAAAGTTCTCAATATCACAAAGGGCCACGTTGGCCACGCTTTTGATTTCTTTTTCCATCCAGAGATGACGTCCGTAATTCAGTTGCAGAAGATAATCTTTGTCTGTGTCCTCTTTGCGGATTGCGTTAATCACCAGCCGGCCGGCCGGTTCCAGATTTTTTAACGCTTCGACCACCGGTTTCCAGACCGGCGTCGTATCAATGACGGCATGAAGCTTTTCCGGAGATTCGTCGGATGTATCTCCGGCCCAGACGGCACCCAGGTCAAGGGCAAATTGACGTTCCGCCGGATTGCGGGCAAACACGAACAATGGTGTTTGCGGGTAAAGATACCGGGCCATCTTCAAAACCAGATGGGCCGACGCGCCGAATCCGGTCAGACCGAGACGTTGTCCGTTTGTCAGATTTGCCAGACGCAGGGAACGAAAACCGATGGCGCCGGCACACAGAAGGGGCGCGGCCTGACTATCGGAAAAAATTTCGGGAATGGGAAACGCGAATTTTTCGGATACGGTCAGATACTGGGCATAGCCGCCGGAGACATCCCTGCCCGTGGCCTTAAAACCGGCGCATAGATTTTCATTTCCGGAAAGACAGAAAGGACATTGACCGCAGGATCGATTAATCCAGCCAATGCCCACTCTGTCGCCGATTGCAAATTTGCGCGCGCGCCTGCCCTGTCCGGCAACAACGCCAACCACCTGATGTCCCAAAATAACAGGGAATGAAGGCAGAAAGATTCTGCCTTCAATTTCGTCGAGTTCCGTGTGACAAACGCCGCATACCGACACTTTAACCAGCACGTCGTCACCGTCGCCCACCGCAGGTTCGGCAACCTCGGTTATTTTCAGAGGCTTCTTATTTTTCTTTAAGCTGGTTGTTTGCTCTAAAATCGCCGCTTTCATTTCAGGCTGACAGGAACATCCGGCGCGACGTCCACGGGTTGAACATATTTTTCAACCACATCCTGCGTATTGTTCATTTTCAGTTTGTCAAATAGAAAGGCAAACTGTTTTTCCAGTCCGGCGCTGATTTTATCGCGGGTGTCCGCCGGCAAATGCCACATATCCTGCTTAAAGGGACCGAAACCCTTTTTGCGGGTTTTGTAAATAAATTGTTCTTCCGTATCTTTATCCTTCCATTCAGACTGGAATGCCGTTTTCAGATGATCGTATATTCTGGCCTTCAAGTCAGCCGGGAAAGCCGAACTGTCGTAAATAATATTTTGAAAGCCGGTGGCCAGATGAATTTCAGCCGTCCCCACCGCGGGGAACCGGTCAAACGCCTCGTCGGGTAATGTCGACGCTCCGTGCTGAACCGCACCGGCCAGACCGTATTTGGACCGGGCCACCGCCGATAATTTCTCCAGAACCGCAAAATCGATTTTGACTTTGGCGACGCTGCCGTCTGCCAGCGGAACGCCGCCGTGCGTCGTTCCCGTCTGGACGCTGATTTTACTGATCCCTTTGAGCGATTCACCCTGTTTTTTAAGCTCCGCCAGATAACCGTCCATATAGGCCTCCAGCTCTTCCACCGTGCTGTTTTTCCCGCCCACTTCACCGATTTCGCCGCCGACTGATATTGTGATTCCCTCCGGTTCCAGATCGCGGATCATGGTGGTCAGTTCGGCTGCGAGACTGAAATTCGTCTGTTGCTGTTCTGTGACGGTGGGTTTGGAAAGATCCACCAGCGTCGACGTATCGATATCGATATTGTAAAATCCCGCTTCAATCGCTTCCCAGATTAAATTTTTTACCGTCTGGGTTTCTTTCGCTGCGTCGGCCGCAAATTTCTTGGCGTTGATTTGAAAATGGTCCCCCTGCAAAAAGACGGGCCCGCGATATCCGGTTTTGATTGCGGCAGTAATGACGGCCGCTGTGTATTCCACCGGCCGTTGCGAGGTATAATCAATTTCCGACCGGGCGATTTCGAAAATGACAGGACCGACTTTCCCTTTCATCATCGCGCGGAAAACCGCCTGGGCCGATTCATAGGTCAGGCCGCGGAGATTGATTGCCGGAACGGTAAATCCCCTGACGTCTTCCCGGCCCATCGCTTCATAAAGGGGTTGAATGGAGGCGGACACAATTCCCAGGGCAGCGCCTGCGCGGCGGATCAGCCAGCATGCGGCTTGCTGTGCTGCCTGATCGGCGCTGAACACGGCGGTATAAATCAAATGATCAATCAAGTCTCCTCTGAGTGCCGTCTCATTCAAAATGCTCACATCGTTGCCCTCGATGGCAATAATTTTTTCGTATTTCTTCTGCAATTCATTTTTATCTTTGTAAATCATAATCACTCCTTGCAATTATATTTTATTCAGTCGCCGGCGGGGAAATCACCCGCCCGTTCCGACCATCTCCGCACCGGGATTATTTTTCACGATGCCGACAGCATTTCTTTTGCCAGTTGGACTTCGTAAGTGCTTCCGATATAGATCGGCGAGAGCTGATTGATCGTCTCCACCTTCACAGAAAGAATATCCTGATCGCCGTCGATGGCGAGGCCTCCGGCCTGTTCCATGATGAAGGCCATCGGTTGCAATTCAAACAGCAGCCGCAGCTTGCCTTTCGGCGATTTTTTTAAAGCCGGATACGTGAATAATCCTCCCTTTTTAATCAGAACCTGATTGATGTCAGGAACGAAACCGCCGCTGTAGCGGAGTTTGTAGCCGTCGTTTTCCAGTTTGTCAATAAACTGAAGATGCGCCGGATTCCAGTCCCGGCGCAGGCCGCCCGGTGAAAATATCGACCCCTTTTCTTTCAATTTGATATTTTCCTGCGACAGAACATACTCTCCCTCGCGATTAAGGACGAATTCATGGGCGCCCTTGCCTGCCGAATAAATCATCGTAATCAGAGGACCGTAAGTAATATACAGGGCAGCCACCATGGTATTTCGTCCGCAATCCAGAACCGATTCCTTGTGAATGCCGATAATGGTTCCTATCGCCAGATTGGTATCCACCAGGGATGAGCCGTCGAGCGGATCAGCCGTTACGATGTATTTTTCCTGACCGGTGCCTATTTTTACGATATTCTCCAGCTCTTCAGATGCGTATTCACGGACAAAACCCGAAAATTCCAGCTGGTTTTTCAGTATCTCGTCGGAAGCGCGATCCAGCGCCATCTGTTCCTCGCCGTAGACATTCTTCAGTCCGGCAAGCTTTCTGTTGGACTCATGAATCTTTGCTGAGATATATTTGCCGACGACGGCAATCTGCCAGATGAGACGACGAAGTTCAACCTCCACACCGGCCATCCACATATGTCTTCTTAAATCAACTATGTTTTTTGTGTAATCGCCAATTCCTTCTCCCATAATCACCTCCACATTAGTTAAAAAGCCTGACTGTGCGGGCACGTTTTGCCAGTATGAATTGCTGGCTTTATTGATTAACATTCTTTGAGTTTACTTGCAAATATTTAAGGTATAATCAGAAAAGAATTTCTACCCTTCACAGCCATAATGATTTGATATCTTTGTAGATTATCAGAATAAAGGTATTATTATCATCTCCCCTTCTGTTTTCAAAAATTAAGGGCCGGGAAAACTATTTTGGAGAACGCAACGGCTTAAATATTGACTTTGACCTTTCCTTGCGTTATGACTGCGCCCTCTTTATTTTTGCATGATCGAACATAATCCAGGAGGTTTCTGTGGTTTCATCAAAATCGTATAAAATCGCCGTCGTCCCCGGTGACGGCACAGGCCCGGAAGTTGTTGCCGAAGGGTTGAAAGTCCTTCAGGCCGTGTCTGCATCCGAATCGATAAAATATGAGCTCGTCCATTACGATCTGGGCGGCGAACGTTATAAAAAAACAGGTGAAATTTTACCCGACTCCGTTCTGGAGGAATTTAAAAAGTTTGACGCCATTTATCTGGGCGCCATCGGTCATCCGGATATCAAGCCGGGCATTCTGGAAAAAGGAATCCTTCTGCGGATGCGTTTCGAACTCGACCAGTACATTAATCTCCGGCCGGTCAAACTTTACCCCAACGTGCCCTGCCCGCTCAAGGACAAAGGACCGAAAGATATCGATTTTGTTGTCGTCCGGGAAAACACGGAAGGCCTCTATACAGGCGGCGGGGGATTTCTTAAAAAAGGCACCGTTGATGAAGTGGCCATCCAGGAATCGATCAATACCCGGAAAGGCGTTGAACGCTGTTTGCGCTACGCCTTTCAGTATACCGCCAAAAGAAACAAGGCGAACAAATTAACCCTGTGCGGCAAGACGAACGTTCTGACGTATGCCTTTGATCTCTGGGAAAGAACCTTCAATGAGCTGGCAAAAGACTATCCCCAAATAAAAACCGATTACGTCAATGTGGACGCGACCTGCATGTGGATGGTAAAAAATCCTGAATGGTTTGACGTCATAGTGACCGATAACATGTTCGGAGACATCATTACCGATCTGGGCGCCATGGTTCAGGGCGGCATGGGCATCGCAGCAGGCGGAAACATTAATCCCGAAGGCGTCTCCATGTTTGAACCCATCGGCGGTTCTGCGCCGAAATATACCGGGAAGAATATCATCAATCCTCTGGCGGCCATCTGTGCCGGCGGTATGCTGCTGGAAACGCTGGGTGAAGAAAAGGCAGCCAAAAGAGTGGAAGCCGCGGTCGTTAAACTTCTGGAAAGCGGGAAACTCAAAAGCCTCGATGCCGGCAAGATGGGCATGTCCACCAGCGAAATCGGCGACTGGCTGTCCGATAACATCTGAGCCGGTTAATTATCTTTCCGCCATCCGTTTTGATCAGGAAGCCGTTTGGTGTGTCTTTCGGCGATCTTTACCGTTTTGAAGACAACGGATAAGATCATCTTTCCCCGGCCGGAAATTTTCCCGAAGATCTGTAAAAATTCTTTCGCACACGATTTCCCTTCATCAACAGCGAAAAAGTTGCATCTTTATCTTTGTTCAAGCATCTGATATCGCTAATCGGGTTTTCCACTGTTGAGCATCTTTTAAGAATGCTGCTTGATGTTTTTAACGGCAAAAAACCCGGTTGAAACAAATTATTTTCAGTTCTTGCATTTTTAATTTAACCTTGTTATCAAAATCCATTAAATATTGAAGGCATTCCGGATCAAATCGAAGATGAATTGGTTTTTACATAGCGGATCCTGTTTATGAACAATTTTTTTATTTTTATTTTCGTTTTTGTTCTTTCCATCGCCGTCATCATCAGTTTTATTTATACCATGTGGCGTATGAACCGGGACGAGCAGAAACTGATCAGCATTATCCACGGCTCCCCTATCCCCACGTTCGTCATATCCAAAAATCACAAAGTCGTTTACTGGAACAGAGCGCTGCAGGCGGCAAGCAAAATCAAGCCCAGCGACGTTCTGGGCACAGACCAGCACTGGCGCGCGTTTTACACATCGCCCCGTCCCTGTCTGGCGGATCTCATTCTGGACGGGAAAACCGCCCAGATTGCCGAACTGTATCCAGACCGCTGGAGCAGATCCAAGCTGCTGGAAGACGCCTACGAGGTGACACAGTTTTATCCTGACATGGGCGAAAAGGGGAAATGGTATCGCATAACATCGGCAGGCCTCAAAGATTCCAGAGGAAATCTGTTCGGCGTCATGGAAACACTGGAGGACATCACAGAACAGAAATTAGCGCAGGACGAACTGCTCCGGCGGACGAAACTGGAATCCCTGGGAACCTTTGCGGACGGGGTTGCCAAAGACTTTGACAGTCTGCTGACCGCGATTTTACGGAATGTTTTCCTGGCCAAAATATCCGCCAGTGATGAAGATAAAATGCTGGAGAACGGTCTTGCCGTAGCCGAACGTGCCGGCCTTCAGGCCAAGGAACTGGCCCACCGTCTTATCACCTTCGCTCAGGGAGGATACCCGGTGCGCAAGCTGGAAAAAATAGAACCTGTGTTGCATGAGGCGGCGGAAAGTGTTTTTAAAAACTCGGCCATCACCTGCAATATTACCATCGCGGAAGATCTCTGGCCCTGCGAAATTGACGCCACACAGATCAAACAGGTTATTGAAAACGTCTTGATCAACGCCAGAGAAGCGATGCCGGATGGCGGTTCCGTGCAGATGACCACGGAAAATACCACCACCGGAACCAACATCCGGTCGCTGGGACAGGGGAATTACATCCGAATTATTATCAAGGACAGCGGCATCGGCATTCCCCGGGAAAATCTTCCCCGGATCTTCGATCCCTACTTTACGACAAAAAAGACAAAAGAACACGGGGGAATCGGCCTGGGGCTGGCAATCAGCGATTCCATCATTAAATACCATAACGGATTAATTACCGTTGAATCGATCGTCAATTCCGGAACAACCTTTTCCATTTATCTGCCCGCAAAGACAACAAACGGTTCTTAGCGTTTATTTTCGTCTCATCAATTCTCAAGAGCGTGACCCGCTGAACGGGAGGCATTACCGGTTCATCTCATATTTGATTAATTTCGCGCGCAGCGTTTTTCTGGTAATGCCCAGCCGGCGCGCCGTTTCGCTTTTATTGCCTCTGCAATCAGCCAGCACCGCCAGAATATTTTTTTTCTCCATGCTTTCCAGAGATAAATTTCTTATGGCTTCCCCCTGCTCCGCAATACCGGAAACCTCATGGCTTTTCTCCATGACCAGCGTCATATCGTCGGCGTCCAGATAATCCGTTCGTGACAGAACAACCGACCGTTCCACAGCGTTCATCAGTTCCCGTATGTTACCCGGCCAGTGATAGATTAAAAGTTTTTCCATCGCCCGCGGAGTGAATGCTTTAATGGTTTTTTTATTGCGCCCGGCAAACAACTCGAGAAAATGCTGCGCCAGTATCGGAATGTCTTCTTTCCGTTCTCGCAGCGGCGGCACATTCAAGGAAACAACGTTTAAGCGATAAAACAAATCCTCGCGGAAATTTCCGTTCTGAACTTCTTCTTTCAAGTTCTTATTGGAAGCGGCAATAACCCGCACGTCGACTTTAATCACTTCCGCTCCGCCCACGCGTGTCAACTCGCGTTCCTGCAAGACACGCAGAAGTTTGACCTGCATCGCCTTGGACATCTCGCTGACTTCATCCAGAAATAAGCTGCCGCCGTGAGCCTGAACGAATTTCCCTTCCCTCCTGCGTTCCGCACCGGTAAAGGCTCCCTTCTCGTGCCCGAACAGCTCCGACTCCAGAAGCGTTTCCGTCAGCGCCGAACAGTTTATCTTGATAAAAACCGTTTCCGCCCGCATGCTGTTGAAATGAATGGCGTTGGCAATCAATTCCTTGCCGGTGCCCGACTCTCCGGAAATCAGCACATTGGCCTCCGTGGGCGCCACCTGGGCCACTGTTTCCAAGAGCTTGACCATCGGGTAACTCTGTCCGATGAGATTATGCCGGTTAAATTTTTCATCCAGCCTGTTTCTTAAATATCTGTTTTCCCTTTTCAGCCGATTATGTTCCGTCGCCCGTCCGATGGCAATTCTCAGTTCGTCGAAGTTAAGCGGTTTGGTCAGATAATCATAAGCTCCCTTTTTCAGGGCACTGACCGCCGTTTCCAATGAAGCGTACGCCGTCATAATAATCACCGGGGTTTCCGGATTGATGGCTTTAATCTGTCCCAAGGCTTCTATTCCGGAAACATTCAACATACAAATGTCCATGATGATCAGATCAAAAGGCATTCGCCGGACCGCTTCGACCGCGACGTGACCGTCGTCCGCTTCATTGACTTGATACCCCCAGTCGTTCAAATGTTTTTTGAGTATCATCCGGTGAACGGAATCATCGTCAACAATCAGCACAGCTTTTTCAACAACCATGATTATTACCCCTGGTTCTTTGTTTCATCATCCTTTATAAAAAAATGAGACGGACCTCATTTCTTTTTTAAAAAATGAAACCATCTGGATAATTATTATCCAGATGAATGCTAAATTGGATACGTAAATTGGATCATTATTATCCATAATATTTTATAAAACACAATCTATTTTTTAAAACATTTCAATAATGCTTGTAATTTCAATATATTAAAAAATCAGCAAGCTATGGCACATCAATTGCACATAAAAATTATACGCAAACCATGAAACCCTTTAAGTCTTCTCCTAGGTTTCAACTCTCAGCAAAAGCGGGAGGCTATTAAGCCTCCCGCTTTTTCTTGAATAAACCTTTTCAGAGTATTTTGTTAATAAACAAGCTCTTAAAAAAATCAAAGAGTGCCAGGAGCGCCAAGGAATATAAAGAACGATGGAGGATTGAAAGCTTTCCTCATGAATCGTAAATGATTTAATCAGAAATTTTATTCTTCAGTTCGTTCAATTTATTGAGCGCTTCGAGAGGCGACAGGGAGGAAATATCGATATTCTTCAGTGCCTCGATGAGGTTCTGTCCTTTCTTTTCGAGAGCAATGGCGGTTTCCCGTCTTGAAAAAAGACTCAATTGCGGATTGGCGTTTTTGCCTTCGCGGGCTCCCCGGACTATGCGGGGCATGCCGATCTCGTCGAATTCCCCTTTTTCCAGATTCCGTAATATTTCCTTTGCGCGCATAATGACGTCGGCCGGCACGCCCGCAATGCGCGCCACTTCGATCCCGTAACTGCGGCTGGTCCCGCCTTCCATAATTTTGCGCAGAAAAATTATTTTTTCTCCCCATTCCTTCACGGCGATATTATAATTTTTCGCCCCGGGTTTTGTTACCACCAGATCGGTCAGTTGATGATAATGCGTGGCAAAGAGAGCGCGGACACCGCGTCCCTGGAAATCATGAATGTATTCGGCAACCGCCCAGGCAATGCTCAATCCGTCGAAGGTGGAGGTTCCGCGACCGACTTCATCGATGATGACCAGCGACCGGGGTGTAGCGTTTTTCAGGATTTCCGCCGTTTCCGTCATTTCCACCATGAACGTGCTCTGTCCCTTGATCAGGCTGTCGGAGGCGCCGATACGTGTAAATATTTTATCAACAATTCCGATTTTTGCTTTGGCCGCCGGGACGAAACTTCCCATCTGGGCAAGCAGAACAATCAAGGCCACCTGCCTGATATACGTGGATTTACCCGCCATATTCGGCCCGGTGATGACGAGCAGTTTATTCTGGCGCAAATCCATTAAACAGTCGTTCGGCACAAACCCTTCGTTTTTCAAAGCCGACTCCACAACGGGGTGGCGTCCGTCCTGAATGTCGATGGTCTCCTCATCATCGATTTCCGGGCAGACGTAATGATATTTTTCGGCCACGTCCGCCAGCGCAGCCAGGGCGTCAAGATCGGCAATCAGATTTGCATTGCCTTGAATCTCCGCGATATACCGGTCAAGTCCGTCACGCAGATTGATGAAAAGTTCCTGCTCCTTCTGCTTGATTCTTTCCTCCGCGTTGAGAACCGTCTGTTCGAATTCTTTCAATGCCTGATTGATATACCGTTCCGCGTTGACCAGGGTCTGTTTGCGGATATAAGAGTCGGGAACCAGAGCTGCGTTGGCTTTGGTGACTTCAATGTAATAACCGAACACATTGTTAAAGCCCACTTTCAGGGAATTGATGCCTGTTTTCTTGCGTTCTTCCGCCTCCAGAGCAGCAATCCATTGCTTGCCGTCGCGGCTGATCAATCGCAACTTATCAAGTTCTTCATCATACCCTGCAGCGATAAATCCGCCGTCCTGAATTTTCTGCGGCGGACTGTCGACAATCGCCCGTGAAATCACATCCACAACATCGGTCATCTCCGTGATGTGCGACCGGATGGCGCAAATGGCCGGCGCCGTGCAATCGCTGAGCAGGGACTTGATCTCCGGAACGGCAAGAAGCGAATTTTTCAGGGCGACCAGATCGCGGGCATTGGCCGCTTTGAGCGACACTCTTCCGGCCAGCCTCTCCAGATCATATATACGCGACAATGTTTTTCGCAGATTCGCCCGCCGAAGAGGATCATCTTTCAGCTCCGCCACTGCGGCCAGCCGGGTTTTAATTTTTTCTGCATCCACCAGCGGATAGCTCATCCACCAGCGCAAACGGCGTGTCCCCATCGGCGTTTGCGTTTCACTGAAAAGAGAAAAAAGCGACCCGGCCGCCGTATTGTTCTGGATCGACGTGAAGATTTCCAGATTGCGGCGGGCGGTATCATCCAACAGAAGAAACTTTTCCGCGGAGTACCATCTGATCGCGCTGATGTGCTGCGGATTGATCTTTTGCGTCTCGTTGACGTAGCTCAATATGGCACCGGACGCCTTCAATGCCGCCGGATGTTCGCTGATGCCGCACGCATCCAGAACGTCCGTTGAAAACGTCCGCTGTAGAACATCCCCGGCCTGGCCGGTCAGAAAATAGTTTTCGTCCAGATCGTTGATGCGCAATTGAGGCATCTGTGCTTCGATGGTGTCGAGTAAAATTCTGTCGGGGAAATTTCGCGGCAGGAGCAATTCCTTAAAATCCAGGCCGGAAATTACCGTGAAGAAATAATCGCGGTCCGTGAATTCACCGATCTGGAATTCGCCGGTTGAAATATCCAGAAAAGCCAGACCCAGGGTGTTTTTTTCGGCGCAGAGGCAGGCCAGATAATTATTTTCACCGGGAGCCAGATTTTCTTCATCCACGACCAGTCCGGGAGTAATGATCCGGATAACCTCCCGTTTGACAATCCCTTTGGCCTTTTTGGGATCCTCGACCTGCTCGCATATCGCCACTTTGAATCCCTTTTCCACAAGCTTGGTGATGTAGGCGGACGCAGCATGATACGGGAAACCGCAAAGCGGCACGCTGTCCTCTTTGCCCTTATTGCGCGACGTGAGCGTGATCTCCAGAACGGGCGCGGCCGTCACCGCGTCCTCGAAGAACATCTCGTAAAAATCGCCCATCCGGTAGAGCAGAATGCAATCAGGATGCTGTTGCTTGATTTTGACATACTGTTTCATCGCCGGAGTCAAATCGAGCGTCGCGCCTACCGCCATTTACCGTCGTCCCCTTTCCGCAGATCAATGTAGTCCGGATCGTCCTTTTTGACGATTTTATGCGAGGTGATAAATGAATTGGCCAGCCAGCTGACGATGCTGATAATCAGCGAGCCGGCAAATGCGGAAAAAAAGTTTTTAATCGCAAATCCCGATACAAAATAAGCAACCAGTTCCAGCAAAAAAGCGTTGATAAAAAAATAAAACACCCCCAGCGTCAGAATACTCAACGGCAGGGTCAGGATCACCACAATCGGTCTGATAAAAATGTTGATCAGCCCCAGGACGCAGGCGGCAATGACAGCGGTGGAAAGTTTATCGACTTCGATCCCCGGCACGAATTGCGAAGCCAGCAGAATCGCCGCCGTGATGATCAGCCATCTTGTAATAATCATAATCATATCAGGACCCATCAATATCTGAAATCAGGCAACGCGTTCAACCCTTTTTCACGGAGGGCTATTTTTCCGCGTTTACCATCTTTTCCGATTTAAAAAATATCCAGGAAACGTTGAAACCGCTCATCATGGACGTTTCCCTTTTCACCAGCGGACTGTCTTCAAAAGAAGCGCCCTGAAGAAAATCGGCGCTGACAAAAGCATGAAAGATAAAGTGTTTATAGGTTTTGCTCAAACCGATTGTCACCGTTGAACCGCTGTACCCGCCGTCAGCGCGATACACGGGACGAGTCACCCTGGCATCACGGGGTTCCACTTCATAAAAGTATTCGTGATAACCGCTGTCGGCAAACATCGGTCCGGCAGAAACGCCCAGATTTAAACCGGTACGGGGAATTAAATCATCCTTCACAATGTTGATCCGCGGGCTGAAGACCCATCCCTCGTGACGCACGGAAGAAAAATCCGTCGAAAAAAAAGCACGGGCGGGCAGCGTCAGATTCATTCGGGTTTTGTGTTGCTTGTGTTCCCACAGCTTAATCTTCAAAGCCGGTCCCAATTCAAACGTCGGATCCAGATCATCCATCCCCTCGCGGGCGGCATTGTCGTCACTGTTGACCGGTACGGAGCCGAAAATACTGAAATCCAGCAAGACCCTGTCCGTTTTAAAAATTTGTCCGGTAATCCGGTTCTCATCGACTTTAAAAAAATCGCCGCGATAGACAACATGAGGATACGGCAGCGGATAAAATCTGCTTTCATCCGCCCCCCGATAATCGGGCATCTGGAGAAAAGCCATTCCCGCACCAATCTCCCATAGCGGCTTTTCTTCGCCAATGGCTTTCCCGGGTGAAAAATAAATGATCAATAAAAAAACCGTGACGGTATATCGAATGTGCACGTATTTGCCCTATTCATCAGGTTGCGCCCGTCAAATACCCCGGGCGGTTGCTCAATATCGCAAACCCGCTTCAAAAAACCTCATCCCTGAAACGCCACGAACATTTTCGCCTTCGCGCCGCAGACCGGACATTCCTCCGGTAAAACGCCGTCGGCGACATATCCGCAAATTTTACAGACAAAATAATCGGTTTCGCGTTCTTCCATAAAATGGTTCATGGCCTGCTTGTAAAGTTTGGCGTGCGTTTCTTCCACATCCTTGCTCTGGCTGAAATGCAGGACGGCCTCCTTGTTGCCTTCGGCTTCCGCCAGTTTCACAAACCGGTCGTAGGCAACTTCGGCAACCTGCGTTTCCGATTCAAAACTGGCCGCAAGATTTTCTTCCGTGCTTTTTATTTCCTTAAGACCTTTCAGAGCCCGGGCGCCGTGAATCTCTTCCGAAAAAGCAATAACCCGAAAAAGCTTCGCCATTTGTTTGTAGCCTTCATCCTCAGCCTTCTGCGCGTAAACCTTAAGCCGGAGAGCCGCCTTCGCCTCTCCGGTATATGCCTGACTCAACGCTTCCTTTATATCCATACGTTTTACCAACCTTTTATTTTTTGCCACTTCAACCGGCAAGTTATAGTCCAGCCATGCCGGGGAAAAGTCTTGTTTCAAGATTGCAAAGCCTTCTGAGAAAAGGCTCGCAATATCATTTTACCGGGACCACTATTCCGGCGAGAATTCGTCTTTGGCCGCTCCGCACACCGGACAGACCCAGTTTTCCGGCAATTTTTCAAAAGGAGTACCGGCAGGAATATTGCCTTCTGAATCCCCTTCAGCAGGATCGTATATGTAACCGCATACACCGCAAACGTACTTTTTCATCTTCACATCCTCCTTTATATATTTCGATATTTTACTGGCTATTCACCTTCTCGAGCAGTTTTGCCGCCACCGTTTTGCCCAGTTTTTGACATTGATCCAATTCGTCGGCGCCGGGAACATGTTTCACCGCAACGGACTCGGACGCAATATCAACCTTCATCTCTTTGAGCATGGCCTCCAGATGTTTCACAGATTCTCCGCTCCAGCCGAAAGATCCGAACGCCGCGCCGATCTTATTGACCGGTTTCAAACCCTTCAGATAAGTCATCACATCCGCCATCTGGGGCAGAATGTTGTTGTTGAGTGTCGGCGAGCCGACAATGAGCGCACCGGCATCAAGCACTTCATAAACCGCTTCACTGCGGTGCGTTTCGTTCATGGAAATAAGGCTGACCTTGACACCGGCCTGAGCCAGCGCTTCGCTGATGATCCTCGCCATTTTTTCGGTAGAGTGCCACATGGTCGCATAAATCACCACGGCCTTGGCTGTCGGTTTCTGCAAAGCCCATTTCTTATATAAATCGATAATCCAACCGATATCCTTACGCCAGATCGGTCCGTGATCGGGAGCGATCACGCTGATTTTCAATCCCGATGCCGCGACCTTCTCCAGCGCTTTCAACACAATAGGAGAATACGGCAGAACAATATTGGCGTAGTATGTCGCTCCTTCATATTCGAGGGTCGAAACGGGAATTTCATCGGCAAAACGCTCCAGCGTCGCCAGATGCATGCCGAAAGCGTCCTGCGAAAACAGCAGTTCATCGACATCCAGATACGTAAACATACTGTCCGGCCAGTGAATCATGCGCGTTTCCATAAAGGTCAGATTCATATTGCCCAGATTCAGAGACTGTCCGTTTTCGACAGCAATAATTTCCCGCTCGTCATGAAAAAGATCTTTTAATGTTTTTGTCCCCACCCCGGACGCAAAAACCTTTTGGGGTTTTATGAAATCAATCACGTCCGGCAGAGAACCGGTATGATCCAGTTCAGAATGATTGGACACAATATATTTTATTTTGGATGGATCGACGACGGATTTGATCCGGGCAAGCATTTCATCCATAAAAGGCTTTTTAACGGTGTCGATCAGGGTAATCTCATCCGCCATCACCAGATAAGCATTGTATGTGCTGCCGCGCGGCGTGGTGTAGCCGTGAAAATCCCGGATGGTCCAATCGATCGCCCCAACCCAGTAAACATGATCTGTCACTTTAACAGCCGAATAAATATCGTTCATGGTCCCACCTCTTGATGAATTTCCGTTGAGAATAATATAAGGTCTCATCCGGTCATGTCAATCAATACTTATATAAAATCGACGGTATTTTTTATTCGATGCATTGGCAGAAATTGCAAAAGGCAACAAAGCCTGAATAATATAGATTTTTTTCGCGCCGCCATTATTTTTTTCATCATTCCGGCCAGCGCAAGCCAACCGGCATGATCGCGAATCGTATTGACATGCCTCTCGTTTATTCCTATAGTTTCTAAAGGAAAATTTCGTCATCTTTCAACCGGAAAAAAGCTGCTTGAACTTTTATTTTGCCGGCTGATATTTTCCTGAATACCGGAGACACGTGATACCATTTTGCGCAAAGACATCAGAAATCCGGACATCCATTCATCGCCCTGGCTGCTTGATCTTGCGTGGTTTTATATTCAACGAAAAATGCTGAAGCGAAAACTGCCTTTGCTGGCCAGCTTCAAGATCACCTATCGCTGCAACCTGAGCTGCCGGGCATGTCCTTTTCATCTGCGTTCCGATCGCGAAAAAGAACATATGTCGCGGGATGCCGCCGTGCACATAATGGATCTGCTCAATCAGCTCGGCACGCGGATGATTGTTTTCGAAGGCGGAGAGCCGCTGCTGTGGCGGGACGGTTCTTATCGTCTTCACGATCTTATTCTTTACGCCAGAAAAAAATTCCTCCGTGTAGCGGTGACCACCAACGGCACCATGCCTCTGGATGTGCCGTCCCATACCCTCTGGGTAAGTTTGGACGGTCAAAGGGAGACGCATAATACATTGAGAAGCAATTCCTTCGATCAAGTCCGCGCCAATATTCAAAACACCCGTCACCCGCGTGTTTTTATTCATTACACCCTGAACCGCCGCAACTGGCAGGATCTGCCGTTCGTAGCACAATGGGTTCAGGACACACCCGCATTAAAAGGGATGACCGTTCAGTTCTTTTACCCTTACCATCAGGGAGAAGACGATCTCTCGCTGCCACCGGAAGAACGCCGCGCCGCCATCGAAAAACTGCTGCAACTGAAGAAATCCGGGTTGCCCATATTAAACTCCGCGGGGCGACTCCGAGCAATGATCGACAACCGCTGGTCCTGTCATGATGATATTCTGATCAACGTCGATCCGGACGGCACCATCACGAAAGGCTGCTACGTCAAAAACCGCGGCAACATTAACTGCGATGCCTGCGGATTCACGCCCGTTGCTGAGGCGTCCGGGGCGCTGGATTTCATTCCGGGTTCGCTTTATGCGGGATGGCGCCTGTTTCTGAAGATGTGAGACAGCCGTCATTCATCCCTCTGACCGGCTTTTTAAGAAAAGATTTTTTACAGAACGAAGACCCACCGGAACCAATCACCGGCATAAGTTTTTGCTTCCTGCTGCCTCCAGTATTTCGCAATTGCCCAGTTGGCAGGCCTTGCGGGCATCATCACATCCTGATGCAGCATAACCATACATCAGGTAAATTCCGCCTCGGTAATGGTAGGCATTCGTATAATCCGCTTTCAGTCGAATGGCTTCATTAAAATCCGAGAAAGCCTCCTGATGACGGCCCAGTTCGATGTAAGCAACGCCTCTGTTATAATAAATATTGGCATCATCAGGGACCAGTGTCAGTGCTTTTTCAAAATCTTCAAAAGCATTCTGATAAAGTTTGAGGCTCGCACAGGCAATCCCTCTGTTCTTATACAGCTCCGCGTTATTCGGGTTCATCAAAACGGCCTGATTGAAATCCTGCAGCGCCTGCCGGTGCATACCTGTTTCAGCGTACAGTAATCCTCTGTTGTTGTAAGCCCTGTAATCACGTCGGTCCAGACGGATGGCTTCATTAAAATCTCTGATGGCGTCTTTCTTCCGTCCCAGGCGGCTGTAAGCCGTCCCCCTGAAATTATAGGTCCGCACATGATCCGGCGTTATGGGACGCATGGCAATCGCCCTGGTATAGTGATGCACAGCCTCCTGATATTTTTTCTGCTTTGTATAGACGTTGCCCAGACTGACATCAATAAGCTGGCGGAGTTTATTTTCCGCAATACCCATTTTATTATACGCCATGACGTTCCCGCCTGTCTCAGGAAGCATTCCCCAGGCTTTGTTGTAATAGACAACCGCCTCTTCAAGCCTGCCCTCACCGGCCAGCGCATTGCCGTAATTGATATGCGCCAGGGCGTTTTCCTCATTGATCCGCGAGGCGTTTCTGAACAGTGCTTCACTGTTTTTCCAGAAACCGCACTGGTGCCAGGTCATCCCGGACAGAACAGCAAAAAAAATCAAAGCGGCGGGCGGCAAAAAAAACTTTTTGATCTTTTCATTTTCAACCAGCAGAGGAATCCCGAAAAAAATCATGACTGCAATGCCGATGGACGGCAGATAGAGATAACGGTCCGCCATCGCATTGTTTCCCGCGGGAATAATGCCGATGACTGGAAGTATGGTGATGATAAACCAGAGCCACCCGACCAAAAGACACGGTGATTTTTTCATCATCCAAACGACGGCCGCGCTGACGGCGAAAAACAGTAAAACCGCCGCAATGATTTGTCCGGCGGGAGCCCGGCCGAAAAACGGATAGCAAATGGCCAGATCATACGGCCAGAACAATTTCTGCAGATAAAGAACGAATGAAATAATCGCGTTGATGATTCTTGATTCCAGCGAAAACGGCCAACCGTCGATAGGAAATTTCGGCTGGGCGTAAATGGCGATAAGGGAGAAAACCGCCGAAAGAAGGAAGAAAGGCAGTTTCTCTTTCAACTGCCATAAAAACAGATTTTGTCTGCGTGATGCAAAACGTTTCAGCGGCCAGTAATCCAGAAGCATCATGATGACCGGCAGGGTCACCGTCAGCGGTTTGCTCATCAGTGAGCAGGCAAAAAAGAAGACGGCCGCCAGATATCTTCTGAATACCGGTTTTTCCGTGTACAGAGCATAAAAATATAACGTCAGCATCCAGAAAAAAACGCTTAATACATCTTTACGTTCGGCTACCCAGGCAACGGATTCCACCCGCAGCGGATGCAAAGAGAAAAAAGCGGCGACAAAGGCGCTCGGCCAGAAAGCGCCGGTCATCCGCTGAAACATCCCAAACAGCAGCAAGGAGCTGATGATATGAAGAAAAAGATTCGTGAGATGATAGCCGCCTGCATGTAAGCCGTATAATTCATAATCGAGCATCAGCGAAAGCCACGTCAGGGGATGCCAGAATTCGGCGTACAAGGTGGTAAAGGCCCAGCGGATTCCATCAAGCGTCAGGCCGGACCGGATGTAATCGTTTTCAGTCACGTAGACACTGTCATCAATATTGACGAAATCAAATTGATGCACCTGCAGGTAAGCAGCAAGAATCAACGCCGTCAAAACCATACAGAAAATAATATTACGTCCGGATGGACCGATGTTTATCTTATCTGACATGGGGACCTGTTTGGATTTCTTCTATCATATGCGCATATATAGTTCACCCGTTTTTTGATCACAGCCACTGAAGGCATACAATATTATTCGGGAAATTAACACTATTGAAAGCAGCCCCTTTTAAATATTATTGTCCGGGATTTCTGGAATTTTCATAAACGATCTGTTGACTTGACCGGTAAAAAGCATTATTTTGCGCCGGATAAATAAAACGGTTTTACACGAAATAAAGCAGATAAATGTTTGGTTTGGTTCATTCTGAAAATCGGTCATCCGACTCCGACCATAGATTTTTTTTTGCAGCTATTTCGGAAAGCGGGGAAAAATGAAAGCTGAAGATATTAAAAAAATACTCATTGCCGGAGCGGGAACCATGGGCCGGAGCATCGGTCTTTCCTGCGTCACAAGCGGCTATGCCATCGTCCTGTACGACATCAACGATGACATCCCGGCAAAGGCCAGGGACATCATGAACAAAAAGATTGATAAAATGGCGGACTTCGGGATGATGCCGAAGGACAAGGCCGAATCGTTTAAGAACAACATCACGGCGACAACCGATCTTGCTGCCGCCGGGGCCGATGCCGATGTGGTCAGCGAATCGATTCCTGAAGATCCCGACATCAAGGGAGATTTTTTTGCAGAACTCAACAAGGTCTGCCCGGCGCGGACCATCTTTACCACAAACGCCTCTTCTCTGGTGCCGTCGATGTTTGCCGATAAAACCGGCCGGCCCGAAAAATTTCTCGCCTGGCATTTTCATCCCGGTTTTAAGCTGGTGGATGTGATGGGACATCCGGGCACATCGCCGGAAACGGTTGAAACCGTCCAGCGTTTCAGCGAATTAATCGGACATTCGCCGATTGTCCTTAAGCAGGAAAAAGCCGGGTACGTGTTCAACTCGCTTCTCAATCCCTGGTTTTTGGCGGCGTTGAATCTGGCTTCGCGGGACATCGCGTCTCCCGAAGACGTGGACCGTTCCTGGAAGGAAATCACCGCTTCACCGCTGGGTCCCTTTGAGATGATGGATTACGTGGGTCTGGAAACCGTATGGCGAATCACCGATTTCTGGGCGAAAAAACGCAATAATCACCAGGCAAAATTAAGCGCCGACCTGCTGAAGAAATACGTGGACCGGGGCGAGCTGGGAATGAAAACAGGCAAGGGATTTTACGATTATACGCAAAAGAAGTCACCCGGCGAATCCTGAAAAAAACAAACCCTGAACGGTTGTTTTTAGAGCGGAAACGCTTTTAAAATTTTGTAGACAATTCAAGGTAATTCAGGAAGCGTTATTGGCACCCGGCGTCGATTCAAAATATCCTTTAAACAAATACTCAAGATCATTGGCCATCCGTCCGTCCATCGAGAAATTGACGCTGTCGGCGAAAATATCCAGCAGCACGACAGCATTCAGACTGGCGTCCTGCCCCTGGATCATTCTGAGCCTTTTGCAAAAGTATTCGTTAACGATTCGCACATTCTCATACGCTTCCGCCAGTTTCTTTAAATCCCAGTCGGGCTGACGTCCATGCTGATACAGAAAATACTGAGCCATCAAATACATTGAAATCGCCCGATATTTGGTTTCCTCTATTGTGGCAAACGGCAGGTGAAAACGCACCATGGGCTTTAATGTTTCCATCAACGGGCATCCGCTGGTAACCATATATATTCCGATCAAAGAACTGACGCCGTGCTGCAAAGACACCGTACGAAAATATTTTCTTTCCTGTGCCGTAACAATTGTCTCCACGATATCGTAAGAAAAATAATTGCGGAAATAATCTACGACATCCACCATATTGATGGCTATGGGACAATATTCGCATTGATCGTTTAACGTACAATGAGAACACCTGAAACAATTCAGCTTTGTCCATTCCGGATAATTTTTTTTATCCGTCGGCAGTAAATTCAAAGTGACGCTGTCCAACGCGATGTTAAATTCTTTTTCCACGCCGTCTTTGAATATAAACCTGTAATTGTATGTTACTTTGCCTGAAGAACCGTGGTCAGCGTCCATCCTTGCACCCCTTCTACAGCCCTACATTACGTTAGAGCATTTTTACCCCGGCATCAAAAGCTTTCAGATTGATTTGATGTTTACCGGCTGGAATGGTTTTGGCGATTTCCTTTTCAAACGCCCGGCGGTCAATCGGCAACAGTGACGTACCTGCCAGCGCGCCGATCATCACGATATTGCTCAAAACCGGATTTCCCAATTCCACCGCAACGGACGTGGCGTCGATGATCCAGTTTTTTGCCGATATTTTTTCAAACATCGATTTGACTTCTTCAATCGTCGGATAAGTAAATTCGCCGGTGATCACGCCCATGGGATAAACCATGCGTGAATTGGTCAGCACCGCTACATCGGGATTACCATATTTGGTGAGTACTCTGAGCGCCTCCACCGGCTCCAGCGCAATCACAATGTCCCCCCTGCCCTGCGGAATCTGCGGACTCAGAACCGACGATGACGACACGCGCAGATGGCTCATTACCGAGCCGCCGCGCTGGGACATGCCGAAGGTTTCACCGATGGTGACGATAAAGCCCGCGTTCACCAGCATTCCGGCCAGCACGCGCGAGGCCATGACGTTTCCCTGCCCGCCGACACCGGTGATAATAATGTTTGTTGGATTTTTCTTAAGAGACTTTTTCATGCTTCAGCCTCCACTCTGGCAATCGCCTTTTGCGGGCAGATGGAGTAGCAGACGCCGCAGCCGG
>Ga0209200_1000227_pt1 | contig 64351 bp, 66 predicted proteins | sample AD_UKC033_MetaG_FD_184406 | JGI IMG/M metagenome (GOLD analysis project Ga0209200, IMG submission 184406) | Active sludge microbial communities of municipal wastewater-treating anaerobic digesters from USA - AD_UKC033_MetaG (SPAdes) (version 2) | ecosystem: Engineered > Bioreactor > Anaerobic >... | reverse complement strand
TCTCTGTTACTATTGCGACGAATCTTCCAAGTGCTTCCCGTACGCTTGAAGGATCTCTTGCAGAGATCTCATACATATTTCCCGTTCCAGGCAGTTCTCTTCTCACCATCGCCGGGCATGACTCGGCCACATCACATTTGTTAAGCATCAACCCGAGGGGGACGTGACTATCAACGAGATCACAATAGAGGCGCTTTGTGAAGTCATCGACCGCACATGAACAATCAACCAGAAGAAGAGCAGCATCCATCCCTTCCATGATGATCCTGCGGGCAAATTCGAACCGTTCCTGTCCGGGTGTGCCTAAAAAGGTGAACCGTTAGGCCGTCCATCACCACTTTTCCATAGTCCAAGGCGACGGTGGTTGTGCCATCACCACATTCCGTATCGATGTGACGTGATGTGGGATCAGCTGCCTGGATGAACGTTGACTTTCCTGCATGAAAAGCCCCGAAGATCACAATCTTCAGCCGTGACACTTCCATTGGGGAGTAATGGCATCGATTTTTAAAAACTGTTTCGATCAGCCCCTCTTCCAAAGAGCCCTTCTGATGCAAGGGGACCATTCTCGTTTCATCGGTTTTATTCTCTTTCAGAATCAAAACCTTAAGCCATGTCTGATTCTGATACGCACCCAGCCGGAAAGCGAGTGACACTCGAGACCTCAATGGGCGAGATCATGCTCGAACTGTACGGAGATATGCCATTGACCGCAGGTAACTTCGAAAAACTGATTGCATCAGGATTCTACAACGGAATCATCTTCCACCGTGTCATCGATGGTTTCATGATACAGGGAGGCTGTCCCAGGGGAACCGGCACAGGCGGACCGGGTTACGTGATAAAGGATGAGTTTACTGCTGCCAACCAGAACAAACGGGGCACTATCTCAATGGCTAATGCCGGGCCCAATACAGGGGGGAGCCAGTTTTTTATCAATCTCGTCGACAACAACTACCTTGATAAAAATCATCCCGTCTTTGGAAAGGTCATACGTGGGATGGAGGTTGTTGATAAGATCGGTAAAGTAAAAACCGATCGGAGTGACAGACCGCTTTCACCCGTCACTATCCTAAGGGCATCAGTTCATTGAGGGAGTACAAATAATCCCATTCTTCTTCTCTTCTCGCAACGAAAAATGGTCGGATTTGGCTCTTTGCGTATTTTTTATCGGATTACGACATCGAGATCGAACAACAATCCCGGCTTATCGATGACAGAGCCTCCCGAATAGAGAAAGGATGAGAGATGCTTCGCCTTCCCACTACTCTCACCCCTCTCACGGGAGAGGCTAAAGAATTCAGCAAAACAATTGAGTTATGAATAATTTCCAGAAGACGAGTGCTATCGTAAAAAAGGTGCTTAGGTAGGGTTCAGGCCAGATAATCAGACGGTGTCGGTATCTGCTCTTTAAGACCCTTCCGCTTTCGGATAGAGGTAACCACTTCTTTTACCATCCCGGCCGGGACAATCTCGAATCCGGCAAATTCAGTACTCCACATGGCCCGACCCTCAGTGGCAGACCGAATATCCCCAGCAAATCCAAAGAGTTCCGCGACGGGAGCTTTGCCGATGACAGTGATCGTATCTCCTTCGCTCTGCATATCAAAGACCTGCCCCCTCCTCCCCTGTATCTGGGAGGTCGCACTTCCCATCTGGTCGGTGGGAACGGTGATCTGGATCTTCTGGACAGGTTCAAGGAGCGAGTCTCCAGCAAGGAGGATTCCAGCCTTGATTGCACTTCGCACTGCCGGGATGACCTGCGCCGGACCCCTGTGAATTGCATCCTCATGAAGCTTTACATCGACAAGACGCATCTTGAGGTTCTGGACGGGTTCATCCGCAAGGGGGCCTCCGGCAAGGGCTTCGTGAATTCCTTCGATGATCAGTTCCATCGTCTCGTTGAGGTACTGGATACCCTTAGTCATATCGATGAGCATGTTTGTACCTTTGATATCCTTGACGCTTTTTGCCTCGTCCTTGTCCATTCCCGCCTTCATCAGGACATCACGCCGCTCCAGTGCCTGCTGGTTCATGGAGACCTCGCCATTCTTGATCAGGTCCACAATCTCCTGGGGCAGTGATTCGATGTCAAAATAGAACCTGTTGTGCCGGTTTGGCGATTTTCCTTCGACCGCTTCCACCTTCTGGGTCACTGTTTCGCGATAGACAACAATAGGTTCGGAAGTGATGATTTCAACACCCTTGTCTCTCTTGATACGCCCGGTGATAATCTCAAGGTGAAGTTCACCCATCCCCGAGATGAGATGCTCTCCGGTCTCTTCGTTGATAGTAATCACGAGGGTCGGGTCCTCTTTGGCCACCTGGCGGAGCACTTCAACAAGCTTCGGCAGGTCCTTCATATTTTTGGCCTCTACTGCCACGGTCATGACCGGTTCACTATAGTGCTTGAGTGATTCAAAGGGGGTCATTTCCATGAGCGTAGTCACAGTGGATCCGACAATAGCGTCCTTGAGACCGGTCACTGCTGCAATATTCCCGGCCACAATCTCATCGACCTCGACCCTTTTCGGTCCCATGAAGATACCGACCTGCTGGAGCCGGTTCTCCTTCATTGCCGAACCCATGACATAGAGACCATCACCCCGCTTGAGGCGCCCGGAGAAGAGACGTCCTGTGGCAACTTCTCCTGCGTGGGGATCAAAGGAGATGTCGGTCACCATCAGGGCAACCGGCCCGTTCGGGTCACAGCTGAGCATGGATTTTCCTTCCTTTGTTTCCTTGTCCCCGTGCCAGATCGCTCCAATACGGCGTTTCTGGGCATCTACGGGGTTTGGAAGGTGACGGACCACCATATCGAGTAATACTTCGGAGAGGGGGCTGTTCTTGGCAAGGTATTTCATATCCCCTGAACGGCACCGGTTGTACACCTCCTTGAAGGAGACCCCGCTCTTCTTCATGTACGGAACCGAGACCGCCCAGTTATACAAGGCTGAACCGAATGCAACCGTTCCAAGTGAAGCGTCCAGTTTCCAGCCATTTTTATAGGACTCTTCGTTCATGCCCTTGATCAGCTTGTTGACCTTGTCGATCACTTTTCCAAGCCGGATCTGCATCTCCATCTCGTCTACCTTGAGCTCGTTGATGAGACGATCTACTTTGTTGATGAAAAGGACCGGGCGGACCTGTTCCTTGAGCGCCTGCCTGAGCACCGTCTCTGTCTGGGGCATGGTACCCTCGACTGCATCGACTAGGACAACAGCCCCGTCCACCGCACGCATTGCACGGGTAACATCGCCACCGAAGTCAACATGTCCGGGGGTGTCAATCATGTTGATGAGATATTCCTGCCCGCCATACTCGTGCACCATTGATACGTTACTAGCATCTATGGTGATACCACGCGCCTGCTCTTCCTCATCGGAGTCCATAAAGAGCTGCTTTCCGGCAAGCTCCTCACTGATGATCCCGGCACCGGCAAGCAGGTTGTCGGAAAGGGTGGTCTTCCCATGGTCAATATGCGCTACGATTCCGATATTCCGGATATGTTCCGGCTGGTTCATCAGCTCTTTTACTCGGTCTATGGATTTCCTGCCTCGGGCCATAACAACACCACAAAAAAGGATTACTTATCGAGCGGACTTTGCTATTCGCTCGCGCTCTTCTTTTTTATTCACTGCAAAAGCCTTTACATCGCCTTTCGATGCTGCGATCAGTTCATCGGCGAGACATGCTGCAACAGGTTTCTTGTTCTTGTGAGCAGCCTTGTACACCGCCTCTGATATGAAGTAGAGACCTGTATTCACACGCCTGATCGGGGCGGTATCAACGGATTTCGGAACGTTGATTCCTCCGTATTTCAGCCGGACCGTCTCTTCCCTTGGGCCGGTATTGGCAATCGCCTCGACAAGGACCTGGACGGGGTTTTTCTTAGACTTCTGGTGAACGATCTCGAACGCGTCACGTACAATACGGGTTGCAAGCTGTTTGTTCCCGGTATTCATCTCCGATTTCATGAGCCGGTTAATCAGCCGCTCCACAATCAGCATGTTCGCCTTGTTGAACTCCTGCCTGGTGAATTTCCCGGTCGTGTGAGGGACGATCACCGGATTCAGCCCGACATACCTGACCAGCCCGGGATCAGCTATCTGGACCTCAGAAAGATCCCACCGGTTGAAGAGAAGTCGTTGTCCTGCTTCGGTTTCTGCCATGCCGCTCACCTGCGTGGTTTCTCCTTCCTTCCAATCACCATTTCATGGAGGCAGACATTGTTCACTTTGGTCACAACATACCGGACACCCGGGATATCGCCCATTGACCTGCCGAGTCTCCCGCCTATGCCTTCGATCTCGACCTCATCGTGCTCATCGATGAAGTTGATAGCCCCGTCCCCCACTGCAAAAGCGGTGACCTGACGGCCGTTCTTGATCAACTGCACCCGCACACATTTTCTGATTGCCGAATTCGGCTGTTTTGCCTCAACACCGATCTTCTCGAGCACGATCCCACGTGCCTGTGGTGCACCCTCAAGGGGGTCAGATTTTACATTGACACCAGAATGGCTCCGGACATATTTTGGATCACTCCACCGGAACTTCTTAGCGTCGCGAGTCAGCTTCCTTGCTGCGAACTTACCCTGTCCCATGCATTATCCTCATTGGTTTGGTCTCGACGATGTGGATACGCCCCACTGTGTTATATAAAATCGCGCGGAACGGTTTTATATGTTGTGGAGTCGCCAACCTGTGCCTGAATAGGTTATCCTGCATTGATAATAATATTATACCTGCTTTAGGTGTACCAATACTGATGAATTCCCGAATTTACAAGTCAGTTCATTTTGACGCAAGCCACCGGCTCATGCATTACCACGGGAAATGTGCGCATCTTCATGGTCACCGCTGGCATGTGGAAGTATGGCTTGAGGGAAAAGTGGATGACACCACCGGGATCCTTGTTGACTACAATACTATCAAGTCCATAATAGAGCGTTTCGACCACCAGACCATTCTTAACCAGGATGACCCGATGGTAACCTGCATCTGCCAGTTTCAGCCGGTCGTCACAACCAAAGGAGATCCTACGAGCGAGCTTCTTGCAGGATTGCTCAGGGACACGATCGATGCAGAGTGCAGAGATTCAGGGATAGTTGCACGTGTGGTGAGGATACGGGTCTGGGAATCCGAAACCTGCTTTGCTGAGCTAAGACATGAAGATCATTGAGATATTCAGGAGCATCCAGGGTGAGGGCAGCTCGCAAGGCTATCCCACAATATTTCTCCGGTTAGCCGGCTGTAACCTGAACTGTGCCTGGTGTGATACCAGGTATGCCCGCGAGGGGGGTACTGATGTATCCTGCGATGAGATTCTCCAGGAGATCGCTGAATTCACCGGCAACCGGCTCTGCATCACCGGGGGTGAACCTCTCCTGCAGGGAGATCAACTCCTGCCTGTTCTTTCTATCCTTCACAAACGAGGATACCAGATTGTCATCGAGACGAACGGAACAAGGGACTTCCGGCCTTTCCAGCCGTATGCCTCGATCTGTATGGACATAAAATGCCCTTCATCGGGAGAAAGGAGTGACCTCTCCCTCCTTGGATTTATCTCTGAACGGGACAGTGTCAAGTTCGTGGTTGGTGATAGTGACGATTGCAGGTATGCTGAAGAGGTCCTCACCTCTCACCCGATCCGGGGCGAGATATTCTTCTCGCCTGTTCACGGAGCGGATTATGGTGCGGTCGCAGAGTACATCATGAAGCAGAACCTTCCGGGACGGATACAACTGCAGTTGCATAAAATAATAGGGGTACGATGATGAAGGCGGTCTGTTTGTTATCAGGGGGTATGGATTCAGCAACCCTGGTTTATTATGCCCGCGAGCAGGGATATCAGGTCTTCTGCCTCCACTTCAACTACGGCCAGCGAACTGAGCGAAAAGAGAGGTTATCGGCCCATACGATCGCTACGCTGATCGGTGCAGAAGAATTTATTGAAGTTGACCTGAACTACCTGACCCGGTTCGGCGGAAGCAGCCTTACTGACCGCAGACTCCCTGTGGATACGTTTCAGGAAGACCGCACGGAGATCCCGAACACCTATGTACCGTTCCGAAACGCAAACCTTCTTTCAATAGCGACAAGCTTTGCTGAAGCCAGGGGTGCCGGGGCTATCTTCATTGGAGTCCAGTCCCAGGATTACAGCGGGTATCCCGATTGCCGTCCGGACTTCATCGCGGCTTTCCAAAGATTGATCGATGTCGGAACAAGGGAGGGGACGTCCATCCGGATTCTGGCCCCGTTCCTCACCATGACAAAGAGAGAGATCCTAGCGATTGGAATACGTATGAACGTTCCCTATGAACATACCTGGTCTTGTTACCAGAATGAGGATCGGGCGTGTGGTATCTGCGGCTCCTGCCATTTCCGCAAGGCTGCTTTTAAGGCGCTCGGTCTTCATGATCCCATCACCTACCAGGAGGATCAGGATGGAGCTCTATAAGGGAACCAGATTATCAGTCGAAATGATGAAGGTCCGACTGCCCAAGGGACAGGAGAGAGAACGGGTGGTGGTTCACCCAGGAGATGCTGTAGCGGTCCTCCCTGTCAGAGCTGATATGAGCTGTTACCTTATCCGGCAGTACCGTTATCCAATAGGAATCTCTATTCTTGAAGCTCCGGCAGGGACGCTTAATCCCGGAGAAAAGCCGGAAGAGACCGCGTACCGCGAATTGATTGAAGAGACCGGTTTCCAGGCTGCAACCCTTATCCCAAGGGGCTTTCTCTACACCACTCCCGGATTCAGCGATGAACGTATATTCCTCTTTGAAGCCCATGACCTTTCACCATCCTGTCTTTATGAGAAGGACGAAGACGAACAGATCGAAGTGCTTCGGTTCCCTCTTTCAGACATCCCTCCAATGATACAGGATGGCCGGATTTCAGATGCAAAGACTATTGCCCTGGTCTACCGTTGTCTCGGCCCGGGAGCTATATGATCGATTCCTTTTTCACCTGCTTTCAGCCGGGCGCAATTTTATGGGTACAGGCACTGAATAAAGATAAGCTTTTGAGAACCGGTGAAACCTGAAATGGCAGAAGCAGCCGAGATGGATAACGCGCGGCGTCGATATGAATTTAAGAAAACCCTGGAAAAGCTGCAGGCAAAACAAGGGAGCGGAACAGAGCTTATCTCGCTCTATATTCCTCCGGACAAGCAGATCTATGATGTCACCGCTCAGCTCAGGGACGAATTCGGGCAGTGTGCAAACATCAAGAGCAAACAGACCCGTAGCAACGTCCAGAGTGCCATCTCCTCAATCCTCTCGCGTCTGAAATATTACAAGAATCCTCCCTCCAATGGCATGGCGGTTTTCTGCGGTACCATACAGATGGGAGGAGACCGGTCCGACCTCGAATGCACGATCATCGAACCTCCTGAACCCCTCAACCTTTACATATACCGATGCAGTTCGAATTTCGAGCTCGAGCCCTTAAAGCAGATGCTCGAGGAGAAGGTGGTGTACGGGCTCCTTGTTCTCGACAGGCGTGAGGCTTACTGGGGATTTTTGCGGGGCAACCGCATCGAGCCGATCGGAGGAGTCACCTCAACCGTCCCGGGAAAGCAGAGGAAGGGAGGTCAGTCGAGCGCCAGGTTCCAGCGACTCCGCGAGATTGCGATTGATGAATTCTATACCAAGATTGGTGAGCGGGCCAGTGCAATTTTCCTCGCAGAGAAAGATTTCTTCGAGCGGTTCCAGGGTGTGCTGATCGGTGGACCGAGCCCTACAAAGGAAGAGTTTGAGGCTGGAAAATACCTCCACCATGAGATACAGAAACGGATCATCGGACTCTTTGATGTGGCGTACACAAACGAGGATGGCTTGTCTGAGCTGGTGGATGCTGCAAAAGATGCTCTCAAAGGACAGGAAGTCGTAAAAGAGAAGGAGGTGATGGAGCGTTTCTTAAAGGAGCTGGTGAAAGATGCCGGGCTTGCCTCATACGGTGAAGAGAGCGTCAGGAAGAACCTCGAGCTCGGTTCTGTCGATGTCCTGCTCCTCTCTAGCCGTCTTCGGAAATCAAGAGTCAAGATCACCTGCCAGAGCTGTGGCCATTCTGAAGAGAGGACGGTTTCCCTTGAACCCGGCAAAACTGTTGAAGATATTCTCGTCCATTCGTGCCGGTTATGCACCGCACCGCTGATTGTCGAATCTGAAGTAGATATTGTTGAAGAACTTACGAACCTTGCTGATCAGACCAGCACCAGGGTGGAGATCATCTCCGATGATTTTGAAGAAGGGGCAATCCTGTACAACGCGTTTGGCGGAATTGCTGCAATTCTTCGGTACAGGACGGGATCATAATGTACCTTGAAATCTATGAGACAATTGAGCGGGCTCTTGCCGCAGCAACCGGAATACCTCACCCCACCCTGACCGATGGCGGGATCCATGCGGATTTTGCCACGGCCATCTCATTTGAAAGGGCCAAGGCACTCCACCGTCCGCCGGTCCAGATAGCAGAGGAGATCGCGACAGCACTCCGGGCGGATCGGTCCCTTGATGGGATCACGATCGAGACCAAAGGACCCTATATCAACTTTCAAACGGGTCCGGCTTTTCTCAAATCATCGGTTGAATCGGCACTCCAGCCCGGTTATGGCACCCTTCCCATGAAAGGAGGCCGGGTTGTGCTTGAACATACCAGTGCCAATCCGAACGGGCCTCTCCATGTCGGTCATATCAGGAATACTATCATCGGAGATACCCTCTCCCGGCTGTTCCGGAAAGCTGGCTGCCGGGTCGAGGTCCAGTATTACGTGAATGACATGGGCCGGCAGATTGCCATTGTCGCATGGGGATTTTCACACCTTGATGGAGCGCGAAAGGATGGGGAGAAAGGGGACCATCATGTCGCTCGCGTGTATATTGCGGCAAATCGTGAACTGGAAAGAGATCCGGGGATCATGCCCGAGATCGACCTCCTGATGCAGCAGGTTGAGAAGGGGGATCCCAAGACCTCGGGATTGTTCAGGAATGCAGTCTCGGAATGTCTCGAAGGATTCAAGGTTACCCTGGCGCTCCTATCTGCCCGGCATGATCGGTTTGTCTGGGAGAGCGACTTTGTCAGGAACGGGGATACGGAACGCCTTCTCAACCGGGTGAGGAGGATGGAGGAATGTCATGAAGACGGAAAACTGTGGCTCGATCTCTCGAACGAAGGATTCGAAAAGGAGTACATCCTCCGGCGAAGTGACGGTACCTCGGTCTACGCTGCACGAGACCTTGCATATCATATATGGAAGGGAAGAAACTTCGACCGGATGATCGATATTCTCGGGGCTGATCACAAGCTGATTGGGGCACAGCTCATCACGACCCTTAAACTAATCGGGGAGAAAGCACCTGAGATTGTGCACTTTGAATTTGTCTCGCTCCCGGAAGGAGCCATGAGCACTCGGGCGGGGAAGTTCGTTTCTGCAGATGAACTTATCGAAGAAGTGACACGGAGGGCATATGAGGAAGTCACGTTACGCAGGGATGATCTTGACGAGGGGACAAAACAGGAGATTGCCCGCTCGGTTGCCATCGCTGCAATCCGGTACGACATCGTGAAGATATCCCCGGAGAAGAGCACCGTGTTCAACTGGAAAGAGGCCCTCGATTTTGAGCGCCAGAGTGGTCCGTATATCCAGTATGCCCATGCACGGGCTTGCAGCATACTCGACAAAGCGGGTGGATTCGAACCGGCATTTGAGTTCAGCATGGAGAGCGAGATCGCGCTTGCCAAGCATATCGCAAAATTCCCCTCTGTAATCAGGAATGCAATACAGGACCTAAAACCACACCTCGTTGCCACCTACGCAAGGGAACTTGCAGACCTGTTCAATGTCTTCTACCAGTTTGAACCAGTGCTGAAGAGCAAGGGAGTTACCAGGCAGAGCAGACTCACGCTGGTGAAAGCAACGAAAAACACGCTTGCGGAAACACTCGGGACGCTTGGTATCGATGCCCTCGTCACCATGTAAAGCACTCCGCGGACAGGGGTATCAGTTCTTCTCACCAGAATCATCTGCAGCCGTCAAGCCCTGTCTCTGGTGTAAAAAGGCGCTGAAAGGAGGAGCGCAGTGTTACAAGCACCAGTTTTACGGTATAGAGAGCCATCGGTGCATCCAGATGACCCCCACCCTCCGATGCAATCACCGGTGTCTTTTCTGCTGGCGATCGTTTGAACATGAGTATCCGGGCGAAAGGGAATGCACCCCTGAAGAGATCCTCGCGGGTCTCTATGATCTCCAGAAACGAGCCCTTTCCGGATACAAGGTCTCGCCCTATGTGACCAGTGATCGATTTGCAGAAGCCCTCAGGCCGGCACATATTGCCATCTCCCTTTCGGGAGAACCCACGCTCTATTCACACCTCCCCGAGCTGATCGATCTGCTGAAGGCACAGGGGTTTACCACGTTTCTGGTGAGTAACGGAACAAATCCGGATGTGATTTCGCAATGTTTTCCCTTCCAGACCTACATCTCCCTTCCTGCACCAGACCAAGAGACGTATCTCAGCATATGCAGGCCTTCAGCAGACTACTGGGAACGGATATGCAGGAGCCTGACCCTGCTCTCGACACGGAGATCAGCGGTGCGGGTGACCTTGGTCCGGGGTCTCAACGATCACAGTCCGGAAAAGTATGCCGCGCTGTTTGAGAAGTCAGACGCCCGATATATCGAAATAAAGGGATATATGTATCTTGGATACAGTAGAAAACGATTGAACAGGGAGCATATGCCAGACCATGCCTACATAAAAGAGTTTGCTGAGAGGATCGCGGAATACTGTGACTATCGGATCACCAATGAGAATGCTCTGAGCAGGGTCATTCTTCTGGAGAACAGAGCATGAGATTCAACCCGGAAGAATACCGGAAAGCTGCGAGGGATCATTTCGAACAGGCCTGGCACAAGGGTCCTCTTGTCATTACTCCTCCAGGCAGAGAGCAGGAGTATCCACGACTGCAGTATCGGAAGGCTTTGCCACATCCCATCTTTGAGATGGTACGCCGTCTCAGGGAGACCTATCTCCTTCTGGGATTTGAGGAAGCCTGCAATCCTATCATCGTAGAGGAGCAGGAAGTATACCGCCAGTTTGGCCCGGAAGCCAGTGCTGTGCTCGACCGGGTATTTTACCTCGGAGGACTCGAGCGGCCAAACCAGGGTATAGGGAAATCAGAACTCGAAGGAATTGCTGCCATAACGGGAAAGAAGGTGAGCTCGGAGGAGGAGGATCGTCTCCGCGAGCTTCTTCAGTCATACAAAAAATCCGTTATCGATGGCGATGATCTCATTCATGCCACATCCCGTGCGCTTGGAATCGATGATGGAGCAACCGTAGAGATCTATGAGAAAGTGTTCTCCGCATTCAGATCACTGGAGCCTCGATCCTCCCGAAATACCCTCCGGAGCCATATGACAAGCGGCTGGTTCATGACGCTCTCGCAAATCTGGGAGAAGCGCCCGCTTCCTCTCCGGCTGTTCTCAATTGATCGTTGTTTTCGACGGGAGCAGGAAGAGGGTCCGACCAGGCTGATGAGTTACCATTCTGCATCGTGTGTCATCGCAGGGGAGGACGTGACGATCGAGGATGGGAAGGCAGTGAGCAGAGCACTCCTCTCGTCATTTGGTTACTCCGATTTCCGGTTCCAGCCCGATGAAAAACGATCGAAATATTATATGCCAGGTTCCCAGACCGAGGTGTATGCCCGCCATCCGGTCCATGACTGGGTAGAGGTAGCCACTTTCGGGATGTATTCGCCTTCGGCGCTGGGTGAATATGGTATAGGTATCCCAGTGATGAATCTCGGCCTGGGGGTTGAGCGGCTTGCAATGATTGCCTACCAGTCAGATGATGTAAGGAGACTCACCTTTCCCCAGTTCTTCCCCATCGATCTAACCGATTTTGAGATCGCGCGTGCACTATCATTCAGGGAAGAACCGAAAAGCCCTATCGGAAAAAACCTTGCCCGTTCCATCATATCAGCTGCAGAATCTCATGGAACAGAACCAGGTCCTTGTTCGTTCCTGGCATCGGAAGGTGAGATCGAAGGGAGACATGTTCGTGTATACGTGGAGGAGCCGGAAAGCGGCACAAGACTGCTCGGACCAGCGTGCATGAACAGGATCTATGTTCGTTCCGGCTCAGTGATGGGAGTACCTGACACGGAGAAATGGAAGGAGGTCCGCGAGGCGGGTGTGGATTCCGGGATTACCTACCTGGCTGCAACGGCAGCTCTTGCCGCGGCACGAATTGAAGAGGGAGCCCGTTGCGGGCAGCCTGTCACGGTCCAGGTAAAAATGGCAAAGCTGCCGAGCGATATCAACATCAGAATAGAAGATTATGCCATGAGGTATATCACCGACCAGAAGAAAAAAGTGGATCTCCGGGGACCCGTCTTCTTCACTGTACGTTCTGAACTTGTGACCTGATACCCGGTTATCGCTCACCCACCCCTTTCACAGGTCGCAATTGACCCTCTATTTTTTTACAGGACTTGTTCGAAGGATATTGAGAACTTTTCCTTCTTTCATGAAAATAATGCAATACCATCGCAATAATTCGGCATCCTTTAAATCCCCAAGTGGAAGAATCTGATAATAATTTCCCGAAAGAATTCCCCGGAATTCGAAAGAGTGCGAAGAGAGAGTGCCCGGAGAAAAGGGGGGAGCCCCGGGGATTTCTCTTCAGGGTCTTAGGGACTGCAGAGGGGGAGGGGGTTGCCCACAATCCTTGACTGGGCTTTTCCCATTACCTCTCCATATAGTTCATCAGCAAGGGGATTCAAATAATCCAGCCGTGCACTGTGAAAGTGCGATGAACTGCTCTGTGGCTCTGCCCTGCTGAACAACAAAGAATAGGAAAACCCATGCAGATACAGATAGTAGCAATAGGAAAGATCAGGGAGTCGTTCATCAGGGGGGGGATCAGCATCTACCAGACACGTCTCTTTTCCGCGAACAAAATAACCTTTACCGATCTCCCAGAAGAACGAATACCTTCGACCAGCTCTGATGCAGAAAAGCGGCTGGCGAAAGAGAGAGAGGGGAGGAAGCTGCTGGCCGCTGCACCAGATACGCACATACTCGTTGCACTTGATCAGGGAGGAACGATGCTCTCGAGCAGTGAACTGTCGGACTTGTTGACGGAATGGGAACTGAAAGGGCGAGGGAAAATCTCGTTTTTTATCGGCGGAACATACGGGCTGTCTCCAGAAGTGATCAGCAATGCAGATCTTGTTCTCTCCCTTTCCCGGATGACACTGCCTCATGAGCTGGTCCGGCTCATCCTCATTGAACAGATCTATCGTGCTGAATGCATCAGGAGAGGGATTCCCTATCACAAATAGCAGCAGAAACCTCAGGGGATAATTTCGCACCCGTTAAAACGGGTGTGGGAAAAATCTGCCATCCGAATCCGCCCTGATTCGATATATGTCCTGATCCGCGGAAGGATATCCGAAATATCGCAGAAGAGAGACTTCACTGCACCGCATATAAGTTCTTTCTGTTCTGCAGACCAGGGTTGGGTGACACTTGCATAGAGGCATCTCCCCCCACAAAAACCATAGATCTCACAGTCCGGACAGGGTTCACATATCCCGACCTCCGGAAGGGAGCAGGGATCCGCGGTCCTTATATGCCCCACATAATAATCACGCATGCCGGTCATGATGGGACAGGGGCCTATATGACCATCGGTCATGATGGTATAGTTCGCATAGCCCGATCCACAGCGAAGCCGGGATGTTCTTCCGGTGAGCAGATCCTCAGTGGTCTGGAGAAAAGGGTACCACCGAGTTACCCGGCCCTGCTCTTCCATTATTTTCACCCAATCGCCGGCCAGGCGTCTGATCCCGGGTTTATACGACCCCTCAAGCCATTCCAGGAAGTCAAATATCCCGGGATTTACGGAGAAATCGGCATCGATCTGCCAATGGATGGATGAAAAAGGACATTCATCGTTGAATGCCAGATGGTGCACTGCAGATTGGATATCAGTCTTCCGGGAGACTGTCATCCGCGCAATCAGTTCCCCCTGATATCCTTCCGAGAGGAGTGTGTTGACCTGTGAGATGATCCGGCGATACGTCCCGCTTCCCCGGTAATAATCGGTGAGCGCCTCAGGTCCGTCAATTGATACCAGAATAGTCTCCATTCGATTGAGATAATCCTTGCCAACAGTATCGAGGAGGAGCCCGTTGGTCTGGATCATGAACCGGCAGACGGACGGGGCGTCGTTCATGATCTCCCTGATGAGGTCAGCCCTGATCAAAGGTTCACCGCCATAAAAAGTGATACACGGCGATGGATCTCTCTCCAGAAAAGAATAGAGGTCGGTGAGGTCGTATGCAAGTTCTAACGGAAGATCCAAATCGATGCCGGAGTCTCCCTCCAGCGGGAGAAACACATCGGGTTCATTTCCACGGCAATAACGGCAGCATAGATTGCACTTATCGGTCAGGATAATATGATAGAACATGTAAAATTCGTTCCCCGTTTATCAATGGCCGGGCGGCCTCAGACGGAGGAAAAATAGCGCAATGATAAGGGCTCCTAGAAGAACGGGTAATGACATGGAGAGGTTGGTCAGCCCGATATCTACTCCTTTTTCCTCGATAACAGGACTCGGAGTGGGGGATGCACCCCGTGCCCGCAGGATCTCTTCCTCGGTATGTATCTTTCCCTGAATGGCGCGATCATATTTTGGATTGATCGTTAACGCGGTGGTATATGCTTCTAATGCTTCCTCATACCGTCCTAGCCTGTAGAGGGCTTCGCCTTTGTTGGTCCACAATTCCCCATCGAAACGTGCGTAATTAGGGTGTTTTCGTACTTCCTTTTCAGCAAGGCTGACAACTTCCTGATAGACAAGCATAGCCTCGGCTGAAACGCCGGCTTGCTGGAGACTGATGCCTTTTCGGAGCAGGGCATAGTGATCATTTGAATTCAGGCGAAGAGCCTGCTCATAGGCAAGGATTGCATCCTCATATTCTCCTAGTGCTGCGAGGGAATCCCCCTTATTATTCCATGCTTTCTGATTGTAGGGATCGATGGTAAGTGATCGTTCAAATGCCTCAACCGCATCCTGGTATCTCCCGGTGTTCATATGGGCTACCCCAAGTTTGTTCCAGGCATTACTGTTGTATGGATCACTTGCAACCGCCAATTCATAGGCTTCCAGTGCGTCGTGGTACTCTTTCCGAAGGGTGAGATCATCTCCTTTCTGGATGAAGGTTGCTGCAATTTCTGACGGTGAATCCCCCATCACCTGCACGGGGACCATAAATGCTACCAGGATGCTGATTGCTGCTAGTACGAGAACCGCGGTCACCCGTGAACTCCTGGGAGGATTATGCATATATGCTGGTATGATCTTTGTCTGTGGGATTATTAGAGTAGCGAAGGTGTAAGGTACTACTCTGGATTTCACAGCGGCAGAAGGAATGTATCCTTTCACAGGGCCCTCTTCCTGCAAGTAACATACGGGATTTTAATACTAACCCGAAGAGCGTTTTCATGGATTGTCGCTTACCGGTAAAATATCCAGAACTTTTTTTTACGGGGGATATCGAAATTAATGACAATTAGTGAAGAGAGCGAAATAGAAAAAAGATATTTCCCTTACCAGGATTCGGGAAATGCCATGTTCGTGTAAATGTCCTCGAGCCGGGCTTTGTGCCCCCGCTCCATCGCCGCGAGGTCTGTGAAGAGATTCTTTTGTTCTGGATCAGTCTGGGCATCAGCGAGCTGGGTGTACATCTGCATTGCTTCAAGTTCTTTCTTGATTGCGAGTACGATCCCATCAAGGGGCTTTAATTCAGCAGAGAGCGTGGGTGCCTTCACTGAATCGGCAATCTTATAGTCCTTCGATGCTGAAATTTTCAGTTTCTTCGGTTCCTTTGCAAGGAGATCCTGCAGGAATTCCCTGTGCTTAGTCTCATCACCGGCGAGGTCGGCAAAGATCTTTTTCAGATAGGCGTCCTTCACCTTATCGGAGATGGTCCGGTAATAGGTGTAAGATTCCACTTCCCGTTCGATTGCCTTTGATAAAATCGCTCTGTACTGTTCCGGAGTCATAATTCATTCAGCTCCTTATGATCAGGTATTGAAAATCGTCCTATTTAAAAGGATTGATTCTGAAACCATGACGAGTTGTCAAAATTTCAGAACAATCTACTCATTTTTTTCCTTTTTTTCAATTGGGGCATTTTTTTAATGAGATTCTGATGAATATTCACGATGAATAGAGCAATAATTGAATCGTCAGATGACTGATAATGATCCGATCTTGAAGTGTTGTAGCATCGTACATACCGAGGAAGACCTGCCTCGGCCTCTATGGTCAGGGAACGATAAAGATGATAATTTCCTCGCCTTAGATGAACGAAATCGAGAGAATATATCGGAATGGGCTCGAGGAGATTCGAACTCCTGACCTCCGCCGTGTGAAGGCGACGTCATAACCAGCTAGACCACGAGCCCGCATGCATCGACCGGGAATTGAACCCGGGCTATAGGCTTGGAAGGCCTAAGTCATGCCACTAGACCATCGATGCAATCGCGCCATTCTATTTTGAGATACTTCCACTTATTCCTTTTGTTATATGCTTATCCCGGTTTTTTCGTCCAGAAACCACCAAAAAGGATTGACGAGAAGAAGGGATTATGCGAGCCCCTTGAGTTGGAGCTCTACCTGCTCAAGTGCAGCGATTCTCTTTTCGAGGGCTGGGTGAGTCGAGAAGAGTTCGAGGAGGGTGGAACCCGAAAGCGCGGGGATGATGAAGAAAGCGTTCGCGGTCTCCACGGCCTGCTTCTGCTGAGGAGGTACTGCCTCCATCCTCCCGCTGATCTTTCCAAGGGCTGATATGAGATCCCGTGGAGACCCGGTGATATAGGCACTCCCCCTGTCTGCTGCAAATTCCCGGTAGCGTGAAAGCGCCATAATCAGGAGCTGTGCAACGAAATAGACCACAACAGCCACAATCCCGGCAATGATCCACGCATTTCCGGAATCTCTCCGACCAAACATGGCAGCAAACAAAAAATTGTTCATCACAAGCGCTGCAATCATAGCAACAAAACTTGCAATAGTAAGGGTTAGCACGTCCCTGTTTCTGATGTGCGAGATTTCGTGAGCTATTACTGCTTCGAGCTCCCGCGGAGTAAGGAGTCGCATGATTGAATCGGTTACCGCGACGACTGCATGTTTCGGGCTTCTCCCGGTAGCAAATGCATTGGGTACCGGAGTCTGCATGATGGCAATGCGGGGTTTAGGAATGCCTGCCTCAGAAGCGCATCTCTCAACAATGTGGTGGAGCTCAGGGTACTCCTCCTGTTCTATAATACGTGACCGCGTAGTCCAAAGCACGAGGCGGTCCGAGAAAAAGTACTGGAGAAACGCCATCAGAAATACGATGACTACCAGGAACGGGAGACCGATACCAAGCATGGAGAGTACTGCGATAAAGGCAAGGTAGACCAGGAACAGCAGGAACATCGTAAGCCAGATCCTGCCTGTCAGCCCCCAGTCACGCTTCCATGGTTTCATGATAAGAAGTTCTGAATGCGTGGTTCATAAACATTCTCCCAAGTGAGGAGGAAATCCTTCCCGGAATGTGAAAATACGCCTGTATCTGATGTTTTTACACAATAAGCGCCAATGGTCCTATTACTAGAATCTGTCAAGAGAGGGTGCCAACCACGAGGGAAAGCGTGTGGTTTTCATCCTGCTTCTTTCCGATTCCTGTTGAAGTAATTTCTTATAATCCCTCGCGAATACGAATGGATTGAGGAAAGAGATGGAGATTGACGAGCGGATTATCACCAGAGCGATTATTGAGTCAGAGCTGACAGCCCTGCTGGATTGCATTGAAACTGAGGTAGCAATCGTAGGTGGTGGACCCTCTGGTCTTGCTGCTGCCTCCTTCCTTGGAGAGGCAGGGCTGGCAGTTACCCTCATTGAGAAAAAATTATCGGTAGGAGGGGGGATGTGGGGGGGAGGTATGATGTTTCCCAGGATCGTGGTCCAGGAAAGCGCCCGGCGCCTCCTGGATCATTTCAGGATACACTATCATCCCTATTCTGAAGGCTACTATGTTGCCGGGGCAGTTGAAGCAGTCTCGAAACTTACCTCTGCTGCATGCGACGCAGGGGTTGAATTTCTTACTCTTATGACGGTTGAGGACGTCATGATCAGGAGCGATGAACGGCTGTCAGGCCTTGTGGTGAACTGGACCCCGGTTGGAATGGCCGGGCTTCATGTCGACCCGCTCACGCTCGGGTGCCGGTATACCATCGATGCCACCGGCCATGACGCAGTCGTGGCAAAAATCGTGGGGAAAAAAACGGACCGGGTTTTTGTGAAGGGGGAGAGCTTCATGTGGGCTGAAAAAGCTGAATCCATGATAATCAGCCATACACAGGAGATATTCCCGGGGCTTATCGTGGCCGGAATGGCAGCAAATGCGGTCTTCGGTGAAAACCGGATGGGTCCTGTCTTCGGGGGGATGCTCCTGTCAGGGGAGCATGCGGCATCTCTGGTACTGCGGGAGCTCGGTACTACATGACACTGGGACCTAAGTTTTTTTTAGTGCCTCCGTATAACGGTAACATATGGAAAAAGTCGATCCCGAAGTACTCGCCGACGTGGCTTATGGTCTTTTCGAGGTGATGCTGAATACCGGGCTTCGCGAGAGGGGACCGTATCTCTTCGAGCTGGTGGAGGAAGGAATCGATTTCGAAGCGCAATTCCTCGAAATATTCAGAAAGTTCAGCGATGACTATCCCCAGCTGGGGGAGGCACTCATCTTCCGTTTCAGGTCCCCCCATGCCATCTACCAAGCAATTCATGAGGGGGAGGGGGTGATCCCAAGCCGGACCACCAGGATGTACTGGATTGTGCAGGATGCTCCTGATGTGAAGCCGGACGCGATTGAGGATGAACTCGCGGGGAAATGGCTCATTTTCCTGCCTCCCGAGCGTGTTGACGATGCCTGGATCCTGGTCCGCGATGCGACCTGCCGCAATGAACTCGGAATCTCTGCAAAGGTAAGCACTGCAAAACCCAATCCCGATTCACGGGATAGCATGAAAGTAATTTATATATACACCCCTGACTGGAGGGATGAACAGGAAGTAATGCGGGTACGGGAACGGTTGCGTGAGCTTGGATTCGCCGACCGCATCGGTTATAAAAGGAATATCGAGACGTTCAAAGGAGAATACAGCCAGAAAGGAAAAAGGGTCACCTTTTATAGTGCCTGACGACTGATCAGGCCTTCTTCTCTTTATTCTTGGGACGAAGGTTCTTGTATCCGCACTTGCGACAGCTGGTTGCTCGGATCGCATTCCGGGCATTACAGCGCATGCATATCTTGACATTCAGGAGTCTTGCTTCGGCTTCAGGAAATCTTGCCATGAGGGACACCACTTCTTGGACTATTATTAAACGTCATGCTTCCTCTTAACGGTTTTGTCATGGCACCCTGGGATCCCCTGAAAGGATCCAAGCTTTCAGCAATGACAGCGCTCGTGCACGATGGGAAATCTCGTTCTTCGCAGAACGATCCAGCTCTGCCAGGGTTTGTCCTTCCACCTCAAAAATCGGATCATATCCAAAACCTGAGTCACCACGGGGAGATACTATGGTTCCATCGATCCTTCCCCTGAACACTTGGATTGTTCCCTGGGTGGACGCAAAAGCGATAGCCGTCTCAAAATATGCATTCCTGTTTTTCTCCCCCTCAAGAAGCTTGAGAATCCCGTGGTTTCCGAGAGTAGAGAGGACATATGCGGCATACGGTCCGGGGAACCCCTTGAGGGCTTCGATTGAGAAAGCCGTGTCATCTACCAGGAGAGGACAACGGAGAGCATGATATGCATATTCGGCCTTCTTATACGCAATCTCCCCCACATCATCGTGACGATACTCAGGGATTTCCATAGTAACATGTATGACCTCCACAAGTGTGCCAAAATAATCAGCGATCTCTGCCGCCTTGTGGCGATTGGAGGTCACCACTGCGACCTTCACAGGTACCTCCCTCTCTTCTCTATCTCCCGTTCTCTCCCGAGCACTTCAGCGGCTCCCGAAAAGGTGTGCTCATAGCCTCGTGTGAACGCTTCTTTCAGTTCAGAAAAATTATCGGTGGTGCTTTCGAGTGTCTGGAAGAGAACATGGAGATCCACCCCCCGGGCTTCGATCTCTGATGATGCCAGAGAAAGACCGAAGTCGATCAGAACACATCTCTCCTCCCGTATAATCAAATTGCTCGTGGTAAGATCACCATGGACAATGCCTGCAGTGTGAAGCTTTCCTGCGGTCCTCCCGGCCTCCTCCAGATGCCCCGGGGAGAGCGAATCCTTCAGAAGGCTTCCATAGATCCTCTCCATCCGGATTGTTGTGCCGGTGATGTCCTGTATGACCGGGGTGGGCACTCCTTCCTTCCGGGAAGAGGCGATAAGCCGGGCTTCAGCCCGCGTCCGTTCAGCGATCAGTCGGTCATCCAGCTCCTGCTGACGGTATAATTTCCGGACTCTCCGTTTCTCGACGAACAAATCTCCAAGCAGGACCTCTGCTTCCGCACCGGTTGCCCGGGTAATCTGATCGAGAGGCTTATCCCTGATCCGTTCGCCTGGATCATCATGCCGCCAGGTGACCTCAACCTGGTCGGAACGGAAGGAGGGATTCACATATGATTCTTCCAGGGGAACAGAATACCCGCTCTCCAGCATAATCTTGCCGGTATACGCAATCATGGCACCATTATCTCCGAGGTATTTGCGTTCCGGCACAAACAGTTTCGCACCCCGGTCTGCACACATTTGGGAGAGCATCTCCTCGAATCTGCTGTTTGCACCAACCCCCCCGACAAGCAACACCTCTTCTTTCCCGGTGTGGGCGAGAGCACGCTCTGTCACCTCACAACACATGGCAAATGCGGTCTCCTGAAGGCTATAACAGACATCCTCTATGGGGGCTCTACACTCCCGTGCAGCGCTCACAAGACCCGAGAATGCGAGGTCCATTCCCTTGACCGTATACGGAAGATCCACATACCCGCCCTTCCGTGCAAGTTCCTCAATAGCAGGGCCTCCGGGGTGGGGAAGTCCCTTACTCCGGGCAAACTTGTCGATCGCATTCCCAATACCGATATCGAGAGTCTCTCCGAATATCCGGTATCGTTTGTTGAGATACCCGATCACCTGGGTATTGGCGCCACTTGCATACAGAACAACAGGATCACTGCATCCTGTTGCATACCTGCCTATCTCGATGTGTGCCACACAATGATTTACCCCTACAAGGGGAACACCGAGGCCGATGGCAAGGGACCTGGCAGCAGTTGCTACGGTTCGAAGACAGGGGCCAAGACCTGGACCCTGTGAAAAGGCGACTCCCGTGATGGCATCAGGTTCGGACAGCACCTTCGAGACAACTGCCTTCATCTCTGATGCATGATGCTGGGCGGCCTCTCTCGGATGAATTCCTCCGGTCGGGGGACGGTATGGTTTCGAATGAAGCGTAATCAGATCGTTATCAAAAACAGCGGCGCTGAGGTTCCAGGCTGTTCCCTCAATTCCGAGAATCCGCCCAAAAACAGGCATCAGCGTTTATTTTTTGAATTCGGTGTATCCGCACTTCCCGCACGCCATGCGATCCTTGTGATCAGCCATGACCACCCCGGGTCCGCAACGCGGGCAGAACTTCTTTGCTAATATCGCCTTACCCCCTTCTGTCTTGTAACAGGAGGCCCGGCGCACAGAGGGGGCCTTGCCTTTCTTTGCCGCCATCAGGCTCCCTCTTCTTTCGGTTTGGGCATACCTCGGGTGGAGAGGTAAGCCCTTTCGGTCTTTGATTTCTGCTCTTCCGTATCATACACCCGGGCCATCCCGGTGAGCTCGGTTTTTCCGAAGCTGGTCTTCATGGTGTCCAGCACCAGCAGCTTCTCACTCACATTCAGACCCGCGGCCAGCTTCCCGATGACCTGCATTCGTGACGGGGTGGGTCCTTCAAACCGGAGCCTGAAGTCCACCTCCCTCCTTGCCAGGAGCTCGTTCCTGGTATCCCTGGTAACCTCGAAATCCATCGTATCCTCATATTATTCGTGTTCGGATTATTTATACCCTAGCCACCAGGCGATATTAGCCAGGCAGCAGATCTTCCTCATCCTCCACAAAGCACGAAAGAAGGGCTAGTGCTTTCTCCTTTGCCGCTTCATTCACTTCGCAGACCACCACTCCTTCTCCTGGCTGACCATAGAGAACCACAACCCCCTCGGGTGCTGACAGGATGAGGGGGATAACTGCCAGATCTTCCTCGCCATCGACCAGGATGAGCACCTCTGTATCCGGATCGGCAACTGCTGCATCAAGGATGTTTCGAAGCTCCCCGGTGAGCGTTCCTGCAGGATTCCTGGCCCCGCACCGTTTCCTGAAAACAGCTGGAGACCGGTTGCAGGGTTCCCTCCTTGTATGACCATCAATGATTGCGATGGCCGGAACGATACCCTGCTGGATCAGGTGATGAGTGACCACATCCCCTACGGTATACACGACCTTCCCCCGGATCAGGGGGAGGACACTGGAGATATCCCGGCAAAGTTTCCCAAACGGCTGCCTGAACAGATATCTCCGGCTCTCGGGCAGCAGGAGCATCTTCAGCGGACCTTCAGGGCATATCTTCCCGGAAGAGAGATATTCATCTTTTTTGCCACTTCTGAATGCCGGGGATCAATGATGACAAGGTACCCGGTCCAGTCGCTCGAAAGGTTCGCACTGCCGCAGACCGCACAGCTCTCCCCCTCGACGACCCGGTGGCAGTCCCTGCAGACATGAACCAGTTTTTTCCTAGCGCCCGCCACGCTCACCACTCTTCTCTTTCTCCTTCTCTTTCTCCTTAGCCAGTTCCTCATCGAGCCATTTTGCAGTTCCGAGGCCGGACTGCCGCATGGTCAGTCCGATCTTGCTGTCGCGTGGTTCGCGTTCATTCAGAGAGAGGGTCACCACCCTGACCCGGAGGGTCTCTCCCACGGCGATGTACCTTTTGGACTCCTGGCAGATCAGCCGGGCATTCTTCTCATCGTAATTGATGTACTCATCAGAGATCTGGCTCACATGGAGCATGGCATCGATCGGTCCAAGGCTGATAAACGCACCGAAACTGGTCGTCTCAACCACCATGCCTTCAATGACCTCCTGGAGACTGAGGCGCAGGACCAGTGACTCAAAATTCACATCATAGTAGACCGCTCCATCACCAGGAACGATCTCGCCCTCTCCAACCTCCAGCACTTTTGTAATGGCAATAAAAATGCCGATCTCCTTGTCGATGCTCCCTTCAAGCTGCTCCTGCAGCACATCGAGGATCACCTTCCGGAGCTCCTCACCGAGACGGTGGGGTGGAACCCGCACCTTGTCTGCCAGTTTTATCCGGTAATACATGACCCACCTAGTTCCTGTATACTTCCAGCCTTTGTTTTCCTGCGAGCGAGATCACCGGAATCCCCTGGGCGAGCAGGATTGTCCGGAGATCCCGGTCGTTTGTAAATACCATGCATCCATGCGTGCTTGCATAATAAAGGATCTTCTCATCCACCGACCCTCCAAACAGGCCTGTCTCAGCGAGCGTGCACCGTTCTGCAAGCATGAGCGCAGACCGCGCAGATGATCCTTCCTTTCCATGTGATGCGGCAAGCCCCCGTAACTCATCCCGAACACAGTCGAGGAGTACAGGTTCAAACGCACCGATACATTCTGTGAGTTCTGCAAAGATATCAATCCTGAACTGCAGTTGCGCCATCAGCGCATTTGCATCGATCAGGACGGTCACTCGGTCAGGACGCCCATCCCGATAAGACGCCATCGGGCTCCAACCTGGCGGCTGATTGCTATCCTTGCCCCTGGTTCAGCGCAGACCGGGCGCTTCAGGGTTACTTCTGCCATGTCTTTTCTGGCGCTGGTAACCACCCCTACGGTGACCGCGGTGCCGACTGAGAGCATCAGAGGCTCGTGGTGCTTGAGCGGTTCGATCGAGAGCTCGCTCATCGCACCCACGACACGCTCCATGAGGGTGACCTGGAATCGGAGGCGATCCCAGACCGGTGGCAACGCGCCCGTGTGACCAGTCACCTGTCCGGCAAGCGCGTCACTTTTTGTGAGGGCTGGATCGAGTTTGGTTCCTATCCCAAGAAGCCCGCCCGGGCCTGCTTCCGGGACTTTTTTGGATCCGGCGTTGATAGTAGTTATCTTTGTCGTGATCGGTTCCCACCGTATCTTGTTCTCTGCCTGGATCTGCCTGCCGGGTCGGATCTCTATGTCATCCCCCTCCTTGAAAACCCCACGGATCAGGGATCCCCCTATTACTCCTCCTTTTACATCACGCCAGTTCGATCCAGGTTTATTGATATCGAAGGAGCGTGCAATCAGCATGACAGGGTTTGCGCCCGGGTCACGCTCTATCTCTGGAATTACCGCATCAAGCGCCTCGATCACTGCCCCGATATTGATCGATTTCTGTGCGGAGATTGGGATGATAGGAGCTCCTTCTGCAACGGTACCTTTCACGAATGCCTTGATCTGCTCGTAGTGCCTGAGAGCATCTTTCTGTGATACGACGTCAATCTTGTTTTGCACGATCACTATTCTTTTGATCCCGACAAGTTCGAGCGCCATCAGATGTTCCTTTGTCTGAGGTTGTGGGCAGGGTTCATTTGCCGCTATCACAAGCATAGCCCCATCCATAAGGGCAGAACCTGACAGCATCGTTGCCATCAGGGTTTCATGACCTGGTGCATCGACAAATGAGACGGATCGGAACGCGACACCCTTTGTCCCACAGATCGGACATTCAGGTGTCGTCGAAAATGCATCTGAACCGGCACACCCATCACACCGGTAAAATGTCGCATCCGCGTATCCCAGGCGTATCGAGATGCCCCGTTTTATCTCCTCGCTGTGCCGATCTGTCCATGCCTTCGTGAGTCCATAGACAAGGGTGGTCTTTCCATGATCCACATGACCGACGACTCCGATATTGACGCCTGGAATTGTTACATCACGCAAATGCGATCAAACCTCCTTATGTAATATTGAATGAACCTACTTATACAAACCGGTCATGGATCGCCGTATGGTTATAAAAATAGATCCTGGGAGGTGGAATGGATGATGGGCATTATCTGGAAATCTTCTGAAAAAGTGGTACTTTCCCAATGATGGGCCGGAAGGATTAAGTGGAGGATCTGTGCAGATCTCATTATCCGAGGTAACTTCTGATGACGATTGACACAGAGCTCTCGAGGATTGGGATATCGCTTCCAAAAAACCTTCTTGACAAATTCGATGAGATCATCAACTACCGGGGCTACTCCTCTCGTTCGGAAGGGATCCGGGATGCGATACGGAGCTATATCACGTATTACAAGTGGATGTCGGATGTCAAAGGGGAGCGGCAGGGGGTCATCACTATGATCTATGACCATGACCAGCGGGGGTTGCTCTCAACCCTGACTGATATCCAGCACGAATTCATGGGGATCATCCAGGCAACACTTCACTCCCATGTGAGCCATGACCGATGTCTGGAAATTATTCTCATAAGGGGGGAAGGGGCTGACCTGAAAACCCTTGCGGAACGACTGATGTCCCAGAAGGGAGTTGAATCGGTCAAGTTGACAACAATCCCTATCAATGATTAACCTCCACCCTCGCAGCTTTGGTCCGTATGCGAGAGCGCTTCCCTAAAGGCCTCATCTGATAAATACTCCCTTTCCTTTTTGATGCTCTCCAGATCCTTCTCCCGCCTTTTCTCTTCTTTCCCTTTCGTCGAAGCGGCAGGAACCAGTTCCCCGATCTTATACAGGAGGCCCGTGCTGTCAAGCTCAGCAAACAGGTCCCCATGCTGCTGTTCGACACGGGTCACCCTGCCGCTTGTCCCGGTCCTGGGATAGCGGACTTGCATCCCGATCACCAGTTCTTCGGCGTTCATACCTAACAGTGAGGCATAGGGATACTATAAAGATATTTTCTATGCCATAACCAATGATGAGCTACACGCTGCAACGGGTCAGAAAGCAGTATCTTGACGGAACCCACCGTGTAAAATCTCCGGATGAGACCCTCGTTTCAGTAAGTCCCCTTATGGAGGAAATAGGGGTTGAAGAGGTGAAGGATATCACCTCCTCTGACAGGATAGGGATCCCCTGTTTTTCGGCCTTCCGCCCCCGTGCAGCGCGGGGGGGTGTCCGCTACCACGCCGGAAAGGGCAAGGATCCTGTCCAGGCGAAAGTATCGGCAATGATGGAAGCGGTGGAACGGTATAGTGCAGAATACCGGATGGACCAGATGGAGTATGCAGCATACGAAGAGCTGCCCATACACCGGACGGTCAATCCGGCAGATCTTATCCTGCCACGGGATCTGCATGAAAGGGAAAAACTTCACTGGAGTCCTGGACTGGACCTGCTCTCGGGTGAAGAAGTACATATTCCGAGTAACGCGGTCTTCCATCCATATGATACGCTGGGTATGACATTTCCCCTTTTCCAGAGTGATACCAATGGTCTTGCAAGCGGGAATGTGGGGGAGGAGGCAATCCTGCATGCTATTCTCGAGGTGATGGAACGGGATGCTATGAGTGTTGCCGGCAGAACCCGATGCATGGGGAGGCGGCTTGAGCTTGATCACCCCTGCCCGGCACGGGATATCCGGGAGAAGATGGAGTCAAGCGGGATCGAGATCCACCTCTGGTTGCTCTCCGGGAGAACGCGGATTGCAACAGTTGCAGCGGCTGCAGATGACACAGTGACTAAAGACCCGGAACTGCTCGTGATGGGTTCAGGGACCCATCCCGATCCCTCAATCGCGGCACTCCGGGCCCTTACTGAGGTAGCCCAGAGCCGGGCTTCGCACCTGTCTGGCGGCAGAGAGAATCCCGGCCGGAAAAGCCTGGTTGAGCGGGCAGGGTATGACCGAATGAAACGGATTAACAGGGAGTGGTTTTCCCGTGCAGAAGAGATCCCGATCTCTTCCATGGACGATCTGAGCACTCCCTATATCGATGATGATATCCGGCTGGTGCTCGAGGAATTGCGACCCTTTGCTGAGAGGGTTTGCGTCTGTGATCTTACACGGACTATCATCCCGGTTGTCAGGGTCATCATACCAGGATTTGAGGTTTCAAACGTCAATCCTGCGCGTGTCCGGGGTCATTCCACACATTAGCTTCCCCTGTACCTTACTTTAAAATTCCCAGCCATTGCAGAACGATACAGGTGTATAAAATCGGATGAACAGTTGAGTGCTCACGCATCCCAAATCAGGATTTTGCTATCTCATATCATCACTTTTTTCAAGTGGGCGACGACTTTTCTGGTGCTCTGACGGGGATCCCCGTAGGGCATTTTAACCGGTTCACCGTGCAATGCATCGAATATGGCCGCGACTGCCTCACCGAGTGAGGGGCCGTATCCCCCTTCCAGGACGAGAGCGAGCGGATTCTCGTGGGCTTCCATGAGGATACGTGCCAGGACGCCAAAATCGCGCGGGATGAGCCGCATCCCTTCCATGGGATCATCTGACAGGGGGTCCTGGCCCGCAGAAATGATAAGGAGATCGGGTGAAAAGTGCGAGATGGCCTCTGCGAACACCTCCCCAAACACGCACGCATAGTCATCGATGGTGCTGCCGGGTAAAAGGGGGGCGTTGAGGGTGAATCCCCGACCCCTCCCCTCACCGATCTCATCGATCCAACCTGTTCCCGGGAAGGCATTGCTCTGGTGGATGGAGCAGAAGAGAACCCGATCGCTCCGGTAAAAGATCTTCTGCGTGCCGTTCCCATGGTGCAGATCCCAATCGATGATTGCGACACGATCGACCGTTTCCAGCGCCCATGCAGCGGCAACCGCCGCATTGTTGAATAGGCAGAATCCCATGGCTCGGTCCGGTTCGGCATGATGCCCCGGAGGGCGGATGATGGCAAAACAGTGCTCGCCATCGAGTGCTCTGCTGCAAGCCCTGATGGACGATCCCGCAGCCAGCAGTGCGGTGGTGTAGGAATTCTCTGTCACGTAGGTGTCCATGTCGATGTAATGGAGGCTTCCATACGAGCTGAACTCCTTTATCATCCTGATATGCCGGCGGTCATGAACCCGTTCGAGATCTTCTGCCCGTGCCGGTTCAGGAGGGTACCGTTTGACGAAATCAGGGAGGTGGCTGATGACATTCTCGATGCGTGCCCGGTTCTCGCGGGAGATCGCCATATCGTGGGCGGTAAATTCCTCCCCGCAGATGGCCGAGCACTGGGATGTCATCGTTCAACTGATCTGAAGTCCTCTATTGACCGCGTCTTCGGATACCGAGACTTGCCTTCCGGTTCCGGTGATCTTGTATTTACCAGTCGCCCGTACATCGTAGGGATTCCCCTCGGTAGAATAGGGTACGACAAACTCCCCATTCGTACTCTGCTGGCGGTACACAAACGCTCTCCCGGTGTTGGAAACCAGAGGCAGCTCGATGATCCCTTCTCCCTTGATCCGGGCTCCCGGGACGTACTCGAATATCTTCACGTACTTCACATCGGGAGAAGTACCGGAGAACACGTTGGTCGGCGATTCATGGACGAGCCGGTAATGGCTCATTGCCGGGATATCGGTTGTCGGCTGGATGAAATTAGTACTTATTACAGCAGCACCAGTCCCGGGCTGCGCCTGCTGGTTATACCGGGCAGCAGCAGCATGTGCTTCCTCGGCATCCATCACAGTTGCCTTTGTGATTACCCGCTGGTCTGATCTGGTGCCGATTGAAGTGGTATACTCAATGTAGTAGACTTCTCCCGCGGGAGTTGAGGAGCCATCGAAGTTGTGCAATCTCGATACGGTAGTTATGAAATACTGGTCTGTGTATCCGGTGAGTGGCTGATAGGTTCCTGGATTGGCGGGATCGGGGATGTAATAGGTTGGTTGATAGGGGGCCTGCATTTCGGTAGTATTGTACCAGGTCGCCATTGCCCAGAACTTACCTGTCGCCATCTCGATATCGGTCACCACATACCGGGTACCCTGATTATTCGCAACTTCGTTGGTGGCTGATTCCATCCCTGATACGAAGAACGTCGCAGAACCGTTCGGTCCAGCCACTCCCGACTGGAACGGGTTTGCATTCGGGATGCGGTTGGCGAGATAGGTGATCAAGTGGCCATAGTCCCACCAGGACATGACGCCGTATGCTGTTGCAGGGTACGTGAAGTTGTCTTTTTCGTATATGGTATAATAATCCACTCCGGTTACAGGAGTATTGCCGTTCATCCATTCCAGGGATTCCCGCCAGTCCTGGTTCATCCGTATCCCACCTGATGATGCCACGGCATACTGCTGCTGTAATGAGAGCACCGCAAAGATGATGGCGAAAGCACAGGCAAGTCCGGCAAGGAGGATATTGACATAGTTGATCTTTGATTTTGAAACAGCTTTCCTGGTTGCTTTCTGCGAGATCCGGTCAGCTTTTTTCTTTTTCGCCGATCCCTTCACCGGCTGTTGCTCTGGTTCCGGCTCTTTTGCGGCCTTCTTTTTTCCCATCGCCAGGATATCAGGCCAGGCACGCTCGAGGACATACCCGACGCATATCCCGCCGAGCATAGCGATGTTCACGGCGAGATAGTACTCATACCGGACTTCCCGGAATGCTGCGATGATGATGAAGAACGACCAGACGAGGACGAAGATATGTCCGGGCCGGTATTCCTTCCAGGTTTTATACAGGAGGACAAGGATCCCGCCAATCATCAGCAGGAGGCCGAAATTAAAGACGGCCCAAGCTTCAGAGAGTGTCCAAGGACGAGCTTCCTGGATGGTGATGGTATAGGGACTGAGGCCGAAGAATGATTGTAATCCAATTATAAATACCTGATAGAGTGTGGGTAAAGCCAATGCCAAGACTAGAACAACAGAGAGAGCAAGACCTACGATGGAGGCAAGGAATACATACCAGGGTTTTCCCTTCAGAAAACGGCTAAGAGCGTATAAAACAATAGTGCCGGCAATCAGAAAAACGTACGAGATAGAATGGCCCAAAGTATAAGATTCGAGGCCAAATCCTTGTGAAGGATGTAAAATTAGTGATATCAAAAACGAAATACCGAAAATGACCGTATTGATCACAACAAGGTATTCCCCGTGTCTCCCATGGTAATACTCGTATATGAAGAGACCGATGGTTGTGAGGGCGGTGATGAAGGCAAAGAGGATCATGGTCGGCATGGTGAGGAAGCCGAGTACATAGGCAACACCGGCGATGCAGGAGACCATGACCGGTACTTTAAGCGTTTTCCATTGTTTCAGGTCGATAGAGCTATTCCGGCAGAAATCGAGGGTATAGAGATAGGCAATAGCGTATAAAGTGCTGAACAGGACCTCCGCTATATGGTGGTCAAGGTACCCGGCCAGGGAACGAAAGAAGAACTGCCCACCGATAACGGCAATAAGGGCTGCCGCGATGAGTCCCGCTTTCCCATCCCATATTTTTCTCACCAAGAAGAACATAACGGGGACCATAAAGGCAGCGAGAATAGGGGGTACCCACAGTGCGACCTGAATGATTTCAGATCGGCTTGTTGCGCCCGCAATCAGGCAAAATATGCTACAGATGAATGGGAATAACGGGCCCCAGTGAATAACCTGGCCTGTGGGGAAGAGTGTCATTGCCTCAAACCAGCTGTAGCCCGGGAAATTGGCAAGGATCTGTTCGATCTGCCGAAGATTATAGAGGGGATCATCACTCCCCACAATATTGAGAACATCGGTAGTACCCAGGTTAATCAGGGGTAAAGCCCGAATGTACAACACTAGAAAAAAGAGCACTATCAGGATAGCTGCCACGAAAATTGTCCTTTTATCCTTCATCTTCGCTAATATATCCATTCTATCTCCTGTACAACAATTATCAGAATGGGGATGTATAAGGGTATGTCTCTGGATCCAGCAAGAAGACGCAGTGGATAATTTTCAGATATTGAGGATGCAGATTTATCATCAGGATATCATGTTTGAAAGCATCGTTCACCAACCTGGCTAATGCATCTTCAATAGAACGAAAATACTGGATGCCCCGTTTTTTCAGGTCTTTTCATTGCATATGGGCTTATACTAAACAAGAGGAATTTGAGAAGTATGCAGATCGGATCTAAGAAAAATGCAGTTTGTCACCATGATAATCCCAAAAAACGATCTATTTTTTTGGAGGCCTTTTCTGAAACCGAATCATCAAAGGTATTTCTATTCTCCTCATTCAACCGTAACACTCTTTGCAAGGTTTCGTGGCTTGTCGATATCCCGCTTGAGTGCATTCGCAGTATGGTAGGCAAGGAGCTGCAGAATAACCGTAGCCGAGAGAAGCCCGGCAACTGAACCTGCCCAGGGAAGTGGAATGAAAACATCAGAGATTTCCTCGAGATCGCGATCGTCTTTCTCCCCGAGTATGATCAAAGGTGTTCCCCGGGCCTTCATTTCACGGATATTAGATGTCATGACTCCATAGCTATCACCAGGGGGACAGATTGCTATAACAGGGGTGTGCTCGGACAACAGGGCAAAGGGACCATGCTTGATCTCTCCGGCGGCATAACCCTCTGCATGAATGTAGGAGATCTCTTTCATCTTGAGAGCCCCTTCAAGTGCTATAGGGTAATACGCCCCTCTCCCGACAAAAAAAATATCCTTTGCGGGAAGACAACATTCCACGGCGGCAGAGAGATCAAGGAGGAGAGCCTCATCGATAGCGCGGTGAGCATAATCGAGCCGGGCTGCGCAAGCCCCCTCCCGAATCACATCGATGAGATGGAGGAATACGGCAAGCTCTGCGATAAACGACTTTGTCGCCGCTACACTGATCTCCGGGCCGGCACGCATGAGGATCGTGTGATCAGCGATTCGTGAGACTGAGCTCCCCATGACATTTACAATTGCGAGGGTGGAGCAATTATGGAGGGCTGCTATCCTGAGCGCCATCAGGGTATCTGCCGTTTCTCCGGACTGGGTGATCCCGATCACGAGACCCTCGACGGGGGGGGTGAAATAACGGAATTCTGAAGCATACTCAACCCGCGCCGGTATTCTGCACCGTTCTTCAAGAAGATACTTGAAGACGAGGGCCGCATGATAAGAACTACCGCACGCGATGAGGGTAACCTGCCGTACTTCCTTGAGCAAGGAGGGAGGATCCTCGCTTCGAAGGGTCCGGATGGTATCAGAGAAGACATCCGGCTGTTCGAAGATCTCCTTGATCATGAAGTGCGGGAACCCTCCCTTTCTGACCGCATCGACCGACCACCGGATGATCTCTTCCTTCCGCTTTATGGGATTGCCACCATTCGTTATCTCGATCGTATCAGGAGTAAGACTTGCGATATCCCCATCCTCGAGTATCATCACCCTTCGGGTATATTCAAGAATAGGGGTCATATCCGATGCGGCATAGGTGGCCCCATCCCCGATTCCAATGACAAGCGGACTGTGCTGGCGGGCAGCGATGATCCGGGGATCCCCCCAGGCTATTACCAGAAGGGCATATGAACCTTCGATCCGGGGAAGGATCATCTCCACTGCGCGTTTCAGGTCACCGCAGTATACCTCCTCCAGGAGATGGGCGATCACTTCGGTATCGGTTTCCGAACGGAACACATGCCCCCGTGCACTGAGTTCCCGTTTCAGTACAGAATAATTCTCGATAATCCCGTTATGCACAACGGCCAATGTTCCATTACAGTCCAGATGGGGATGCGCATTGACATCGCTCGGCACCCCATGCGTAGCCCAGCGGGTATGCCCGATCGCAACCGCGCCGGAAAGGGAGGCCGCGCTGTCGCCAGCGTCAGAGATACGACCCTGCTTTTTCACGACCTGGATGGGATTGCCCGGTACTGCAACCCCAAATGAGTCATAACCCCGATACTCAAGGCGTTTTAATCCATCCAGCACGATCTCAGGTGCCCTGCCCACCCCGGTATACCCAAAGATGCCACACACCTCAGACCACCAGAACCCCGTCCTGGAACGCTTCAAGCCCGGAGATCATCTTACCTCCCCTGATCCGCGAACCATTCCCCACAATCGCCCCCTGGTAGATGCAGAACGGATCCGAACGCACCTGGTCACCAAGCACGCATCCGAATCTGCCCTGTATGAGCGTATCCTCAATCTCCAGCATCGGGACACCAGGTGCTATGGTGGTATGGTCACCCAATGCTGATCCCTCCCCTATTACCGCTTCAGTAACCTGTGAATGGGATCCGATCATGGCATCATTCATGAGAAGGGCGTTCTGCAGCATCGTAAAGGGTTCGATCTTCACCCTTGCTCCGATGCTCACATGAGGTCCGATGCAACAATGAGATCCTATCACCGCATTCTCACCGATCACCACCGGGCCGGTAATTGTGGTGAAAGGCCCGATGGAAGATCCCTTTCCGATCCGAACGGCTCCACTTATCCTCGCATCGCTGGTGATGATCCCCGATTTTTCGGGAATGATCATGGACAGGGTCTTCACATTCAGGGCTAACAGATCCCAGGGATAGACTGCATCCTGCCAGTCATCCGCGGTGACTGCTGAGAGATGCCCTCCCTGCTTTATCATTTCGTTGATTGCATCGGTGAGATCGGTACTGGTCAGCTGCGAGAGAAAATCCCGAGGGAGAGAAAATATTCCTGTTGAAACCGTAAAGGAGGGTGCCCGCTCGGGCTTTTCAATGATGCAACTCACTTCTCCTCCCTTCATAAGAACGACACCAAAATTGGAGGGATAAGGGTGCTCCTTGACAAGAACGGCATTTTTCTTGTTGAGGATTTTGGCGATGGATCCCGGGTTAATATAATTGTCACCGGGGACAACAAGAAAATCCTCCTTAATCAGGGGCTCGGCACATGACAGGGCATTCGCAGTTCCGAGCTGTTTTTTCTGTTCAACAATCTGTACAGGGATATCCAGCCGATCAAGATAGCGGATTACGTGGTCTTTCCGGTATCCTACCACTACGATAATATCCCGAACTCCAGATGCAGCAAGGGCCTGGATGGGATAATCGATAATTGGATTGTTGGCAACCGGGAGGAGTGCCTTTGGCCGGTTCCGAGTGAGGGGTCTCAGTCGTTTTCCTTCCCCTGCTGCTATTATTACTGCCTGCATCGTTCACCTACCGGACTTTTGTCTCATCTGCGATCCAGCCCTCAATGAAGCAGTGGGGTGCAACGCTCACCCGGCTCCCTATTACTGTCCCAACGTTGACAGAACAGTTGATACCGAATCGCACATCGTCTCCGATAACCGCTCCCATCTTGGATCGCCGGGTATCAATGCCATGTATCTTCACCGTGCCATGATCATGACGGAGGTTTGCTACCTTTGTCCCGGCTCCAAAATTACACCCGCTTCCCACAACGCTGTCGCCGATGTAATTGAAATGGGGAATTTTTGTATTATTCATGATAACGGAATTCTTAATCTCGGTACTGTGACCGATATGACATCCATTCCCGATTGAGGTGGCTCCTCGTAAGAACGTATGAGGTCCAATAGTACAGTTGTCCCCTATCAAACAGGGGCCTTCTATATAGGTCCCTGATTTCACAACTGTTCCTTTCCCGATTGACACCTTCCCTCTGATTTGGACATCATCCTCGAGGATGCCATAATTGGCACAAGGGATATTTTCCAGAAGGACTGCATTAGCATCGAGCAGATCCCACGGATAACCGACATCAAGCCAGGATGACAGGAGATATCCGGTAAGCTCTCGATTCGTGATGGAGAACATGAGTGCATCGGTCAGTTCGTATTCCCCGCGGGGTGATGACGACAGCTCTTTTAGTATCCCGAAAATGCCAGGTGTGAGAAGATACATACCGGCATTGATCAGAGAGCTTTTCGGCCGCTCTGATTTTTCCTCGAGAGTAGTTACCTTGTCCTCCTCCATCACTATCACTCCGTAGTCCTTTGGGTGATCTGAACGGTAAATACCAAGCGAAGGCGGCTTCATTTCCAGAAATTTGGTGACATCCTGGCTTTTCACGACCATATCACCATTCAGCATCAGGAACAGGCCAGAAATCATACCTTCGGCGGCCCTTAAAGCATCAGCGGTTCCTCTCTGATACCGCTGGGTGGCGTACCGGATTCTGACACCGAAATCAGTTCCGTCTCCGAAATAATCCCTGACTTCCTGCTCCTGATACCCGACCACAAAAATAAAATCTGAGATCCCGGCATCGCGGGCTTCAGTGAGAAGGTGCGCGGCCATGGGCTTGTTTGCGAGGGGGAGCATCACCTTAGGACGATTCGCAGTGAGGGGGCGCATTCTCTTTCCCTCGCCTGCTGCAAGGATGACGCACTGCATACAGATAACCTCACCGTGCCCCTTTAAGCACTTTTCCACTTTCCGATCAGATCGCGCCCGGAATGAAGAAGCGCTTTTGCGCATCCCATATCAATCCCTTCCGCGGTCAGACGGATCTTCGGTTCAGTCCCTGATGCCCGGATCAGGCACCAGCCGTTTTCTTCTTCGATGCGGATCCCGTCAGTCGGATTCTCCGCTCCCAGTGCGAGGAGTATCTCGCGGGAACGTTCGCAGGTAAGCGATTCGCGGAGGATCGGATACGAGGGTAAAGCATCTATCTCTTCTGCGATATTCCATTCAGATGCAATCTCACAGTAGAGGGACGCAGCGAATGGCCCATCGGGACAGAGAGAGTGTTCTGGAAATATCCAGGCGCCGGAAGGTTCCCCCCCAAACTGCCCCCATTTCGTGAGCTCGGCCGATACAAATGAATCTCCCACCGGGGTTCTCCTTACCGTGGCAATCTCCTCAATTGCCATCGATGCATCGAATGTGGTGACAACCGAATCAAGCCCAAGATATTTGACAAAGAGCATCAAAAGGTGGTCCCCATTGATGAAACGCCCCCTGCAATCGTATGCCATCATCCTGTCAGCATCACCATCATGCACGACAGCTCCATCAACACCCCTCTCTTTTACCATTGTTCCAAGATAGGCAAGATGCACAGCGGTCGGCTCAGAGGGACGGGCAAATATGCCTGAAGTGTTGCAGTTGATACAGGACACCGTTGCTCCCTGGGAAGAGAGCAACCTCGGACTGATCACACTTCCTGCCCCGTTCCCACAATCAAGCAGGAGGCTGAGATCCGACAATGTCGTTCGGTTCTCCAGCACCGCATTAAGATAGGGAGTTGATGCATCAAAATTCTGTACCGTACCCTGATGATCCCAGGCTGTCCATGGGGGACTTGTTATCCCTTGCTCGATGCAGGTTTGTTGTGCAGGGACAATTGATGATCCATCCCGGTTAAAGATTTTTATGCCGTTATATTCCTCCGGGTTATGCGATGCCGTAATCATCACACCAAAATCAAACAGGCGGGCCCCCCATCCGATGACAGGCGTTGGGGCAATACCGGCATCCCAGACTTTCCCCCCGCCCCCAAGAATTCCTCCACACATCAGATTTTTCAGGACGGGGCCTGTTGCCCGGGTGTCTGTCCCAAGAAGGATCCGACCCCCCATTGACGCTAGGGAGGGGCCTATGCGCAAAGAGAGGTCAAAAAGTTCCTGCCCGAACTTCCTGCGGACCCCGGAAGAGCCAAAAAGCATAGAGAATTGTTGATGCCAGGTGACGTTATCCTTATGCCCGTCCGAATGGGCACCAGAATTCACATCCTAGCAGGGCACTTACCCCCCCCGTGGAGGGGGAGAGGAAGAGAATTCGTTTTTCTCCCCGGTGTTTTTCAATAAGATCGCTGATCGCAGGGTGGATCAGTCCGTCACCAACGACCAGAATAATCTCTGCATCATCAGGATCTGGCACCAGATTGGAAAATTTTTCTTTTGCTGCCGCCATCATCCCGACCTGGTAGACCGGGGCATCCCCGATCTCACACCGGAGCGCAGCAAGGCACTCACGATGAGCTTCGGGAGGGCAGGATTTGAGGACACGGGAAATGCAGAAAAATCCTGCCACCACGTTCAGGATAGCGCATGCCGCAGCCCGTTGCCTCGATTGTTCCAGCTTTGCACCGAACATGAATCCGATCCGGGTTGTTGCCGTCAATGGATCCATTGTGACAAACTCAGAGGACCGCCCGCCGTACGCTGCTTTCAGGCAGGCACCCTTTTCATACTGGCAGACAACCCTGTCAGGATCAATATCAATCCTGACTACTCCTTCCTCTGATCCCGATCCTTCGATCCTCGTTTGCAGTCTCTTTATTGCACTTCGTATAATGTCCATGACGGGGGTTCCACCTCCCACCCTTCAAACAGGAGAACCCGGCAGGGAGATCCGTCAAGCCCGCTCAGCCTTAGCGGAAGGGCGATCATCCAGTAATCTCCTTCCGGGATTCTCCAGAGATCGAGCATTTCGATGATCACCATTCCTGCCGAGAGGAGGGTTCTGTGAACTGATCCGTTACATTTGTATTCCTCGATTGAAGGGGCATCGGTCCCCACACAATGAATACGTCGAGCCGCAAGGAATTCCGCAGCCTCAATCCCAAAGGAGGGATAGTCCTCGACGAATTCGTTCCGTTCTGAAAATGAGGTCTTGAGAAGGACTTTTTTCGCGCCTCTGATCTTTTCTTCAAGATCGCTTTTTTTGATCTCACCTTGGACATGGGTAAGGTCAATTACCCTGCACCACCCCATCAGGTGTGTAAGGGGGATTTGATCGATGCTGGCACCCATCTCGAGGTAGTGGGATGGAGCATCGATATGAGTGCCGGAATGGCTGCTGATCCGTATCTCGGTGATCAGGTAATTGCCATGATCTTCCTGGGCAAATCCCGGAACAATATCTCCCGGATATACGATGCATCCGGGAGCAAGCGGCCGGGTGATATCATAGATTCTCCCGTTTTTACTCACTGTTTCCACCCGTGTTTGCCGAGCAGCGGCACAAAGACCACCCCCCCAAAAGACTCGCGGGTCAGGTCATGACCCATCCTTGTCAGCCGTACCAGCTCCTGGAGATCCCTTGATCCCACAGGGGCAACGAGTCTCCCCCCCTCCGCAAGCTGTTCAACCAGCGGTTGAGGAATCGAAGGGGTTGCGGCCGTGATCAATATCCCGTTAAATGGCGCACCTCCAGGAAATCCGAGGGTGCCATCTCCAATGACGACCCTGACATTAGTGATTCCGGCATGGGCAAGGTTCTCCCGGGCGAGCTGAGCCACTTCAGGGATTCGTTCGAACGATATGACCTCCCGTACCAGGATCCCCAGAACCGCTGCCTGGTACCCACTCCCCGCTCCAATCTCGAGCACACGATCGTTCGGCTGGAGCAGGAGCAGGGAGGTCATCATCGCAACGATGTAGGGCTGGGAGATGGTCTGGCCGTGACCAATGGGGAGAGGATAGTCGCTGTATGCCGAACTGCGTGCTTCGGCTGGCACAAACAGATGGCGGGGAACGCGGCGCATTGCTGAGAGGACCCGTTCGTCCCTGACTCCGCGTACCACAATCTGGGTCGCGACCATCCGTTCCCGAGCAGACTCCCAGGGGTCGGTGCCTGTCATCCCGCCCTCAATTTTTTTAGAATCCGCTCTTCTCCGCAGCATCGATCGCGGAGTCTATCTGTTTCTGCAGGACCTCGGGGAGGCCTTCAATCTTCACGTCAAGGAATCCCCTGATAATGGTTGAGGTCGCCACGCTCTCATCCAGTCCCCGTGACATCAGGTACTCAATCTCATCACGGGCGATCTTTCCCACTGCAGCTTCATGGGATAGCTCAGTATCCACGACGTTCCCTTTTATCTCGGGGATGGCATGGATAACCCCGTCCTTGAGGATGAGTCCTTTGCACTCGATATGGCCTTTCGTATGCCCTACCTCCCCTTCAATCAGCCCCCGGGAGATGAGCGTGCCGCCAGTGGTGATTGCCCGGGTGAGCAGTTCGGCACCTGTTCCTTCTGCCGAGAGGTGGACCACCGATCCGAGGTCCATGTACGAGCCAGGGGTGGTGACTGTGATGCTTGAGAACCGGCCGATTGCGTTTCTCCCCTTGAGGTAGGCAACAGGAGCCATCTGGATCTTTCGTACCGGTTGCATGCAGACGTAGTTGGAAAGGAAGACCCCGTCCTCCTCAACAAGCGCTGCACTCCGTGGGAAGACGCTGATCTCCTCTCCCCAGTTGTGGATCATGGTTGAAGTCACCCTGGCCCCCTTCCCGACATAGAACTCGCTTACCCCCACATGAGATCCCGTCTTTGTGTAGGAAGCACTTGCACATCCTGAGATGATATGGAGCTCCGCACCTTCTTCTGCGATAATGAGGTTGTGGACATGCTGGACCGGGGTCTTTGAAAGGAAGAGGCAGGCCTGGAGGGGATATAACGTCTTGCTCCCCTTTCGGGCAATGATCACAAACCCCCGGGGTTCAGGCTGGTCGGCAACGAATTTCGTGTACTGGTCCTTGTCCTTTGGCACCAGCTTCCAATAATAGTCCTGCAGCCAGTCATACTTTTTGAGTGCCTCACCAATGGCAAGGACCTCGATGCCCTTCTCCATCGACGCAACCTGCCGGATATCATGATCGACCTGGAAGAAGCTCCCTGAGCGGTTCTTCATATCCACTTCGAGACCTGTCTGTGCGAGCCTCTCCTTCTCTGTGCTGGACAGGTCCTCCATCTGCTCTATATCTTCTGGCATGCAAGGCACTCCTTGTAACCCGATGTCTTGATCACCTTGAGGATCTCACGAGGATTTCCATGACACCTGAAGACTCCGTCGCACATGACATGCCCGAAGTCCGCATCCAGATAGTCGAGGATATACCCGGTATGGGTGATCACAAGCCCGCTCTTCTTCCGGTTTACGATATGAACATCCTTGTCGACCAGCTTGGCGATGGCATTGCCGATAAGGGATATATTCTCGAGGTCAACCCCGCTCTCCGGTTCATCGAGCATCACAAAATCCGGTTTCTGGATCATCAGCTGGAGGACTTCGCTTCGCTTTATCTCACCCCCGGAAAATCCGAGGTTGATGGACCGGTCGAGGAACTTATCCATGTGGAGGTACTCGGAGTACTCGTTTACCCGGTTCAGATCCCCTCCGGAAGTGACCTCGAGCAACTTGCCAAGCTTGAGACCGGCGATGGTGGGGGGTCTCTGGAAGAGCATCCCCATTCCCAGCTTAGCCCTTTCGTGAAGAGGCATATGGGTGATGTCATGTCCCTTGAAGGTGATCCGACCTTCGGTTATGGTCAGCCCGGCAAAACCCATGATAGCCCGAAGAAGGGTTGTCTTTCCGGACCCGTTCGGGCCCATCAGGACATGCGTTTCCCCCTCCCCAATCTGGAGGTTGATATCATGAAGCACCTCCCTGCCCCCTATCTCCACATGGAGATCCTGTATTTCCAGCATCTGCGATCGTCTTTAGTGTATATGCACCCCGGGATTAAACGGTTTTCACCCTGCCATACCGCCCGGCATAATAAAGGGCTGCGAACGCCCATTAGGATCTGATGCCCGGGAAAAAAAGGGAAGAGAAGGTAGCAGACAAAGCCGGAAAATCCCTGGTTCGGGGAGGGACCCGGCGTTCGAACGCAATGATACCTGCAGGGGATCCGGAAGAGGTGCAGCCGTTCACCAACCGGATCTTCTGCGGCGATGCCGCGAAGATTCTGACCAGAATCCCGGACAGCAGCGTGGATATCATCGTAACCTCCCCACCCTATAACTTCGGGCAGAGTTACGCCGAGGACCCCCACGACGATACTCATGAGTGGAATGCATATTTTTCTGAACTGTATGCAATCTGGCAGGAATGTGCACGGGTCCTGAAACCAGGTGGGAGGCTCGCCGTGAATATCCAGCCTCTCTTCTCCGACTACATCCCGACCCACCACATCATATCCTCGCAGCTAATGAGACTAGGCCTCCTCTGGAAGGCTGAGATCCTTTGGGAGAAGAACAACTACAATGCGAAGTACACGGCCTGGGGGAGCTGGAAATCCCCCTCCATGCCCTATCTCAAGTATACTTGGGAGTTCCTAGAGGTCTTTGATAAGGAGACGCACAAAAAGGCGGGCCTGAAAGAGAATATCGATATCACCGATGAGGAGTTCAAGGAATGGGTGATAGGGAGATGGAGCATCCCCCCGGAGACAAGGATGAAGGAGTATGGTCACCCCGCCATGTTTCCAGAAGAGATCCCCCGGAGGTTACTGAAACTGTTCTCATACCGGAATGACATCGTTCTTGATCCATTCAACGGTGCAGGGACCACGACTCTGGTTGCCTGGAAACAGTTCCGGAGATTTATCGGGATAGACATTTCCCCCCAGTACTGCCAGAAAGCAATCGAGCGGATCGAACGATCCGGGATCCCGGCCGGAGCGAGGAGACATCCAGGACTAGAATTTTTTCAGGACAGATCATAAACGCTCAATCTCCGTTTGACACCGGGTCGCCAGTCTCTGTTCGAAGACCGCGGTTTACAAGAGCCTGTCACCGATTTTTCCTTTCTCCATGAAGATGATGGACGGAGAATTCCTGGTGCATAAGAGGAGTAACGTAGCAAGGCTGAATTCCATAGGAGTGTGATATGGTCCTTGTTGCCTTCCAGTAGTTTAGGAGCAATGGGATGTAGATAACCAGATAATTATGCCGGGATGTGCCTTCCCGGTCTCTCTCATTACTGCTCCCCAAATAAATAGCGATAGGTTCCTTTCCGGTCATGTTCATGCGAGATGATGTAATTGTACCGTTCGGCAAGACGGGAGTATTCATCAGAGATCGCCTGATATGCTTCAAGATCCTGGTTATACTCCCGGACCCTGGTATTGTATTCCGATACCATCTGGTTATATCTGAAATAGTCCCCTTCTGCCAGCATCACTTCAAGCTTGCGGTCCATGGTTTCAAGGTCTGAACGGCGGGAGAGGAGTAAGGACTCCCGACCTCGGAGGTCTGTTGCGAGTACCTCCAGGTGTGCGCTTATGTCGGACAGCTCATCATTGATCGCAAGGGTTTCATTGCAGCGTCTATATGTGGAGATCCCATTTCCTATAGGGATTACAAGCGGGTACGATGAAATCGTAATGTTCCCCTCAAGGGATCCAGCCCCGATTCCGACAAAACTCACCCTCGTGGTCTCGATATAGGCATACCCGGTATCATGGTAGCCCATTTCCTGACAGGCTACCCCAACCGCCATATGCTGTTCGGGTCCGAAATAGAGGAGGGAGACATTATAACCTTCATGAGCGAGAAGCCCTGCAAGGAGCATGCTCTTGTCATCGCAATCCCCTTCCCTGTCACGATATGTCTCGATGGGATATTTCGGGCTTGAAAGATTCTGGTTCCTGTACGAGAGGGACTGGACGAACACCGCCATCAGTTCGAGATATTCATCTGAGTCGAGATCATACGTGGCTCTGACCTGGCTGAACTCCCCGGTCAGGTTGTCAAAGAACGTATCCTGAGCAGGGTCCAGGGTCATGGCCTTATAGAGGCCTGATCGCCATTCATCATCGCCAATCGAAGTATCATAGATCCTCACCCCTTTCTCGGCCGATTGTGCCCCTGCATAGACTTCAGGGTCAACGTCTGAAGAGAGGGTGACCAAAAAATTCTCATAGGGAAAGGAATAGTCCGGGACTGCGGGGAGCGTCACTCCCCGCTGTGGTTCGATTTCAGGATAGGACGCCGCGGGAAAAAAACTATGGATATAACTAACGCAGCCGGATGAGAGGAGGAATACTGCCAATAGAGCAATAACCAAGATGACGAGGGACTTTTTCGTCATTGGTCTGGACAGAGCTCCCCTGAAGCAAGGAGGCGGGGCAGTTCGGCAATCGAGGATATGATCTTTTTCGGGGTCAAAGGGGCACTTTCAAGGGCTTCCTGCCGGAACTTCCCGGTCCTTACGAGGATTCCCCTAAGACCCGCCGCCTCCGCTCCACCGATATCAGTTTCGACATCGTCCCCGATCATGACAGTACGGGAAGGGGCTGCATTCATTGAGGCGAGGGAACGCATGAAAAACTCGGGTGTGGGCTTTCCGATCACCACTGCCCGGGTCCCCGTGGCGTATTCAAGAGCCGCGACAAAGGGTCCTGCTGAGAGCATAAGCCCGTCATTCCCCATCCAGTACCTGTCCTTTTCCAGCGCGATAAGTTCCGCTCCTCCGATGATATTGCGAAATGCGTTGTTCAGGACAGGATAGTTGAAGAGATCGCCACCATCGCCTACAATGACGAATTTTGTACTCTGCTCCCGGTTCTGTATTCCTTCACAGCCCATTTCAGCAGAAACATCAGGGGTGGTAAGGATGGCAGCTTCAGTTCCGCCTTTTCCTGCGATATATGACACCGCTGCCATTGAAGGAGTAAAGATATACGAGGCCGGAATTTCAAATCCCATGGATTCGAGCTGCCGGGAGATGGTCATCCGGGACTTCCTTGTCGTGTTGGACACGAACCGGAAGGGATAGTCGTTCTCTCGCAGATATGAAATCGTATCGATGGCACCCGGAACCGGTGATCCCCCGACATACAGCACTCCATCGAGATCGATCAGGAAGGCTTCAGGTTCCATTCCGATAACTCCCGTTTACAATGACTTCATGGAGCAGACTCCAGATCTGCCGGGGTTGATCAAGCGACGGTGCTGCCGCTGATCGGATTGCAGCCACACGGTAACTCCTGACACGCTTTTTTTCATCGCCACATTCCTCTTCATTACTGACTGTCTCCGGACCACCAAGGATCATGAAGTGGATGAGTTCCCTGCAGAGTACCTTTCCTGTTTCGTAGAGTGAAGAGCGGTATACTCCCGCCTGATCAAGGAGAGCCAGGAGCACCCCCGAGGTCTTTACCATGCTACGTTTGAAGATACCGATCAATTATCTCGCCTTTACTGCTGCTCATCCCGGCAATCAGGCCGGTTCTGGTATCGAGTTACTTACTAATAGATGGCGGGGATATATGGGATTTTCGAACGCCTGGTCACTTTCACCGTGCACGCCCCGGATTAAAGGGAATGAGGACCAAGAGCCATCACAGTGCGAATGGAATCAGGTCGTGTTTATCCCTCGATAAGCAGGCAATGGCGGTCCCGGATAGGGGAATCCCATGATTATGCTGTTATCCGGAATGATTCCATATTCCGAACCGGTTTCCATGACAGGTATGTCTTCGAGTCCCTGCATGCGCGGGCAACCGAACAGCTGCATGCGGTCATGGAAACCTATAGGGACAATACGCTCGATGAGATATTTCACGGTCAGGAATGTGATACCTACGAAGGGACCTGTTACTGCATCCCTTCCCGTGAACCACTGGATATGAAGGGTATCAATAAAGCCGCAATCCGGTCCACTCTCCTCTCAGACCTTACCCTTGTCTATGGCATCGGGAGGAGAAAAGAGAGGGAGCTGAAAGCCAAGGGGTATGCTACGATTGTCGATCTTGCAGTTCACCGGAGGTTTGGCAAAGCTGCCCGTGAAACCATGGCAATACTTACGGGAGATGAAATTCCGCCAATCGAACAGCTCGTCTCCAGGTGGCTTTCACCATCCCATCCCTCCTGCCTTACCACCGCCGGGTTCTACCATCCCGGCGATCTCATCTTTATTGATATCGAGACACTCGGCATCTTCTCGCGGCCGATCATTCTCTTCGGTATTGCAGAGATCCGGTCGGGTGAGCTGTGTATCTCACAATATCTATTGAGGGACATCAGCGAAGAGGTCCCGGCCATCTCAGCAGTCATGGATCAGCTGGAGGGGGACCGGGTTCTGATCAGCTACAACGGGAAAGCATTCGATATCCCCTATCTTGCAGGACGTGCTGCATTCTACGGCAGGCCGGCTGTGATAGGGAATCCTCATTACGACCTTCTCCATTTCTCACGGAGGCGCTGGAGAGGCGAACTTCCTGACTGCCGACTGGTGACCCTTGAGCAACGGATCCTCCGCACCGGAAGAGGGGATGATATCCCGGGGGCGATGGTGCCGGAATTTTACGAAGCGTTCATGACAACAGGAAATCCCGGCCCCCTCGTCCCGATCGTGACCCACAACCGGCAGGATCTTGTTTCGCTTGCCCGGCTCTTCTTCTTCCTGCAGGGGGAGTGTGTATCATGACCGTGAACTCCCTCCTGCATGGGCTTTCAGAGGACCCCTCTTTTTCGAGGCACATATCCACCATTAAGGAATTTGCCCGGAGTGAGGGAGAATACGGCATCTGTCATCTCTCCTCCCGCACCAGTGCCTATCTCAACTCAAGGGGTATCCGGCTTTACCGCCACCAGGCCGCAGCCATGGAGACAGCCATGCGCGGTGAGAACATCGTCCTTGCGACCTCCACCGCATCGGGAAAGACCCTCGCCTTCCTCCTCCCTGTGTTCGAGACCCTGGGTCGGAATCCCATATCGACAGCGCTGTTCCTGTACCCGACAAAGGCACTGGCAAATGATCAGCTGAAAGCAGTCCAGGAAATGGAAAAAGGTACCGGAATCAGGGTGTCACCAGCCCTTTACGATGGAGATACCCCGGCAGACAAGCGACCACGTATCAGAAGATCGGCACGCATTATTCTGACCAATCCGCATGAACTGCACCAGATACTGCCCTGGCACCACCAGTGGAGTTCATTCTTCAGGGGCCTCTCCTTCATCGTGATCGATGAAGCCCATCGATACCGTGGAGTTCAGGGTTCCCAGATGGCCTTTCTGATCCGGAGACTGTTGCGTCTTTGCCGGCATTACGGCTCAGATCCCCGTTGTTTCCTTTCCAGCGCAACCCTTGGCAATCCAGGGGAGTTTGCAGAACGATTCTGCGGGCTTCCGTTTACCCTTATCAAAGGAGACAGTGCACCCCACGGACCCAGGCACTTTGTCATGATCAATCCTTATGACGATCCAAACCGACCATCGTCCCTCAACAGGGAGGCCGCTGACCTGATAACCGAATGTATCCGTCACCACATCCAGACTCTCGCATTTACCGGGTCACGGAAAACCGCCGAACTGGTTGCGCTCAGGGCGAGGGAGAGGATGGTCCGGACCAGGCAAGGGAGACCGGAGGAGCTCTGTTCCTACCGTGCAGGGTATCTTCCCGAAGAGCGCCGGATGATCGAAGAACGGTTGAAATCAGGAGATCTGCGATGCGTGGTATCGACAAACGCACTCGAGCTTGGGATAGATATCGGGTCCCTTGATGCAGTCATCATGGCCGGGTATCCGGGGACTATGATGGCGACATGGCAACAGGCCGGGAGGGCCGGCAGGAATGGAACTCCATCGGCTGCATTCCTGATCGCCGGCGGGGATCCGCTCGACCAGTACTTCCTGCGTCATCCTGATCTTTTCTTTGGTGCCCCCCTCGAGCGTGCAATCATCGATCTGGGAAATCCGTACATTCTCTCCGGGCAGATCCTCTGTGCTGCCGCAGAGCTGCCAATCACCACGGAGAACTTCGCACTTTTTGGCACAGAGACCGGTCCTGCGATCAATGCCCTGGAAAAGGAACGGCTCATCTCAAAAACTCCCCGGGGATTCGTCTATTCCGGGAGCAGGAGACCGCACGAACTCGTCCGGATGGGAAGCACCTCGCCCGACTCCTTCAGGGTTGTGACGGAAGGCCGGACACTCGAGACCATGGACCGGAACCAGGCGTTCAGGGAGGCCCACCAGGGGGCAGTTCTCCTTCACCAGGGCGACCAGTTTCTTGTTGACTCGATGGACATTCACCATGGCATTATCAGGGTGAGTAAAACGGAGGTCGATTATTACACCCGACCCCTGAAATCCGTTGAGATCACGGTCCGGAAGGTCATCGAGACCAAAACTCTTCATGATATCCCCATCAGCTTTGGTGACGTCGAAGTGACCGAGCAGTATTATGCATACAAGATTATCCGCGGGGATACACTTCTCGGGGTGGAGGCCCTGGATCTCCCTGCCCTCACCTTCGCCACACGGGCTCTCTGGTTCTCTCCTCCCGAGGGGACAAGGGAGGTTATCCAAGCGGAGGGATCTGATCCTGACGGGGGGCTGCATGGTTCCGAGCATGCATTCATCGCTATGATGCCGCTCTATGTCCTGTGTGATCGGTGGGACATCGGAGGTGTTTCTCTACCAGTGCACCTGGAGACCGCGAGGCCGGTAGTGTTCGTCTATGACGGGTACGAAGGGGGGATCGGACTTTCGGAGAAGGCCTACTCTCTGTTCGAGGAGATCGCTGCCCATGCTCTCCAACTTGTCCAAGAATGTCCCTGTGAGACGGGATGCCCCGCCTGTATCTTTTCTCCCAAATGCGGTAATGACAACCAGCCTCTTGACAAGCGAGCAACAGTGACCATCCTGAAATCGCTCTGTATAACTAATGAGAGCGGACACCTCGATGGCGCGATCCCTTTTTTACCGGCACCCAGGGTATCCGATGATTGAACCGGCTAAAGGGGGTCTTTCTGACGTTCAACTACGATGCTCAGGATTTCCGCGAACTCCCGGATTCCGGATAAATTCAGAAAGCGTCAAATAATGCACCGTCTAGAGACCCGCTTACAGGATGAAAGTGCCGGAGGCACTTCATATAAACTCCCTTGAGCGCCATTCGGTTGCGAATAAAGGATGAAAGTGGCTGAGCCATTTTCATCGGAAAAAAGGATTTACGCCTTCTCTTTGAGCACACAGATCGAGGCTGGTTCCCTTACCAGGAGGGCAAGGCTCTCAGAGATGGAGAACTCGAGGCTGTCTCCCACCGGACCGACAAATCCCGTGGTCATATCCTGGCCGAGTACGATCGAGGCATACTGTTTCCCTGTTGCGAGAAGCACCCCGCCGCTCTTCAGCGCCGGAGCTTTGAAGACCCCCCCGGTGACGATGGTCCTGATGTGCTCGAGCTCGGTTCCTATGCCCTGGAGATAGCGGCGGAAGAGCAGGTTGTAGCGGGAGGGCGCCAGGGCCAGAGCATAAGGTCCATGGTACCCTGCCTCGTCGAGGGTGATCATCGCCTGGATAATATCGTCAGCGGCCTTTCCGACACTATTCCACGATGTCAGTTTCTGCCCGTTCACTCCCTCTGCATTCAGGAGGCCGGAAGCCCCGGCTACCCCTTCAAATATGATCGAATCTTCCATCTTTGCGCACTTGATTGCTGCATCGATCAGCTGGGACGTTCCGAAGGGGAGCCCGTTCTGCTCGTAGGCAATCAGGTCACGCACCCCAAGAGTGAAAGTGGTGCTGATCATGTGGACCGGCACGAACTTGCTCACAAGAAGGCATTCTCCAACTGAACAGTCCTCGAGCGGGACCCCTTTCAGGCCGAGGCCGTAAGGCCCCTCGATGGATAGCAGCCTTCTCCCTGCGAGAATGCTCTTCGCTGCCTCCACCATCGTCTGATCGAGCAGGTTCCACGTTTCCGCCTTTATCGGCGCATCGTCTCTTCCGAGGTATTTCAATTCCATTGTCTCTCACTCCTTCAATGACCCGATAGTCAAAGGTTTTGCATCTCCGCCTTCAGCCTGCCCCTTTTCCGCAGGGGCGCCGGCCATCTTTGCGATCTCTGCCTCTACCTCCGCTGCCCCATCCGCATACCATTGCTCTTCATCGGGCGCCAGCTCTTTTAACAGTCGAAGAAACTCTCCCGCATGGACTCGCTCTTCGTTTGCAATGTCGATCAGGACTTCCTTTGCGAGCTCGTTATCAATCGATTCAGCGAGCTGGGTATAGATCGAGATCGCTTCGTACTCATCGGTTACCATCAGCCGGATCGCACGCACGAGCTCGCTGTGCGTGAGCTTCCGGGGACTGACGTTTCCATAAAATGCATTGGCAAATTCAGCCATGTAAATCACTCCCTAGAGACTCGGCAAGGGCACGGATATACCCTTCTAGCGGTAATTCTCCTCCTTACTCTATTTATATATGTGGATCAGTTTCAAGAAGTAGAATGAGGAATGAGAAATTTCTGCTTCCGGTTCGCTTACGTTTTCAGAAGGGATGTCCGATCCACGAAGGAGATACATTGTGTACCTGATAATCAATAAATAACTGGTTAAAATACGGGTTCACAGGAAGAAAGGCAAAAATATGCACTTATTCAAGAAGAACCAGCCCGATCGAGACAATATTGCTATGGATCACTTTCCCGTATTCCATATCCCTGCAGGGGATGGTTGATAGCTCCCAGCCGACGTTCTTTACCGTGGCAAATACATCAATCCCTGCTGATTCCATGCTCGGCCTGACCAGGTCCATATGCCGGCATTTCCTTCGCATGCTTTCATCAACCACCCCCTCGCATTCTTCAGCCACACACTCCTCGCAAAATATGCACGGGTACCCCCCAAAGCCGAAAGCCTTATAGAACCCGTCATAGAAGGCGGTCTTTTCTATCATGTGGACCGTGGTGTTCACCCAGAGGATGAGATCCTTGTAGAAGTGGTGAAAGTCCTCGGGCAGATCGTCAGGGCCAAAAGATTCATGGCCGGGAACCCCGTCAAACCGGAGCAGGAGACCGGTCTTGTATTCCCTGATCATCGCTCTGGTTTCCTGAGGAGAAGGAGCATACGGCGGGCAGCCAAAATGTTTTGCATATCCCTTGCAGCCGAATCGGCACTTGAACCGGACCCAGTCCGAGACGATAACATCGGATGCTGGGATTATCCTAGTTTTTACATCTTTTTCGGCAGCTATGGCGGTGAGCTTTACTTGTTCCTTTTCGACACCCGGGATCATATATTCCTCTCCATTTGGGAGAATGGATTCGAGGGGATTAAAGGTTTTCCGGGCGTCGCCCCCGGCCTATAAAAATTCAGGCCAGAAGATGCCAATCTGGGTTGACATCGCTTTCAGTTCGTCGTGGATATCCCTGTCAATTCGGAGAAGGAGAATAACATAGACCAACGACCCTAGGATAACAAGCACAATAAGATATGCCAGGCTTTCAATAGGGAACAGAAACCGCATCCCACCGACCACCAGGGCCATTATTCCTGTAGCAACCAGGATATGGAGGATTGGTTTTTTCTCAATTTCCACATGAATATACTTTCCAAGTACGAAATAACCTAAAATTGCACTCATCAGGATGGAGATAAGGGTGGCAATTGCTGCCCCGGTTATCCCTATGATCGGTATCAGGAGAACATTCAGGACAATGTTAACTAAAACAATAGCTGAGGTAATCCAGAATGAGTCCTTTGGATGGTTGAGCGAGTTTAAGGTCATCATCTGGAGGTACTGGAAGACATAGATGATATAGACGGGCAGGAGGACCATGAGGGCGACAGTGCCGGTGGTGAATTCTTCCCCGTAAAAATAATAGAGGAGTTTATCACCTAAAAACCAGCCACCGACACAGAAGGGGATTGCCAATACCAGGGAATACGTGTACGCGCGTGAGAGGGCAGTTCCTATAATGTCATAGCTTCCTTCTTCGTTCCAGCAACTGAATCTTGGAAAAAGGACATATTCCAGTGCTAGGGCGACAAATACCCCAAGAGATGCCATTTGGAGTGCGACCCGATAAACACCGACCTCGGAGTTGCCCATAAAATAGCCGATGAGCACCACGTCTATATTCGTGAGGATGAGAATCCCGCTCATGGCAAGAAAGATCCAGAACGAGAAGGTGAACAGGCTCCTTAAGTGGGCAACGGTAAACATTCGGAACTTCACTTCGAGATAGCGGTAATTGAACAGGAATCCGATTGCAAGTCCTGCGATGAAACCCCCAGCAAGGCCAGCGATCTGAAGGCCAAAAAAGACGAAGATTACCTGGAGGATGATTCTAGCTATATTGTTGGCAAGGTTACTTCCCTGAACCACGCCTGCCTTTCCGAGACCGTAATTTCCCCCTGCTGCTATGCCGAACGGCAGATTAACAATGAGGGCAATTACCAGCCACCAGAAGAGATCCGAAGCGCTCAGATCAACCAGATAGGGGCGGAGAAGTAACAGAATGAGCAGAGATACGGCAAGGAGAATCAGTCTTAATACTGCCGCTGCTGAGTAAAATTCTTCCTGGTCCTTTCCCTCGCTCATCCTCTTGGCTGCGGCATTTCCCAATCCTCCATCGACAATGAGATTAAAAAGTCCGAAATATGCTATGAAGAGGAAATATGCCCCTAGGAGAGAGGGGCCAAGCATATGAGCAAAATAGAACGTTGAAAGAAAACCGATAGCAGTGATAGCAATATTTGTACTAACATAGATGAGACTCTGACGCCTGACAGGTTCTATATTCATGAATTGTTTAAAAAATGTTATTTTATCTTGCACACAACTTCATTGCACTCAAAAGAGATTATTTCTTGTGAGAAAATATACAAGAAAACATTATGATCCTGAATTTAAATGTAATCGAATCATCCATCAATCACACAAATGATGACTCAATTCCTTTAAATAATCCTTTTAATATTTGATATCGTCATCTATCAGGGAGTGATTTTCTGGGCTATATGGAACAAAGAATTCAAGTAATTCAGATACCGTTGATATGTTTCATTCCCGTATTTATCTCAATATGGAGAATAAACATACCAACCTCTACCCAGCTTTACAGGTTATACTCATCTGTGTGCGTTTGGTTCCTTGTAATCTGCCCGAAGCGTGGTGATAACCCAAATGGATGAAAGGATAAGGTTAGTAATTGTAGGTCCTTCAACTCGCTTTCTTTCTGGTATAAGCTATCATACGATTCGACTATCAAATGCACTATCTGAAAGGGCAGATGTAAAAGTTATTCTGTTTCGTAACATGTTACCCAAAAAATTTTTTCCAGGTTGGAAACGTGTTGGAGATAATCTCGCCAGAATAACATTCAAAAAGCAGGTTGAATCTTATGAGATGCTGGATTGGTATAATCCTTACTCTTGGTTGAGCGCTGGAAAACTGATGCGTAATTCGGATGTCATAATTTTTCAATGGTGGACTTCCAGTGTTGCTCATATGTTTCTGGCCATCCAGATTCTTTTAAAGAAGAAGGTGCCAGTTATCATCGAATATCACGAAGTAGTGGATCCCTTTGAACAGTCGATATTGCCTCTCCGAGTGTATTCTAAAGTCATTGGGAGGATCATACGCAAGTTAGCTCACCATTATGTTGTCCATTCAGAGGCAGACAGAGAATTGATTAAAAAAATGTATCACATCCGTCAAGAAATGATATCAATTATACCGCTGGGCCTTTTCGACCAGTATCCAATCCTTGAAAAATCAGCAGCACGAAAAAAATTAGGGATCGAAGAGGAGAACGTAATCCTTTTTTTCGGTCTCCTGCGACCTTATAAAGGTGTAAAATATTTGATCGAGGCTTTCAATGCCCTACCCGACACAATACGTTCCTCTTCCCGCCTACTGATCGTTGGAGAAGCCTGGGAAGATCATGAATCCATCTCACTCGCCGAATCATCGCCATACCGAGATAAAATCACAATAATCAATCGTTATGTAGGGGATGCAGATGTGCCGTTTTATTTTTCTTCCGCAGATATTCTAGTCCTTCCTTACATTCGCGCTTCACAGAGTGCGGTAGCTCAAATTGGTATGGCTTATGGCCTTCCTATTATAACAACAACTGTTGGAGGATTGGAAGAAGGATTGAGGTCATATTCGGGAGCTTTTTTCATTCCTCCCGCGAGTGTATGCGAAATAAAGGAAAAGTTGGTACAAGGTTTAGCGAAGAAAGAATCATTCCCTCCGCCATCCACCAATGCCTGGAATACTATCAGTAAACAGTGGTTTTTAGCGTATTACTCCCTTCTTCCTGGTAGATATCAAGAGGTAAGTGTTTTTGAAGAGAGATGAAATGAAGATCATACAGGTCTGCCCACGCTATTATCCTGATATTGGAGGAGTGGAAACAAATGTAAAGGAGATCAGCGAGAGACTGGTAAAAAAGGGCCATATTGTTGAAGTTGTATGCACCGATCCACATGGTAGTTATCCAAAAAAAGACCAGATAAATGGGATTAATGTTACCAGGTTTAAGAGTTTTGCTCCGCATGATGCATATTTTTTCGCCCCTGAGATTATCCACTATTTAAAAAATTGTGAAGGGGACATTATCCATGCACATGGATACCATGCATTTCCAGCACTGTTCGCAGCTATTGCCTCGCATGGGAAGAGATTTATTTTTACGCCTCATTATCATGGGCGAGGTCATACCCGGTTCCGGGATTTCCTATTAAATTTCTATAATGTGGTAGGAAAAAGGATTTTTCAAAGAGCGGACAAAATTATCTGCGATTCAGAATACGAGAAAGAATTGGTCATGAAGAAATTTCCTGTTCCAAAAGAGAGATTTGTATGGATCCCTATTGGAATAAATTTTTATGAATTCGCTCCTTCTTTAGGGCCTCGGGATCATCATAGGCTGCTCTATATTGGACGTATTGAGAAGTATAAAGGCATCCATCATATCATTGAAGCTTTATCCAAACTGGATGACTATTCCCTCACTATCGTTGGAAAGGGACCATATGAAGATGAACTTCACCATCTTGCGAATATTTTGGGGGTTGAGCCAAGAATCACATGGAAGAAAGATCTCTCCAGGGAAGATTTAATAGAGGAATATATGTCGGCTGGTATTTTTATTTCTCTCTCGTCTTTTGAAGCTTTTGGTATAACCGTTGCCGAAGCACTTGCTAGTGGCCTCCAAGTGATTGTGAATAATGAAGGGGCTTTACGGGAATTTGTTGATGGGGAAACTTGCATCGGAATTGAGAGCCCCTCAGCTGCAAGTATAATAAAAACCATCATATCACTGAAACAGATTTCCCATTATAAAAAAAGAATTCTTGATTGGGAAGAAGTTGTTGAGAGAATTATCGAGATTTATAATGATAAATGAACAATTCTTTAGAGGAATAATTATTCAATATTGTAATGAGGAGGATAGCAATTACGAATGAAAGTCCTCTATTGGAATATATCCAAAAAAAACCAACCAATTTCCGGAGTGAAACGATATGAAGAAGAATTATTTTTAAAAATGCGAGATATTGATCCGAAATCAAGAATTCAAAGAATACAACGTTTGGATAATGAATTATTAGGAAATGTTCCCCTTTCCTGGCTGTATCGATACCCTGTTGGGGATGCAGATATTGTCCATGCAACATATCAGACTCTTGCGCCAAGAGCGTATCTTCATAGACCAAAAAAATTCGTCTTATCTGTGCTTGATTTAACACCAATGGTTTATCCAGTCACTCAAATTGACATCTCCACAAAATTTCAATGGTTCATTACACCGAATGCATTAAAGATACCTGACAAAATTATCGCTATTTCAGAATTTACAAAAAAGCAGCTTATCCGACTATGCGGAATTGACGCGAGTAAAATTGAAGTGATATATCTTGGTGTAGATCATTCGCGATACCACCCAATGGATCGGATCATTTGCAGATTAAAATTCGGGCTTCACCCTGATAAAAAATACATTCTTGTTGTGGCCTCAAATTTACCTCATAAAAGAATGGACATAACAAAAAAGGTGTTTGATAGGGTGAAAAAAGATTTTCCGGAAACATCATTACTGAAGGTTGGTTATGGTGATACTCTAAATGGTGAGGGGATTATAAACCTTGGCTGGGTAAAGGAGGAGGATATGCCATTTCTCTACAACAGTGCTGACGTTTTTCTCCATACCTCAGAATATGAGGGATTTGGCCTTCCTGTTCTTGAAGCTATGGCATGTGGAGTACCTGTAGTCGTGAGTTCTAGCGCGAGCTTGCCTGAAATTGTTGGAAAAAGTGGTGATTTAATCGATCTCTCCCACCATAGCTACATAGAGAAATTTTCCACAACAATTATCAGGATTTTACAGGAAGGTCAGGGCATTAGCGGTCAAGAAAGGGGTAAAGTATTTACATGGGAGAGAACTGTAAAGGAAACGTATAACTTGTATGAGACACTCGTGGGCTGTTTATAGATGATATCACTAACCTAGGTAGATTGAGGAAAAGAACAGTATCGTTCTCTCCTATGGATGTTGTAAAATCTTTTCATGTTGGGATTCAAAATACTAATTGACAAAAATGGCAAAGTCCGCTTTAATCACAGGAATAACCGGACAGGATGGTTCCTATCTGGCAGAATTATTAATTGAAAAAGGATATGATGTGTTCGGGCTGGTTAGGAGGTTAAGTACTCCTAATACCACACGGATCGAACAGATCACGGATGAAATAATTTTACTGGAAGGAGATTTAACCGACCAGAGTTCCTTGAATGTGGCAGTGCAAACTGCACAACCCGATGAAATATACAATCTAGCAGCACAATCATTTGTCGCGACATCTTGGAATCAGCCAGTGCTAACCGGTGATGTAACCGGTTTAGGTGCAACTCGGATCCTTGAAGCACTCCGTCAGTTCTGTCCGACTGCCAAAATGTACCAAGCCTCAAGCAGTGAAATGTTTGGAAAAGCAGAAGTTCCACAGAATGAAAGCACCGTGTTTCATCCACGAAGCCCATATGCAGTAGCCAAAGTATACGCCTACTATGCGACTATCAACTATCGAGAAAGTTACAATATGTTTTGTTGCAATGGGATTCTCTTTAACCACGAATCTCCCCGTCGTGGCATTGAATTTGTCACAAGAAAAATCACCGATGGAGTCGCTAGGATTTATCACGGCTTATCGAAGGAACTACGACTTGGCAATCTTGATGCAAAGAGGGATTGGGGATTTGCTGGTGACTATGTAAAGGCTATGCATCTTATTTTACAGCAAAAAGAGCCCGAAGATTTTGTCATTGCAACCGGTGAAAGCCATTCGGTCAAAGAATTTGTTGAGTTGGCATTCTCAGAAGCAGGTCTTGACTGGAACAAATATGTTACCAAGGATGAGCGATTTATGCGACCTGCAGATGTACCGGAATTGAAAGGGGATATTACAAAAGCAAAGAAAAAATTGGGATGGGAACCGGAAATTAAATTCAATGAATTGATAAGCATGATGGTAAAAGCCGATTTAGAGAAATACAAGAGATGAGGTTATCTTAACCGATTGTGTCATGATTCAGGCTAGATAGAAGTAGGAATAATTCAATAAGGATTTTTTTGTTACTATGAATACCTGTATAAATACTGTCCAATTTTTAAAAAACCAATCAATATACTCTTATTTTCAACAAATTTAGCCATTGTAATTCTCATTAGTGGCAAAGACTTTATTTTTTCGATGCTCGTTAACGGTCTCTTTTTTAAGATCAGAAAGGTCGTTTGATTACAAAAGTGAATTGAATCTGCGATAATTCCACGGAATATTTTTGCATTTTTTTTCAATGAATCCATTTCGAAATAAAATCCCTCATCAATTACTGCATCCCCTTTTCTGGTCTGATAACATCGGAATGGCACCGTTTCCACGATTTTTCTATTTATCAGTGTCCCGCCAAATCCATTCATTACTAATTTGCCATTTTTTAAGAGATAACTGTTAAAAACAACATCAAATCCTGTTTCAGCCTTGTTAATTAGATCATTTATTACTGTATTTTCATATACCATATCACAGTCAAAGAAAATGAGGTAATCGGCATTGTTAGCAGTGGAATATTTTCTAATAGATTCTCGAGCTTGTGTTATCGACCATATTCTATTTTTAGACCATATCGGTTTGATCAGATCAAACGTTATTATCTCAAAATCCAATTGACATGTGTTCAGTTTTGACTTTAATTCTTCAACATATCCAACCTCATCTGTTGTAAAAATCAAGCTTGTTGGAGTAATTGTATTCTTTTTTATTATTTCCTGATTTTTCAGGAATTTGTCAAGGACAAAACTACCTTGTTTATTGATGGGAACTCCGATAATAACCTTCATGATATTTAAGGAAGTACTACGTTTTGATGCATTAACTATTAATCCTTTTAATATGAGAGAAGACACCTATTATCTAAAAAAGACTAAAAAGTAACACTTCAAATCAAAAAATATACCTCCGATGTGATACACTTATCAAAAACAACTTTTGAAATTTGGACATCTCTTTTCAGTATTAAAAAAAACCATTCATGAAGATGATATGCAGCAGATTTCTGACTTTAGTTTAGAGAAATAAATAGTTCGAATTGAAGATCATTGTTGCTTTCATCCAAGAAAGTACGATAATATTTGATGAAGCCCATTGAACGAAAGTGATCGGTTTTATTACAGTAATTAATTATTAATTAGAGTTATGTCCCCTCACATTTCGATAATTATTTTAAATTGGAATGGCTGGAGAGACACTATCGAATGCTTGGAATCAGTTTTTCAGAGTTCATACACTCATTACACAACAATCATTGTCGACAATTGTTCATCTGATGATTCTATTGAAAAAATCAAAGAATATTGTGCAGGGAAAATTCACCCGGGTTCAATATTCTTTAAATATAATCCTTCTAATAAACCCATCCCGGTTAATGTATTTAATGGTCCAGATTTCAGAGAGAATGTCCAAAAAGGGGAAGTTTTTAATCCTATTTTGGAGGGCTGGTTGACGATTATTAGAAATAAAAAAAATTTTGGTTTTGCGGAAGGAAATAACATCGGAATTCGATTTGTTAGAGAGAAATACCATCCAAAATATATCTTCCTGTTAAACAATGACACGGTCATTCATCCGGATTGCATTAGAGATCTCATTTGCATTGCCGAAAAAGATGAAAGATTCGGCATTATAGGAGCTTTACCTTATAGGTATGCGGCTCCCAAAGAACCTGAAAGTCTGTTTCTCCTCTTTAATCCAAGGAGAGGTAATTTTAAACCGATTACAATTCATGGTGAGGATACAGAAGATGTAGATTACGTCTCTGGCTGTAGTTTACTGATAAAGGATGAACTCATTTCGAAAATCGGATTTTTATATTCACCTCTCTTTCTTTATTACGAAGATTGTGACTGGTGCTTACGAAGCAAAAAATATGGATATCGAGTAATAGCGAAGATAACACCAAAGGTATGGCATAAAGGTGGGGCTTCAACAGATAATTTAGTTACAGGAAGCCACTTGAAAATGTATTTTGGTACACGGAATAGAATTATTTGCACCTATCGAAATGTAAGTTCCTTCGATTTCCTTATTTTCTCCACCTATTTTATCATCCTGATTTTTATAAAAACGCATATTGATGCATTAAGACAAAGGAACTTACCCATCCTCAAGCCTTTTTACAGGGGTATTATTGATGCATTTAGATTTATATTGACGGTTAATAGACAAAATGCTATTGAAAGATAAAGAATTACTCCAGAATTTTGGATCAAAAAGACCACCAAATATAAAAAATATTACATTTTGATTCAGTCTTTTACGATTAATTTGTTTTTATTTTTTTAAATTAATTAGATAACTATAGAAAGGAGGAATATCAATAATTCTTAAAATATAATAAAAAGCACTATGTAAAAGTTTCTCAATAATCCAAGCAAATTTTGTCATTTTTTTACGTGTTACGAAATTTAAAAAATAATGGATATCAATTGAAAAAATTAAAAAAAGAATACTTAACCTGCCCTGATAAGATAATATATCTCTATTTAGTTCTAATTGAGGAAAAATCATAGTGATATCTTTTAATTCAGGCATTATCGTTTTGTTATGTTCTTCATACCATTCTGGGAACGGAATCTTGAATTTTTTAAAATTATTCTCGAATAAATTAATACCAGATTTTTTTGGATTATTTGTATTTAGTTGGGAGAATGTTAAAATACTACTTTTTTTCGTGGTTCTCGTTATTTCCTTCAAAAATTGCATTCTGTATTGTTTTGCGACATGTTCAAAAACATCTGTTGATACTACAAAATCGAATGCACTATTTTTAAAAGGTAACCTGATTCCATCTCCAAGTATTTTTGTTGGACTATCAATTTTTTTTAAATCAAAATAATTAGGACTTAAATAAACAACTTTGCCACCTCTTCTTTCTATTATTTTTCCTAAAAATCCCTGCCCACAGCCAATGTCTAAAAAAGTATTCCCTTTAATATCGCTTATCTGGGATAAAACTAGAAAAAACCGGAGGCTTTGATCAAAATCCGATTGAAATTTAGTTAATAAGAGATGAGATTTTGATTCAAAACCATTCATAAATAAAAATTATGATTAGAATTGAAGAATTTATTTATTTGATATTAGAAAGACCAAGAGTAATAAAGGAAAGTTTCCGCAACAATATTTGAAATATAAGAATGCTCTAAAAAGATATTTCAATTTTGGATTTAAAGTTAAAATAATGAATTTCAATAATCCAACTATAAGTATTATAATCCCTACAATCAATAGGTCTCATTTAATATCAAGATCAATAGAGAGTATTTTAAATCAAACATATCAAAATTTTGAAATAATTATAGTTGATAGTAGTCAGAATGAAGAGACAAAAAAAATTATTGAAAATTTTCAAAAATTCGGAAAAAGGATAATTTTTTTTTCTTTTCGGGAAAAAAGAGGCATCGCTGCAGCCCGCAATTTTGGCATAAAAAAATCAAATGGGGAATATTTAGCATTCCAAGATGATGATGATGAATGGTTGCCAGATAAAATTGAAAAGCAAATACAAGTATTTAAAAATCTCAATTCAGATTCTGAGGTCGGGGTAGTATACACGGGATTTTATACATTTGAGGGTAATAAAAAATTCTATATACCAAAAGAAGATGTTCTATTAAGAGAGGGAGACATTCATAAAGAGCTTCTAAAAGGAAATTTTGTTAGCACTCAAACAATGTTAATTCACAAAAGATGTTTTGCTAAGGCCGGTCTTTTTAATGAAAATCTTCCGAGTTTTGAAGATTGGGAATTTGCGATCAGAGTATCAAAATTTTTCAGATTTAGGATTATTGATGAACCCTTGGTTAATGCTTATATTCAAGAAGATAGTAATTCAAGAAATATTAATAATTATGTTAGATCATTAGAAATAATAATAAAAGAACATTTTGATGATTTCTTTAATGAAAAGGTATTATTGGCTAAATACTATTCGTTATTAGGCCACTATTATTGCTCGAATGGGAATATGATGAAGGGAAGATCTTATTTTATTCAAGAATTAAAAATATATCCCACTATATTAACAGTACTAGTAATAGGTACATCTTTTTTCGGTGAAAGATTTTTTAATAAAATAAAATTTTTTTATAAAAAGATTGACAGCATAATTAATTTTCGTGTTCAAGAATGAATCAATGTCCTTCGATATTTTTGAATTAAAACGCCAGCCAATAAAAGGGTATCATATGTTCCAGCATCAGTCCAGAATCCTTTTAATATCGTATAATTCATATTCCCCCTTTCAATGTAGACATTATTCACATCAGTTATCTCAAGTTCGCCTCTCCCTGAAGGCTTGATGGAATTGATAATCTCAAAAACTGATGAGTCATAGATATACAAACCAGTAACCGCATACGCAGATTTAGGTTTTAAGGGCTTTTCTTCAATAGAGAAAACCTTATTCTCTTTCAATTCCGCAACACCGAATCGATTGGCATTGAGAACCTCTTTTAAAAAAATTTTTGCACCAGATGAGAAAGAATCAATATCTTTTTTTACATTATCCTGAAAAATATTATCCCCGAGGACTACTGTAATATTTTCATCATCTGCCCATCTTTCAGCTAACTTGAGAGCTTGGGCAATACCGCCAGCCTGTTCTTGAATTTGATAGGTGAACTGAGCCCCCCATTCTTCTCCCGATCCAAGTAGCTCGAGAAAATGACCGGCATGACCCCTTCCTGATACTATCATGATCTCATTAATTCCGCTATTGAGAATCGTCTGAAGAGGATAGTAAATCATCGGCTTATCATAAACAGGAAGAAGGTGCTTGTTGGTTACTTTAGTAAGAGGAAGGAGCCTTGACCCGGTCCCTCCTGCAAGGATGACGCCCTTCATGGGAAAAGAGTTCTGTTTTTTGTTTTTAAATAATCAGCGAGTGCATCACACCAATGTCGCAAAGGTGAAGTCTTTGTGGAACTCAGGACCGAATATTTAGGTCTCCTAGCCTTCCGGGTAAATTGATTGGTTGAACAAGGGACGGCATTGGGAATGATCGCCCTAGCGAATTCGAACCAAGAACAGGTCCCATCGTTGGTGACATGGTAAACCCCCGGTTCGCTTTCGAGCAATATCCTTGTCGCAACCGCTAGATCGTGCGTATATGTCGGCCTTCCGAACTGGTCGTTCACCACCTTTACCTGTTCCATCTGTTGTGAGATAGTGAGCATCGTATCGACAAAGTTACGGCCATGGGGGCCAAAAAGCCATGATGTGCGGATTATGAGATACTTATCATGATACTTTTCGATTAGTTGTTCACCGAGAAACTTTGATGCACCATAAACGTTAATGGGACATGGTTCATCAGTCTCGATATATTCCTGCTTCTCCCCGTTGAAGACATAATCGGTACTATAATGAACTAGCAGGGAGCCCGATGCATGGCAGGCTTCTGCGATATATCCTGGCGCCCTCCCGTTTACCTCGAAGGCTCGTTCCCGGTTCTCCTCACAGCCTTCTACATCGGTGTAGGCTGCAGCGTTAACCACAATTGCCGGTTTGATTTCCCTTATGAATGTACGCACTAGTGTGGCATCAGTAATATCGAGTTCACGGCCCTTGAATATTGCATCCGGAAATACCTGTTGGAGTGCATGGCCGAGCATTCCATTGGCACCGAAAATGACTACCTTGGACGCTTTAATGGCAGCCACCACCTATCATTCGCGATATACCACTCAACCGTTTCCTTGAGTCCCTTTTCAAATGAGTATTTCGGTTTCCAACCCAAGGATTTCAATTTGGATGAATCAAGCGAGTATCGAAGATCATGTCCGGCACGATCTTTTACGTATTCTATATTAGACGCATCTTTATTGACAGCTTCGAGAATTTTGAGGGTAATTTCAATATTTGATCTTTCATTGTCACTTCCGATATTGTAAATTTCTCCCGGAGTTCCATTCTCAAGGATGCAATCAATCGCCCGACAATGATCGAGGACATGAATCCAGTCCCTCACATTCTTCCCGGTTCCATATAATGGTATTTTCTTTCCTTCAAGGAGATTAGTGATAAAGAGGGGTATCAGCTTTTCAGGATATTGGTACGGGCCATAGTTGTTGGTGCAGCGGGTTATTATCACCGGGAGATTGTGCGTAACATAAAATGAACGGGCGATGAGGTCTGACGAGGCTTTACTGGAGGAGTAGGGACTAGATGGATTGAGAGAATCGGTTTCCCTGAATGAACCCATACTGATACTACCATAAACTTCATCAGTGGAGATGTGGATGAATCGCTCGACATTAGATGAGAGAGCCGCATTAAGAAGTGTAAAGGTCCCAAGAACATTGGTCCGGATAAATTCTGATGCATTGGCGATCGAGCGGTCAACATGGCTTTCTGCGGCAAAATGGATAACGGTCCTTATATGTTCAGTCTTTAACAGATCCCTAACTAGGACAGGATTGCAGATATCCCCTTGGATGAACTTATAGTGGGCATCGGATTCAATATCCCGGAGATTTGCAAGATTTCCAGCATAGGTCAGTTTGTCAAGGTTAACAATAGTTGTAGAGCGTTGTTTTTCCAACCAGTATTTTATAAAATTACTCCCGATGAACCCACAACCACCAGTAATCAGGATACTCATAGCATTCCCCATTATCCGTGTTTTAATCCGGGAATAAGTCCCCAGTCATAGGGAATATCTTGACTGTCCGGGGGAAGCCGATATTCATCCGGTTCCTGATAATTGTATGGGAGATTGGGGATGCTCAAGAAATATGCCGTTTCAGTCCCGATAGCCTTGAACCCATGATAGACTCCAGGAGGAACGGTTACGAGGAGAGGATTCTTGTCTCCGACAAACAATTCCAACAGACTCCCCCTTGTCTTCGATTCAGCTCTGGCATCGAAAAGGACTACCTTCATCATACCATGAATGCAGGTAAAATTATCCGTCTGTTCCTTATGGTAATGCCATGCCTTTACCACTCCGGGATATGCTGTGGTGAGATATACCTGTCCGAACCGGTCGAAGATTTCCTCATCGCAGCGGAGTATTTCCATCAGCCACCCCCTTTCATCGGGAAGGATCCTAAGCTGCTTAAGATAAACCCCTTCGATAGAACTATTCATTCAGAAGATTCCTCTCTCTGTATACTTTGAGATAAGGAAATGATTAAATTATTTGGATATCGCCTCTTTTGTGGATGAATCTAATGAGCATTGATTCCGATATTATTCGATTCCTTTCTAATAAATAGAACTCGCTCATCAATTAAGAGAATCCCTTCACCTTGTCTTACACGAACAATTATGTGGGTCGATTCCAATACTCCCACATGACCCCGCCATCCGGCTGCCTGATCTGTGGCGCCAATCTCGAATACCTTGACCAGCCGGAGGAGATGGAATGTGAGTACTGCAAGCGGATGTGCAAATCTAGTACGCGTTGCGTGAACGGCCATTATGTCTGTGACCGGTGCCATCGATTGGATACCGAGGACCTGATCGAGGTGATCTGCCTCCAGAGCACCGAAGACAATCCGTTCACCCTCATAGAGCGGATATTCTCAAGCCCGAAGGTGATGATGCACGGGCCCGAGCATCACTTCCTGGTGCCCGCGGTACTCGTAGCTGCATTTTATAATCATACCCAGCAGCCGGGCAAGAAAGAACTGGGGATCAGGAATGCAAGGCACAGGGCTGGGCTGGTGAAGGGGGGTTCCTGCGGGCTGCTCGGTGACTGCGGTGCGGCGGTCGGGACCGGGATCTTTGTGAGCATCGTTACCGGAGCAACCCCGCTCTCCCGCGAGGAATGGCGGATGGCCAACCTGATGACCGCGAGAGCGCTCGAGAAGATCGCCCTTCACGGGGGTCCCCGGTGTTGTAAAAGGAACACGTTCCTTGCACTGCAGGAGGCAATCAGGTTCATCTCAACAGAGATGGGGATACACCTCCCTGAACCGAAGGATATATCCTGCCGGTTCTCTGACCAGAACCGTGAATGCCTGAAGGATCGATGCCCGTTTTACCAGGAAGTTTGATACTTGCCTGAGTTCCTGTGGGATGGGGTCGGCCGTAAAGAAGTCTTTTCAGGATTTCGTTGTGCTCTTCAGATGCAAATCTGAAATAACGTAGAGACTTAGAGCAAGGTGAGAGCAGGGCAAGGATACGCTGTCCCAGATTGTCCACTTTATACTTCCCTGTACTGTTTCAGAACTTTCCGGATAATCCGGCTCGTGCTGGAGCACGCATCCCCGGGATACTGACCGATTCGCACGACCTCGGAGTTGATTCCTC
>Ga0209200_1000226_pt1 | contig 64729 bp, 36 predicted proteins | sample AD_UKC033_MetaG_FD_184406 | JGI IMG/M metagenome (GOLD analysis project Ga0209200, IMG submission 184406) | Active sludge microbial communities of municipal wastewater-treating anaerobic digesters from USA - AD_UKC033_MetaG (SPAdes) (version 2) | ecosystem: Engineered > Bioreactor > Anaerobic >... | reverse complement strand
TTTGATATGAATTCCTCCGGGAATGGTTGTTGTGCCTGCGGCAAACATATTACGCAAACTGTCAATGCTCAGGTAAGTGATTGTGCAAACCATTCCATCACAACGTTCCTGATTTGCTGTAAAATCACTTTCATCGCGGATAAATACCTGAGCTGTGGTGTTATATTTCTGATAAATGGCTGTAAGGTTTCCGCCTTTACATGGAATTACAGAAGAAGCAAAATTTGCATAACCACTAGTGCGAACAATCAGTGAATTGTTGTTGCAATCTTTCACTGTGCGGTTTACTGTTAATTTATTTGCAGCATCAGCATAGGTCTGTCCTACATCGGCAGGGCTGAATCCAACTGAATCAAACTGCACCAGTGTGTTGAGGTCAGCATCGGTAAGCGTATTCAGATTACGTTTTGCCGGAATAACAGACAATCCCCATTTTCCACCAACAATATAATTGCCGATAAGCGTTGCAGGAATTGCTGATACAGAACCGTTATTCAACACACCAATTTTAGGAGTACCGTTCACGGATTGAATGTATAAACCTTTTGCTTTTACAAACACACGTCTTCCAATGAAGAAAGATGTAAAGTATGATGGCTGGTCGAGCAAAATACTGATACCTGCCGTGCTGTCCTGCACAATCATTTCTTTATAATAGTTTCCTGATTTGTCATCAGCTACCACTATAGCAGAAAATATCATATCATTAGTAATCATTTGCGGAGCTGAAGGATTTGTAAGTGCAACCACATTGGCTACTGTTGTGTTGGTTACAATGTCCGGATCTATATTGGTGGTAGGGGCATTGTCAAAATCATCTTTTTTAACACATGAAACTGTGCTTACCATTACTGCCAAAAGAGCAAAGGCTGTGAATGTTTTAATTGCTTTTATCATTGTATTTTGAATTTTCGAGTTATGTAATTTTTATATTTATTAATTAAATCTGAGTATTATATTCAGCATATAAGTTCTGCCGAAAGCATAGCTGTATTTAGGAGCAAACACATCTACACCTCTTGTAAGCAATGCAGCTTTGTCAATGCGTCCTTGCTCATAACCATAGTTGATAATGTCTTTATTATCCAACAGGTTGTTGATACTTACATTCAGCAACAGGAAGGAATTGCGCTTAAGTGCTTTTATTTTATTGTTCAGTTTCATTGACCATCCTCCATTCAAATCGAGTGTAAACTGATTGTCATAACGCTGTTGGCTAAGAATCTGTTCGCGCACCTGGCTGTTTTCATCCAAGCCGTCAATTACATCTGCAGTTCTGCGTGCCGGAGTCACATCCACATACATATTTGTGAAATAGTTGGCATTCAGATTTACATACCAGAATTTCTTAGAACGATAGTTAATACCAAAGCTGTATGCATTCTGAGGAGTGTTGTCAACATGCAGGTTTTTCATATAGATGACATTGCCGCTTGACTGAACGGTGTTTGTGTTATCCACAGTAATAGTTGCATTGGGGCGGCTGCTGTAATAGTATTGTCCGATGGCAGCCACTGCAATGGCAGAGAATCCCATACCCAGATTTGCATCCACTGAAATTTCAGTTCCTGTATGTACTTTTTCAATATCACTCATGGTATAATTCACATAACTGTTGGTTCCAAAACCCTGCAGATAATAAGAACGGGTTTCTGTTCCATCAGTAAAATTGGTGTAATATAGTTTGAGTTTTCCTTTCAGTTTAGGAGCTGTAAATAAATAGCCTCCTTCAACTGAACTGATTTTTTCGCTCGTAGGATTTGCTACTACCGTACTGCGTGAGCGAGGCGACAAATACATGTTGTTAAAGAATGGAGCCTGTGTCATGTATCCTGCATTGGCAAAAACATAATTACGTCCATTAATTTTATAGGTGATTCCGCCTTTAATTCCGATGTCAGGAAAAACATAAGTTTTTGATTTACCATAAGAGTCATCAGGGAACAAACCATTTCTGTAATTGCCCTGACGATATACTGAAGTGTAAGCAGCTTTAATTGCTCCGAATAAATCTATGCGGTTGTATTTGGCAACTGCCTGCGACCATGCTTCGGCATGTGTGATGTGTGCTTCGTAATCATATCCAAAACGATCGCCTTCTTTTACAATTCTGTTTGGATTGTTCAGGTCGCTCTGACTGAGTTGCTCATCCTGAAAATCCTGATCAGCAAATTTGTCAATGTCAACAAAAAAATCAGCACCTAACAAATCTTCAGCTTCTTTATAATAGCGTGATGTTTGTTTCTGATAGGATAATCCGCTGCTGATAGTTACATTGTCATCCACAATAGTATTCATGTTGGTGCTTACACTAAAACGGTTGGTTTGAATAACCCGGTTCTCCACCAGATACAAAGCCTGTTTTCCGGTAACGGTTTCACCGGCAACTCCATTTGCATTGGTAACGGTCTGTATATTTTCGCTGTTACCCAAAATCATGTTATCCCAGTTAAGCTGCAATAAAGAAGGATTTTCTTTTAAAGTATTATATACCTCTGCAGCAAGTGTAGAGTCTGTTTGCCATGAAGGCAGATTGCGGTAATAAGTTGGACGAGGGTCAGCAGCAAACCAGTTTAGAGCAGTGCTTTCTCTCTTGCCTGTAGTAAACGACATGGAAGTAAACCATGAAGTGGAGTTACTTACCTTATACTCATGATTCAAAATAAATACCGGTTGATGATTTCTTCCGATGTTGGCATTACGCATTTTACCATTCTGATAACCCCAGTTGGAGTTGTAATAGTGATCACCTGTAATGTCATAAACTTCCTGCGTATTGGTGGATGAACGTGCACTTTCTGACTGACTTCCTAATATTGTGAAATCAATTTCATGTCTGTCTATAAGTTTTGAAACACCCAGATAGTAAGCAAATCCATCATAGTAAGTTCCTTTGATATAACCTTCTTTAGCCCATCTTTTAGAGATAGAAGCTGCAAAGGCCCAACCTTTTTTGTTGAATCCGCTTCCATAAGTCAGCATCAGTCTGTTGTTATAAGTGCGATTGGTCAAAGAATAAGTTGCCTGAATTTGTTTGCGCTGACGTGCTGCTCTTGAGTCAATGGCATAAGAACCGCCAACACCACCAAAAGCATAATTGGCAGGGTTCAGTCCTGATGTAGATTCTCTTGAACGCAATACATCATTCAAGCCTGACCAGCTTGAGTAAGCTGTGCGACCATTCGTCAAATCTTCTTCGGCAATACCGTTCATCAATGTAGGGAAGTGCTCACTGTCATATCCACGTGTTTTGAAACGTGCAATACTGAAGTTGAAATTAGCAGCCGACTGAAAAGCGTCACGCGCTGCTCCAAGCACACTTGATACACTTGCCTGTGCTGATGATGACTGAACTTCATCTTCATCCAATGTTACCACAGGAATATCTGCTTCATTGGTTTGTGTACCCGGAGTGTAGGTGAGCTTGATTTCTCCAAGATCCGTTTCGGCTTCGCTGACTTTAATTTCTTTTGAAAACCCGCTGTAAGCTACATCCTGAACTGTTAACATGTAGGTTCCGTAAGCTACATTTTCAATAGCAAACTTACCATCCTTGTCTGTTACCGCCTGATTGTTGGTTCCTCTTAAAAGCACCGTTTCATCAGTTAACGGAACACTTTTGTCATCAAGTAAAACACCTCTGATGATTCCTGTCTGCGACCAGCCTGCAAGGGGTAAACCGAGGCATAAGGCCAGCATTACTTTTCGAATAAAAAACATCATAATTTTAAATTAAGGTTGCAAAGCTAAATATTTAAGTTTCTCAAATGGTAGTATGTCAGCAACTAATCGTGGGCAAAAACTCTTGTTGGTGAAATGGTTTTTTGTAGAAATTCATAAAGGGAATTGTACTAATCAACCACTTGAATGCTAACAACTTACTTTTTGTCATGGTTTCATAATGGTGAAAGGTGCGTTACTATTGGGTTTAGTTAAGCTTTTCAAAACGATAATTTTTTTAACAATTCAACTAAAGACCCCACCACATTGACCAATCAATCAACTCTTATAAAGGGCTAATGGCGCATTTTAGTTTAAAATAGATTTGCGGCTCAATATTTATATTTTATGCGCACCATTATTTTATTACTCATCTCCAATATTTTTATGACGTTTGCCTGGTATGGCCATTTAAAATTTAAAGAAACTCCGCTGTGGAAAGTTATTATCATTTCATGGCTTATTGCTTTTGTGGAGTACTGTTTTATGGTTCCTGCCAACAGAATTGGAAGCAGCACTTTTTCGGTGGCTCAGCTAAAAGTCATTCAGGAAATTATTACCCTCGTTGTGTTCAGTGTTTTTTCAGTTTGGTATCTGGGCGAAAAATTTACATGGAATTATGCAGTAGGGTTTTTGTTCATTGTGCTTGCCGCTTGGTTTATCTTTAATCCTGATTACTCTAATAAGTAATTCATCCGTTTCCGGTGTTGAATTTTAGTTGATTAGTTTAAAAAGTTTCGAAGAAGATTCATTATCTAAAATACTATTTTTGCGGCTGTAAAAAAATACGTTTTCAAAATGGAAAAAATTAAAGTAGCCAATCCTGTGGTAGAACTTGACGGGGATGAAATGACCCGCGTAATCTGGAAATTTATAAAGGACAGATTGATATTGCCTTATCTTGATGTGGATATTAAATATTTCGATCTGGGAATTGAACATCGTGATGCTACCAATGATCAGGTAACTGTTGAAGCTGCTGAAGCAATAAAAAAATATAATGTAGGTATAAAGTGTGCTACTATTACTCCTGATGAAGCACGAGTAAAAGAATTTAATCTTAAACAAATGTGGAAATCTCCAAACGGAACAATCAGAAATATTCTGGATGGAACAGTTTTCAGAGAACCGATTGTTTGCAAAAATATTCCCCGTTTGGTTCCCAACTGGACAGCTCCGATATGTATCGGTCGTCATGCTTTTGGTGATCAGTATCGAGCTACTGATTTTGTAACTAAAGGAAAAGGTAAGCTGACCATAAAGTTTGAAGGGGAAGATGGCTCAGTCATTGAACACGAAGTTTTCAATTTCAAAGGAGATGGTGTTGCACTTGCAATGTATAACACTGATGAGTCTATTGGAGGTTTTGCACGTTCCTGCTTTAATGTTGCATTGCAGAAAGGCTGGCCACTTTATCTTTCAACAAAAAATACCATATTGAAAAAATATGACGGAAGATTTAAAGATGTTTTCCAGGCTATTTATGAAAAGGAATTTAAGGCACAGTTTGATGCAAAGAAAATTACATACGAGCACCGGTTGATTGATGACATGGTTGCAAGTGCGTTGAAGTGGAATGGAAATTTTGTGTGGGCTTGTAAAAATTATGATGGTGATGTGCAAAGCGACACCGTTGCACAGGGATTTGGTTCGTTAGGACTGATGACATCAACCTTGCTTACACCTGATGGAAAAACCATGGAAGCTGAAGCAGCTCATGGCACTGTTACCCGTCACTTCAGAGAGCATCAGAAGGGTAAACCAACTTCTACAAATCCTATTGCTTCCATTTTTGCATGGACACGAGGTTTTGAATTCCGTGGCAAATTAGATAATAACCAACCACTCATTCATTTTGCAAAAGCGCTGGAAGATGTTTGTGTGGAAACTGTTGAGAGCGGAAAAATGACAAAAGACCTTGCTGTTTGCATTTATGGAAGTGAAACCAAACCTGAGCACTATTTGAATACAGAAGATTTTCTGAGTGTGCTCGATTCAAATCTTAAAGTGAAACTAAGCAAGTAACAATCATTATCAAAAAGAAAAAAGGAGCTTACGGGCTCCTTTTTTTTATGAAAAAAAGATTAAAAGTAAAATTTTTAAAGAGTGGATGATGTGAAACTTTTTCCGGTAACAGTTTCCACTTTTGATTTTGACGTTAAAATTAAATTGTTGTCATCATCCTGTTTACATTCAATACGGATACCGCGAAGGGTTTTTCCGGAAGCATCTTTCTCGTATGACGTAAGGCAATATTGCCCATGAGGCATTTGAGTGAAACTTACATCATTCATTTTCATTGAAGCAAATGTTCCTTTTGTTGCTGCAACTTTTTTCAATTCGCTGATGCAATCTGATTTGGAAGCTGAAAGGTGTGGCACACCATCGGCATCTACTTTTCCTATTATTTGTGATTGCGCAAATACACCGGTTGAAAGAACCGAAAACATCATTAAAACCAATGTTTGTATGAATCGCTTATGCATAGTTTTTTGAATTTTAAATATGGTTGTTACGAACATTCAATGAAAGGGTTACAAAAAATAAAAAAAATCATCGCATTTTAAAAATTCGGCTTAATTATGAAACCCTGAAAATGAAGTTGTCGTTGAATGTGCTTATAAATAACACCAAGTTATGGGAAAGATGTTATCAGCAATTCAAAAAATCAACTCTATTTTATGGAGACAATCAGTCCTGTTTTGGGCTGTTGTGTTCATGGGAATCATCGTCAATGATAAAGCATTGGCGGACGGATCTCCACAGTTCAGGCCTGACACTACCAAGGCTACCAAACTGATGATTATTAATCAGCAATCTACTTACGGAACTTTTGCAGGTTACTCTGCAACCGATAAGGAAAGGTTGTATATCAGAATTAATAACCCCGCGCAGGAAAAGATTTATTTCGGTATTGGTCAGCGATCATCCAGCAGCAACTGGTATGTTCGTATAAAGGACCCGAATGGAAATATCATTTTCGGACCACAATTGTTGCCAACTTCAACAGGGCAGGGCTATATAAACTATCACAAACAGGCAATTGCCGGACCTAATGTAGTAAATCCACAAGGTTATAATGGATTCAGTTGTAATCCGACTGCCGGACTTGCAGGTGCTTATTATATTGAATTTAATAAAGGTAGTGGCACCAGTGTATCAACAAATACTGAGTTGAGTCTCGGTATATTTGATGTTACTGTTGTTAATACTTCAAGTAATACTGCCGTAACCGGCCGTTTGTTTTCTAAAAACTGGGGATTCAACACAGAATCTTATGCTAATCCATTTTATGGATATTTCTTTATATATGGTCAGGACAGTTCAGTTACTAAAGTGGATATGAATGGTATCAAACCATACAAGTTCCGAGTATCATGTAATCAGTTTGGTACAGCCAATACCGGAAATCCTACAAATGACAGGCGTTCTAAAATAGGGTTTGCAGTACCTGATGAATATAAATTATTCTTGTCAGATCCTGATCATGTGGCATTTCCAAGTGGTTCCATGCAGTTTCTCGGGGGGCCTCCTACATTCGAACGTTGTGTGAAAGATTCAGTATGTATTAATGTAAATCTGGTTAAATCTTCGGATGTTACTGTATTGATAGACCGGAATAATAATGATAAGTATGATGCAGGTACTGCTGACAGAAGAATGGTATTTCAGAGTGTGCCGGCCGGAAGTAGTTGTTTGTATTGGGATGCCAAAGACGGATTCGGTAATTATATACCTGTTGGAAGCAGTGTTTCATTAATTATAAGCGTTGAAACAGGTTTGGTGAATCTACCTATGTATGACGTAGAAAATCACCAAACAGGATTTTCAATGTCAGTTATCAGACCTAGCAGTGCAAATTTTGTAGATTCACTATTTTATGATGATGTGCTTGTTGGTGGTTCAACTAATCTGATAGGATGTTCTTCTCCCTGTCACACCTGGACATCAAGCCCGGCCAATACTGATCAGAATACAATAGGTGAAAGTAATACTATTAACACCTGGTGGTTTGCCAACAGGTTAAGTGATAAAACAACACTTCAGATGCCGGATTATCTGGTAAACAATGCAGGAAGTGATTTGAATGTGTGTACAAAAGGAAGTAATCAGGACTCAATTCAATTATCGGGTTCTATTGCTTACTCACAGTCACCATTTACCGGAGCGATAAAATGGACTTCCACGGGAACCGGACAATTTATTCCGAATGACTCCACAAAGAATGCAATTTATGTTCCTTCTACAGCAGATATAAATGCCGGCTCAGTTAAACTGGTGCTTGCCCCAAAATATTTATGTGCGCTTGCTAAGGACACAATGACACTGAATCTGAGAAAATCTCCTCAGGCATCGGCTACAGCTACCAATGTAAATTGTTACGGACAATCAACCGGAGCTGTAAATATTTCAGTATCCAACGGTGTTGCTCCTTATTCTTATAGTTGGAGCAATGGTGCTTCTACACAGAACATAACAAATGTTGCCGCGGGTAATTATACAGTTACTGTTACCAGTTCGCAAGGGTGTACAGCAACTGCAAGTGCTACAATAACTCAACCTACAGCATCACTTTCTGCAACTGCAACAGCAGCACCTGTGAATTGTTTTGGTCAGGCTACCGGTGCAGTGAATCTGACTGTAATAGGAGGTACAGGGCCTTACAGTTATACGTGGAGCAATGGAGCAACTACTCAAAACCTGAGTAATGTTGCCGCAGGCACTTATTCGGTTACTGTTACTGATGCAAAAGGTTGTACCAGTACTCAGAATTCTATCAGCGTTACACAACCTGTAGCTGCATTAGCAGTTGCAAATTCTAAAGTAAATGTAAGTTGCTTTGGTGGTAATGATGGTTCTGTAAATTTAACTGTTACGGGAGGTACTTCTCCTTATACTTATGTATGGAGCAACGGAGCAACTACTGCAAATATCTCCGGATTATCAGCAGGTAGTTATTCAGTTACTGTTACCGATGCTAACGGATGTACTTCAGTACAGTCAGCAATTTCTATATCTCAACCTGCGGCAGCTCTTTCAGTAGTGCCGTCAGCATCAGAAGTAAATTGCTTTGGAAACGCTACAGGTGCTATTAACCTTTCAGTAAATGGTGGTACGGGACCTTATACTTATGCATGGAGCAATGGATCAACTAATCAGAATCAGTCAGGTTTAGCAGCAGGAAATTATACTGTAACAGTTACTGATGCCAAAGGTTGTACTTCAACACAGGCAGCTATTGCAGTTACACAACCTTCTGCAGCCTTAACATCCGGTACGTCTGTAAGTAATGTAAATTGTTTCGGAAACTCTACCGGATCTGTTACACTTACTGTTAATGGCGGAACATCTCCATATACTTATGTTTGGAACAATGGAGCAACGACTCAAAATCTGAGCAACATTGCCGCAGGAACGTATTCAGTAACTATCACTGATGCCAAGGGTTGTACATCAACACAAAATGCAATATCAGTAACACAACCTTCAGCAGCTCTTACCTCTTCAGCATCAGCTACCAATGTCAATTGTTTTGGAGATGCTACCGGTGCAGTTAATCTTACTGTCAATGGCGGTACAACTCCTTACAGCTATAACTGGAGTAACGGAGCTATAACACAAAATCTTTCCGCTATTGGAGCCGGCACATATACTGTTACTGTTACCGATGCCAACGGATGTACATCAACACAAAATGCAATATCGGTAACTCAACCTTCTGCAGCACTTAGCAGCTCACTTGATTCTAAAACAAATGTTTTATGTTTTGGCCAGTCAACAGGGCAAATTAACCTGACGGTAGCAGGCGGAACTTCACCTTATACTTTCAACTGGAGCAACGGTGCTTCAACACAAAATCTGCAAAACCTGGCAGCAGGAACTTACAGCGTAACTGTAACTGATGCGAAAGGATGTACAAGCAGCATGAACTCCATAACCATTAGTCAGCCTTCAGCCACTTTAAGTGCTTCAGTTCAGTCAACACAAAACGTTTCATGTAACGGTGGTGGCAATGGCGCACTTACATTGACTGTTAGCGGAGGAACTTCACCTTATACCTATCTGTGGAATAACGGAGCAACTACAAAAGATATTTCAGGTCTTAATTCAGGAGTATATAATGTTACTATCACCGATGCAAATGGATGTACATTAGAAGCTACAGGAGTAGTTTCGCAACCAGCCAATGCATTATCAGCTACAATATCATCTACACAGAATGTTTTTTGTTATGGCGGAAATAATGCATTCATCAACCTGAACGTTACAGGAGGTACTGCACCTTATTCATTCAACTGGAGCAATGGAGCAACCACTCAGAATCTGAGCAATCTTGCCGCAGGAGCTTATTCTGTAACCATCACCGATGCAAATTCATGTATTTATACCATCAGTAAAACAATTACACAACCATCAGGAGCACTGAGTGCTTCGGTTGCTTCATCTGCAGATGTTACATGCTACGGACTGAGCAACGGAACTGTTAATCTTAATGTCGTTGGTGGAACAGCTCCTTATAATTATGTATGGAGTAATGGTGCTACCACACAAAATATTTCAGGATTAGTTGCTGGAACTTACACAGTAACTGTTACTGATAACCTGAACTGTACAACAACTATCAGTCAGACTATCGCACAGCCTTCTGCAGTATTAAGCTCATCAGTTGCATCTTCACAAAATGTAAACTGCTTTGGCGGAAGTGATGCTTCATTAAATTTAACTGTAAGTGGTGGTACTACACCTTACAGTTATAACTGGAGCAACGGAGCTACCACACAAAATCTGACTAATTTATCTGCAGGAACTTATACTGTATCTGTTACAGATGCCAACGGATGTACATCTTCAACATCACATACCATCACACAACCATCTGCTGCATTAAATGCCGCAGTTTCTTCTTCGCAAAACGTAAATTGCTTTGGTGGAAATAATGCTTCCGTTACATTAACTGTTAATGGTGGTACTGCACCTTATAACTATAACTGGAGTAATGGTGCAACCACTCAGAATATTACCGGGCTTACTTCCGGAACATACACTGTAACAGTAACAGATGCAAACGGATGTACTGCCAATGCAGTGCAGACAATTTCTCAACCTGCACAGGCGCTCAGTGCATCTATTTCTTCAGCACAAAATATTTCATGCTATGATGTTCCTAACGGAAGCATCAATCTTTCAGTAAGTGGCGGTACTACTGCATATAGTTATTTATGGAGTAATGGAGCTACTACGCAAAATATCTCAGGATTGCAGGCCGGTACTTATTCAGTAACGGTTACAGATGCAAACGGATGTACTGCATCTGCCAATGCAACATTAACCCAACCTGCCGCTACACTTAACACCACCATTTCAACAGCAAGCAATGTATCATGCTACGGATTGTCCAATGGTTCACTGAATCTGAATGTAACAGGAGGTACTTCACCATATAGTTATAACTGGAGCAATGGAGCTACCACGCAAAATATTTCAGGTCTAACTGCCGGTACATACACAGTATCTGTAACAGATGCCAATGGATGTACCAGTGAAAAATCAGCAACCATTACACAACCTGCTATGGCATTAGGCGCTTCTGTACAGTCATCACAGAATGTGAATTGTTATGGAGGAAATAATGCATCCATTCAGCTTACTGTAAATGGCGGCACTGCACCATATAACTATAACTGGAGCAATGGAGCAACAACACAAAACGTATCAGGACTTACAGCAGGATCATATACTGTAACAGTTACAGATGCCAATGGTTGTACAACCATTGTATCTCAAACTATATCGCAACCGGCTGCTGCGCTTACAGCATCGGTGTCTTCATCGCAGAATGTAAGTTGTCATGGAGAAAACAATGGCGCAATCAATCTGACTGTTAATGGTGGAACATCGCCTTACAGTTATAACTGGAGTAACGGTGCTTCATCACAAAATTTGTCCAATATATCTGCAGGCAGTTACTCAGTAACTGTTACAGATGCCAACGGATGTACGATGGCATTAAACGGAATTATCATATCTCAGCCATCCGCTTCACTTGCTGCAGTTGCATCAGTTACGGATGTAGCATGTCATAGCAACCTCAGCGGAGCCATATCAACTACGGTTACCGGTGGTACAACTCCTTACACTTATTTGTGGAATACAGGAGCCACCACATCAGGCATTACCGCAGTTGCTGCAGGAACATATACAGTTACTGTAACTGATGCTAACGGATGTACCGCTGCACAAACAGGAATTACAGTGAATGAACCTTCTGCAGCATTGAATGCTTCTGTTGCTGCCAACACTTCTGTACTCTGTTTTGGCGGTAATAATGGAGCTTTATCATTGAATGTTAACGGAGGTACGGCTCCTTACAGTTACAACTGGAGCAATGGTGCAACCACACAAAATCTGAACGGCATTGTTGCAGGTGTATATAGTGTTACGGTTACGGATGCTCACAACTGTACAACATCCATTTCAGGAATATTGGTTAATCAACCGGATGCTACATTGACAACCAGCATCGCTTCTACAGGTAATGTTGCCTGCAGTGGTGGAGGTAACGGTTCACTCACGCTGAATGTTGACGGAGGAACATTGCCGTATACCTTCAACTGGAGCAATGGAGCAACTACACAGAATATTTCAGGACTTTATGCAGGAACATACAATGTTTCTATTACAGATGCCAATGGATGTACAGCAACAGCAACAGGTGTTGTTTCTCAACCGGCAGGTGCTTTAACTTCATCAGTTTCATCATCTGTTGATATCTTATGTTATGGTGGCAACAATGGCTCAGTTCAACTTGCAGTAACAGGTGGAACAGCGCCTTACAGCTACAACTGGAGCAATGGAGCAACTACACAAAATCTGAGCGGTTTATCAGCAGGAAATTATGCTGTGACAGTAACAGATGCCAACGGTTGTATCAGTCAGTCGTCAGTAGTTATTTCGCAACCTTCGGGTGCATTGAATGCAACGATTGCAGCATCTCAGAATATTCTTTGCTTTGCACAGAGCACAGGCAGCATTGATGTAACTGTTACAGGTGGTACAGCTCCGTTTACTTATAACTGGAGTAACGGTGCCACAACACAGGATTTGACCAATGTTGGAGCAGGAACTTACAGTGTTGTTGTTACCGACACCAACAACTGTACATTTTCTTTAAATGGAATCATACTTACTCAGCCTGCTGAACAGTTAGCTGCAACTTCGCAGACTACAGCAGTAGATTGTTACAACAACAATACAGGTTCTGTTGCACTGAATGTAAGCGGAGGTACATCACCTTACTCTTATAACTGGAGCAACGGAGCTACAACACAAAATCTTACGAATATCCAAGCGGGAACCTATTCGGTAACTGTTACCGATGCCAACGGATGTACTTTTGCTGCTTCAGCAATTCAGGTTTCTCAACCTGCAGCAGCATTACAAACATCCTTTAGTTCTCAGAATATAAATTGTTTTGGTGATAATACCGGTTCTGTTTCAGTGAATGTAAGCGGTGGAACTTCACCTTATTCTTATAACTGGAGCAACGGTGCTTCAACACAAAATCTCACATCAGTTGGTGCAGGCACATACACTCTTACAGTAACTGATGCCAACGGATGTACAGCCTCAACAGGAAGTGTAACATTATCGCAACCTGCTGCAGCAATTACATTAAGTAATACGACTACTGAAGCAGGATGCTTTGGAAATAACACAGGAAGCATAGACTTAACTGTAAATGGCGGAACAGCTCCTTACAGCTTTAACTGGAGCAATGGTGCGGTTACTGAAGACCTGAATGGTATTGCTTCAGGAAATTATGTAGTTACAGTTACTGATGCAAACGGATGTATCAACACTTCTGCAAGCATAAATGTAGGTCAGCCTGCCGGAGCGTTGAATGCACAGGTAGCTTCATCACAGGATGTAAGTTGTTTTGGAAATACAACAGGTTCAATAAACTTAACTGTAAGTGCAGGTACTGCACCTTATACCTTCAACTGGAGCAATGGAGCTACAACACAAAATCTTTTAAATATTCCTGCAGGAACTTATTCAGTTACTGTTACGGATGCTAATAATTGCAGCACATTCTTATCTGCAATCACCATTCAGCAACCTGCAGGAGCATTGGCAGCATCAGTATCAGGAATGCAAAATGTAAACTGTTACGGACAAAGTACCGGTGCCATCAACCTGAATGTTAGTGGTGGTACATCACCTTACAGTTATAACTGGAGCAATGGTGCTGTGACACAAAATCTGTCAAACTTATCGGCTGGAAGTTATTCAGTAACTGTTACGGATGCCAACAACTGTTCAACAACTATTAATGCAATTGTGATTGCAGAACCTCCGGCAGTATTGTTTGCAAGTGTGGCATCCACATCCAATGTATCATGTAATGCAGGTGCCAATGGAGCTATTGACTTAAATGTAAGTGGTGGTACATCACCTTATTCATTCAACTGGAGTAATGGTGCCACTACCGAAGATATTGCAGGACTTAGTTCAGGAAGTTACTCGGTAACTGTTACTGATGCCAATGGATGTACTTACAGTGTATCGGAAGTAATCACTCAGCCATCAGCAGGACTGTCAGCATCTGTTTCATCAACTCAAAATGTAAATTGTTTTGGTGGTAATAATGCAAGCGTACAATTGACTGTAAACGGAGGTACATCTCCATATAGCTATAACTGGAGCAATGGAGCCACTTCTCAGAATATTTCTTCTATAACAGCAGGAGTTTACACGGTTACAGTTACTGATGCTAACGGTTGTACCGATGTGCAGTCGGCAACTATTACGCAACCATCAGCATCACTTTCAACTTCTGTAAATAATATTACTAATGTAAGCTGTTATGGCAATAGCACAGCAGCCATTCTCATCAATGTTAATGGAGGAACAACACCATACACATATCTGTGGAGTAATGGTGCAACATCACAAAATCTGATGAACGTTGAAGCAGGAACTTATTCAGTAAGTATTACTGATGCCAACGGATGTACAGCATCCATCACAGGCCTTGCTGTAAGCCAGCCCGCTGATTCACTTGCTGCAACAGTATCATCATCTCAGAACGTAGCTTGTACCGGTGGTGGCAATGGCGCAATAGATATTACAGTAACGGGAGGAACCATGCCTTATCAGTTTAACTGGAGCAATGGTGCAACAAGCGAAGATATTTCCGGACTTGCAACAGGTTCTTATTCTGTAACCATTACCGATGCCAACGGATGTACTTATAATTTAGCAGAAACAGTAGGTCAGCCGGCATCAAGTCTTGCTACTTCAATTCAATCTACACAAAATGTTGACTGTTTCAGCAACTCAACAGGAAGTATTGACTTGACAGCATCAGGAGGTACAGCACCATATACTTTTGCATGGAGTAATGGCGCCACAACTGAAGATATTTCAAATCTGTCAGCGGGCACTTATACAGTAACCGTTACCGATGCCAATGGTTGCTATAATAATCAAACAGCAACTATCACCCAACCGGCAGCTAATCTTACGGCTTCCGTTTCTGCAATGCAAAATGTTTTATGTTACAGCAATCTCACAGGAAGCATTGACTTAACTGTAAATGGCGGTACATCTCCTTACACTTACAATTGGAGTAACGGAGCTGTTACCGAAGATATTTCAGGATTAGGAGCAGGAAGTTATACAGTTTCAGTAACTGACGTAAATGGTTGTTCAGCTACACAAACAATTACTATCTCTCAGCCATCAGCTGCACTGGCTACGTCAATAACATCATCAAGTCCGGCATTGTGTTATGGAGGTACAACAGGTACTGCAAACCTTGACATACAGGGAGGAACTACTCCTTATACAATACAGTGGAGCAACGGATCATCATCACAAAATCAATCTGCACTTTCAGCAGGTACATATAATGTTTTGGTTACCGATGCCAATGGATGTTCGTCATCACAGTCTGTTACTATTTCTCAACCTCAGGACAGTATTTCAGGAGGTGTTTCATCTGTTGATAGTGTAGGCTGTTTTGGAAATGCGACCGGTAATATTGATATTACCATTACCGGAGGTACTTCACCTTATACTTACAACTGGAGCAACGGAAGCACAAACGAAGATCAGCAAAATGTTGCAGCAGGAAATTATAATGTTCTTGTTACCGATGCCAATGGTTGTACTTACAGCGTAAGTGCCGTTGTTGGTCAGCCTGCTGCTGCGTTATCAAATAGTTTATCTGTTCAGCAAAATGTTAATTGTTTCAGTGGAAACAATGGTTCTGCAACATCAGTAGTTACTGGCGGTACTTCACCTTACACTTATTACTGGAGTAACGGAGCCACCGGCACAACAATTGATTCACTCACTGCAGGTATCTATCAGCTTACTGTTACTGATGCCAATGGTTGTACTGCCACTGACTCAGTAGAAATTGCTCAACCTTCAGCAGCATTGAATGCAAGTTATGTAATGACATCGGCAGTTTTCTGTTACGGTGGCAGCGATGGTGCTGTTGATGTAACAGTAACAGGTGGTACAATGCCATACACTTACCAGTGGAGTAACGGTATGAGCACAGAAGATCTCACAGGTGTGGCAGCAGGAAATTATACACTAACAGTTACAGATGCCAACGGATGTATGTTTAACCTGACGGCAACAGTAACGCAGCCATTAGCTCCATTATCACCTGCTGTTGCAATTACTCCTGTTGGATGTTTTGCAGATTCAACCGGTGCAATTAATCTCACTGTTACAGGTGGTACACAACCTTATTCATACTTCTGGAGTAATGGTGATACTACACAAAATCTTGTGAACATGTCTGGAGGTTCTTACTCTGTATTTGTTGTAGATGCCAATAACTGTGTGGCGCAGGCTTCTGCCTATATTCCTTCACCTGAAGGCGCGTTGGTATCTTATGCAACTCTGAGTCATGTCAACTGTCAGTCCATAACTTCAGGGTCTATTTTAATGAATACAACCGGAGGTACAGCTCCTTATACTTATGCATGGAGCAATGGTGATACTACACAGAATCTGATAAACATTGGAGCAGGTACCTATACTGTAGTGATTACAGATAGTGCAGGTTGTGTATTCAATGATACATTAACAATCAACGGACCTACTCAACAACTTGCAATAACAGGCCAACAGCAGGATGTCAACTGTTATAATATGGCAACAGGATATGCATCAATAAAAGCAACCGGTGGTATTCCACCTTACAGTTATCTATGGTCGAATGGTAGCACAACAGCAACTATTTCTAATCTGGCAGCCGGAATTTATACCGTGACAGTTACCGACAGTTATAATTGTGTGTTGGATACAACATTCCAGATTATTCAACCTGATTCCGGTTTGTCGAACAATCTGAATATTTCTCAGGTTACATGTTTCGGTATGGCAAATGGAAGTATAACAGTAACTACTATGGGAGGTACACCTGCTTACTCTTATCTGTGGAGTAATGGAGCAACAACTGCATCATTGAGCAACCTTTCACCCGGGGTTTACAATCTTACAGTAACCGATCAGGGTGGATGTACCGACCAACATTCAATTACAATTACAGAGCCATCAGCTGCACTTACTGCAACATCTTCTGCTAATGATGCAAACTGTCTTACCGGTGTGGGTGCAAATGTGGATGTAATAATGAATGGCGGTACACAACCATATCAGTATGTATGGAGCAACGGTTCGCAATATCAGGATCTGACAGGTGTTGGGGCAGGAACTTATTCACTCACTGTTACCGATGCCAATGGTTGTACTACACAAATTACTCAGATAGTAAATGATGTTTCAACATTCGACATGAGTGCTGAAGGACCAACAGAGTTCTGTATTGGAGGAACGGTTACATTGAATGCAATGTCAGTACCCGGTGCTTCTTATCAGTGGTATGTGAACGGACAGCCATTGACTGGCGCCACATCACCAACATTTACTACGCCTGCAGCAGGAACTTACACCGTGTCATTGACTAACAGTTGCGGAAACTTTATGTCAAATCCGATAGAAGTAAAAGTCAATTCAGTTGGAAACTTTACAGTAAGTCCGAATATAATGATCTGTCCTAACGATGGTGAACAGGCACAGTTGTTTGCAACCGGAGGTTTATGGTATCTGTGGAATCCGGGTGAAGGTCTGAATGACTCAACTATTGCAAATCCAATAGCTGTACCAAAGAGTTCTACCAAATATACTGTAACGGTTCGTTCTGCAGAAGGCTGCGAGGCTACATCTGAAGTGATGGTAACTGTAACCTGTGATACACTCTTTGTTCCAACAGGATTCTCTCCGGATGGTAATGCAGTGAATGATACTTATGTGATTGATGGATTGAGTAAATATCCGGGCAATATCCTGTACATCTATAACCGTTGGGGTAACCTGGTTTACAAGAAACGCGATTACGATAACAACTGGGATGGTACATCCAATGTTGCAGGAGTTTATCTCGGACAACAGCTGCCTAATGGTACATACTATTATATTCTCGATTTGAATGATGGCAAAAAACCATTACAGGGATTCCTCACGCTTAAACGATAACGAAGATGGATATGAGAAAAAGTGATTTTATTAAAAACGAAAATTCAAGAACAATGAATACACATGTCAAAAAACTGATTGCGTTAGTCTGTATTGTTTCGGGACTAAGCCTGAACAAAGCCAATGCTCAGTACGATCCACTTTTTACACAATATATGTTTAATGAAACATTTATCAATCCAGCGTATGCGGGTTCGCGTGATGTGATTTCAGCAACGGCATTATACCGTAATCAATGGGTGGGAATGGAAGGTGCTCCAAAAACACAGACGCTTTCAATACATGGTCCTGTAAAAAACAAAAAGATTGGTTTAGGTTTATCGTTTCTGAATGAGTCCATAGGTGTGGAAAGAAAGGTTGGAATATTTACCAATTATGCATACCGTATTCCAACCAGCGAAAACGGACGACTTGCATTTGGGTTGCAGGCAGGACTGATGCACTTGCGTGAAAACTATTTGGATGTAGTTACCCATGATCCAAATGATATTCAGTTTAGTCAGAATGTGACTAAGCTTGTTCCCAATGCCGGATTCGGTATTTATTATAACAGCAAACGTTTTTATGCAGGTTTTTCAATACCGCGATTAGTAGAGAACTATATTGACTCGGTTAATGGCGGTGATATAAAAAACAGAATTTCTCATCGTAATTTTCACTACTTCCTGACCGGTGGTTATGTGTTTGATGTCAGCCCTGAAATTAAACTTAAGCCAATGACAATGATTCGTGCATCCGATGGAGCAACCATTCAGGCAGACATTTCACTGGCCGCATATTTCAATGAAGTATTCTGGATAGGTTTAACATATCGTACTGCTGCTGCTGCATCAGTGTATGCACAGATTAATATTACCAAGCAATTACGTCTGGGTTATTCTTATGACTATACTACCAACCGATTGAATAAATACAATTCAGGAACCCATGAAATTACATTGGGATATGACTTTCCACTCCAGAAAACAGGTGTGTTAACTCCAAGGTTCTTCTAACTTAAAATTTCTGATTATGACAATTCGTATTATGAAACCAATATTATTAATTATAGCTCTGATAGCTTCGTCAGTTGCTTTTGCACAGCAGGACGATTTAGTTCTGGCCAATCAGTTGTATTCCAAATATAGTTTTGGCAAAGCAATTCCATTATATGAGAAAGTGCTTTCAAAAAAATACAATCATGAAACAGCGGCCAGACTTGCTGATTGTTATCGAAGAAACAATCAGTATAAGGAAGCTGAAAAATGGTATGAGCGTGTAACAGCTGATTCCATTGCCACAAGTCAGGAACACTTGCTTTATTCAGGTGTGTTGACAAGCCTTGGCAAGAAAGATAAAGCAGCTGCTCAGATGAAAAAATATCTCGATAAAAAACCGGATGATGTAGAAGTGAAAGCACAGTTGGATGCACTTAATAGCAATAATATCTCCTCCGGCAAAGATTTATGGATTGTGAAAAGGCTTACTATAAATTCTCTCAACGGTGATATGTGTGCAACTCCATATAAGGACGGAATTGTTTTTGCATCTTCACGTGAAGGTGGAAAATCAAAGCATCAGGACTGGACATCAAAACCTTATTTGTCATTATGGTTCAGTCAGGGTAAGGAAGATAAACTAAGCACACCGGTGCAGTTGGAGTTAGGAGATAAGTCTAAGTTTAACGATGGCCCGGTGGCATTTTCTGCTGATGGCAGTGAAATGTACATTACACGCAACTACGAAGAGAATGGAAAAATAGTCAGAGATAAGGATAGAATTGTTCGTTTAAAAATTGAAATTGCAAAATTTGTAGATGGTAAGTTTTCTGACTTCAAAGATTTTAAATATAATAACAAAACTTATTCATGTGCTCATCCTTGCCTTTCAACTGACGGCAATAAACTTTATTTTTCAAGTGATATGCCCGGTGGAAAAGGAGGAATGGATTTATGGGTGAGTAATAAAGTAAATGGCGAATGGGATAAACCTGTAAATCTTGGATCCGCAATCAACACTTCAGGCAATGAATTATTCCCTTATATAGATCATGAAGGAAATTTATATTTTGCCTCTAACGGTCGTGTAGGTTTGGGTGGTTTGGATATTTACAAGTCACATGTTGAGAATGGAGTATTTTCTGATCCTGAAAATATTGGAGCACCTCTTAATACCACCTACGATGATTTTGCTTACGTATATGACAAGAAAAACCGTTGTGGTTATCTGACATCCAATCGCGATTCAAAAAATGAGAATGACGATTTGTATATGTTCCGCAAGAATTGCGTACCATTAGATGGATTGGTTTACGACAAAGAAACTAATCTTCCGATTGCCAATGCAACCGTAAAAATTTCAGAAGCAGGAAATTCATTTGCTGATGTTACTACTGATGATAAAGGAAAGTTCACAGCCTGTTTATCTATAGGACAAAATTATAGTTTCATGGCATCAAAAGAAGGGTATCAGAATGGCAGCGGAGAGATAAAAGATGTTAGTGACGAACCTCAATCCATCAAAATTCCATTGTCACAGGTGCCTGTATTTGCACTCGAAGGACATGTTTATTTAGAAGAAGATAAATCAGCGTTACCTAATCATCCTGTAAAATTGATTAACCTTCGTACGAATGAGGAGAAAGAAACGCTCACTGACGGTGCAGGAAATTATCATTTCGATCTTGAACCGGAAACAAATTATAAAGTAATGTCATTCAAAGAAAATTGTGCAGATAATTTTGCCGATCGCTCCACTGTAGGATTGAAAAAGTCAACAGTATTAAAAGCTGATTTCGGATTTTTCTGTCAGGGTGACGTAATCCGAATTGACAACATCTATTATGATTTGGCTAAGTGGAATATTCGTCCGGATGCAGCAAAAGAACTGGACAAGTTGGTTGAAATAATGAAAAAATATCCGAAGATGGAAATTGAATTAGGTTCTCACACCGATTGTCGTGCAAGCTACAAATACAACATGGACCTTTCGCAAAAACGTGCAAAATCAGCTGTTGAGTACCTCGTTAAAAAAGGTATTGAAGCTTCCAGGATGATTTACAAAGGTTATGGCGAATCACAATTGATTAATCATTGCGAATGCGAAGGAACCCGTGTTGTGCCTTGTACAGAAGCGGAACATCAGCAAAACCGTAGAACAGAGTTCAAGGTGCTCAAAGTCAAATAGAATTAATTATACAGAGAGAATTGATTCCGCACCAATATTGGTGCGGAATTTTTTTTATCCCAGCAGTAACATCCAGGCCTCTTTAATTTTTCCGGCATGAATCAGTTCGCGTGCTGCCAGATGTCTTGCAAGCATTGCATGTTGCTTGTCAGATGTAAGCGCTGCATTAAATTTTGAAAGCTCAGCAGAGTTGTTGTATGTTTTAACTGCATCTGCTTCGGGAATTTGTTCTTCATTGGCTAACATTGCAAGGTCGTTGCCTGTAAGCACTTCACTCGTTCTGATAAAATCAGGTAAAGCATCAAATCCAACCCCTAATTTGCGGTTAGGCTTAGGCACTGTAAATACAGCATTGCCTGACGCACGACAGTAGTAGTCAAATCCCATTCTCGCCACCAAATCTATTTTATGTGGATCTATTTTTTGATCTTCATTCAGTACAGAGTCGTCTATATGCATCAACAGAATTTCGCAGATAATCAGATTGGCTGCACCTCCCTGATCTCCGGTTTCAATTACATGGCGCACTTTACATTCAAAATTTACAGGAGATTCTTTAATCAAAAAAGGTTTCACACGCTCAGCTTTCAATGGTGTAAAACCCGCTTTTATAAATTCATTCACTCCTTCTGCATATTCGCAGCTTGAAAGCGATGCCTGCTGAACAATGTTATAATTTACAGCACCTATTACCACTTCCTTCGTTTTTATCACATTTTCCAAAGTGTGTTTAGTGGTATTATCGCGTACCCTTCGTGCAGGACTGAAAATAAGAATCGGAGGTTTACTGCCGAAAGCATTGTAAAAACTGAAAGGACTTAAATTCGGATTTCCGTTTTCATCTATTGTACTTGCAAAAGCAATTGGTCGTGGTGCAACAGCACTAAGCATGTAGCTGTGAAAATCACTGGTCTTTATCTGAGAAGGATCAATAATCATTTATTGAGTGTAATTTTAAAAAATTGTTGAATGTTGTTAGTCGAAGTTAAGGTCAAATTGTTGGCGGAGTTTTTCAAGAGAAGGGTTTTTCTCAGCCATTTTTTGAAATTTCTCTCTGGCAGTGTATGGCTTGTTTTGTGTTAGTGGCACATCGGTCACCTGAGTATGTAATGTCAGATAACTGTTTTGTAACTCTGTTTTCAGATAAGAAAGAAAATCAGTACGTATTTCTTTCAAATCATCTTCCAAAACCTGATTGTCGAGTAAAAAATGTATTTCAGTTTCATTCTTAAGTTCAGGGTCTCGTCTTAAAAGTGCTTTTGACAAATTGGTGTTTCCTTTGTCATCCAATTGCTGAGCAAATTTCTTCCAGCATGAAATAATTTCATCAGTTTTTACCGGTTTGCTGTTTTTTTTTTCGTCCGTTTCTTCCTGTTCTTCGTTAGTTGGTTTAGTAGGTTTGGGTTGTGACAAACTCGACAGACTTGGTGTAATAGTTGAACGTGTTTGCGCAGTTCCCATATCCGTTTTCTTTGGTGCTGACGCTGGTGAAGCAGCAGTATTTTCTGCGGGCTTAGCTTGTGAAATATTGCTCGGACTAATTTTGGCAGAAGGAGAAGCTGAAGAAATATCTCCTGAGGTTTTTTCAATAATTACGGGTTTTGCAGAAACCGCATTTTCGTTGACGATGAGATTGCCGCTGATGCTGCACATTTTCATCAATGCTATTTCTACATGCAAATGTTGGTTGCGTGCACTTTTATAACTCAGGTCGCAGGCATTGCAAAGGTCAATGAGTTTTAATAGTGTGCTGAGTTCTATATTCTTACTCTGCTGTTTGTATTTTTCTCTCACTCCCGGAGTCACATCAAGCAATTGTGTTGTTGCTTCGTCCTTAGACACAAGTAAATCTCTGAAGTGACTTGCCAGACCTGTAATAAAATGATGTGCATCAAATCCGTACTTCATCAGTTCATTAAAAGTGAGCAAAACAGATGAAATATTTCCGGGAATTATCTGATCGGTAATTCGGAAATAATATTCGTAATCGAGCACATTAAGATTGGTGATAACATCTTTGTAGGTAACCTTATTACCCGAAAAAGTTACCATCTGATCAAAAATTGAAAGAGCATCACGCAATGCACCCTCGCCTTTTTGAGCAATAATATGCAATGCATCAGGCTCGGCTTCTATTCCTTCTTTTTCTGCTATTGATAAAAGGTGTTTAGAAATATCATCCACCTGAATACGGTTGAAATCAAAAATCTGACAGCGAGAAAGAATGGTTGGAATAATTTTATGTTTTTCTGTTGTTGCCAGAATAAAAATAGCATAGGGTGGAGGTTCTTCCAGTGTTTTCAGAAAAGCATTAAAAGCTCCCTGCGACAACATGTGTACCTCATCAATGATGTAGATTTTATATTTTCCGTTGGGAGGAGCAAACCGTACCTGTTCAACAAGAGAGCGAATATCATCAACTGAGTTGTTGCTGGCTGCATCCAGTTCAAAAATGTTCAGCGATTGATTGTTGTTGAATGACTGACATGATTCACATTGGTCACAAGCTTCAATTTCAGGACTGAGATTGGTGCAGTTAATTGTTTTTGCCAGAATACGAGCACAGGTTGTTTTTCCGACTCCACGGGGTCCGCAAAACAAAAATGCCTGTGCAAGATGATGACTGCGAATAGCATTTCTTAAGGTGGTGGTTATATGTTGCTGACCTACAACTGTGTCAAATGTTGATGGCCGATACTTACGTGCAGATACTACAAAATTGTTCATGTCCGGTCTTAAATTCAATGCAAATTTAGAGGAATATTGTGAATATATCCTATCAACAATGTGATTTTAATAAACATTAGCCAAATCGTTGTTTTCAAACATAAAAATTGTTTTATTTAGCAAATTCCAGAGTATAAAAAAGAATTTTATTTGAATGGCTGTTAAATCTCTGCAATTATTTGAAAGTTACCTCCCCAATGCTCAGAACTGGGCGTTCAGAATCTTAAATAATTTACCTGATACTGATCTTAATATTGCTGCATTCCGTTATTACAATGAGCTGTTTGTTACAGCCAAAATGAAGTTGTTGCCTTTACCTGATTATGTTGGTTTAAATTTGCTGGAAGGACGTGATGGTGCAAAAAATTTTATAGATAAAATTTTCAAAAGAATTTCAAACCGTCATAAAAATGAATTATTTTTCAAATACATTGCCGAATGGAGCAGGCAGAATAAAATAGATTTGATGCACGTGCATTTTGCAAATATGGGTTGGCAATATCTGAAACTGAAACAACTTACAGGGTTGCCTTATCTTGTATCATTCTACGGCTTCGATTATGAGAGCCTCCCTTTTCAGTTTCCACTCTGGAAAAAAAGATATACAGAGTTGTATGATGTGGCTGATGGATTTATTTGTGAGGGACCACACGGTGCCGAATTGCTGCAAAGGCAAGGTTGCAAGGCAGATAAAATACATGTAGTACATCTGGGAGTTGAAACAGAAAAAATTCCGGCTGTTTCAAGAACGAAAAATCAGGGCGAACTGAAACTGCTTCAACTGGCAAATTATAGTCAGAAAAAAGGACATATTTATGCTTTGAAAGCATTTATAAAAGCATTGCAGAATTGCCCCAATATGAGCTTGACTTTTGTTGGCAATGAACTCGAGAATGTAAAAAGCAAACTGGAAGAAGAAATTAAACGGCATCACGCAGAAGATAAAGTACATTTCATACCTTTTGTTGAATTTTCGAAGCTCTATCAGTTTTTTGGAGAGTATCATGTGTTTATTCATCCAAGTTGCTATGCCGACAACCGCGATTGCGAAGGAGGAGCTCCTATCGTACTGCTTGATGCCCAGTGCACCGGTATGCCGGTAATTTCTACAACGCATTGCGACATTCCTGAAGAAGTAATTCATAACAAAACAGGACTTCTAACTCCTGAAAAAGATGTTGATGCACTTGCTGCTTCAATTGCAACTTTTTATCAGATGGATAATTCAACCTATCAGCAATTTGCCGGTGCTGCACGGCAGCATGTTTTAACTGCTTATGATATAAAACCTTGCTCTGAACAATTGCAAAAAGTATATAATCATTATACATAAGCAAAATTATCAGAAAGCAATGACCCCCTTTATTGAAAAATATTATACCCCGCAGGTAATAGCAGAAATTACAAAAGCATTCGGAGTTTCTTTCTCTGATCTTAAACTTCTGCGAGGCAATGTAAATCTCATCTATGCTTTTCGCAAGAACGGAAAAAATTATATTTTGCGGATAACACATAGCTCAGTTCAAAAAGTTGAAGAGTTGCTGTCAGAAGTGGATTGGTTGCATTATGTGCAGCAGCAGGGTGCTAATGTCTCCGCACCCATTGAATCATTAAACGGAAATCTGATTGAAATTATTAAATCAGAAGATACATATTTTACAGCAACAGCATACACTGAAGCAAAAGGAAAAAAAATAGACAGGTTTAACTGGAATGAAACTGTGTTTAAAGAAATTGGCAGAGTAACCGGGCAACTTCATAGAATTACCAAGGATTACAAACCGGGCAGTCATGTTATTCCACGTTCAGATTTTGTGGAGGCTGAAGTGGCAAGGGTAATGTCGCACAAAGAAATCCACGATGAACAGTTGATAGCACGAATGCACAAACTTGTTGATATGCTGAAAGGTATTCCAAAGACTAAAGATCATTATGGCCTTATTCATAACGATATTAATCGTGGGAATATGTTTATTCACAACGGACAAATTTGTCTTTTTGATACTGCTGATTGTGCTTATTCGTGGTTTGTTGCTGATATAGCACTGACATTGCTTTATGTGGTGCAGTATTTTCAGAATGACCCCAACGGAAAACTTACAGCACATATCCGATATTTTATGGATTATTACTGGGAGGGTTATCAGAGCGAAAATAGAATTGCTGAAGAGGATTTAAAAGGCATACCTCTTATAATGACTTTAAGATCTATTTTTATTTATGATCATTTATGCACCATCTGGAAGAATAAAAAGCTGAACCATGCTCAACAAAACTTTTTTAACATCCTGCACTCATTCAGCCACGAAACTTTCGATTTTATCGGAATGGAACTTATAAGGCCATAAATCAGATGAAACTACAGTCTGGAAGAAGGGAATAACGAAATGGTTTATCATAGTTGAATTTACATGAATTTAATACCTTATTTTTGTAACAACCTTACTGATATTTCAGTAAAAACATAATAGCATACACAGCATTTAACGTCAGTGAAATCAATTATCCCTTTTAAATTTTCAGCATGTCAAATATTCATATCTGCAATATCATGGATATGGCTGACTGTGTTACCTGCTTCTGCTCAACGCTATAATTTTTCAGGCTATACCATTGCCAACGGTTTACCCAGTAATCATGTGAATGACGTACACCAGGACAAATACGGCCGGCTGTGGGTGGCAACCATGAATGGTGCCTGCTGGTTTGATGGGCAACACTTCTATCGTTTCGAGCAGGATAATCCTGCTGCATCTAATCCGGTAAAAGCTATTTATGAAGATAAGACCGGAAACCTCTGGATGGCAACACGCAGTGGTGTAGGTGTTTTCAATGGATTAAAGAAGAAATTCTTTACAATAGATGATGGATTGTTAAGCAATAACGTCACTGCAATCGCTCAGGATGCTCAGGGAAATTACTGGATTGGCACTACCGAAGGGTTGAGTAAATATGATGGAAAGAAATTTTCAAGCTTTACTATCTTAAAAGGTTTGGTGAGTAATGAAGTAACCTGCCTTTTTGCAGATTCTAAAGGAAGATTGTGGATAGGAACTACCAATGGATTAAGTTGCCACAGCAGCACCGGTTTTACAAATTACACCATCAACGAAGGACTGCCGGGTAGCATAGTGTATTGCATTCGCGAAATGGAAGGCGGAAATATATGGATTGGCACCAATGAGGGAATTGGAGTTTTTAACGGTAAGGGCATTGCCGAAATGAACATCAGTTATGGAGTGAATGTTAAAAAAGTTACTTCAATCATGATGGATTACAAAAAGAATTTGTGGTTTTCGACCTACGGCAATGGCATTTGTCAGATAGACCATGGTGCTTTTTTCACTCTTACTACTGACGAAGGGTTGCTGGACAATAACGTTCAGTGTATGGAGGAAGACAATGAAGGAAATATCTGGATGGGTACGTCCAAAGGTTTGTGCCGATACTCAGGAGGACGATTTGTGACCTATTCATCAGAAGATGGATTAAATGATAACCGCCTGCTGACAACTTATTGTGATAAATCAAATCGGATATGGATGGGAATGGTAAACGGAGGCGTTAATTACATCGAGAATAATGTTGTTAAAAATGTACCGGTTGCATCCGCACTCAATAAAGCAACAATATGGAGTATAACTCAGGATAATGCAGGTAATATCTGGATGGGAACTTCAGGAGGACCTGTGGTAATTACAGCTGATTTGCAGAAAATGTATTATCCTTTTGAAATTTTAAATAACAAAATCATCTATACAATTCTGGCCAATTCGGATGGAAGTATCTGGATGGGGACTGACAGAGGGATTTATAAATACAGTACAAATTCGTTTAAAATCATCAATAAACTCAACGGACTTACAAACGATAATATTCGATATCTCTTTCAGGATCGTCAGGGTTTGGTATGGATAGGAACTATGCAAGGCCTGTATTTTATGAATGGAGATGATGCAGTGTCTTTGAATGATTTGCTGGCGATTAACAAAACTCCTGTTACTGCTATCGCTCAGGATTTGAACGATAATATTTTGTTTTCTAATTATGATTTTGGTATCTCAGTTTTTTCAAAAACAAATAAGAAGATGGCATTCCGACACCTGGATACTAAAAACGGTTTGATAAATAATCGGATTTTATGCATGGCTTCAGATCAGAATTACCTGTGGCTCGGCACCCCCGATGGAGTTGATCGTATTGACTGGAATACCTATCTCAAACGAGAATTTGTAAACATCATTCACTTCGATAAAAGCAACGGATATTTTGGTGTTGAAACCAGTTCTGCTTCTTATGATAAAAACGGATACCTGTGGTTTGCTTCTGTCAATGGAGCAATTCGTTACAATCCCGGTTATGGCTACAGTAAAAGTGTTACACCTGTCATGTTGCTGCAATCTATAACAGCTTATCTGCGAAAAGTAAACTGGGCTGAACAAGGCTATGCTATTGACAGTACTTCAGGCTTACCGGTGAATCCATTATTGCCTTATGGTTACAACAACCTGAATTTTCACTTCACAGGAATATATTTTGCTGCACCCGGAGAAATAAAATACAGATGGAAACTTAAAGGGTTTGATGATTACTGGGTTCCTTCAACTCCTTTTAATGTTGCCAACTATTCAAACATTCCGCCCGGAAGTTATACGTTTATGGTTCAGGCTTCAGTAAACGACAGAGACTGGAGTCCTTCGCTTGAATATAATTTCAGTATCAAAGCACCTGTCTGGCGAACGAACTTTTTTTATTTTCTGTATCTGCTCACTGCAGTTGGTTTAGTTTGGGGAATTATGAAATTGAGAACAAGAAGTCTCAGGCAGGCACAATTAAATCTTCGTCAGAAAATCAATGAGCGCACTGCACAGCTAAGAGAAAAAAATGAGGAACTCGCTAAACTCTCTATTGTAGCCAGCGAAACCGGAAATGCTGTTTTGATTTTTGATAAGAATTTCAATCTGGAATATGCTAACGAAAGTTTTATGCGAATGACAGGTTATACCAAGGAAGAAATTATAAGTTTAAGGGGTGTCAAATTACAGCAGATATCATACAATGAAAATATCAACGAAATCATTAAGGATGCTCTCGAAGAGAAAAAATCCATTGTTTATGAATCGAAAACTGTTCGTAAGGACGGAAAAGAACTCTGGACTTCAAGCACCATTACTCCGGTGTATGCAGGAACCGGAGAAATGACAAATGTGGTAGTGATAGATACCGACATTACACTCAGAAAAAAAATGGAACAACAAATCCGTGAGTCACTCGAGGAAAAAAATATTCTGCTCAAAGAAATTCATCACCGCGTGAAAAACAATCTGCAGATAATTGTCAGCTTGTTCAATCTGCAAAGTGCCTATATTCATGATAAGGAATCTAATAAAGTCATCAGAGAAGGGCAGGATCGTATTCGCTCCATGGCTCTCATTCACGACAGGTTTTATCAGAGCGAAGGCACGTCAAGGATTGATTTCGATGACTACATTAAACGACTTTGCGACACCATTTTCCAGTCACAGGGTGCTGATAAAAGTAAAATCGGTTTGCTAATTGATGCAGATAAAATATCTTTGGACATTGATACGGCTGTTCCTTGCGGCTTAATAATTAACGAACTGGTAAGTAACGCCATCAAACATGCATTTACAAATAGAAATGGTGAAATTAAAATTACATTCAAGATGAACGAAACAGGCAAACATGTATTAACCATTGCCGATAATGGTGCAGGCTTACCTGCAAATTTTAATATTGCCTTGGCTGATACATTAGGATTTCAGTTGGTGAATGTGCTCACTGAACAGATTGATGGAAATATCACAGTAAATCAAACCAATGGTTTTGAAATAAAAATAGAATTTTAACCCTTACAAATCAATATCAACATGGATAAAGTAAGAATTTTAGTAGTAGAAGATGAAAGTATCGTTGCCAAAGACATTCAGCAAACTCTGATAAGATTAGGTTACGATGTGCCGGCAACTGCTTCTTCAGCACCTAATGCATTTGCCAAACTTGAAGAGTACGATCCGGATCTTGTTTTTCTGGATATTAAACTGAAAGGTGAACAGGATGGAATTCACGTTGCAGAACATATACGTCAGAAATATGATATTCCTGTTATTTTTCTCACATCATTTGTAGATAAAAATACACTCGACAGAGCTAAAGTGACTGAACCTTATGGTTACCTCGTAAAACCTTTTAATGAATCAGATCTGCAAACTACAGTTGAAATGGCTTTGTATAAGTTTAAAAAAGATTTGCAAAGCCGCGAGAACGAAAAACGATTTGCCAATGCACTCACCAATGTAGAAGATGCAATTCTTGTTACCGATATGGAGTGTCGCGTTTCTTTTCTGAATCCCAAAGCTGAAAGTATCACAGGATTTGGGAATGTAAGTGCTCAGGGAATGAACCTCTTTAAACTGATAAAACTTGAAAGCGATGAATATGAAATTGTAAATACGGACTCTCTTGCCAAACACATGAAACAAGGTGATGTGCTGGATATTCCTGAGTGTACAATTACTGTTTTGCGCGATTATTCTAATATCAAAGCAAGCTTTGTTTGCTCACCTATACGTGACGAAAAAGATCATCTGCTGGGATATGCAATTGTAATAACCAAAGCTGATACTCCTGCCAAGAAAACAAATACCGAAGTTCAGCCGACTGTAACTCCTGAATCAAAACCGGCTGAAACAGCATCAAACCCTCTCGAAAATCAGGTTATACAGAATTCGTTTTTCGTGAAAAGAGGATCTATGCTGGTGAAAGTTTTTCTCGAAAATATTTATTGGTTGCAGGCAATGGATAATTATGTGATTATTCAAACAAAGGAAGATCAGTTTGTCATTCATGCCACCATGAAGGATATTGAAACCAAGCTGCCTTCAGATAAATTTTTACGCATACACCGTTCTTACATCATTGCCCTTGATAAAATAAGTGCAATGGATGAAGGTGCTGTGGTGATTAAAGAAAAAACTATTCCTGTTGGCAAAAGCTATAAGGAGGTGTTTATGAACAGAATCAATTTCCTGTAAATAAATTCAACTCAAAAGAAAAGGCAACATTTTATGTTGCCTTTTCTTTTTTAGATAATCTCTTTTTATTTGATCACATTCAATGAGCCGTGCAAAGTTTTTTTCTCACCATTATGTTGCTCTATTTCGATAACATAATAATAAACTCCGGCAATCACATTTGAGCCATCCCAGCCTCTTACCCAATCGGTATAGGAAGTTACTTTGTTGCCCCAACGATTGAAAATTGTCACTGTAGCACTTTTAATGGAAGTGCTGTTAAATGTAAACACATCATTTTTCCCATCATTGTTAGGAGTAATGGCATTTGGAATAAAAAGCTGACTGTCGTCAACCAAAATATTTGCTGATACACTGTCCTGACAACCGTTGTCATCTGCTATGGTTAACCATACCGTGAAATTTCCACCGAAATTAAATGTATGCTGAGGGTTGAGAACATCGGAGGTAGATCCATCTCCAAAATTCCAGGTGCCCGATGTAAATGCTGTACTGGTATTGTTAAAGTTAACTGTCAGAGGAGCGAGTCCTGAAGTAACATCAGGTACAAAATTGGCGAAGATGTTACTTTGATTAATAGTAATGTCAGCAGTATCGCTGCCACATGCATTGCTTGCATAAACAAAATATTGCCCGGCCTGCGTGATGGTGTTCTGACTGCCGGTAGTTCCGTTGCTCCAGGTATAGTTGTCGCCACCCGTTGCAGACAAAGTAAGAGATGTACCCGGACAAAGAATGGTTGAAGGTGATGAAATCTGTGCAACAGGTAAGGTGCCGGCAGTGATGGTCTGCGTTGCAGTGGCAGTACCGCAGCTGCCGGTGCCGGTTACGGTGTAAGTACCGGGCGCATTAACCGTTATAGTGGAAGTAGTTTGTCCGTTTGACCATAGATAAGTTGATGCACCTGATGCCGTAAGTGTTGCAGTTTGCCCTGAACAAAGAGATGTTGCTGATGCAGTAATGTTTACTGTTGGAACATTAGTAACGGTAACAGTAACACTTGCAGAATCCGAACCGCAATTATTCGAAGAAACTACTGTATATACTCCCGCTGCACTTACGGTAATAGCTGCTGTTGTTTCACCCGTTGACCACAAATAATTTGTGCTGCCTGATGCTGTTAAAGTAGTTGACTGACCATTGCAGATGGTTACAGTTGGGCCGGGTGTAACAGAAACAGATGGCGCACTGCCGGATGTTACAGTTACACTCGCTGTAGGAGAACCACATGAACCTGAAACAGTCACCGTGTAAGTGCCTGCCTGATTCACCTGAATGGATTGTGTGGTTGCACCGTTCGACCACTGATAACCTGAGCCCGAAGATGCTGTAAGTACAATGGTATCGCCTGCACATAATGTGGAAGGTCCCGAAATACTTGCAGCCTGACCATTTTGTATGTTCAGATAAAGAGGGTAGGAGATGGTATCATTACATTGTCCCAACATAGAAAAATATATAGTGTCAACTCCTGTATAATTGGATGACGACTGATAAACCGTATTCAAACTGTTGGGTGAAGTGATGCTTCCATTACCACCTTGCCAAAAGTATCCTGAATAATTTCCGTTTAAATTACTTGCCGTCAAAGTGACAGCATCACCTGAACATAACGTATCATCACTGGCCTGCAGATTTGCTGTAAGCGTAATGATGGGTGCCTGGCAGCCGTTGTTGTAATACGTTGGATTTCCTGAGACATCAAAAGATACACTTGATCCATCCTGAAAGGCAGTATCTAACTGTCCAAACTGATTCACTAGCTGATTGGGATAATAACTCACTGTCTGACTGCAGATGGGGCTGAAGTCAAGAGTTAATATGCGCGGTGTTGTTACAGTTGCAGAATAATTTCTGAAATGCCCCTGCGTATTTCCTGCACACTGAAATATCATATAAATAGTATCTGTTAGATTGGCGAACGAATTGAATGTTGTACTCATATTTTCGCTCGTCACAAGAATAACCTTACTGTTGGCTGGCAAGGTGCCTCCAACAGGTTCAAGAATATATCCACACGACTGAATGTTGGCATTGAGGTCTGCCACTTTTTGAGCAGTATTGGCATTCTGACAAATTCCAAGAAAGTTAAGAGTAGTAGTAGGCCAGGTTACGGTGAGTAAATTGATGGGCAATGGTGTTGCACCCACTGTGAAACGTACCATTTCGTTTTCGCCTTCAGGAAAGCCGCAGGCATCTACCAGAATACTGTTAATCTCAATACAATTTTGTGCTGATAATCTTACTGTTGAAAGTAAACAAAGAGTCACTAATAAAAAGAAAAGTTTTTTTGTCATACGAATGTCGTCAGAAATTTAATTTAAATGAAAGTGCAAAAATGCAGAAAAGCGGGTTAATATTTTCTGTCGGTTAATAATCTTATTGTTCTCGCATTCAACGAATTCTTTTCAGGGAATAAGTGATGGTGTCTTTAACACCTGTGAGCTTGGCATCCCATGTATTTTGTGAAGACAATGAAAAAGAAATGCGATTATAAGGTTTGATAGAATCATTTCCGAAAGTGACAGATGCAGGCTGAATGTCTATAGCTTTCCAACGTAGTTGTTTGCTGCTGTCAGTGTCGTTTATGTAATAAATCTCTTCACCTTGCAGGATAATTTTTGAAGAACCTCCTTTTATTTTTAAATCATTTTCGAAATGATAATTATGATTGATAAATTCCTTTGGACTTGATTTGATCCACTCTTCATAAAACACATTGCCACTTCGCGACTGTCCCTGCCAGGTACCTATAAGCCAATCCAGATTGTTAAGTGATTTTTGATTCTGATCAGTAGTGCATGCTTGCAATATAAACAGTAAGAAACAACACACTGAAATTTTAAAATGCCGGAAATTCATGCTGCAAAAATGCATTAAATAATGAAATAATATGAAGCCGTAATGACCGTTCATAATTTATACTTCATCAGTATGAATGAAAATATAATTTTGCCGCTCTTTTGTAAACCGAATTATTTTCAGACTGTTATTTATTTGGCACTCATAACTTAAAATGACTTCCTCCCGGATTTTGTTGCGATATTTTTTTATAACTGTTCTTCTGCTGACCGGTAAAAAGGTATTTGCTCAGGAAATGAACGGAATTGCTCATAGCAATTTCGCAGGAAATATGGGTATTGAAATGAATCCGGCCTCTATTGCAGTAATGCCTTACCGTTTCGAGTTTAATATTCTTTCCGGTGATATTTTTTTGCAGAACGATTACATTTATTTTCCTGCATCAGACATACCAACAGGTAAATTTGCACGGTTAGCACCTTTGTTGCACGAAGACTTCAGTGATCATTATACCAAGCCTCCTAAAAATGCTTTTGGCTCAGTTTTGTTGAAAGGCCCCTCTGCAGTTTGGCGAAATGATGACATTGCTTTTGGAGTACATTTTTCATTGCGAAGTCAGATAAGCGCAACCAATGTGCCTTATCATCTGGCAAAATTTTTCTGGGAAGGCTCTGATTATACTCCACAGCAAAAAGTTCCATGGAAATCTACTGCATTTGATTTGGGAGCATTGGTTTACGCTGAAGGTGGTTTCACCATGGCTAAGACAATTCGTAAGAAGCAACAGAATATTACAACAGGTGGGGCTACACTTAATTTTCTGTTGGGCATGAGTGGAGTATATCTGAACTCATCAATGTTCGACTATACTTTCGTAGATGAATCTTTATTGTTGATTCGCGGAGAAGATATCAGTTACGGACACGCAATCCCTTACAGAGAAGAAAAAAATTATCTGCATCCGAGAGGTATGGGCGCATCAATTAATTTAGGAATACAACATTTTTACAACTACATAGCGCAAGCCTATAAGCCAGGAATGTCAGGTGTTAAGCTTAAAAAGTATGATGTGCGTTTAGGCTTATCGCTAATGGATATTGGATTTATCCACTTCTCGGAGAATGCACGCAAATTTGAACTGAATAACAGCACAGCACAATGGCCCGGTTTCGACACAACTAAATTTAAAGACGTAGCATCTATAGATTCAGCATTCAGTTATCATCTCTATAATGATGCAACCAAATCGCAAGCCGGCAACGGATTTACAATGATTCTTCCGGCAGCTATCAGTGGTCAGGCCGACTGGAGTATTACGCCTAAATTTTATCTGAACCTTAACGTCATTCAGAATATTCAGATTTTTGACAAAAGTGTAATACGTCCTTCTCAGGTTGCATTAACACCTCGGTTTGAAACAAGAAGAGTTGAAGTTAGTTTGCCTCTATCATTATATCAGTATAATTTTTTCAGAGCAGGATTAGCTTTTCGTTATAAATGGTTTGTGCTCGGAACCGATAATCTCGGATGGTGGCCGGGATTGTACGAAATGAATGGCCTCGATTTTTATTTTGGGTTTAAATACACCAGTGATATTTACGACAATATAAGATTCAAAAAGGGTAAAGGCGGGCACTGCCCTGCATACAAATAGAAGTAGATTCCGGTGCATTCTCATTACCTCAAAATATGCATCTTTGTACTTCCAGAAAAATTCCGTATGAATTTCATCAGCTTGGTTTTGGCAGGTATGTTTTTGTGGTTAAGTATTCCACTTAATCTGCAGGCACAGCGTATTAACGGACACCATAAGCAACGGTATAACGGCATTGATATCACAGTAAGCAGAATCATTCCTTACATAAATAAACCTCAGGGGCAGGAATTTCTGATGCATGAAAGTATTACTTATTCTATTGTTGCCGGTGAAAGAGTTCGTGCACTGGCAGGTATCAACTTTTTGTTTCCTGCTAAGGATGGTGTTACCCGTTATGGTTTTCATGCAGGTTTTCTGGCGGGTTCTACCAAACCTGTATTTGGATTGTTATATGGTTCAACCTTGTTTCATATAGTAAATAAAAGAGCGTATGATAACGGTGCTTTGCGCAATTATCATAATACAGGAATAGCAGTTGTTTTGGGCTGTTATTATGTGCCGTTCGACAGGTTTGTGTTTTCAACTAAAATTGCACCTGCTTTGTATCACTTTAATTTTAAAAAAGTAAATGACATTCCTGTGATAGAGGGCAATTCCGATACCAGGTCAGAAACATTTTATGTGGGCTTCTATCAATTGCTTAGCTTTTCTATAGGATACCGGTTTTAGCTGTGAAAAGCAGTTTATAAATTGTCAGAATAATAGCTAAAACTTATCGCTTAATATTATACTTTTGTATTTGAAAAATTTGTTGTTATAATGGAAAAACAGAATGAAGTTTTAGAGCAGGTTATAATAAAATTTGCAGGTGATTCAGGTGATGGTATGCAGCTTACGGGTACACAGTTTACCAATACTGCTGCACTTTTTGGTAACGATCTGAGTACTTTTCCCGATTTTCCGGCAGAAATTCGTGCACCTCAAGGCACACTTGCAGGTGTATCAGGATATCAATTACATTTTGGCAGTGTAAATATTTATACTCCCGGAGATAAATGTGATGTGCTGGTTGCAATGAATGCAGCAGCATTGAAAGCTAATCTTAAGAATCTGAAAGAAGGCGGAATTATCATAGCCAACAGCGATGGTTTCGATCCTAAAAATTTACGTCTTGCCAATTATCCTGATGGTAAAAGTCCTTTGGAAGATGATACATTAGGAAAGTTTAATGTAATCACCATGGACGTGACCAAAATGACCCGTGCTGCTCTGGTGGATTCAGGTCTTGGTACCAAAGAAATTGACCGTGCCAAGAACATGTTTGTTCTTGGATTCTTATACTGGATGTATAACCGTTCATTGGACATTACCATTAAATTTCTCGAGGATAAATTCGGTAAGAAGCCTGCTATACTCGATGCCAACCTGAAAGTGCTTAGAGCAGGATACAACTATGGCGATACAACTGAAACTTTCAGAACCAGATATCAGGTGCAGCCTGCAAAAATGGCCACAGGTTCTTATCGCAACATCATGGGCAATCAGGCAACTGCTATCGGATTGGTAGCTGCTTCCCATCAGGCAGGTATTCCATTATTTGTTGGAACTTATCCTATAACTCCGGCATCTGATATATTGCACGAATTGTCAAAACATAAATCTTTTGGTGTAAAAACTTTTCAGGCCGAAGACGAAATTGCAGGAATTTGTACAGCTATTGGTGCATCTTTCGGAGGATCACTCGCTGTAACTACTTCGTCAGGACCTGGTATTGCGCTCAAAGGTGAAGCAATGGGTTTGGCCATCATGCTCGAGATTCCATTGGTAGTTATCAATGTGCAGCGAGGAGGACCTTCTACCGGTTTGCCAACAAAAACAGAACAAAGTGATTTACTTCAGGCTTTATATGGAAGAAACGGTGAGGCACCAATGCCGGTGATTGCTGCTTATTCTCCCGGAAATTGTTTTTATACTGCATTCGAAGCGTGCCGCATAGCGCTTGAACACATGACTCCGGTAATGATGCTTTCGGATGGATATATAGCTAATGGTGCAGAGCCATGGCAGTATCCTACATCAGCAGACTTAAAGAAAATTGATGTAAAATTTGCTACAGAGAAAAACGGTGAGCATTTTCTGCCATATAAAAGAGATGAAAAACTTTCACGCCCATGGGCTTTACCCGGAACCAAAGGATTAGAGCACAGAATTGGCGGCTTGGAAAAGCAACACGAAACAGGCAACATCAGCTACGACAGCGATAACCATCAGTTCATGGTGCGTATGCGCGAATCCAAGGTTGAAAAAATTGCTGATTATATTCCACAACAAACACTTGATTCAGGACCTGAAAAAGGTAAACTGCTTGTGGTAGGATGGGGAAGTACTTATGGTGCTATAAAAACTGCCTGTAAAATGGCTCGCAGCGAAGGATATGATGTAGCACATGCGCAAATTACTTACCTGAAACCTTTCCCTAAGAATTTAGGTGAAATGTTATTTAACTACGATAAAGTATTGATTCCTGAAATGAATACAGGACAGTTGCTGAAAGTTTTACGCGATAAATACTTTGTCCCTGCTATTGGATTAAATAAAATCATGGGTATTCCTTTCTCTGCCGGAGAAATAAAAGATAAAATCGTTGAACTGTGTAAATAGGCAGTACGTTATAAAAATTATTTAACTGAATTAATAAAAACAAACATGGATACAGCAACAACTTCTGCTCCATTATTTACCTCAAAAGAACTCGTTACCGATCAGGAAGTAAGATGGTGCCCCGGATGCGGTGATTATTCTATATTAAAACAAGTGCAAACCGTTATTCCGGAACTTGGAATACCGCGTGAGAAATTTGTTTTTATCTCCGGTATCGGTTGCTCATCACGCTTTCCGTATTATATGGAAACGTATGGCATGCACTCCATTCACGGACGGGCTACTGCCATTGCAAGCGGATTAAGAGCAACACGCAAGGACCTCAGTGTTTGGATTGTTACAGGTGATGGTGACTCTATGTCAATTGGTGGAAACCATTTCATTCACCTCATGCGAAGAAACCTCAATGTAAATGTGCTTCTTTTTAACAACCAGATTTATGGATTGACAAAGGGTCAGTACTCTCCAACATCCGAAGAAGGAAAAGTTACCAAGTCAACACCATACGGTTCTATTGACCATCCGTTCAACCCTATTGCACTTGCTATGGGTGCCGATGGAACATTCATTGCACGCAGTATGGACAGAGATCCTGTGCATCTTAAAGATATGCTTCGCAAATCAGCTGCACACAAAGGAACTTCATTCCTTGAAATATATCAGAACTGCAATGTGTTTAATGATGGCACTTTCGAAATGTTTACTGAAAAAGCTACCAAAAAACAGGAAGCACTGTTTGTTGAAAGTGGCAAGCCATTGTTGTTTGGACAGAATAATGAGTTAGGAATTAAGCTCGATGGATTCAAACCTGTGGTTGTAAATATCAATGAAAATGGCAACAGCATAAATGATATTTGGGTTCATGATACATCCGATCGTGTGAAAGCAGGAATTCTTTCTCGCTTCTTCGATAGTCCTGAAAAAGAAGGCCATTATCCTCGTCCGTTTGGAGTGTTTTACGAAGAAGACAGACCATGCTACGAAGATGTGATGGAAGACCAGGTGAATCAGGTTATTGCTGCTAAAGGCAAAGGAAACCTTGATAAACTTCTCAAAGGAAGTGAAGTGTGGGATATAAAATAAGGATTGATAACTTTATTTTTAGTATTGTTTTTTTTCAGTGTTTTATTGTTTTAATACACTGAATACACTCGGTTTTTATTACAGAAAATTTTATTGGTATTTGCATTTAAATAAAGTAAGAATCTCTTGGCATTATTCATAGGTTATCTTGCATCAGCTTTTCTTGCTGCCTCACTGGTAGTCTCCAGTGCTTTTAAGTTCAGATGGTATAGCCTTGGCGGGCAGGTAACTTTTATTATTTACGGGTTAATGATTGATGCCATGCCTGTAGTTATTGCAAATGGTATTTTGCTTGTCATAAATATCATCCAGATGGTTCGTTTGTATAAGATACAGGAGGCTTTCGATTTATTACAGATAGGCACTCATGATGAGCTGATTTCATGTTTTATCAAACGTAATAAAAAAGATATTGAATCTTATTTTCCGAATTTTACACATCAGCCCGATTCAACAGATAAAGCTTTTGTTACCTTGCGCGACCTCACTGTTGCCAATTTATTTATCTTCAGAATGAAGGGTGAAGGAGAGGCAAACGTGCTGATAAATTATACCATACCCAAATACAGAGATTATAAAGTAGGCCGGTTTATTTTTGGTCAGGAAAAGGAAAAACTTCTTGCACAGGGTGTGAAAAAAATCAGCTATGATAAAGTAACACACCCCGGTCATGCAAAATTTATAACCCTTCTGGGATTTACGAAGTTGCCTGATGGAAAATATGAAAGGCAGTTGAGCTGAAACAGGGCTTAAGCCATTCGTTTGTAAATAAGATTTTTCTCTAAGAAACGGGCACAATTTGTCAATGCTGTCTGGCCTGTTGCACATACTTTTCTCCTTCCTCTCTGTTTCCTGTCATAATCAGAGTTATGCCAAGGTTGTTCAGCGCTTTTGAATTGGATGGATTTATTTCTATTGCTTTTCGGAAATAGATAATGGCATTGGTGTAATCCTGCATGGCAGCATAGCTGTTGCCAATATTATTCACAGCATCTTCGTTGGATGGATTCAGCTCCAGTGTTTTTTTATACCATTTAATGGCTTCAGTAAAATTATTTTTATGTGCATACGTATTACCCATGTTGTAACAAGCATTGTACGAGGATGAATCGAGTTTAAGTGCAGTTTTCAGGCTGCTGATGGCATCATCATACCTTTTCATCTCATCATAAAATACACCAAGATTCAAGTAAGCATCCGTTGTTTTAGGATCAAGGTCAATAGCATGATTCAGGGCTTTTATACTTTGATCATACATTCCTGCTTTGCCACATGCTACACCCCATGACACAAAAAACTGCGGGTCGGTAAAGGTTTTATGTTTTGCTGCCTGCTCAAAAGCAGCAATGGCTTTTGGATAATTTTCTCGTTCTTTATAAGCAATTCCCAGATGGTAATATGCTTCTGAGTAAGTTGGCAGTATGGCAACACCTTTTTCCAGTTGCTCAATGCTTCTGTCAAGCAGGTTCATTTTTTTATCATGGTCTTTTTCTTTAAGAGCCTGCTCTATCAGTATGGCACTTCCGTAGGCATAGCGTATGCGAGCACTCTCAGGGCAGGTTTTTACATCTGTAGCCAATAATGTAAGATTGTTTTTCCAGTCGAAGTTACGTGCTATGGTTTTTACAGAGTATAAAAACGAAATAGAAAATAAAATAACAAAAAAAGTTTTGTTGGAAGAAATTACGGACGACACATTTACGAAGTTGCTTCCTTTGTATTGTACTTTAAGCCATTGAGCTAACAACACAACTCCTGCAATGCATATTCCCAGCGAAGGCAGATAGGTAAATCGTTCAGCCATTACCGACTCTATCAGGAAAAATATATTGCTTACAATGCTGAGGGTGATTAATAAAAATGCCAACCCGAAGCCAGCCAGATTACGTTTTGCAAAACTGCGTATAGCATAGATGCCAATAATCAAATAAGCCAATAATGCTGCCAATGAACGCACGTTTCCTAAACCAACTATCGGAAAAGTGTTGAAAGAGTAATCAAAAGAGAGAGGTTGAGGTATTATAAGAAGCCATAAATATTTGCCTAATATCATAATGGCTGTAGCAAGCCTGTCAGTAATTGTTGTAGCATTTACAAGTGAGTTGTTGATTGGCAGAATTTCCGTAAAGTTGGTAACTCCCTTAAGCACCATAAATCTGACTCCTAAATAAACAAGTGCTGCACACCAGACAATGATGGAAGAACGAAGACTCTCTAACGGTTTCTTCGACTGAACAAAATACGCAAGCAGCGGAAATATAGCCACACAGGTAATAGAACTTTCCTTTGACATGAGTGACAAAAAGAAAAACACAGCTGCATATACATGATGTGAAAGTTTATTGTTTTGCAACCCTTTCAAAAACTGATGGAAGGAAAGTATGATAAACAGAAAGCATAATATTTCATCGCGGCTTTTAATGTTGGCAACCACTTCGGTGTGTATGGGATGCACAATATACAACAGTGCAACACTGAAAGCTAAAAGTATATTTTGGTTAAACAACAGCAACAAAAACCGAAACAGTAAAAATGCAGTCAGCATATAAAGCGCCACATTGATGATATGGCCCGGCATGGGATTTTCGGGAGCTAATTGCCATTCTATTGCAAACATCACTACTGATAATGGTCTGTACAAACTCTCATTTCTGTCCCAGAATCCTTTGCGATAGGGGGTGGTAAGTATTTCAGGGATGGCGCTTACTCCTTTCTTTACAATTTTATTATTCTGCATGACGGTTCCGTCATCAACGGTGTAATCGCTGCCAAGAGTATTGGCGTACAGCGCAAATGCCAGCACCGGTAGCAATAAGGAAAGCCACCTTATGAGTTTACGGGTTTCGGTTCCCTTAGGTGTTTCTTCTTTTCTAATAATTACCTTTTTATCTTTTTTCTTCTGATTCACCTGTGCAGATTTTTAACTTATGTGTAAATCATTGTTCAAGCTTCATGCGAATATACCACTCCCGCGGATAAAGATGGTTGATGCGTCTGCCTGTTTTTTTAACAAACATGAGTGGTAATTGCTGATAAGTTACCAGTATGTATCCTTCAGGATGAGCAGTTTCAAGTTGTGTATCGCCTTTGAGCAAACGTAATGCAGTTTCCTTGTCAACCGCTTCCGTGTTAACGTCAGTATTGAGTGCTGTGGACAATGCCAGTTCCACTGAGGGAATCCAGTCTTTACCTTTGATGGTGGCAATGGCTGTGCCTGCATGTGTAATATTCATTCCGGTGAGTAATGCCAAATCCCTTTTCAGCGAAAGAGGAAAAAATCGTACAGACTGCTGATGCATAAAAAAATAAGACTCATCAGCATTAAGAATATAGTTGCCTGCCTGTTTACGGATATTCGCATTGACTTCCTCAACCTTGCTGCTTTTGTTGTACAGAGATTTTTCTTCGCTGTTGTTTTTGCGAAGTACGCTTAAAGTAAAACCTTCTCCTTGTATTTTGTGAGGTGAAAAACGATAAGTGATTACTTTATCTTGGATATGTTCTTTCACACCGTTAAAATTTTCAATATACAGTTTTATGCAATCAGCATCCAGCTCATTCACAAAATGTGAAATATTTTTTTCGTTTTCTTCTTCGTTGTAAGTGCAAGTTGAATAAATAAATAAGCCTCCTTGCTTTAGTGCAGGCCACAAATCATTAACTATCCGTTGTTGGCGCAATGCACAGTGCATCACATTTTCTTTGCTCCACAATTTTGTAGCTTGCGTATCTTTCCGGAACAATCCCTCGCCTGAGCAGGGAGCATCACAAAGTATCACATCAAAATATCCTGCTAATGATGCAAAACGGCTTACATCGGTTTGTGTAACTACTATATTGTTGTATCCCCATTTGCACACATTATGTATCAATGCCTGTTGGCGCGAGCGGATAGATTCATTGGCAACAATCAATGACTCCCTATGCAGCAGCGAAAGCAAATGGGTGGTTTTGCCTCCCGGTGATGCACAGGCATCAAGTATGCGAATTGGTTTTTCATCCAACGACAGTTGCATGATGACCTGTTCTATAAACATGCTGCTCGCTTCCTGCACGTAATATGCACCTGAATGAAATAATGGATCTAATGTAAACACTGGACGCTGCGGCAGATAATATCCATAGCGACTCCATGCAACAGGATTGCCCTCAGGTAAGGTTACTTTCTTTAGTGGATTTTTACGTATAGAAGATACAGACGGTTCATTTAAAGAAAGAACAAACTTCTCTTTCTCTTCTTCCGAAAGCGGAAGCATTGATAAAAAATCAGCAGGTAATTCCAACATCTTTAAATACGAAATGCCGAAAAATAGTTATTTAACAGGTTCAACATTTACATGCTTCCTAATTTTTTCAGCAGTTCTTCTTTCCTGCGAGAGGATACTTCTACTGATGAATTATCGTCTAACATCAAATATCCACCTTTACCTTTGTTATAACTTTTTACATAATCAAGATTTACCAGGTCGGAGTGATGAACCCTGAAAAAGGAATAATCAGCCAAGAGATTTTCGAATTCTTTCAATGTCTTTGAAACCACCATTTGTTTTTTACCTGCCAAATGCAACTCTGTATAATTTCCGTCAGCATGACAACGTATAATTTCAGATACCGGTACAAAAACGATTCCGTTAAGCGTGGGTACACCAATTTTACGCGGCTTTGTACCAATACCTTTTAGCAGTTCTGAAATTTGTTCGCTGATGACAGAGTTATTTTTTGAAGCATTAACTTTCAACAAAGCCGCTTGCAATTCATCAACATCAACCGGCTTGAGCAAATAATCAAGTGCACAAAATCTAAATGCCTGCAGCGCATACCTTTCATGAGCAGTTGTAAAAATTACCTGAAATTGAGCATCAGGAATCGCTTTCAATAAATCAAAACCGGTTTTATCAGCAATCTGAACATCTAAAAAAACCAATTGTGGATGATGTTTGCTTATTAATGATATACCTTCATCAACTGTTTGTGCTGTACCTGACATTTTAATCACCGGATTTTTTATTTCAGGCAACAGGTTGCATAGTCTGTCAATGCAATGTTGTTCGTCATCAATAATTACAGCTTTAATCATCTTATATATTTGTTATCAGAATTGTAAAGTAAGAGGTATTTTAATTACAACCCTTGTGCCCGGGTTGAGTTGTACATATTCAATAGAAGCATGTGTTTGATGTCTTTCATTAAACAGTGCTATTCTTTCATTACTGATTTTTATTGCCATTGATTTTCTTTCTGTCAAAGCAGGTTTATCGGGTGAAATACCCGCGCCATTATCATCAATAGTTATGTACAGCCATTGTTCCTGTTGCCTGATGGAAATAGAAATAGTACCTCCGTCACTCAAAGGTGTGATGCCATGTATAATACTGTTTTCAACAAAGGGTTGCAGCAGCATGGATGGTATCATAATGTTTTCTGCATCCAGTGAAGATTCAATATCTATGGCATAAGTGAGTTTAGGCTTTAGACGGATTGCTTCAAGCGATAAATAAAGCTCAGTAGATTGAAGTTCGTCTGCCAATGGCACTTCCGGATTTTCTGAATTTTCGAGAACCATGCGCATCAGTTTTGCGAATTTTACCGAGTAGTCTGATGCAGTTTGTGTTTTATGTTGATCAATAAAATTAATGATGGAGTTGAGTGAGTTGAACATAAAGTGTGGGTTCATCTGAAGTCGTAATGCTTTTAATTCTGATTCAATTCTTTCGGTATTTAACTCAGCTTCTTTTCGTTTATGCAAGGCATCCTTTCTTCTTTTATATGAAACAAAAAATCCACCCGAAATCAACATGAGTGCAATACCTCCTGCTAAGGTGTATTTCCTTTTCAGTTGTTCACTTTTAAGTTCAGCCTGTTTTTGAATATTGGCAACTTTTAATTCCTGTTCACGTGTGGCATAGTCGTATTTCATCTCAAGTTTTTCAACTTCTATTTTATTTTCATCAATCAACACACAATCGCGATAAGCAACACGCTGCTTATATAGTTCTAAGGCATTCTTATAGTCGCCACTTTTTTCGAACATGTTGCAAAGTTCATCACTCACATCTGATAGTGAAGCATAGTCACCGGTTTCTGAAAAAATATTTTGTGCCTCATGGAGTAAGTTTTTACTGACTGAATTTCGTTGTGAAACAGAAATCCCCAAGGATGGGAAAACAGAATCGGGTGCAGCCAACAGAAGTGCGGCTTTTGTTTTCAGCGATATACCATAATTATTTTTGTCATCAATTTTGCGAAAAATGCTACCTGCTTTATCAAGAGCATTATATGCTTCAGTATATCGGTTTAGCTGACGTAGCTCTATTCCCATATTGATATAATTGCTTGCAATGCCGTATTCATAATCTGATTGCTTATTTATTTCAAGAGCCTTCTGATAATATTCCAATGATTTACCAGGTTGTTTCATTTCGCCATAAACATTAGCAATATTATTAAAAGCTTTAGCGATGTAAAGGTCATTGCTTTGCTGTTGATATATCCGCAACGCATTATTCATATACGTTATAGCTTTGTTTAAATCGCTTAAGTTTTTATATACAATGCCGATATTCATTAGGGCATTAGCAATTACTACTGAATCGTTATTACGTTTTGCCAAATCAAGGCTTTCGAAATAGTATTCGATAGCATGAGAGTAGTCGGATAATTCCATGGCAACAATACCAAGGCTGTTAAGCGCAGCAGACGTTCCCTTTTCATTTTTCAGTTTTTTAAAAATAGCAAGAGCTTTGGTGTGCATTTCAGTTGCCTTTTTATAATACGAAAGGTTATAGAACGAAATTCCCATATTCTGTAACATGGTACCGCATGCCAGCTCTTTACCGATTTTCTTATTGAGGTCGTAAGCAATTTGATAATTAGCTATTGCCAGAGAGTCCTGCCCATCAGAACTTAAGTTGCGTGCTTTGGCATAATAGGCAGTTGCCAGTTTTATATCTGAATTAATCCGCTTACAAAGTGAAATGGAGCTATCAGCATACGCCATTCCTTTTTCAAAATCAGAATTACTAAGTTCTATGGAAAGTTGGTTCAGAACAGAAGCACGGTTGGTGTCTTCCACGCGGTATTGCTGTGCCTGCTTCAGCAGTGAATCTAATACATTGTGCTCGCCATTAGCAATAGAGGTTACTATACCTAAGAGGATTAGTATCAGGATTCTCATGATGATTTGGTTTTACAGGTCAAATCTATGAATTGCATTTAATAAATGAAAGCCTGCAAATACTCATTGGCATGCGGCTTCTGATAAATGTTGCTTGTTGGGGCCGGGAGTGCCACCTTACATTTGGAAAAAAAATAAAATTATGTTCAGAATTGTATCCATTACCTGCTTAAGTCTGTTCCTGTCATGTTTTACATCAAGTGTCAAAGCTCAGGAAACACTTACCAACGAAAGTATTGTTTCGCTCACTCAGGCCAAAGTTTCAGGCTCTCTTATCATTAACAAAATAAAAAGCTCTGCAAACGCCTTTGATTTGTCTTCAGAGAAACTAATTGAATTAAAAGGACAGAAAGTTCCTGACAATATTTTAAAAGAAATGTTGCTTGCCTGCAGGGATCTTCCACTTATGAAAAACGAAGATGTGATGAAGCTGAACACCGGAAAAATAAGTAAAGATCTCATCCTGAAAAAAATCTCATTGTCGCCTTGTAATTTTAACACTTCAACCGATGCATTAATAACACTGAAATCTGCTGAAGTTCCGGAGTCAGTAATTAAAGTAATGATGAGTACACCTTCAGCATCTGCCAGAACTGAAAATAAAACAGCCACTCACAAACCACATCCCGAAGATATTAAGCCACCTTTAAACCTGTCTGAACCCGGAATATATTATGAGCAGTTTACACCCAAGGTAGATTACATAATGATTGAGCCTACAACAACCAATCAAACTAAAAAAGGTGGTTTTGGCGAGTCAATCGGTAATCATTACTCAGGTGGAATTTCGGGTATCAGCACACGGGTTGGTCTTGCAGGTGCACACTCCAGCACAACAATCGAAGACGAGCGCCCTGTATTTTATTTCTACCTTTCTCTGTCGGGAAAGGATGTAAATCAGGTAAAAGAAAGTACCGGAGAAGGTGTGGCAAGTCCTAAAGAATTTGTTTTGGTAAAGGCAACACAAAATAAAAGCGGTCGCGAAATACAAATTGCACGCAGATCAGCATTTTCTGAAGAAGAGGGGTTTGCCAAAGGGGTAATTGAATTTAAGATTAAAAAAGTTTCAGATCGCCTGTATAAGGTTTATTTTGAAAATGACTTGCCTGCTGGTGAATATGCTTTTTACTACAATAAAAGCAGCGACCAAAAGTCCTCTCTCAAACTCTATGACTTTTCTCTTAAGAACAATATTACTGTAAATAAATAATACAATGAACAAATATCTTAAATCAATCATAAGCATACTTATGACCGGAGCCATCTGCTGGTTGGCTAATGGATGCCATTCCAAGGAAGAAGACAGGCAACCGCAGGAGGTGCTTACAAATACTATGGAAGCACAGATGATGTTTAGTGGTGTTGAGACAACCCTGACACCTGATGAAAAGAATCAGGTAGTAGAAATATCCGGATTGAAAATAAATAATGAAACTGGCAGGTTTCAGATGGAAGGGGAGGATGCAGAGGTGCAACTGATGCCTTTGGATATGAATAATGACAAGAAGGAAGAAATATTTATCATCACCTTTAGTATGTTCTTATACGGCAATACGGGGCAGGGATTTACGCTGTTGATGAAAGACGGAAATAATCAATACGAATCAGTTTTGTCGCTGCCCGGTATTCCCGAATTAATTTATGATGGCAACAGTGAATTGCCTGCAATTCAGGTAGGAGGTCCGGGATTTGATTTCCCGGTGTATGTGTGGAAGAATTCACACTATGTACTGGATAAAAGCTATAAGGTTAAAAATAAAGTGACACCCTTAGAAGAACTGTCAAGAAAGTATACATCATCATTGAAGTGATTCCTTTGATTTAACTTAAAGCTAACCCTCTGAAATAAAGTACAACTCTTAATCAATTAAAATATATAAAAATGAAAAAGCAAATCTTACTCTTAGCAACATTGTGTTGTTGGTTTACATTACCTGCCCTTTGTGGCAATGGTATTAATATGCACTCAGGTGTTGTTTATACATGTTTAGCTAACTTATACGATCAGGGAGGACCTGCCAATAATTATGCAAATAACCTGCAGGATACACTTATCATATATCCACCTGCGAATCTACCCAATGCAAAAATTTGTATTACATTCCATAAGTTTGATGTAGAGAATATCAATGACTATCTGCGCGTTTACGATGGCAATTCCGTAGCAGCACCTTTGATTAAGGAATTGTCCGGTGGCATTAAATATGGTAGCATTAAATCAACGGCTGCTGACGGCAGCCTTACTTTATTATTCCACTCCAATAATACATCAAATGCCGAGGGATGGTTTGCTTCAGTTACATTAGATACCCTGCCCGATGATATTACCATGATAGCTTCCGGAAAATGGTACACTTCCGGTGGTCGTTTTTTCGACAGTGGCGGCCCAAACAATAATTACGAAAACAATGCAAATGTTACTACTACTATTTTTCCTGAAAATCCCGGTGATAAAATAAGTGTGGTTTTTAATGAATGCAATATTAGGCAGGGCGATATCCTAACCATTTTTGATGGCTCAGCAGCAGGCGTAAACCCAATCGGTCAGATTACAGGCTCAGCAGTAAATTATGGAACAGTTACTTCATCAGCGGCTGATGGTTCGCTCACTTTTGTGTTTACTTCAAATGCATCAGTTAATGAGGCAGGTTGGACAGCCTCCATTATTACTAATTATCATCCCGAAGACATAACTACTATGGCCAATGGTGTCTATAATATTTCTACAGGTCGTTTTTTCGACAGTGGTGGCGCGTTCAATGATTACCCGGCAGGAGCCAACTCCACTGTAACTACCATATTACCTAAAAGTGCTGGCGAAAAGATTTCTGTTACATTTCATGAGTGTGATATTGCCTCAGGAGATTATCTCGAGGTTTTTGATGCCGATAATGTAAACGGTACGCCAATGGCTGTAATTACCGGACTTAATACGGGAACAGTTCATGCATCCAATGCAACAGGCGCGCTTACATTCAGGTTTGTAACCAATGCATCAGGAAGCGCACCGGGATGGATAGCATCGGTTACAACCCATACTACTGCAGAAGAAATAACCATGTTAGCCAATCAGAGTTTTGTGGTAAACTGCTTTGCACGGTTTTATGATAATGGCGGAACGGTTGATAACTATGCCAACGCTAAAAATTGTGTAACAACACTTTTCCCTTCAAGTGCTACCGATAAACTGAATATTACATTTCATTCATTTGTATTATCAGCAAATGATTATCTGTATGTATATGACGGACCTGATACCAACAGCACTTTATTGGGAAGTTATACCGGTACCCTGAATTCTTTTTCATTGGAGTCAACACATGCAACAGGTAGTTTAACTTTTAAGTTTGTTTCGAATACCAGCGGAAATAATATCGGTTGGTTTGCTACAGTGAATTGTTCTTCCGGTATTCAGAGTTACAACATGCCTTTAAATACTTCGGCAAACTACACAACTTCTTCTGCATATTTTTACGATAACGGAGGGCCAAATGCCAACTATTCCGACAACTCAGGTTTGAGCAGTGTGGTTACTTTCTTTCCTGTAAATTCAAATGAAAAACTTAGTGTATCTTTTACGTATTTTGATACTTACAGTATTGATGACTACCTTGAAGTGTATGATGGTGACAATGTATTTACGGCTCCTATGCTTGGCAAGCTTTATAACAGGGCAGCCTATGGCACACTTAAAGCTACCAACAGTGCAGGTTGCCTCACCTTTCGGTTTGTTTCTAATGGAGGATCTAACAGAGGCGGATGGGCTGCATATATATCAACAACAGTTATTCCTCAGGTATTTTCATTACCGGGTACGTATGTAGCTAATGAGGGTATATTTATGGATGCCGGTGGTAATGGTGGTAATTATACCGATCAGTATAATCATATATTTACGTTTACTCCGGTTTCTGCACAGGATAAAGCTTCACTTAAGTTTGTTTTCGTGAGTACTTATAATGCTAATGATTTTTTAGAAATACATGACGGGCCATCCATAACCGACCCCATCATTGCAGTATTAAATAATCGTACAGGTCATGGTTCTATTAAAGCTTCAGCTTCTAACCCCACTGGAAGTTTAACTGTGAAATTTGTTTCTGATTTTATTTCTACTTCCTCAGGATGGGTAGCAATTTTAAACACCGATTCAATACATGAGGTAATATCAATGCCCGGCACTTACACCATCAATGAGCCAAAAACATTTTACGATCAAGGTGGGCCTCATGCAAACTATACCGATAATGAAAACACGATAACCTGTTTGCGGCCATCGAATGTAGGTGATAAAGTGAGTATTATGTTTTCACGATTTAAACATTACGACAATAATGATTATATAGAAGTGCATAATGGGCCTTCAGTTACCGACCCCGTTATTGCAAAGTTGGGAAGTGATGGTGGTTACGGAACCATTGTTTCAACACATCCCACCGGATGTCTGACTATTCAAACCGTCACAAGCAGTGGATTTAATCAATCTGGGTGGTCAGGTTATATTACGGTGAATGCAGCACCCAAAATTTTTTCTATGACAGGAAATTACAATTCAGATAACGGTTTTTTAATGGATAATGGTGGTCCTGATATTAATTATAACGATAATACAAATGATGTGATAACTGTTACACCGCAACAGTCCAATTCTTACTTAACGGTTAACTTTAATTACTTCTATAATTACAACAGTTCCGATTCCATCAGAATCTTCAATGGCAATTCAACCAATGCGCCTTTGTTGGCTGTTCTTAAAGCTGATGCAACAGACACAAGTTTTACATCTACAGCTGTTGATGGCAGCCTTACTTTTCAGATTATCACAAGCAATGGTTTTACCTCAACAGGATGGGTGGCAGCAATCAGTTCAAGCAGTAATTGTTATTACACAGGTGTAAATGAAACAGAAGCACTCCTGAATCAGGTTTCCGTTTATCCGAATCCTGCATCGCACAACATTCAGATTGACTTAAGTGCTCTGAGTAATAATGATGCGATAATAGAAATAATGGAAGTGTCAGGCAAGCTGCTTCAAAAATTCAATACACGGGATAAATTTTTAAATGTACAACTCACCTATGCACCCGGCCTTTATCTGGTTAAAATTTCTTCAATGAATGGTTCAATAATGAAAAAACTTATTATTCAGTAAGTAAAACGGACTTCATGAAACGTTTGGTTTCGTACGAATCATTTATATTCGTGCCATAACCAAACGTTTTTTTTATGAGGGTACTAGAGATTCGCCCCATGCGTGGGCCAAACTTTTGGAGCATCAGAAGACATAAACTGATTGTAATGAAGCTCGATCTGGAAGAACTGGAGGAGAAACCTACAGATAAGATTCCGGGATTTTTAGAGAGATTGAAAGCCATGTTTCCTTCCATGTATTCGCATCGTTGCAGCGAAGATTACGAAGGTGGTTTTTTTCACCGTGTAGAAGAGGGAACTTGGATGGGCCACGTCATTGAGCATATTGCTCTCGAACTTCAGACGCTGGCGGGAATGGATACCGGTTTTGGCCGTACGCGTGGCGCAGGCGAACATGGAGTGTATCATGTGGTGTTTTCTTATATCGAAGAGAAAGCAGGAGTTTATGCAGCCCGTGCAGCTGTACGTATTGCTCAGGCTTTGGTTGATAATAAAGAATATGATTTGGCTGACGACATTCAGCAACTTCGCGAAATTCGCGAAGACGAACGACTTGGACCTAGTACAGGTTCTATTGTTGATGTGGCTGCCTCAAGAGGTATTCCATGGATACGACTTAACCGTCATTCACTCGTGCAACTTGGCTATGGCATCAATCAGCGAAGAATACAGGCAACAGTAGCCAGCACCACCAGCAGCATAGCTGTTGAAATTGCATGCGACAAGGAAGATACCAAAAATCTCCTCGAGGCACAGTCTATCCCTGTTCCTAAAGGAAAAATTGTTCGCGATGAGGAAGGACTAAAAGATGCAATTGAAGATTTAGGGTTTCCTCTCGTAATTAAGCCTCTTAGTGGCAACCACGGCAGAGGGGCAACCATCAACATACGCAATTCTGAGCAGGCTGTGGAAGCACTTGCTATCGCAAAAAAAATATCACGTTCTGTTATAGTCGAAAAATATATCACCGGTTATGATCATCGTATTTTGGTTATCAACTATAAATTTATTTGTGCAGCTCAGCGTAAACCTGCTGCTGTTACAGGAGATGGCAAAAGCACTATTCAGCAACTCATTGATCAGGTAAACGAAGACCCGCGAAGAGGCTATGGTCACGAAAAAGTACTTACTGCCATTAAGGTGGACGAGATGACAGAAAACATTTTACTTGAGAAAAATCTCACCCTGCAGAGTGTACTCAAAAAAGGGGAGGAGCTTTTTCTGAAACGTACTGCTAACCTCAGCACCGGTGGCACGGCCACTGATGTTACTGATATTGTTCATCCGTATAATGTGTTCATGTGCGAGCGTATTGCCCGAATTATTGGTCTCGATATTTGCGGAATTGATATTATGACTCCCGATATCAGCGAACCGCTCACTGAGATTGGCGGAGCAGTACTAGAAGTAAATGCAGCACCCGGTTTCCGTATGCACATTGCTCCTACAGATGGTTTGCCACGCAATGTTGCCGAACCTGTGGTGGATATGCTTTATCCTCCGGGCACTGCCTATCGTATTCCCATCATTGCTGTTACCGGAACCAATGGCAAAACCACTACCACACGCCTGATGGCTCACATTGCTAAAACATGTGGACATAAAGTTGGATTCACTACTACTGATGGAATTTATATTCAGCATGAAATGTTGCAACGTGGCGACTGTACCGGACCGCAGAGTGCCGAATTTGTTCTGAAAGATCCTACTGTTGACTTTGCTGTGCTCGAAACGGCACGAGGAGGAATTTTGCGTGCAGGTCTTGGATTCCATAATTGCGATATTGCTATTGTTACCAATGTAGCTGCTGACCACCTCGGACTTAAAGGCATTAATACCTTAGACGAAATGGCCAAGGTGAAAGCAGTGGTACCTGAGAGCGTTTTACCAAATGGCTATGCAATACTCAATGCAGATGATGAACTTGTTGCATCTATGGCACGCAACCTCGATTGTAACGTTGCATATTTCAGTCTTGACGAGAATAATGCGCTTATTAAAAAACATTGCGAAAACGGAGGCCTTGCTGCCATTCTTGAAAATGGCTATGTTACCATTTGTAAAGGAACATGGAAGTTGCGTGTGCATAAGGTTATCAATATACCTCTTACTTTTTCAGGCAAGGCAGTATTTATGATTCAGAATATACTTCCTACTATACTTGCCGCATTTATCCGCAACTTCAAGATGGAAGATATTCGTTTGGCACTCGAAACGTTTATTCCTTCACCGGTGCAGACTCCGGGACGTATGAATATCTTCCAGTTCCGCAAGTTTACTGTTATGGTTGATTATGCACATAACCCTGCAGGTTTCCAGGCTATCTCCAGATTCCTCGAAAAAGTGGAGGCAAAACCCAAGGTAGGTGTAATTGCAGGTGTAGGCGACAGGCGCGATGAAGATATCATTTCACTCGGTACACTTGCTGCCAAAATGTTTGATGAAATCATCATCCGTCAGGACAGGAATCTTCGCGGACGAACAGAACAGGAAATTATTGACCTCATGCTCGAAGGAATAAAAAATGTAAATCCTGAGATGAAAGTAACGGTAATTCCTTTGGAGCGAGAAGCAATTGACCATGCAATCCAAAACGGTAAGAAAGGCTCCTTCATTGTGATATGCAGTGATGTGATACCTGATGCACTCGACCAGATAATGAAATACAAGGAGAAGGAAGATAAATTTGAAATGACTCCTGAAGATATTCCTAATCAGAGGTAATGACTGATGGTTTCTTGTAGCAGGTTGAACGAATTAGAATAAAGACGCATTAAAAGTATAGTTGAAATAATTATGCGACACTTTCGTTAAAACTTCAACAAGGAGGGAGCGATGATATTTTTTTGATTTGTTATAAAACCTCCTCATTATTTGAAGTTTAATGTTATTGTTTGAAAGCGAAGGACAGAGAAATGCAGTTTTAACGACTCAAATCTGCTTAATAATGCATCAATCTGCTGAAAATTCCATGAGCAATAAAAACATGGGAATACTTAGTTTTAAGACAGTCTTTCAGTTCGGGTAAAATTCTAAATTTGCGCCTTCGTTTCAGGTAAATGGGATTTAAAGAACAGATAGACCTCAACAGGTTGCCAAGCCATATAGCAATCATTATGGATGGTAATGGCCGTTGGGCAAAGAAACAGGGTAAACTCAGGGTCTTTGGACATCAGAATGGTGTGGCTGCTGTTCGCGATACTGTAGAGGCTGGTGCAGAACTGGGGATAAAGTATATGACTCTTTATGCCTTCAGCACCGAAAACTGGAATCGCCCTAAGTTAGAAGTCAATGCCTTGATGGAATTGCTCATCAACACCATCCATAAGGAAACTAAAACGCTTATGGACAACAATATTCGTCTCAATGCCATTGGCGATCTCGAAAGTCTTCCAGGACGCTGTTATAAAAATCTTCAGGAAGCAATGCAAAAAACCGATGCCAACAACAGAATGACCCTGACTCTGGCATTGAGCTACAGTGCACGTTGGGAAATAACACATGCCATCAAAAATATGGCCATTGATATTAAAGCTGGAAAAATATCACCCGACAACATTAACGACAGCCTTTTTGAAAAATATCTTTCAACAGCAGGTATTCCCGACCCTGAACTGCTCATTCGCACAAGTGGAGAATACCGCATCAGTAATTTCCTCCTCTGGCAAATTGCCTACAGCGAATTTTATTTTACCTCAAAATTGTGGCCTGATTTCAGACGTGAGGATCTTTATGAAGCCATTGTAAATTATCAAAACCGCGATCGCAGATTTGGCGGTGTAAACGAATCAACAGCTACCGGACATGCTTAAAAAAATTGCACTTTTTTTCTTTTTGTTATTATTTATAGTTAAAGCATCAACTGCTCAGGTTTCTCTCGGTGCCGACTCCATAAATATTGATTACGGTAATCCAAAGGAATATGAAATTGGAGCAATAACAGTGAGTGGCATTACCTACCTTGATAAAAATGCACTTAAAATTCTTTCAGGTCTGAGTGTTGGGGAGAAGGTAAAAGTGCCCGGAGAAAAATTTTCTAAAGCAATAGAAAACCTCTGGAAACAGGGTTTGCTTACTGACATTAAGATTGTGGCCACACGTATTCAGGGTAATCTTATTTTTATTGATTTGCAGCTTCAGGAAAAACCACGCCTGAGCAAATTTGCATTTAATGGTGTAAGAAAAGGACATGCAGATAAACTGCGCGAAAAAATGCACATTACCAAGGGAAAGGTACTTTCGGATAATGCACTTCAGGGAGTAAAATCTGATGTTCTTGCATTTTACAGAGAGAAAGGTTTCTTAAATGCACAGGTAAATCTCCGAACAGTTCCTGATACCAGCGAAATTAACAGTGAAGTTTTGTTTATTGATGTAAATAAAGGTAACAGAATTAAAATTCATCGCATACATATTATCGGCAATAAAGAAGTTTCTGCCGTGAAACTGAAACGCGCCATGAAAGGAACCCGCGAAAATACATGGCGTTACTTTTTCAACTCTAAAAAGTATGATGATGATAAGTATGCAGAGGATAAAGCAAATCTGATTTCTAAATATAATGAGAAGGGATATCGTGATGCACGTATATTGTCAGACTCGGTTTATGCTTATAACAAAAGAAGAATTGATATTGATATTAAAGTTGATGAAGGCGACCGTTATTATTTCCGTAATATCACCTGGCTCGGCAACACTAAATATACATCCGCTGAACTTAGTAAGGTATTGGGAATAAAATCAGGCGATGTGTATAATGCAAAACGACTTGAAAGTGCTTTATACATGAGTGAAAGCAGCCGCGACATCACTTCACTTTATATGGATGACGGATACCTGTTTTTTAATATTGATCCCGTAGAAGTTTCTGCCGAAAATGATTCTATAGATCTTGAAATGCGTATTTACGAAGGCAAACAAGCCCGTATTAACCATGTTACTGTTAAAGGAAACACAAAGACCAACGACCGTGTTATTATGCGTGAAATACGTACCAAACCCGGAGAACTTTTCAGTCGTAGTGATATCATCAGAACGCAGCGCGAATTGTCGCAGTTAGGATATTTCAACCCTGAAAAAATGGGAGTGAATCCAAAACCAAACCCTGTGGATGGAACGGTGGACATAGAGTATGAAGTAGAAGAACGCCCCAATGATCAGGTGGAATTATCGGGAGGTTGGGGTGCCAATCAGATTGTAGGTACACTAGGTGTTACATTCAACAATTTTTCTGCCCGCAACATTTTTAACAGCAAAGCATGGAGACCTCTTCCTGCAGGTGACGGACAAAGACTGAGTGTTAGAGCTACTACCAATGGTATCTATTATCAGTCATACAATGCATCATTTACTGAGCCATGGCTTGGTGGCAAGAAACCCAATGCTCTTACCGTTTCGCTTTATCATTCATTGCAAACAAACGGACTGAAGAAAAGCAATGACAACAGACAGGCTATTACCATATCCGGAGCTACAGTTGGTTTACAGCGCAGACTAAAATGGCCTGACGATTATTTTATGCTTTATACAGGGGTGAATTACCAGCTTTATACGCTGAAGAATTATAAGTCAACTTTTCTTTTTACAGACGGTACTTCCAACAATATATCATTTGAACTAAATCTAACACGTAGCAGTGTTGATCAGCCAATTTATCCAAGAAAAGGTTCTGAGATAAGTTTCTCACTGCAATTAACTCCACCTTATTCAGCATTTAATAATAAAGATTACACCAACCTCGATTCAAGAGAAAAATACAAGTGGATTGAGTATCATAAATGGAAGTACAGTGTGGGCTGGTACACCAAACTGCTGGGTAATCTGGTAATGTACAACAAACTTCAGTTTGGATTCCTTGGTTTCTACAACCGCACCATCGGTCAGTCGCCATTCGAAAGATTTTATCTTGGAGGTGATGGTTTGTCAGGTTATGCACTTGACGGTCGTGAAATTATTGCATTGCGTGGTTACGAAAACTATGCTCTCACACCAACAGACAACTTAGGCAATACAGTTGGTGGAACCATATTCGACAAATTTGTAACTGAAATACGCTACCCTGTATCTTTAAATCCAAGTGCAACAATTTTTGTTCTCGGATTTTTTGAAGGAGGAAATACATGGAGCACTTTTCGAGAGTTTGCTCCGTTCAGCATAAAACGTTCTACAGGTGTAGGCTTGCGTGTCTTCCTGCCTATGTTTGGTCTGCTGGGGCTGGATTATGGCTGGCGCCTCGACCCACAGCCTGATGATTCTCGTACCGGTATTGGTCGTTTCTCATTTGTCATAGGGCAGCAATTCTGATAAATGCATTCATCCGTTGTTCACTGCTTCAGGATTAATTGGTACGGTATTTAGTGATACTTTAAGCGAAAATTATATCTTTGCAAACTTTAAAAATAAGAGTATTATGAAAAAGGTCATTCTTGTTTTATCATTAGTTGCCGGCACTGCAATTTCCGCTCTGGCACAAAAATATGCTTATGTAAACACAGAGTATATTCTGGAGAATATTCCTGAATACAAAGCTGCTATGCAACAACTGGATCAGATTTCAGTGAACTGGCAAAAGGAAATTGAAACTAAATATGCAGCAATAGATAAATTATATAAAGATTATCAGGCTGAACAGATTCTTCTTACCGAAGACATGAAACGTAAACGCGAAGCTGAAATAACCAATAAAGAAAAAGATGTGAAAGAGTTTCAGAAAGCTAAGTTTGGTTACGAAGGAGAATTGTTTAAGAAGAAACAAGAACTCGTAAAACCTATTCAGGATAAAATTTACAATGCAGTTAAGAAAATGGCTGTTGATCAGAGTTACGCAGTAATTTTTGACAAATCAAGCGACTTAATTATGCTTTATACAAATCCTAAATACGATAAAAGCGATGAAATACTGAAAGCAATGGGATACAAAGCAAAGGTTACTGAAGGAAGTGTTGGTGGCAGTTCGTCAGGTAGTGGCAGTGGCACTAAAACAACAGGCGGTAGCCAACAGGATGCGCCTCAAAGACCAACGGAAGGAAAATAAATATTATTAAAAATAAATACTCATAAAAGTTAATCATGACAAAACCGGTTAAATTATTATTTGCAGGCTTATTGGCTTGCAGCTCGATGGTGGTAAATGCTCAGATAAAATTAGGACATATCAATTCCACTCAGTTGCTGAGTATGATGCCTGAAACAAAAGTGGCTGACAGCACTTTACAGAAATTTGGAGAAACATTACAAAATCAGATGAAAACAATGTCTGCAGAATACGATTCGAAGATTGCAGATTATCAGGAGAAATCAGCATCAATGGCTGATCCTATTCGCAAGGCTAAAGAGAAAGAAATACATGATTTAGGCGATAGAATTCAGGATTTCCAGGAATCTGCACAATCATCTGTACAGAAAAAGAAGGAAGAAGTATATTCACCAATCATCAAAAAGGCTGAAGAAGCCATTAAATCAGTTGCTAAAGAAAAAGGATATACCTATGTATTTGATTCAGGAGTAGGAGTATTGCTTTACAGCAACGATTCTGACGATATCATGCCATTGGTAAAAGAAAAACTGAAGTTGAAATAATACGGATTGATTAAAACCACAAGAGGCATCCCTGAACCGGATGCCTTTTTTTATTTAAAATCTTTCACAATTCTCTTTTTTATCATACCACCTTTTGTATCTCTTACCGTATTCATTATGATAAAAGCGTGAGGGTCTATATGTTCAATTTCTACTTTCAGTTTGTTTACTTCAAGCCTTGTGATAACGGTATATAGTATTTCTATCTCTGAAAGATTGTGGCCGTTTTTGCCATAGCCTCTTTTACCGCTGTATATGGTTACACCCATATTTAGTTTTTCAGTAATTAGCCTGCGTATTTCCTCACCATGAGATGAGATGATTGTGACTCCGGTATATTCTTCTACTCCTTCAACAATAAAATCAACCGTTCGTGATGCAGCCATGTATATAAGTACAGAGTATAATGCAACTTCAATGGATATGAGAAATGCAGCAAAACTGAAAATTACAATGTTAAAAGCAAAAATAATTTCGCCTATGGATAGGCCTGACTTTCGTCCTATGTAAATTGCAAGAACTTCAGTTCCGTCAAGTACGGAACCACCTCTTATGGCAAATCCAATTCCCATACCCAGAAAAAATCCACCGAATATTGAAACCAACAATTTGTCATTGGTTACGATTGGGTAAGGAATATAATGTACTGCAAGAGCAAGACATATAATCGCTACAATACTCTTAACAAAAAATTTTAAATCAATCTGACGGTAAGCCAGTATCAGAAAAGGGATATTGATTACTACTATCAGAATAGAGACATCTATTGCCGTTTTTAAGCTTACGAGCAGTGATATGCCGGTTACACCTCCATCTATAAATTTGTTAGGCAATAAAAATCCCCGTAAACCAAACCCGGCTGAAAGCACTCCCAATGATATAAATACAAATGACAATAATGTTTGTCGGAGAGCAATCCTGAATCGGAAATAATCGTGAGCTACTACATAACGCGAACGTGTCTTTCTGTTGCCGTTGGAATCACGCCTGAAATGAAAAAACTTATCTAAAATGTATTCAAACATAGATTCAGATTCATGCAAATCTACTATTTTATTTTCTTATTGTAATTTAATTTTGATGACGAAGATTCTTTTTCTTGATTGACAAAAGTCACAGTATTTCGGAATATAATATGTTTATTTTGTAATGAAATAGAGATGTATGAATCAGATATTAGAGTGGGAAGCATTCGCAGTGTTATTGAGCAGAATATTATTAGGAGTGTTATTCCTGTTTCAGGGATATGACAAATTATTTAAGTTTAAAATCTCCGGTGTAGAATCTGTTTACAAACCTGAGTTAGTCAGGCGTGGTATTCCTGGTCTATTGATAAAACCTTCTATTTTTATTTCTTCCTGGATTGAGTTCTTAGGTGGAATATTACTGCTGCCGGGACTGTTCATGCAACCGGTATTGGCAATACTTGGGCTAAATCTTATTGGTGCCGCAATAGCTTTCAGTATAGCTCGCCCTATGTGGGATATGCAGTACTTCTTTCCCCGATTTGCACTGTTGATATTTCTTATGATTGCCCCAATTTCATGGAATATTTATTCACTTGATTATTATTTTAATATTTATTAAACAACTTACGTATGAAATCAATTCTTTGTCCGACAGATTTTTCAAAAAATGCAACTCATGCAGTAGCTTATGCTGCTGAAATGGCATTGAAATTAAATGCAAAATTGCTACTCTTGCACACATTCGAAACACCAATACTTTACACGGATGTAACGTTTGTAACCATGCAGTATGATTTTAAAATACTGCACGATGCTGCTGCTGAAAAACTGAGAAAGTTTAAAGAAAAATTTTTTAAAGATAAGTTTAGTAACATCAAAGTTGAATTAGTCCTTCAACAAGGACTTGCATCAGCCAGAATCAATGAGGTGGCTGCCGAGAAAAAAGCTGATTTAATTGTAATGGGTACAACAGGTACCGGTGCTGCAGAGCGAATACTCATCGGAAGTAATGCTGCCAGAGTAACTAAAAATGCTCCCTGTCCTGTGTTTTTGATACCTCGGGGGGCAAAGTTTTCAGGACTGAGAAAAATGGTGTATGCAACTGACCTGTCTGATGATAATTTGGACAGAGTAAAGGTTGTAATACCTTTAGCTAAGGTCTTTAACAGTGAATTGCTGTTTTTATACGTAGATAAAACGACACTCTCAGGTGATGATGTTGATGTTAAGAAAATCAGAGCTCTTGTGAGAAAGAAAGTAAAATATCCTAAACAGTCAGGTTTTGTGTGTACTGATATTTCAGTGAAGGAAGGTATAGATTTCTTTTTAAAGAAATATAAGGCAGATGCCTTGGTGATGTTTACACGACACAGAAACCTGTTTAAGGATTTGTATCAGCCAAGCCTGTCAAAGAAAGTATCGTTCAATACCAAGGTTCCTCTGTTGGTTGTGCATGAGCACGATTCACTTTTCTAGTGTCAGGGCCAACATAATTTAAAAGTTCTTTTAGGGTTTTCGTAGGGTGTTGTATAGCCTTCGAATCATTATGCAGATGCTCCCGGTAGCTTCAGTCATTGAATAATCTGTTCAGAATGAATCTGTAAGTGGCATTTAGGACGAATTTTTTTAAGAAAAAGAGTTTTATTGATAAATAAAAAAATATATCTTTGCGCCTCTTAAAAATCAGGTCTGGTAGTTCAGCTGGTTAGAATACATGCCTGTCACGCATGGGGTCGCGGGTTCGAGTCCCGTCCAGACCGCTGATTTATAACAGCTCCATTCAAAGGAGCTGTTTTTTTTGACAAATTGAAATCAATTTATTTATCTCAGACCAATATTACCCAATGACCTTTAAGTGCCATTGATTAGAGGGCTCGTATTTATTTAAATATGGGAAGGAAAAATTAATTTGAAATGCGTGTTTGTTTGCCTTTGTAAATCCAAACATCAGCATAACCTTCGTTTTTGATTTTTTGGATACCTGCTTCTGCTTCTGAAAGTGTCGCAAAATAAGTCACAGCAACCATTTCCAAACCGTTTTTGTTTTTACCTATGAGGGAAGATGTATAACCTTTACTCTGTAATTCTGAGTTCAGTTTTTGAGCGTTTTCATATACAGAAAAACAACCTCCAATAATAAAATAAACCTTATCGCTGTTCGAAACCGATGCATTTTCAACCGGTGCAGGAGAAGTAACAGCAACAGCAGGGGAGGATAGAGGTTCTTGTACGCTCAACGTATTCTCCGGCTTATTTTCTGTAATGGTGGGAGTTGAACTATTTTCACTTGCAACACTTTGTGCAGGTAACTGAGTTGTGGAAACAACTGTTTCAGCGGAAGGGCTGTTTTCAGGAATCTTTGCAGAGGTTTCTGCTCCTTCTTCGTAAATATTTTTATCAGGATTTAACTCTGACTGACGTAATTCTTCTTTAACAGGCAGGTTAACTTTTTTAGTTTCATTGGTCGGTGTGTTATCAGAAGTACGACTAACTACCGGTATTATACTTGCAATACCTTTTGATATTTTAGAAGATATAAATGGATTGAAATAAGCAAATGCCACCAATGCTGCAATCCCTGTAACTGCTGTTATTCTTAACAGTGGCTTAAGATAGTTTTTATGCTTCTCTGCAGGAACTACTGAAGCATCCTGGTTGTCGAATATATCAAAAGATTTTTCACGTTGTATTGCTGGCGACTGTACAGGTGCCAATCCAAACGAATCAAGAAGAAAATTCTGCTGGCCTTTTGGTGTGAACTGAAGATTCTTTTCAACATCGTAAAACAATTCACCAACATTGTCAATCACCAGTCGCTGGTTGTTGTCAAGTTGTGTTTTGCAGGTCATTACAAAATCATTGATTATTTTACATGCATCCGGATAAGTCAACAACAGCCGTGAACAAATATAATTAGCCAATAGACCATCGTTGGTGGTTAGTTCACTGTTAAATGCAACTGATTTGGATGGTGGTGTAAACAAATGCTGAACAGGATGAATGGCAGCACTTTGATAGCGGGTTACAAATCCGCCAAAATCCGGAACTATCACACAGTCGTGATAATGCAGGAGGTCGTTGATATAATTGCCAATCTTCATCCGTCAGGATTTTACATGGGCAAATATAACAAACAATTACAAATATCTGAAGTAAAAATATCCTCAGACCATTTTACGGAAATCGGTTTCTATTTCATATCTGCTGCCCGCATAGGATAAAAAATTATCAAACATTCTGATGTTGTGTTGAGTCAGCATTTTAGGATGTGATATAAAATGCATATAATCCTGTTCTTGAATAAACTTCTTATATACAGGCATTTTTATCTGCGACATTAATTCAATAGCCACACGCTCCCAGTTCGAATTTAAAATATCATATCCATGAGTCTGTGGCTTCACAATCGAAGGGTCTATCTTCACTGCAATTTGTCCCTCTCCACGGTTGAAGCTATGATCTCCGGTAAGTTTAAAGTAGAACTTCTGAAAAATTTTGTTTAAGAACTGAACATTCTTTGGAATAAAAACAGAAGATATATTTAACTCCGTGAATAATCCTTTGTCGTTTTCTTTTACAATATCATTCTGAAAATGATAAACCGATTTTTCAGGTGCTTCAGAGAAATCAAAATACTGCGCATTGCTAAACAAATAAAATTTGCCAAGCACGCTGAAGTCGTATTTTATTTTATGTTTTTTAAAATACGGCTCAAATGCTGAAAATGGCTGAATACACCATCCTCCTGCTCGATATCCATCTAGTATATATTCGGGATTGTGTGGTTTAATAAATTTGTTTAGCAACTCTACCGATCCTGTAAATATCAACTCTCTTTCGTTTTCGTTCAAATGAAAAAATCTGTATTTATCAGTGCCGGTTAGTTTCCATTCATTTGTTTGTGGCAGGTATTCTGCATCCAGCCAGTGAGGATGCAGGTGAGGAAAAATTTCATGTCCTCTTTTGCTTATGGACGCAATATGTGCAGAAACTGTTTCCAAATCATTAGAGCATGCATCATATTTTTCTGCATATTTCTCAAGAGTAAGCAGGTGAGTGGTATCTATAAAGAATATAGCTCGTTCACCGTGTTTTTCTATGACATCTAGAATTTGATTGGTAGGTTTGATTAAACAATCATCCACTGAACCACTTCGGTTGCCGAGAAATAACTCATAATCGAAGGTAATCAGAACCTGTTTCTTCTGCTTACTCATTATTTGGAAACAATACGTGTTTTATTGGGGAACTCAGCTAATACTTTACGATACATTTGTTCAATGTCGCCTTCAATTTTTTGTTCTGAAAATAATTGCCGGCAATCTTTTGAAAGTTGCTCCTGATTATAATGCTTATAATTCTGCATCATTTGAATCATAGCTTCAGCTAAACATTCCGGGGTTTGCTCTTTCAGGATGATTCCATTGGTGCTATTGATAAAATCTCTTGGTCCACCAGAGTCTGTTGTAATAACAGGACGCCCTGA
>Ga0209200_1000206_pt1 | contig 67362 bp, 53 predicted proteins | sample AD_UKC033_MetaG_FD_184406 | JGI IMG/M metagenome (GOLD analysis project Ga0209200, IMG submission 184406) | Active sludge microbial communities of municipal wastewater-treating anaerobic digesters from USA - AD_UKC033_MetaG (SPAdes) (version 2) | ecosystem: Engineered > Bioreactor > Anaerobic >... | reverse complement strand
GTTCGGGGGCGTCGGGTGGCTGGATCGCCAGGGACTACGACCTTGCGGCCTATTCGGGTACGGTTTACATAAGGTTCAGGTTCACCTCGGACAATTATTCGAACAGCCTGGGGTGGTTCGTGGACGATCTGGACGTGAGCTACGCGACTCCGTGCGCCCCATCGTTGGCGGTCTCTTCGGCGGTCTTCGCCGACGACTGCCTGGGGACGGGGAGCGGGGACGGCGACGGCTACCTGGATCCGGGGGAGGAGGCTGTAGTCACGGTAGTTTTGAACAATACGGGTTACCTTGCCGCGACGGGAGTGTGGGCGGAACTTGGTACAACGGCAGAGGGTGTCACGGTTCTCGACGGAACGGCGTCCTTCCCTGGTATACCCGTGGGGGGCAGCGGAACGAGCGTTTCGCCGCACTTCAGGATCCGCCTGGCTGAAACTGTGGCGTGCGGGACGGCGATGCCTTTCACCGTGAGCGTGCACTCGAACGAGGGCGGTTCGGAAAGTTCCTTCGAGCTGGAGGCGGGTCACTGGGTGAACCCGGTGACGAACCTGATAAACGAGAGCTTCGACGGGACGACCTTCCCTCCCACGGGCTGGACGAAGGCCGATACCTCCGGGTCTACAGGCGACTGGCTGAGATCGACGGGTACGGTCCTTCCGACGGGAGGCGGGACGCACAGCGGGGCGGGGCTGGCTTACTTCAAGGCGTCGACCTCGGGCAACGCGACTAGGCTTTACAGGACATCCGGCAGCGCGATCCCGTCGGGGTCGGTCTCCGCGCAGGTGAGTTTCTGGATGTACCACGACACGGGCAACCCGACTAAGACTGACAGGATCCAGGTCCAGGTATCGACCGACGGGACGAACTGGGCGACCCCCGGCAGCAACCAGTTCCTGAGGTGCAACGGAAGCACGGGATGGCAGCAGCACAGCGTTGACCTGAGCTCTTACATCGGCCAGTCGATAAGGATAGGGTTCCTGGGGACCTGGATGGGCGGGAACTACTGCCACATAGACGACGTGGTCCTGAGCTACAACGGGGCGGACTACTGCGTGATAAACGCATGCACGCCGCCGAGCTGCGTGGCCCCGTCGGTTCCCTCGATCACGGACATCAGCGACAACGACGGGTGCCAGCAGAGCGGGATAACGATAACCTTCACGCCGGGGAGCCCCGCGACGAGGCACGACCTTTACCGCGACGGCTCGCTCGCGCAGAGCGGAGTGTCGAGCCCTTTAAGCCACGACCCGGGCGATACGGCTTCGCACGGTTATATCGTTAGGGCCGTGAACGGGAGCGACGATTGTTACTCCGCATCTTCCACGCAGAACTTCGCTGACGGCGTGTGCACGGTTCCCCCGGAGATAGCTACCGGAGCCTCGGGCAACGACGCGCAGACATGGAGCGAAGACAAGGCGACACAGAGCTGGCCATCCGCGGCGGGAGCTACGGGTTACCGCCTCTACCGCGGCCTTCTTGCGGATCTTGAGAACCTTACGGGCGGAGGCACCGACTCCTGCACGAGGCACGACGGGACCGGGACGAGCGCGGACCTTTCGGCGGACGACCCCTCTGGAGTTGCGGGGAGCTTCTACTGGTACATCGTGACGGCCTACAACGGCGCGGGCGAAGGCAGCGCCGGAGCCGGAAGGACCGTCAACTCCTCGGGAGCATGCGCGCCGTGAAGAACATGCCCTCTAAGACCCTGGAAACAAGGAAGTTGATCCGATTCCTGAAAACTCTGGACGAGTGGAAGAACGGAGTGAAGGAACCGGTCGTCGGAAGAGTGAAGAAGGCGACGAAGGATCCTTTCGCCGTCCTCGTCGCAACGATATTGTCGCTGAGGACGAGGGACCAGGTGACCGAGAAGGTTTACGCGGTCCTCTCGAAAAAAGCTAAGAAACCGGAAGATCTAGCAGCCATGCCGAAAGCCGAACTCGAAAAGATGATCCACCCTGTCGGGTTCTACAAGACCAAGGCGAGATCCCTTAAGGAGATGTCCGCAGTCATCATCAGCAGGCACAAGGGAAAAGTTCCGTCGGACCTCGATACCCTTCTGAAACTTCCGGGCGTCGGGAGGAAGACCGCCAACCTTGTCGTAACGGAGGCTTTCGGCGGCTACGGTATCTGCGTCGACACCCACGTTCACCGAATCCTGAACTGGTGGGGCTATGTCAGGACAAGAACGCCCGAGGAGACGGAAATGGCCCTCAGGGACAAGCTCCCGAGGGAGTGGTGGCGCGAGATAAACGGGATCCTCGTCGCATTCGGGCAGAACATCTGCAGGCCTGTCGGGCCCAGATGTCCGGAATGTCTTTTGAAGAAAGAGTGCCCCTATCCGGGGAAAAAGACCGACCTGTGAGGAAGAGGCTCCTGTTGGACGCCGCGCTTGTGATGGCAGGGCTTTCCATTGTCTACCTAGGGATGTGCGTCTTTCTCTTCTTCAAGCAGGACAGCTACATTTACTTCCCTGAAAAGACCATCACCGCGACACCGGGAACATACCGCGTTCCTTACGAGGAACGCTTCGCGCTTGCTTCGGACGGCGTCTCCGTGAATTACTGGCTGATCAGGGCCGGTGACCCCTCAGGAGCCGTAGTGTTCGCCCACGGGAACGGCGGCAACCTGAGCGACAGGGTCGAAAAATACATTCTTCTCTCGGGGATGGGGCTGGATGTCTACGCATTCGATTACAGGGGATACGGAAAAAGCGGAGGGGAGCCTTCCGAAGAAGGATTTTACAGGGACATGGAGGCGGTCGTTTCCGAGGCGGTGAAGGACGGCCACGGCGAAAGGATAATAATGTACGGGGAATCGATCGGGGGAGCCGTGGCGGCGCGCGCGGCGGCCGGGAGAGCTTGCGCGGGCCTCGTCCTGGAATCTTCGTTCACGACGGCGGCAGACATGGCCGGCCACTATTACCCTCTGTTCCCGGTCGGGATGATCCTCAGGTCAGGTTTCGACGCGCTCTCTTCGGTGCGGTCATGCGATTGTCCCGTGCTTGTCCTCCATTCCCCCGACGACGACATAGTGCCTTACCGGATGGGAAGGGAACTTATGAAGGCGGCCGGAGACAGGGGGCGTTTCTTCGACCTGAAAGGCGGACACAACGACGGCGGGATCATCGTTTCACCCGGAGCCTCTGAGAAGCTCCGCGAATTCGCCGGAGATGTCCTGCCGGAAAGGGTGCCGTGAGGGCTCTTATGGGGCGGCGCTTCATTTGTGCTATCTTATTACCGGAGGTGAGCGATGCAGGTTAGGATCGACGGCAAAGACGTCCTCATGAGGCTCGATCCCGGCGAAGAGATGATCTCGACGATCTCGTCCTGGGCGAAGGAGAACAAGGTTCGTTCGGCCGTGATCAGCGGACTGGGCGCCGCAAGGGATGTCAGGCTGGGGTACTTCGACCTTAACGACGGGAAATACATCGAGATCCCGGTGTCGAGACACGTCGAGATAGTATCGCTGGACGGCTCCATAGCCCTTCTCGACGGAGAGCCTCACCTTCACATCCATGTGACGGTGTCGTCGTCAGGCGGAGGAACGATCGCGGGCCATCTCTTCCAGGCCGTGATAAGCATCACGGCGGAACTTCATCTGACGATCCTCGGGGAACCCATAAAGAGGGTGAAAGACCCTTCTACGGGGATCCTTCTATGGGACCTTTCATGATCTCCCGCTGATGAAGGCGTAACAGTGAAACCCTCGGGGGCGCGGGAGAAAAAAGGGGGATTCCTTGCGAAAATCGGGTAAAAGCGTTAACATTTCTTTTAATTCAGGGAGCTGTTCATGGCCGACCTCACGCTTGTGTACGTTTCTTCCGAGCTGAAAAAAGGGCTCGACTTCATCGAGCAAGGCGACCTCTCCAGGGCGTACCAGTATTTTCAGAACTACACGGAGAGGGAGCCTTCCAATGCCGTCGCCACATCGTTCTTGGGGTACCTGACGGCGTCTTTCCAGCAAAGGCCTTACCAGGGACTCGAACTGGCCCTTAAGGCTGTCAAGATCGAGAAGGACGATCCGCTGATCTACCTGAACCTGGCGCGGATCTACACGCTCATGAACGACCGTTACCACGCCTACCACGCCATCCAGACGGGGCTGAAATACCGCCATTCGCCCTTTCGCAACGACCTTCTGAACTTCTACAAGTCCATAGGGATAAGGAAGAAACCGCCCCTGCCGTTCCTCCACAGGAACCATCCGATCAACAGGTTCATCGGCAAGATGATGAGGGCGGACAAGGACTTGAAGTGAGTTTCAGGTCCTGATCTTCAGGAGCAGCATCGCCCCGACGATGCTGAAAAGGAACATCGGGAAGAGGGAAGCGAGCGAAGGGTCGAGCCACTCCATTTGCCCCACCGATTTGAAAACCGCCGAAACCGTGTAATAGAAGAGAGACAGACCGAGGGCTATCGAGATCCCGTAGAGGGACCCTCTCCTTCCTCCCTGGAAGGCGAACGGAAGGCCGATCAGGACAAGCACGAACGAAGCGAAACCGTCCGCTATCTTCCTGTAGTATTCGACCGAAAGCCTCGCGGTCGTTATTCCCTTCTCGGAAAGGTTGTCGATGAGCTTTCGAAGTTTTTTCATCGACAGGGTTTCGGCATCGAGGTATGGGGGCAGGATCAGGAAATCCTTGTCGTTGGGGATGGTCATCGTGCCGGACTCCCTGAACTCGTAGCTCTTCTCTCCCGCGTCCCTCCACCACCAGCCTTTCCTGAAAGAGATTGTGTTTCCGCTTTCTATCTCCACCCTCTTCGCCCTGAACCTTTCGCGGAGCGCGAGGGTCTCTTTGTCGAAGAAATAGACAGAGAAAGCCTGGAAAAACTTTTCCTTTCTGTTGTAATAGTTGTAATGGTACAGGACGGCGTCCTTCTTGTTGAAGAGCCATACGTCCTCGTCGCTCGCGAGGTGCCTTGAGTAGAAGTTCTTGAAATTGTCCTTTATCCTGATCGCCTTGAGATTCGCCCCCGGCATGACGGTCTCCTGAAGGAGCAGGATGGCGAGCGACAGCAGGAACGCCGTTACCAGGAAATTCGCGCTCACCCGGAAGAGCGATATGCCAGAAGCCTTTATGGCCGTCAGTTCGCTCCTTCTTTCCAGGACGGCGGCTACGATGAGCACGGTTATCAGAATCGCGAAAGGCGCGAGGACCGGCATTATCCCGACTGATTTTACTCCGAGGTACTTCAGATACAACACGGCCTTCCTGCCGTTGGAGATATACCCTATGAGCCCCCTGGTCTCGATTATCCAATTCAGCGCCAGAAGCGACAAAAGCACTATCGAGAAGAACTTCAGGTTCATGGAAAGCAAGTACTTGTCCAGCGTCTTTATCGAATAGAACCCCCAGAGGCCCCCCTTCTCTTTGATGACCTCCTGTTCCTCCGGCGAGGATAGCTTTCGAAGAAGGGCCAGATGGCCGAACCATTCCCTGACCCGCCACATCTTTTCCCCGCCCTTTATGTTGAGAAAGAACGAGACCGCCAGGAGGATCACCAGCGGCGACCAAGCGGCGAATTCCGGCTGCAGCCGGCCCTTCAGCGCCAGGTTCCCGAGCGCGCTCTGCATAACCCAGTAAAGGAGGACGAGAAGGATGGAAAGGCTGAAACTGGCGCCTTTTCCTCCGCCTATGTTCGCTATCCCGAGCGGGAACGCCAGAAGGATGAAAACTATCACGATCAGGGAGTTCCCCGCTCTCCGCGAGAACTCGTAGCGGAACTTGAATAGCTCGTCGTCAGCTTCCCGGGCTATCTGGGGGAAAGCCCGCTGGAGAAGTATCGGGGCGGGCATCGCGACAAGGTCCTTCTTGGCCGAGGCTGGTTTCTGCGCCGTCTGGAGCTTCAGCACCTGTTCGTTGAAAGACAGGATGTCCACGTTCCCGGGAGTTTTGTTCTTGAACGTGCATGTCTTGCCGTTCGAAACGATGAAGCCGATCTCCCCGGTGTTCCTGTCCTCGAGGACTTTCGCGCTCTCCGCCACCGTCAGGGACTCTATTCCCTCTTTCGGGTTCTGGTAAATGAGCAGGTTCCTGTATTTCTGCTCTGCCGGGTCGAAATCCTTCACGTAGATCAGAAGCCCGGGGATCCTGTCGAAGAACTGGTTGGGCTGCAGGGAGCGGGTTATCATCTTCCCGGAGAAGGAACTTCTGCTGAGCTTCTCCTGGTAGGAGGCGAAGACCGGGATGAGCCAGAAATTGAACAGCAGGAGGACTCCTGACAGGAGCGCGCCGAACGCGGCGAGCGGTTTCAGCAGGCGGGATATGTTCATCCCGCAGGCCCTCATGGCTGTGATCTCCCTCTCGGCGCTCAGCCTGCTGACCGCCACGAGAACACCCGAGAGGACCGACACCGGTATCGTCACGCTGAAGAGCGAGGGAAGGGAGCAGGCGAAATAGAGGAGGCCTCCGCCGACCGATAGCCCCTGTTCGACTATCATCTCCGCGAGCTGGAAAAGAATGTTTATCAGAAGGACGAACGAGAACACGACAAGGGATAAAAGAGAAGGAGGAAGGACCTCTTTAAGGATGTAGCGGTAAAATATCCTCAAGTGCCTTCCTCCCTGCTATTCCGGGCGGGACGCGGATTCTTTCCGCAAGTCCGCTTTTTTCCGGTTGCCTTACGCGAAGAGCTTCGCGACGTCGATGCAGCGCGACGCGTAGCCCCACTCGTTGTCGTACCAGGAGAGCACTTTTCCGAACTTGTCTCCCATAACCATGGTGGAAAGGCCGTCGACGATCGAGGAGTGGCTGTTCCCGGTGAAATCGACCGATACCAGCGGGAGCTCCGTGACGTCGAGGACTCCCTTCAGTTCGCCTTCCTTGGCCTCGGTGAGGGCCGCGTTGATCGAGTCCACGGAGATCGACTTCTCCGTGGTGAACGTAAGGTCGACGAGAGAGACCGTGATGGTGGGGACCCTTACTGAAGTTCCGTCCAGCTTTCCCTTAAGCTCCGGCATTACCTCTCCGATCGCCTTGGCCGCTCCCGTCGTGGTCGGGATCATGGAAACGAGGGAGGCGCGCGCCCTCCTCAGGTCCGAGTGGGGCAGGTCGAGAAGGCGCTGGTCGTTCGTGACGGCGTGGATGGTCGTCAGCAGGCCGTGGACGATGCCGAATTTCTCATGGATCACCTTGACGATCGGCGCGAGGCAGTTGGTCGTGCAGGACGCGTTGGAGATGATCTTGTGCTTGTTCTTGTCGAGCTTCTTGTGGTTGACGCCGTAGACGACCATCAGGTCGCATCCCTTCGCCGGGGCCGAGATAAGGGTGTACTTCGCTCCAGCCTCCTGATGAACCCGGATCTTGTCGCCCTTGGCGTACTTGCCAGTCGATTCGATGACGAGATCGATGCCCAGGTCCTTCCAGAGGCTTCCCTCGATCGACGACTTGGCGAGCACTTGCACGCTCTTTCCTCCCACTTCCAGGGAGTTCTCCGCGACTTGGACGGGCATGTCGAAGATGCCGTAGGCCGAATCGTACTTGAGAAGGTGCGCGAGCGTCGGGGCGTCGGTTATGTCGTTCACCGCCACGACCTCGAAAGAGTTGTCCTTGATCATCTGCCTGAAAATATGTCTTCCGATCCTTCCGAAACCGTTGATAGCGACTTTGAGTGCCATATTACACCTCCATTTGTGGTTGCAGGTTATCTCTTGTAGACATCTTCCACGCGGACGATGTCGTTCTCTTCGGATTCTCCTACCCACAGTTCGAAGAATCGGGCCGGCTTGTCCCCTATGCCTTTCGCCCTGTGGAGGGTCCCCTTCGGGATCCAAAGCTCGTCGCCCGCCTTCGGCCTGATCTTCTCATCGCCTACGGTGATCTCGAGGCCGTCGTCCAGGACGACCCAGAACTCGTCCCTCTTGTTGTGGTACTGCAGGGAAAGGAGCCCGCCGGGATCGACGGTGATGATCTTGACGCTGCTTATACCGAGATGAGGGAACTGCCTGAAGCTTCCCCAGGGGCGGTGATCCTCGGAAATGAAACTCTTGAACTCATCGTAATCGGCGTATTTCATGTTTCACCTCACAAGATTCACAATCCTTCTTCGTTCATCCTCAGGAGCGCGCCCAGCCAGGAGAGCGTGGATTCCGCGCCCTGGTTCTGGCTGACGCCGTGCGCCTGGAGGCCGTCGTGGCATCCGTGCGTGTTGAAGTTGTAAAGGGGCGCGTTGAGATCGTTCGCTCCGAGGAACCAGTTGAAGCATTTCCGCATTTCGGCGAGCCACTTCTGGTCCTTGGTCGATTTGTAGGCTTCGTGGCAGGCGGAAAGGAGGGCGGCCGCCTCGAGCGGCTGCTGGTCGAACTGAGCCCTTTCCCCGGTCTTCTTCAGCCATCCGTCGTTGCCGACTATGGATAGGTTCCCCGTCTGCGGGTTGGTCTGGATCCCGATCAGCCACTCGAGTGACTTCAGGCCGAGCGCCACCTTCTCGCCGTGATCGGTCACGGTTCCCGCGATGATGAGGGCCTTCGAGAGCCTGGCGTTGTCGTAGGTGAGGTAGTCCTCGCACCAGAACCACTCGTTTGTGGCGTGGTCTTCGAAAGCCTTTATGAGCCTGAGTGACATGTTGTCGCGAAGTTCCCGGACCTCGCGCGCTCCGCCGAACTTCTTCAGGTACCTGTCCGTGCCTGCGATGACCCACGCCCACGCCCTCGGCGATTTGAATGAGGCGAGCTCTCCTATCGCGTTGTCGAAGAGCTCCTTGGCTAGGCCCGCGATAGAAGTGTTGTGCGCGAGGACAAGCGTGTCCGCGAGGGCGGCGAGGGTCCTTCCCTGGCAATCCTCCGAGCCCGCGTCGTCGAGCCACTTCCTGTCGTAGCTCATGAAATTCCTGAACCGTCCCTTCTTGGGATTGTAGGCCGCCTGAAGGAAGGAAATGTAGGTATATGCGAGCTTGAGCATCTCCTCGTCCTTGACCTGCGCGAAGAAGCGCATCGCGAACCTGAGCGCCCTGGCGTTGTCGTCAGTCGTGTAGCCATGCTCCCTCCATGGCACAGAGTAGATGCAGTGCTGGTAAAGGCCGGTGTCGTCGGTCATCCTGTAGAGATGGTCCAGCCTCAGCTCGGGCAGGGCCTTGGCTATCGCCTTCCTGGAAGTGTGCGCCGGCACCCCGGCCTCGGCCGCGTTCTGGAAGGTCTTGACATACTGGTGCGCGATCTCGCGCCACACCATTTTTCTGCCGAACTGGTAAGCCCTTTTCCTGACCTGCGTGCAGTCGACCTCGTTCGAGAGGAACCTTTCGAGACCCCTCGCCATGTCCTGGGCGTCGTTGAAGTCCGCGAGGACGCCCCTGCCGTCGGCCAGAAGTTCCTCGGCGTACCAGTAGGGCGTGGAGACGATCGCCTTGCCGCATCCGAGCGCGAAGGAGAGCGTTCCCGAGGAGATCTGCTCCTTGTGAGGATAGGGAGTTATGTAATAGTCGGCCATCAGCAGGAACTCGGAGAGTTGTTCGTCCGAGACGAACCTGTCGAAGAAGATCACCTTGTCCGAGATCCCGTTCTGTTCGGCCCTTTTCTGCAGGCTAAGTCTGTAGGACTCGCCCGTCTGTTTCTTGACTTCGGGGTGCGTGGCTCCAAGGATCACGTAAACGAGCTGGGGAAAGGTCTTGGAGGCGAGGGCAACCGCGTCTATCGCGTGCTCGATCCCCTTGCCGGGACCGATGAGACCGAAGGTCAGCAGGACCTTCTTTCCTTCGAGGTTGAACTGGTCCTTGTAAAAGTTAGGGTCCATGAACGGCACGTCCGGCACACCGTGATAAATGTGACAGATCTTCTCTTCCGGCACGTCATAGACCTGCTTGAGCATGCTCTTGGCGCGGTCGGCGATCACTATTACGAAAGTGGAGAGTTCGCATACCCTCTTGAGGACGTCGTGCTGTCCTTGAGAAGGGTTCTGGAGGACGGTGTGGAAGGTGGTTACCACGGGTTTCCTGAGGTTTTCCAGGAGGTCGAGGACATACCTGCCGTCGTCGCCACCGAAGATCCCGTACTCGTGCTGAAGATTGACCACGTCGGTCTGGGAAATGTTGAGGAAGTCCGCGGCTTCGACATAATCTTTCCTCTGTGTCTTCCTGATGATGAATTCCACCTCGGACCCGTAGCGGAGAGTCTCCGCAGGATTATGGATGGCTACAAGTTTCGCCTTGGGGTTCTGGCCGAGGGGCGAACCGCAGAGGCCGGAGAACGACGAGGCGATGTGGTTCGTGAAAGTGGCGATTCCGCAAAGCCTGGGAAGGGCGGTTGCTACGAAAGTGACCGAGGGACATTTCATCTGTTCCTCCTATGAGGCGAGTTGTTCCTTGGAAAGTCGAGCTTCCCAGGAATAAGAGGGAAAAAACCCCGTTCGCCTCTTACTCAAGCATAACATAAAAAAGGCGTTAATGTAATTTTACTTGGGCGCGGGGCAATGTTCCAGGTAATCGAGGATCTCCGCGAGTTCTCCCGTAGCCAGCGCTATCGACGTGTCCGCCGCGCCGTAGTAGAGTCTTATCCTGCCCGTCTCCTCGTCAAGTATCCATCCGCACGGGAAGACCACGTTGTGGACGTCGCCGATCAGTTCGTAGGGCTCGGCGGGGCCGAAGATCCACTCGTCGGATCTCTTGAGAACCTTCGTAGGGTCGTCGATGTCCAGGAGGGCTAGCCCCAGCCTGTAGATCGCTCCAGAAACGGTGTTCCTCACTCCGTGGTAGAGGATCAGCCATCCCTTGTCGGTTCTCATCGGAGGAGGGCAGGCCCCGATCCTGTGGCTGTCCCACCAGGCCCCCCTGCGGCATTCGAGCACCATCGCGTGGTCGCCCCAGCGCTTGAGGTCGGTCGAGAAGGAGAGCCATATGTTGGAGTCCTGTCCCACCGCGACCGGCCTGTGGAGGACCGCCCAGTTGTCGTTGAACTTCACCGGGAAGAGCGAGGCGTTCTTGTCTTCGGGAGGCAGTATGACGCCCTTGCGTTCGAAGGTCTTGAAGTCCTTCGTGAGAGCCAGGGAAACCTGCGGGCCGCGCCTGGAGTATGCCGTGTAGACGATGCCGAACGCTTTCAGGTCCTCGAGCCAGGTGATCCTCGGGTCCTCGATGCCCCACATTTCCTCCGGGCAGTGCTCCGGGTCGGGCAGAAAGACGGGCTTCTCGTCCGTAATCCAGTTGGATATGCCGTCCTTGCTCTTTAAGACCGTGAGATGGCTGAGGCCCCTCATGTCCTCGACGCGGGCGACCAGGTAGGTCCAGCCGTCGAGCATTGCCGCTCCGGCGTTGAATATCGAATTGGCGGGGTAGTGGAGATTGTGCGTCGTGATGATGGGGTTAGACGGGCACCTGGTGAAAAGGTTCACTCCTGCGGCCTTGAAGTTCGATCCGTTCATAGATTCCTCCCCTAGTTCCTCTTACCTCGGTTAAGTACACGGTCCCATAAGGTTTATATTTTACAATAAGTTAGGGTGAAAGTAAACGGCCTGGGGGCTTTGCCCGAATTGAAAATTGAAAAGTGAAGATTGAAAAGGTAAAAATTGTGGAATAACATTCCATATTGACCTTCAGCCTTTCAGTTCTGGCGGTAGACATCAGCCTTCAGCCTCCCGGAACCGTCCCGCGCGCCGGGGGGGCGGGACGGTTGAGAGAATCGCCGACTCGTGGCAGAATATGGATTGCTTGAAAGGAGTTGCCTGCCATGAACGTAGAAGATTATCAGAAGATCATCGAAACAGCCGTCGCGAGGGAGATCGAGTCGTTCGATTTCTACACCGGAGTGAGCGAAAAGACTTCCGACCCCGCCCTGAAATCCCTTTTCAAAGAACTTGCCAAAGAGGAGAAGGGGCACAAGGGATTCCTGGAAACTATGCTGGCCAACCCCGTTCCTTTCCGTGTCATCGAATCCGAGGACTACAAGGTTTCGGAGACGGTCCAAATGCCAAGCCTGAGCGTTGACATGAAGCCCTCCGACGCCATAGCTTTGGCGATGAAAAAAGAGGAGGAAGCCATGAAAATGTACGCCGGCCTTGCCGCGGTCTGCGGCGACAAGGAGCAGCGCGAAGTCTTCGTGTCGCTTTCCAGGATGGAACTCGAACACAAAAAGAAGCTGGAAGACATGTATGTCAGCATGGCCATGCCCGAGGCTTGGTAGATCTTGTAAGCCCGGGGTCAGGCTTGAATATTTGCATATTGTGCCGTGTCCCGGCCTTTGCTCTTGAATGGTTATGGATAAGACGAGATCGCTTCACGAGGGCAACCCTTCGGAGTTCGGCTCGCGATGACCGATAAATAGTTCCCCCTTGGTTGCCAAGGGGGAGGATTCGCACCCTGCTTCGCCTGTCAACGATCTCGATAGATATGGTCAGCCACCTTTTTCATCATTGAACTTCAGAGCTTCCGCACTTTCGCTCTTCAGCTCTGGCGCCAGCCAGTCTGCCCGCAGGGCCAAAAATATTGTGCCGTGCGTCATCTAAAACCAACTGCTTGGTTTTTAGCAAAGTAGAAAGAGAGACTGTCCCGAGCCTCATCCCCACGGCGACTTCGCGCTAAGGCACATTCCCTGCCATGGGAGAGTTCAGCGAAGCGCGCTTGCAAGCTGAGCGCCTGAAAGGAATTGCGCCGTAGAATTCAAGAGAGTGACTTAAAGGACTTTAAGGCCGATCGTAGAATTCGAGGCAGCAAGGATCGCCCCCCTCTTCGGGAAGTCGAGCAGTTGAGAGATTCTCAAACTCGTGGCAAAATATGGACTATTTGAAAGGAGTTCTCCGCCATGACGAAAAAGAACGATCTCGCGAAGGAAACCGCAGGACTGCTCAAGCCGTGGCTTGAAAAGATAAAGGACAAGAAGCTGAGGGCCGCGGTGGTAAGGACATACGAGCTTGCGCTCAGGAAGAGCGGCTACAAGAACGCAAAGGACCTCAGGAAGATACCATTCTCCCTGCTGGTCGACTGCAAGGGAGTGAGCTTCATCGACCACACGCTCGCGGTCACTCACGGCGCGTTCCATCTCGCTGAGGCTCAGGTGAAGCACTTCCCGAAACTGCCTTATAAGATCAACTACGACAGGCTCATAGCGGGTGCGCTTTTGCACGACGCTGGGAAGATTCTGGAGATAGAGCCGGACGGCAAGGGCGGCTTCAGGAAGAGCAGGAACGGAAAACTCCTCAGGCATCCTATGTCGGGTCTCGTCGTGGCGGCGGAGGCGGGCTGCCCCGACGAGATCCTCAACATCATCGGCTGTCACGCGAAGGAGGGCGAAGGCGCGCCCAAGGTTATCGAAACGATCTTCATCCACCAGGCCGATTTCGCCACCTTCGACCCGCTCGTGATGCTCGAAAAGGGCACGCTCGTTGAGGAGAAGAAATGACGCTCATCGAAAAGATAATCGCCGCTCGCTCAGGAAAAGATAACGTGAATCCGGGGGAGATCGTCAGCCTGTGCATCGACTCTAGGGCGGCGCGCGACTTCGGCGGGGCCAACGTGGTCAAGCAGCTCGAAGAGAAGGGGCTCGGGGTAGAGGACCCTTCGAAGACCTGTTTCACTTTCGACTGCAATCCGACCGGCTCGGACCAGAAGTACGCCGAGAACCAGCACAAGTGCAGGCTTTTCGCCAGGCGGCACGGGATAAAGGTCTACGACATCAACTCGGGTATAGGGACGCACCTCGCCGTGGACAACGGCCTGGCGTGGCCCGGCTCCACTTTCGTCTCGACGGATTCCCACGCCAACATCCTCGGGGCGATAGGCGCTTTCGGACAGGGGATGGGAGACATGGACATCGCCTCCGCCTTCGCCTACGGCAAGGTGTGGTTCAAGGTGCCGGGGAGCGTGAAGATCGTCCTCAAGGCGATGCCGCCGGAAGGGACGGAACCGAAGGATGTGGCGCTCTTCATGATGAAAAAGTACGGCGCCAACGGCCTGCTCGGCTTCTCGGCGGAAGTTTACGGAGAATACGCGGACAAATTGTCCCTCAACGGCAGGATAACGATCTCGTCGCTCGCCACAGAGATGGGCGCGATCATCATCCTCTTCCCGCCGTCGAAAGAGATCGTTGAATATTCAAAGACCAGGGCCAGAGATAAGAACTGGCAGCCGGTTTTCGCGGACGACAATGCGGCATACGAGAGGACCGACGAGTTCGACCTTTCAAAGGTCTCTCCGATGGTCTCCCGCCCCGGCCATCCCGAGGACACCGTCCCCATCGAAGAGGTGCTCGGGACGAAGGTTGACAGCGTCTTCATCGGCTCGTGCACCAACGGCAGGATAGAGGATCTGAGGGAAGCCGCAGAAGTGCTGAAGGGCAGGAAGGTCGCCGAAGGGCTCGTCCTCAAGATCGTCCCCTCCACCGACGAAGTTTGGAAGAAGGCGATGGATGAAGGCCTCTTCGAGATATTCAAGAAAGCGGGAGCGCTAGTCTCCAACGCCGGGTGCGCGGGTTGCGCCGCGGGACAGGTCGGACAGAACGGCCCCGATGAAGTGACCGTCTCCACCGGCAACAGGAACTTTTCCGGGAAGCAGGGGAAGGGCGAGGTCTATCTCGCGGGCCCCAAAGTTGCGGCCGCCTCGGCCGTAGCGGGATTCATAACGGACCCGAAGAGGATGAACGACAAGATCGGGATCAAAAGCAAAACGCCGGCACATAAGCCTGCCGCAGCTTCAACGGGAAAATCGGCGGCTTCCCAAAAACCTCTAAAAATTAAAGGCAGAGTGTGGGTCGTCAGGAAGGACAACATAGACACCGACATGATCTTCCACAACAGGCACCTCGCGATCACGAAACTGGAGGAGATGGGGCCGCACGCCTTCGGCAACCTCGAAGGGTGGGAGGATTTTCCCAAGAAGGCAAAGCCGGGCGACATCGTCGTCACGGGCGAGAACTTCGGGGCCGGCTCGTCGAGACAGCAGGCCGTCGACTGCTTCAAGGCACTCGGGGCCGGCGCGATCGTCGCGAAGAGCTACGGCGCGATCTACGAGAGGAACGCCATCAACGCGGGACTTCCGATAGTGGTCAGCGGTATCATCGATACTGATATCAAGGACGGCGAAGAGATCGAGCTCGACTTCGCAGCCGGGACCATCAAAAGAGCGGACGGCACGATCGTCAAGGCGACGCCGTGGGCGCCCGTCCAGGTGGAAATTTACAACAGGGGCGGTCTTTTGGGATAAACCGTCCTTCAAGAAAAAGGTGAGCCATGGGAAAGACTTTCGCTGAAAAAATCCTTATGAAGAAAACGGGGATCAAAGATCTCGTCCCCAACCAGATCGTTATCGTCAGGCCCGATCATCTGCTGACCCACGACAACACCAGCGCGATAGTCGGCAAGGTGGGCGAGGACCTCAAGAAATACGGCATCGTTTCGACCGACATGCCGGTCATCGCGATAGACCACACGGTCCCCGCCGTGGACGAGAAGACGGCCGCTGGCCACAAGAAGATCAGGGAGTTCGTGAAGGAATACGGAGTGAAGAACTTTTTCGACGTGGGCGAGGGCGTCTGCCACCAGCTGATGGTGGAAAAGGGCTTCGCGCTTCCCGGCAAGCTGATCCTCGGCTCCGACAGCCACACCTGCATGTACGGCGCGCTCAACGCATTCGCGACGGGCATAGACAGGACGGAGGCCGCCGCGCTGCTTCTGACAGGCGAGACATGGCTCCGCGTCCCCTCGACGATGAAGGTGGTCCTGAAAGGGTCTCTATCGAAGGGTGTCACGGGGAAGGACCTGGTCCTCAAGATCATCGGGGACATCGGCGCGGACGGGGCGAACTACAAGGCCGTCGAATACCACGACGATGTGAAGAACCTGACGATGGACGACAGGCTCACCGTATCCAACATGGGGATCGAGATGGGAGCCAAGATCGCGTTGTTCCCGTGCGACGAGCTGACGAAGGAATACCTCGACAGGAGCGCCAAGGGAGCCAGGTACGAGCCCGAGTGGGCTGACGCCGACGCTGTCTACGAGAGAGAAATCGGTTACAACTTGAACGAGATAGTTCCGATGGTTGCGAAGCCGCACACTGTAGACAACATGGCGACGGTGAAGGAGGTCGAGGGGCTGGAGATTCACCAGGCGCTCCTGGGGACCTGCACCAACGGAAGGCTCTCCGACTTCAGGGCTGTGGCGAAGATCCTTAAGGGGAAAAAAGTTGCCCCGGGAGTTAGGCTCCTAATCCTTCCCGCGTCGAGATCCATCCTCGAAGAGGGAATGAAAGACGGCACTTTCCAGACTCTCGTGGAAGCCGGCGGAACTCTTCTTCCCGCGGGCTGCGGGCCGTGCCTCGGGGCGCACCAGGGACTTCTGGCCGAGGGCGAAAGATGTATCAGCACGAGCAACAGGAACTTCAAGGGCAGGATGGGCAGCAAGAACGCCGAGGTGTTCCTCGCCAGCCCCCTGACCGTCGCGGCGAGCGCCCTCAAGGGAGCGATAGCCGATCCGAGGGAGGTGCTCTGATGAATGTTTTTAAATATGGCGACGACATAAACACCGACCTTCTCTTCCCGGGAAGGTACACCTATACCTGCTCGAAGGCGGAGGAGATACTTCCTCATCTTCTCGAGGACCTCGACGCCGACTTCGCGAAGAAAGTGAAGCCGGGCGACATCCTGATAGCCGGAGAGAACTTCGGCTGCGGCTCTTCGAGGGAACAGCCCGCGCTCGGCCTCAAGGCGGCGGGCATTGAGGCGATAATAGCGAAAAGCTACGCCAGGATATTCTTCCGCGCGGCGATCAACCAGGGGCTCCTTCTGATAGAATGTCCTGAAGCGGTCGAAGCTTTCAGGGAAGGCGATGAATTGAAGCTCGACGCGGCGGCGGGAAAAGTGTCCGTGGCGGGAAAGAGCTACGAATTTCCTCCTCTCCCGGAGGAACTGTTGAAGATACGCGATTCCGGAGGCCTTCTCGTCTACGCGAGGGAAAAGCTCAGGGGAAAAAGGGGGTTTTGAAATGAGCATCGGAGAAGCCGGCAGGAAAGGCGATACCGTAAGGAGCGACTGCTTCGTCAGGATCGAACTGAAGGACAAGGTCGGAGTCAACCTTTCCGTCAATTCGAAGGTCGAGGCGATGTACGGCGACAGGATCAGGGCGCTCATCCTGGAAGGGCTGAAACAGCTCGGGATCGGGAACTGCGACTGCTCGGTCGAGGACCACGGCGCACTGGACTTCGTCCTCGCGGCGAGGCTCGAAGCCGCGGCGAAAAGGGCGGGCGTACCGAAGGAGAAAGAGTTCCTTCTTCCCGCGCATCCTTCGACCCTTAAGCCGACGACAAGGGAGAGGCTCAGGAGATCGAGGCTCTACCTTCCGGGCAACGAGCCGAAGTTCTTCCTGAACGCTTCGCTCCACAAGCCGGACGGCGTGATCCTCGACCTCGAGGACTCGGTTTCGCCTCTCGAAAAGGACGCCGCGAGGCTCCTGGTCAGGAACGCCCTGAGGGCCGTCGATTTCGGCGACTGCGAGAGAATGGTGAGGATAAACCAGGGGGCGCTCGGCGTCGAAGACCTCGAGGCGATCGTCCCCCACAACGTCCACGTAATACTCATTCCGAAGGTTGAGACAGGCGAGCACGTCAGGTCTGTCGATTCTCTTGCCGAAAAGATCAGGAAGGAGAAAGGCCTCGAGAAGCCTTGCTTCCTGATGCCGATCATCGAGAGCGCGCTCGGATGCTTCGAGGCCACCTACATCGCTTCGGCGACATCCAACGTGGTAGCGCTCACGATCGGACTCGAGGATTACACTGCGGACATCGGCGCGGAGAGGACGCAGGAAGGGACCGAATCCTTCTGGGCGCGCTCGGTCGTCGTTAACGCGGCGCGCGCGGCGCAGGTGACGCCGATAGACTCGGTCTTCTCGGACGTCACCGACATGGACGGGCTGATGAAGTCGTGCCTCGAATCGAAGGCGATGGGGTTCGAGGGCAAGGGTTGCATCCACCCGAGGCAGATCGGGGTCGTCCACGAAGGGTTCGCCCCCAAGGAGAAGGAGATCGAGAAGGCGAAGAAGATCGTCCTCGCCTTCGAAGACGCGCAGAAGAAGGGGCTGGGCGTCGTCTCGCTCGGCTCGAAGATGATAGACCCGCCCGTCGTGAAAAGGGCTGTCCGAACGGCAGACCTGGCGCTGAAGCTCGGCAGGATCAACGAAAATTGGCGCGAAGAGGTAAAAGATGGCAAAAAATGAAGTGGTCAAGAACGCGCTCGCAAGGCTCGTCCCCTCGGAAGTGAACGGGAAGAAGCAGGTCCCCTTCATGGGCGTGGACAAGTACATCCCCCAGGGAAGAAAGGCTTCACCGCCCATATCCTGCGCGGGGCAGTTCCCGAAGGACGGCAACAAGGTGGTCATGAGCCTCGAAGCCGCGCTGGAGCAGTGCGGGCTCAGGGACGGGATGACGGTTTCGACCCACCACCATTTCCGCAACGGCGATTTCGTCGGCAACATGCTGCTTCAGGCTTGCGCCAAGATGGGGAAGAAAGACCTCATGTGGTTCCCGTCGGCCTCGTTCCCGTGCCACGAGGGCGCGATAGAACTGATGGAGAAGGGCGTCATCCATCACATCGAAGGCTCGATGAACGGACCGCTCGGAGACTACTGCACCCAGGGGAAGATGAAAGGCATGGGCGTCCTCCGCTCCCACGGCGGAAGGTGGCAGGCCATACAGGACGGAGAAGTGCACGTAGACATCGCGGTGATCGCCGCGCCCACGGCCGACCCGTTCGGGAACGCCAACGGAGTGGGCGGCCCGGCCGCCTGCGGATCCCTCAATTTCGCCCTGGCGGATTCGCTCTACGCAGACAAGGTGATCGTCGTCACCGACAACCTCGTCAAGTTCCCGTGCATACCCTGGCAGATACAGGGCAACAATGTGGACGCGGTCGTTGTAGTCGACAAGGTGGGCGACCCGTCGAAGATAGTCTCGGGCACGACCGAGATCACTAAAAGCCCGGAAAGGCTTCTGCTCGCGGAGACGATCGCGGAGTTCCTCGACAAGGCGGGGATAATGAAGAACGGATTCTCCTTCCAGGCGGGTGCTGGGGGCATAGCCCTCGCCTTCGTCCTTTTCCTCAAGGAAAGGATGAAAAAGAAGGGAGTGAAAGCCAGGTTCGTCCGCGGCGGCTCGACCAAGTATCTCGTCGAGATGCTCAACGAAGGGCTTACCGATTACATCCTCGACGGTCAGACCTTCGACCTTTACGGCGTCGAAAGCATGAGGGACAACCCGCGCCACGTCGCGACGAGCCCCTTCACGAGCTACAACTACAACGGCAAGGGATTCTTCGGCACGATGCTCGACGCGGTGGTCCTCGGAGCCACGGAAGTGGACGTCAACTTCAACGCCAACGTGGTGACTCACTCGGACGGAAGGCTGCTCCACGGGATCGGCGGCTGGCAGAACTGCCTCTTCTCCAACTGCACGATCCTCGCGGTGCCTTCGGTGAGGGACAGGATCCCGGTGATAGTCGATGAAGTGACGACGCTGACAGGACCGGGCGAACTGATCGATGTGGTCGCCACCGAAAGGGGACTCTGCATCAACCCGAAACGGAAGGATCTCCTTGACGCCGTGAAAGGCTCCGGACTGCCGATAAAAGACATTCGTGAACTGCAGAAAGAGACCTACGACATCTGCGGAGGAAAGCCCAACCCGCCGAAGCGCAGCGACGAGCCTGTCGCCGTGGTGAAGTGGGTCGACGGCACCGTGATCGACAGCGTCTGGAAGATCAGATAGCCGGGCCGGGTCTCCACCGCGGCAGAAAGAACGGATGAAGAAATACGACGTTGTCGTGATAGGCGCGGGGATCGCGGGGGCGGCGACCGCCTATTTCCTGAAGAAAAATTACGGCGCGCACGACATCCTGGTCCTCGAGAAAGGGCCTGCTCCGGCAAGCGGCGCCAGCGGCCAGAACGCGGGAATACTGAGGCAGGTGGTGGAGACGATCCCCATCGCCGGGCTTGCCAGAAGAACGATGGAGTTCCTTTCTTCTCCTCCGGACCGCTTTTGCGAGACTCCCGTCCTCGATCAGAAGGGGGGCTTCCTGACCGTCAGGGACGGCAGGGACAGAAGGCTGGACGATTTTCTCAGGATATCCATGTCGGCGGGAGTCAGGGTATATCCAGTTGACAGGATGGAAGTCCTGAAGTCGATACCCATCTTGGATGAAGCTCGTTTCGTTTCGGCTCTCTATTCTCCAACGGACGGCGTCATAGACATAAACGGCCTTGTCCGGTCATTCCTCCGCGGGATCGAGGTAAGGATTTCCTCGGAGGTAACGGGCTTCCGGTGCTCGGACGGAAAAATAGAGGCCGTATGCGCGGGCGGGGAAGAATTCGCGGCCGGCCTTTTCGTCATCGCGGCCGGGGCTTTTTCCGAAGGGCTCGGAAGGTTGGCGGGTTCCGATCCTCCTGCCCTCGAGCCGAGAAGAAGGCACCTGGTCTTTTCTTCTCCCGTAGAAGGAGCCTCCCCGGACTGGCCATACTACTGGAGCATGGACCCCCAGCTTTATTTCCGCTATGAATCCAGCGGACTGCTCCTTTCTCCATGCGACGAGACCTGTATGAAACCTGAATCCCTTGCACCGAGCTCCGAGGCGCTTTCGTGGCTTTTCGACAGGATCAGGATGGGAGCGCCGAAACTGGTGGACATACCGGTAAAGCGCTACTGGGCCGAGCTGAGGACCTTCGCGTTCGACAACAATTTCCTGATCGGGTTCGACAACAAGATGAAGAACCTTTTCTGGGTCACCGCCCTGCAGGGACACGGAATGACATGCTCCTCGGCGGTCGGGGAGATGGCCGCCGCGCTCATCTCGGGAGGGATCCCTCCGATGGACCATCGTCCGCACAGCCCGGCAAGGTTTTCCTAACCTTATGATATCAATGGACTTGATAATAAGTCAACCAAGTAATATCATTGTTCATGGAGGTGCGGGATGAATTATAAAAGGATATTGATAGGAGGTCTTGTCGCGGGGCTGACGATCAACGTTCTCGATTTCCTGGTCATGCTGATGGCCACGGGAGGGCTTTACGAGAAGTTCCAGGCCAAGGGCCTTTTCCTTAAAGAACCCCGTCTTCCTTTCGCGCCCCTCTGGATACTGGGCATGTTCGCCATCGGGATCCTCCTCGCGTGGTTCTACGCGGTGGCAAGGCCGAGGCTGGGATCGGGGCCGGGAACGGCGCTGCTCGTCAGTTTCGTCCTTGCGCTCATGGTCCACGTCCCCTACAACCTGGCTTCGGCGACATGGAATCCGACCGGAAGGCTGTTGCCGCTGATCCACATGACGGCCGGCATCGTCGAGATGGTCATAGCCGGGTACTTCGCGGCGTGGATCTACAAGGAGAAGGAATAGGAAACATCCCGTAAGGGTTTGCGTATAATGGTTTTTCGGAGGGTTTTTTAAAGGATAACAATCTTTGCAATCAGAGAGAAAGGAGCCGCGAAAATGCATAAATTTGTTATGATTCTACTCATCGGAGGATTAATGACCCTGCAATCGATGGCGCAGAACATCACGCGCCAGGACGCGCCGGAGAAGTACAAGTGGGACCTCAGCCAGATCTACAAGGACAAGGCCGAGTGGAAGCAGGCGAAGGACGACATCGCCAAGAGGATCCCCGTCCTCGCTTCGTACAAGGGCCATCTGGGCGATTCGGCCGCCAAGCTGAACGAAGCACTGAGGTATTTCGTCGATACGGACAAAGAACTCAGCAGGCTGCTCTCTTACGCCAGCATGCTCTACGACCAGGACACGAGGGTCGCCGAACATCAGGAGCTTCTTCAGGAAGGCGAGAATGTGGCGACCGAATACGGGATGGCGATCTCCTACTTCAGACCCGAGATCCTTTCCCTCGACAAGGCCAAGGTTGACGGCTTCTTCAAGGAAGAGCCGAAGCTGGCAGAATTCAGGATGCTGGTCGACAATATCATGAGGATGAAGGAGCATACCCTTTCGCTTGCGGAGGAAAGGCTCCTCGCGAAGACCTTCGGCGACATGGGCGGCAGCCCGGAAGCGATGTACAGCATCCTCGTCGACGCGGAGATGCCCTTCCCCGAGATCACCCTCTCCACCGGCGAGAAAGTCCTGCTCTCCAACGCCGCTTACACGAAGTACAGGTCGTCCGCCAACAGGGCCGACAGGGACCTGGTTTTCAAGGAATTCTGGGGAGCCTACAAGAAGTTCAACCTCACCTTCGGAACGTCCCTGTACAACCATCTCAAGATGCACACCTGCAGCAAGGAGCTGAGGAACTACGATTCGTGCCTGGGCGCCGCCCTCTACGGCAACAACATCCCCCCCGCCGTCTACAAGCAGCTCATCGCGGACGTCCACTCCAACCTTTCCACTCTCCACAGGTACCTCAACCTCAGGAAGAAGATGATGGGCGTGGACAAGCTCAGGTACGAGGACCTTTACGCTTCCATCATCAAGGAGGTCGACCTCAACTACACCGCCGACCAGGCGATGGACCTTACGCTCAAGTCCTGCGCGCCTCTCGGCCCCGACTACTGCAACGCGCTCAAGACCGGCTACGAGAGCAGGTGGGTCGACTTCTATCCGGGCCCCGGCAAGCGTTCAGGCGCTTACAGCAACGGATCCCTTTACGATGTCCATCCCTACCAGCTGCTCAACTTCAACGGCGGGTATGAAGACGTTTCGACCCTGGCCCACGAATCGGGCCACTCGATGCACAGCTACCTTTCAAGCAAGAACCAGCCGTATGTCAATTCCGACTATTCGATCTTCGTCGCCGAAGTCGCCTCCACCGGCAACGAGAGCCTGCTTCTCGACTACATGCTCAAGAATACCAAGGACGACAACGTGAAGCTTTACCTCCTCGGCAGCGCCCTCGACGACCTGAGGCAGACGCTCTTCAGGCAGACCCTCTTCGCCGAGTTCGAACTCAAGATCCACGAAGCGGCCGAAAACGGGACGCCCCTCTCCGGAGAATCGTTCAGCAAGATGTACCTCGACCTCGTCAGGGAATACTATGGCCACGACAAGGGCGTCTGCGAAGTGGACGAGCTCTACGGCAACGAGTGGTCCTACATCCACCACTTCTACTACAACTTCTATGTCTACCAGTACGCCACCTCGAAAGTCGCGACATCCTATCTCGCCAAGAAGATCCTCGAAGAAGCCGCGATGAAGAAGCCCGTCACCAAGACACGCGACGCCTACATCAAGCTGCTCTCTTCCGGCTCGTCGAAGTATCCCGTCGACCTCCTCAAGGAAGCCGGCGTGGACATGACCACGAGCGCTCCGTTCAAGGCCGCGATGGGAGAAATGAACAAGATAATGGACCAGATCGAAGCCATCCTCGCCAAGCAGGCAGCTGCGAAGAAGTAAGATTTTTTCGAAATGTTTCAGACAAAAGGGCCCGTCCGCGGGCCCTTTTTTTGTTGCCTTGATTGCTCTTGGGGATTATAATCTAAAAATGGAGAATGATAAGTAGCGATGAAGGCCTGTAAACGGATAATGGAAATCTTAACGATGTTTCTGCTGGCCACCATTTCCTCAATAGATGCCTATGGGTGCGTGACGGCATTCTTTGATGCTGAAAGCATAGATGATCGAAGTTGCTCTAAGATCACGGTATCCCCCCCCAGCCTGCCTTCGGGAGCAGTTGATTCGGTCTATTCACTGACTCTGACAGCTACAGGCGGTATGGAACCCTATTCGTTTTCCGTGTATAACACCTTGTTGCCTTCAGGCATTTCTCTATCTTCGGATGGAATTATTTCAGGAATCCCCGACACTGAAGGGTTATACAAATTTATGGTTATGGCTACGGACAAATCAGGAATCTGTAATGGGATACAAACATATTCACTTACAATTAACCATGCGTCATGCCCTTCGATCTTGATCTCTCCTTCATTCTTGCCGAACGGCACAGTCGAAGAAACATATTCCCAGAACGTCTCCGCATCCGGAGGGAATTCATTTTTTTCATACGTGATATCCAGAGGTTTTTTGCCGTTTGGATTATCTCTTACAACCGAAGGGCACTTGGAGGGAACTCCCTCCGATGCCGGCACATTTATATTTACAATTACAGCGACAGATGCAGATTCCTGCGCGGACAGCCAAAGCTATTCGCTCATTGTTTCACCTGTTTCCTGCCCAACAATTGTTTTATCAAGCTCCCATTTCCCTAACGGGAGGGTGGATGATGGGTATTCAGTAGATATTACCGCATCTGGTGGTTCTTCCCCATATTTATTTGCTTTGACAGGAGGCTCTTTGCCTCCTGGATTAGATCTGTCCTCCGGTGGATGGATCCAAGGAACGCCGTCTGCGGAGGGCATATTTGACTTTGTTATAACCGCGACAGACACCGAAGGTTGTTCTGGAACCCTAACCTGCTCCATGCAGATAACTCCTGCGGTTCCTCCACCAATAATAACTTCCGTCATAAAGAAAACAGATCCCTTTCGACTCAAATTACACGGTTCCAATTTTCACCCAGATGTTTTTGTTTTTCTTTGGAACAACGGTTGTTTATATCCTTGGTATAATTTCTCGTTCAAGAACCAACACCTTATTATCCTTAAAGGAGGTTCTGCTCTAAAAGCCCAGTTCCCCAAAAGCGTCCCCGTCGCGATAATGATCGTGAACGGCGACGGCGGCATGGCGGAAACAACTTACACAAGATAGGTTCGGTAAATTTCGAGATGATTATCAATGGGAGCGAAAGATGAAAATGTTTTCGACAGGTAAAATGTTAATGGCCGTATCTCTTTTTCTAGTTGCCGCCAGTTCTTCATTCGCCGGAATACAGCGTTTCCCGATAGCGGCCGATCCGTCGAAGAACGAGATGGCGATGAGCGCCGATTTCGACGGGACGAATTACCTGGTCCCTGTCATGTCCGATTTCATGGTGATGGACGCCGACTTCGGCTTCGGAACGCTCGAGGTCCAGTTCGTTTCGCAGCAGGGGACGCTAGTCGGCGCTCCCGTTCCGGTGGCATCTTCGGCCTACGGGATACTGGACGCCGGAGTCGCCTACGGCGGGGGAAAATACCTGCTTATCTGGGAGGACGGGATACTTTGCGGCCAGGGGACGATCTCGGCCACGATCAACGCTGTTTTCGTGACGCCTGACGGCACGGTCGGAACGCCTTTCACCATCGCATACGGACACTCCATATGGAACCCCGATCAGCAGAAATGCGAATCCACCGTCGACGTTCCGGGAGTTTTGTACGCTGGCGGGAAGTTCTTCGTCCTTTATGAAGACGATCCGGAGAACGGCCAGCCTTACATCACCTGCGTGCCGGTAGGGACGGACGGGTCGGTCGGCGCCGCCTTCACCGTGAGCCAGAGCCTGGGAAGGTTTCACATGGCTCAGGAACAGATAGCTTCGGGCGGTTCCTCCTTCCTGGTGGTCTACAATAAAGATGACGACTACGACACCAAAGTTCTCGGAAGGCTAGTTGACGCGGAGTCAGGCCCGGTAGGCCCGGAGATGACGATCGACGGGAGCTCCTACCCGAGCGACAATCCTTCCTCGGTCATTTTCGACGGCGAGAAGTATTGCGTCGTATGGACCGACGAGGTGAGCGGGCCAACCGGCGATCCCGAAGTGTGGCATTTTTACGGGAACTTCGTTTCAACATCGGGGTCCGTTTCGGCGAAATTCCCGGTCAGCGTGGCGAGCGGATTCAAGCTCGCGCCTTTTATCAGCCATGACGGCGAAAAATACCTCGTTACCTGGACCGATGGCAGGAACTGCTCGTCGGCAGGCTGCTCTGGTACCGGGATGGACATTTACGGACAGATAGTTAAGCCTGACGGTTCGCTGGACGGTCCCGAGTTCGCCGTGAGCGCGGAATCGGGAAACGAGCTTGGCGGCTTTACGGGGCAATTCGTCTCGGGAAAAGCGTTCGGGCTGATCAATACAAATCTCCAGCTCCCCGATTTCCGTACCGACGACGTTTACGGGGCTTTCTGGAACAGCGAAATAACGCCTCCGGCGATCTCCAGCGTCCAGAAAAGGACGGCTCCGTTCAGGCTCAGGATCTACGGAAGCAACTTTCACCCCGACGCGAAGGTCTACATCGGCGGGGATCCCAACCCCTGGCCCACGGTGAAATACGGGAACGCGACGATGCTGACTCTGATGAAAGGGGCTTCGCTCAAGGCCAGATTCCCTGCAGGTGTTCCCGTCGAGATAAAAGTCGTCAACGGTGACGGGGGAACGGCGACGGCGACTTACACCAGGTGAAAAAATGAGAAGAAAAGTGGAGAAAACCCGTCTCGTTCTTGTCCACGGCTTCCCGCTGGACAGTTCGATGTGGGCGGCTCAGAAAAAACATTTCGGTAAGAAGTTCAAGGTGTTCTGTCCTGACCTTCCGGGTTTCGGGAGGAGCGAAAAGAGAGCCCCGAAAACGATGGAAGGATTCGCGAGGGGCGTCAAAGCGTATTTCGCCGAGGAAAAGATAGACAGGGCCATTATCGCAGGATTCTCGATGGGCGGGTATGTGGTGCAGGCGTTTTACGAGATGTTCCCGAAGAATGTCGAAGGGCTGATCCTGGTCGATACTCGGACAGCAGCCGACAGCGCGGAAGGGAAAGCGGGGAGGGACAAGGCGATAAGATCGCTTGATGAGGAAGGCGTGGCTTTCTTCGCCGATACCATGCCGCGGAGGCTTTTGTCGGAAACCGGAAACAGGGAAGATAAGCTCGTCAAAGAGGTCAGGAAGATCATCATGAAACAAAAGAGCGAAAGCGTGAAGAACGCGCTGATCGCGATGAGGGACAGGAAGGACAGGAGCGCCCTTCTTCCTCGGGTAGATGTCCCGACGCTTTTAGTCTGCGGCGAAGAAGATTCGTTCACCCCGTCTGAGGAGATGATCGAGATGGCCAACCTTGTGAAAGGATGCTCGTTCTCGATGATAAAACGAGCGGGCCATCTTTCGAACATGGAAAACCCCGCGGATTTCAATCTAGCGCTGGAGGATTTTTTGAACGGGTCTGAAAGGAGAAAAAATGAATAAGCTAATGCTGATCCTGTTGGCTCTTTCGCTTCTATGTCCAGCAATCGTCCTCGCGAAGGGAGACGTGAACCTGACGGCCCCCGCGAAGGACCAGGCGCTGACTAAGCTGCTCATGACGCGCCATTCAGTGAGGGCGTACTCGGACAAGGCTCTAACCCTGGACCAGCTCTCCAACATCCTCTGGGCGGCGCAGGGCATCAACGCGTCCGGCAAGAAAAGGACGACTGCGAGCGCCAGGGCCACATACCCTTTGCAGATCTACGTGATGGTGAAGAACGTGACAGGCGTTGATCCGGGAATCTATCTCTATGACCCTCAGAACAACAAGCTGACGCCGGTTCCGAAAGGCGAAAAAAGGACAAGCGTGGTCCCCGACGCGGTGAAGCAGGATTGGGTCGCGAAGACTCCGGCCGTGATCATGATCTCCTACTCGAAACCCGAGAAGGACCTCGGGGACAAGACTCTGATGTTCGTTTCTGTCGAGGCCGGGGCGGTCATGCAGAACGTCTATCTCATGTGTGAAGCGCTGGGCCTGGGGACCTGCGCGGTCGGAGGGTACGACGCGAAGGCGGCGAAGGAATTCTTCCTTCTGAAGCCGGGGGAAGAACCGGTCCTGATGTTGCCCATAGGAATACCGGCGCCGGCGGAGCCTGCGAAGTAAAATTGAAGATTGAAAATTGAAACGCGAAAAATAAAGGAGAGGTGATTCTCTTCAAGTGGCCAGCGGAGTCGGCGAAGCAAAAAGTGAAAAGTGAATGATGGATAATAGTTTTCCTTGACTTTTCATTTTTAGTTTATCATTTTTACTTTTTCAATGCCGGGAAAAGAGTTGATTCTTTTCCCGGTTGTTATTTCTTCACCGTCCCCTGTTTCGCGACCTTGTCCATGGCGGCTTTTATCGCTTCCTGGTCGCCAAGGTAATAAGACTTCGTGGGCCTGAGCTTGTCGTTCAGGTGATATACGAGGGGGATTCCCGTGGGGATGTTGAGCTGGATAACCTCTTCCTCCGACATGTTCTCGAGATATTTGACGAGCGCCCTCAGGCTGTTGCCGTGAGCGGATATGAGGACCTTCTTCTTGGTTTTTATGAGCGGCGCGATCGTCTTGTGCCAGAGCGGAAGAAACCTCTCCACGGTGTCCTTCAGACTCTCGCATGCCGGAGCTTCGCCCTTATTCAAGTCGGCGTACCTTCGGTCGTTTACGGGGTGTCTCGGGTCCGATTTCTTGAGCGGCGGGGGAGGCGTGTCGTAGCTGCGCCGCCAGATCCTGACCTGCTCCTCGCCGAACATCTCGGCCATTTCAGCCTTGTTGAGGCCCTGAAGGTTGCCGTAGTGTCTTTCGTTCAGCCGCCACGATTTGATGACGGGTATCCAGGTGAGGTCCATCTCGTCAAGCGTTATCCACAAGGTCCTTATGGCCCGCTTCAGGTAGGATGTGAAAGCCACGTCGAAGACGAATCCCTCGGCTTTCAGTATCCTGCCCGCGGAGTGAGCTTCCTCGATGCCCTTCTCGGACAGGTCGACGTCAGTCCAGCCTGTGAACCTGTTCTCCTTGTTCCAAACACTTTCCCCGTGGCGCAGCAGAACGAGCTTGTGCATCTTCTTCCTCCAGAATCTCCCGTGCAACCAAGATCGCGGGATTTAGCGATTGTAAATTAAATTTCGTCCGTTGTAAATCGGTGAGACACGGAAAAAGGAAGGATATCGGGGTATTGATGGAAAAACGCCGGGTTATCAGCTGGATGCGCGGGGCTTCAGCCGGCGTTCAAGAAATTGAGCCCCCGTTCGAGCCTCTTGAGGCTGGCCTGTTTTCCCATCGCTTCGAAAAGGTCGAAAATCGAGGGGCTTTCGCCTTTGCCCGTGAGGAAGAGCCTCGAGGGGTGGATCAGCTCCTTCGCGTGGATTCCGCGCTCTTCGGCGTAAGCGCGGAGAGCCTTCTCGATCTCGGCGGCGTTCCATGAAGGATCTTCTATGGACGAAAGCTTGTAGATAAGCCCTAGGAAGTTCTTTTTGACGCTTTCGACGTTTAGTTTCGTAAGCGTCTTTTCGTCGTAGTAAAAATCATCGGCCGCGAACGGATAGAGCGTCGTCGCGAGTTCCGGCACGTTCCTCGCCCTCGATCTCATCAGGTCCACGGCCTTGTCGTCGGGAAAGGGAAGGAAAGGATAAAGCTTTTTGAAGGCAGGAGCGGCAAGTTCCCTTATCTCATCCAGAGGCATGCCGCCTATCAGCTTGCCGTTGAGGAAATTGAGCCTCTCTCTGTCGAAGACGGATGGCGACTTCTTAAGTTTCTGCAGCTCGAACCGCTCGACGATCTCCTCTCGGGTGAGGCACCTGTTTTCGTCGAGGCTGGCGCCCATTGAGGCGAGGAAATTGAACATCGCCAGCGGCAGGATGCCTTCGTCCTTGTAGGCTATCACGGAGGTCGTCCCGTGCCGTTTGGAGAGCTTCTTCTTGTCGGGGCCCAGGATCAGCGGCAGGTGGCCGAAGAGCGGCGGTTCGATGCCGAGGGCCTTGTAAATGGCGATCTGCTTGGGAGTGTTAGAGATGTGGTCTTCGCCCCTGATGATGTGGGTTATCCCCATGGAATAATCGTCGGCTACGACTGAAAGGTTGTAGGTCGGGCTCGCGTCGCTGCGCAGAAGCACGAGGTCCTCTATCTGGGAAGCGTCGAACGAGATCTTTCCCTTGACGACATCATCCCATTCGATCTTCCCTTCCGGTATCCTGCACCTTATGACGAAGAACTCTCCGGCTAGCGCCCTCCGGTCGGATTCATCCTTTGAGATCCCGCGGCACTTGCCGTCGTAGCGCCATTCCTCCGGCTTCGCGAGAGCGTTCTTTCTCCGTTCTAGCTCATCCTTCGAGCAGAAACAGCGGTAGGCGGTGCCGTTCGCCAGCATCTTGTATGAGAGCTCCTGGTGGATGTGCTTGTTGTGCGACTGGAAATGGGGGCCTTCGTCCCAGGTTATGCCGAGCCACGAAAGGCCGTCGAGGATCGCCTGGGTCATCTCGGGCGTAGATCGTTCCTCGTCGGTGTCCTCGACCCTCAGGACGAATTTCCCGCCCGTCTTTTTCGCGTGCAGCCAGTTTATCAGCGCCGTCCTCGCCCCGCCGATGTGCAGGTAGCCCGTGGGGGATGGAGCGAACCTTACCTTTACCATGAAACCTCCCAAAAGTAATTATATCAGAAGAGAAAACGGTATGAAAAAAGGGCCGGTTCCCCGGCCCCTTTTCATTTATCTTTAAAAAGCGACTTTTTATGGGATACAAGTTCCCGTCGAGTTGACGATCCTGATTCCCGCTGTGCCGTTTCCCGCAGGGCCCTCTCCCGCTCCGTTGTAGGCGGTTACCAGGTACCAGTAGAGCCCTCCTTCCACTCCTGACGGATCGTCTGACGAGAGATCGACGGACGTCGAGGTTCCTTCATACTTCAGGCAGGAGTCCACATCCGAAGTCAGGAGCGACGGAAGCTGGGAGAGGGTTCCCCGGTAAAGCCTGTACCCCCCGGTCGCGGTGGGTTCCGACGGCCAGCTCTGGGTTGTCTTGTCCTCGCTCCAACCCTGGGCGTCGGCCCCCGAAGAGCCCGTGGCGATCTCCGGCGGGATCTCCTCCACAAAAATGAGGTTGAACATCCCAGGAGGTGTTTTGAACGGTCCGCAGCTGCATACCGAATCCTCCCAGACCAGGGCGATGATTATATGCTGACCAAGAGGGAAACTCCTCGAGTCCCATTCGAATGAGAAGTCGCCGTTCCCGTCCTTCGACGTTGACGAGCCTATAAGAGTTCCCGTCAGCGGATCGTTGAGGTTTGAAGGATCGATGTAAAAATCGACCCGGGAAACTGGCCGGAGCGCGAGTTCGTTGTACGGGTGCGCGGCGACGTGGACCGCTGACCCTCCAACCGAGGCCCCGCTGAGCGGAGAGGTGATGAAAACCTGCGGGCCGTGATTGTCGACTGTGAAGCTCCAGCTGTTTTTCCCGGTCGAATCTTTGAATCCCTGAATCGAGCATTCGTCCGTCACCCTCACAGTAAGCGTGTGGAGTCCGTCGGAAAGCGTAGTAGTATCCAGGCAGATATTTTGCGGATTCGTGCCCTCGCCGGGTATATCATAGATGTTCCAAGCTCCTCCGTCGATGGCGTATGCTATCTGGGTTATGTCGTCGATGCTGCCGTTGTTCACAAGGTTCTCCGCACCCGGGCTTGCCCAGATCGAGAAACAGAGGCTTCCGCATACGACCCAGGAGCTCGCGGAGGGGAAGCAGGATCCTGAGCCGGGTGGGGCGTTGCATCCCGGGTTCCATGTTATGTCGTAAGATGGAACGGTGTTTATGTGGTAAGTGTCTGCCGAGTTCAATGTCGTGATGTTACAACCTGAATCCTCGACCTGGACGCGGATCTGGCCGTTCCCGTTCCCGTACGCCCAATTGGTCGTATCCCACGCGTAGGTGTAGGTGCCGACGATGCCGGCAGGTGTGCTGTTGGTTTTTTCGACAATCCTGCGCCACGCCGTTCCGTCGTAGAACTCGAATCGGACCCTGGTGATGGCGCTCGTCGGGTCCATAACGGAAACACTGAGGTTGACGGTCTTCTGGATGTACAGAACGCCGCCGGCGTCGTAGTAGATCGGAGAAACAGTTATGCCCGGAGGATTTACGATCTGCGGGATGTCGTAATCAGGTTCGAGCGAGAGTGCGCCGATCCCGAAGTAGTCGGTGGCGTAATATACCATTCCGTTGCCGGAATTGAGGCCTGTGAGCATGTCGAAAGGATAAACCCCGGTCTGTCCTGAAGGCATGAACGCGGGAGCGAGGGGATTGACGATGCTGATAAGGAAAACTGCGGGATATCCTCCAATAGCGTGATCACCGCTGGCCGCGAGCGTTCCTTCCGACAACTTCGTTATCAGTGGCGGCGAAGGATTCGTTCCCCAGCTCCAGCCAATGTTTAGTATGGTTGTACCGGCGGTTGACAGAGCGAACGGAAGCGGGCCGGAAATGGACACGGGGTGTATGTCCGCGTTCATGCTGCTTATAAGGTACGCGACGTTGTTGGCGATGGCTATACCCGAAATATTCGTAAAGCCCGCTATCGAGCCTGCATCCGTCAGGTAATCTTCGTAAAATAGGTACGTATAAAATGTTGTAGGACTTGTGACACCGAGGAATTGCTGGCCGGGATAAGAGCTGTGTGATAGATTAGCTATCCCTGTAACTCCCCCGGTGATTGTCTCGGCATCCAGCCTCACGGGCACGGCAGGATCGGTGTTAACATCCACTAAGTCAAGGGCTGACGATGTTCCCACGACAAGGCATTCCCGGGTTCCCCAGGACCAGGACTTAAATAACTTTGTTATCGTTCCAGCGGAGGTGATATATGGTGTGCTTGGTGAGATCAATACTGGGTTATTCTTCGCGGTAACATTCACCGTCCAAACTCGGTTTGTCCCATCTGAAATATAGCAGTAGTTGCCGTCGCCCGAAACCGATACATATTTGACTTCGCTGAAATTGACGTTGTCCGGTTCAAGGAAGCTCAGCGTAACGGGCCAGGTTGGATCCGAATTGTCGAGGATGGCTAGTCCCGCTGAGCCGCTTGGAACATAAAGGTAATCGCCTGCCGGGATCACATCATACGCGTATCCTCCCGTCGTGTAGTGCGAGGTTTCGGACAACCCCGTATCGAAGAACCTGGCTCCCCCCGGGCCGCACGCCGCGACTCCTCCGCCCGCCGAATACCCTGCATCGTAGGTGGCATAGGAGGTTGAAGGGCTGAAAAACCCCTCGTTGATCAAATCCGAGAGTTGATCGTTATACAGGGCGACTCTTCCCTGATAATTCGTGAGCATGACGCCGGTTCCAGAGTCTTTCATCGAAACCAGGTCGTAAACGTCGGTGAATTCCCTGATGAGATAGTTGTTGGATGGTACGGATACGTCAGGTATGTGATGAACGCTTATCCAGCAAGTTTCATCGGGATCCGGGCCGCCGAAATAGGTACCTACCCACGGATTGTAGTGTTGCCACGGTTCATAATTGCCATAGAGGTATGGATATTTATACATGATATTGCCTGTATCGTATGAACCTGAGGGATTTGAGGGAGTGGCATTCAGAATCTGACCGATGAATGTCGGAGGGGAGCATTCCAGGTCGCTTATATCCCAGAAGTCGTAATAGCTTTGTCCCCAGTCGCCGAGAATAAGGGTGTTTCCCTGGCTAACTGAGTCTTCGGGGATGCACATGGGAATATAGAATCCGCCTATCGGGCTGGAGAACGTCCATATCAGTTTCCAGTCGGCTAAGCTCCACACACATGCGTCACCCGTCATAAGATCCGTGTAAATCAGATAATTGTCGTCAGGTGTAGGTATAGCGTCGTTATAGGCGTAGTAAAAACCCGGAGCATAATTAAGAAACGACGGGTTGACAGGGTTCGAAACGTCGAAGACGTAAGTGTAGTAATAGCTGAAAACATACGCCATGCTGTTGTGTATGCGGACGCGGAGCGCGATGTCGCCCCACCACATCTCGAGGGCGCTGGCGGGATCGCCGGCGCTCGAGAAATACAGGTTGCCGCCGGCGCCCCAGACAATGGCGCTGCCGTCGGTGTCGGAAGTCCAGGTTTCGCCGCCCATCCAGTAGTAGCCTGGATCGCAGAGACTCTCAGGTTGCGGAACGCTTTCACTCCTGCTTCTAATGCCCTCTGCCTTCAACCTGCTGAAAATGGGGCGATGGATATCATCGGGAATAAAGGCTCTGTCCTTGAGTGGTTTTGGCAGGGCCAGGTCGCCGAATTGGATCTCGGCGCGAGCGGTTGTTTCCCGGGCGCAATTTTTCGCTCCATGGACTCTATCACCGGAATGGCCGGGGAGAGATGAGAAAGTCATAACGGTAAGGAAGACACAGGCAATAAACAGGAATCTCTTCATTGTTCTCCTCCACTGCTGCTCTATCATTGGCAGCTCCCGTCGGGATCGACGGTCCTTTCGATGACATCCGAACCGCGGCCGGCCGAACCTTCAAGCGAACCGTTGCGCGCGGTCACGAGGTACCAGTAAAAACGGCCGGGGACTATGGATGGATCGTCGGCGGAAAGATCCACGTTCATCGTCGGGCCGTCATATCTGACGCATGAATCGCCGGTGCCATCCCGCAGTCCGGCAAGCTGAGCCTGAGTTCCCCTGTAAAGTTTGTACCCGGTGGCGTTGTACTCGAAGGGCCAGCCCTGCATGGTTTTGTCATTGCTCCAAATCTGGGCATCGGTTTCGGATGTCCCTCTCGCTATTTCGGGAGGAACTACGTCGGGAGGAATGACGCTGAAGAAAATGAAGGGCGAGTCGAAGGGACCCCCGGCGCAATCAGAGTTCTCCCACGCGGCGGCAATCATGATATGGTTGCCGTAAGGAAATCCCGTCGTATCCCAAGTTATGGAGAATTCACCGTTGATGTCCTTCGTCGTCGCCGTTCCGATAAGAGTACCGGTCAGCGGATCGCTCAGGTCGGAAGGATCCACGTAGAACCTTACGATGTTGACGGGTCGGGACGGGAGCTCACCGGTAATCGCCGCGGCTACATGAACAGCCGAGCCTGAAACGGAATTGCCGGAAAGCGGAGACGTGATGTTCAGCCCGGGACCGTCGTTGTGAACGGTAAAGGTCCACGAACTGGTTCCCAAGGAATCCTTGAATCCCTGGAGGGTGCAGTCGTCGGTGATCCTGACAGTAAGGGTGTGCGCGCCGTCGCTGAGCGGGGTTGTGTCGATGCATACAGGAAGAGGATTGGGTCCGCCTGTAGGGATGTCTACCAGCGTCCACGGACCGCCGTCTATGGCGTAAGCGATCTGGCTCACATCGTCGGGCGAACCGTCGGAAACAATGTTGAACGGGTTGGTGTATGCCGAGATCGTGAAGCAGAGGTTCCCCGAAACTATCCAGGATCCCGCGGGGACGCAGAGCTCTCCCCCAGGCATAGCGTTGCATCCCGGATCCCAGGCGATGTCGAAGGAGGGGGCTGTGTTTATGTGATAACTTGCCGGGGTCACGAAAATGGTCTCATTGCAGCCGGAGTCCTCCACCCTTATCCGGATCGGGCCGTTGCCGGTTCCGTATTGCCACAGCCCGGTGTTCCATAAGTGAGTGTATGTCCCCACCTGTCCCGCGGGAGTGCTTATGGTCTTCTGGGCAATCCTGCGCCAGGAGGAGCCGTCGTAGAACTCGAAGATAACGCTTGTGATTGCACTGGTTGGGTCGGTCACCGAAACACTTAAATCCACTGTTTGTTGGATATAATAGACTCCGCTTCCGTTGTTGTAATAAATGGGGTTGACGGTGATTCCCGGGGGATCCACCACCTGCGGCATGTCATAGTCGGGTTTGTTCTGCAGGGCGCCGATTCCGAAGAGATCCGAAGCGTAATAGACCATGCTGTTGTGAACGCCGAGTCCTGTTAAACCATCCATGGGCATGATACCGGGCTGGCCCGCCGGCATCAGGGCCGGCGCGAGCGGGTCCTCAATGCTTACAAGAAAGACGGCCGGATATCCGGTCGTAGGGGAGTCACCACTGGCTGCCAGGAAAGAGTCGCTGACTTTGGCTATATATGTCTGTCCCGAACTGTATCCCAGGGAAAGTGGAGTCGTCCCTGAAGTGGATAGAGAGAAATAGACCGAAGGGGATTGTGGGGTCATCCTTATAGGTCTTATGGTAGCGCTTGTGTCTATCAGGTAAACTTTGTCACCGACGAAAGAGAGATCATAAAGATTGGAGAAACCTCCCAGGGTACCGGTATCGGTGAAAATTCCTCCGGAAATCCTGTATGTATAGAAATTGGCCGGGCTGACTGCTCCTATGAAGGTGGACCCCGGATAAGCGGGATGCTCAAAAGCCTTTATGCTTCGGCAATTCCCGCTCAGGGTCCTGGAATCGAGGCGGACTGGAACCTCGGGATTGGAGACATCTACCAACTCAAGCGTAGCTGATGTTCCCACCACCAGTCGGCCTCCCGCGAAAGCGAGGGAATAGACGGCCCTCGTTCCGCTCGTGAAATATGGAGAAGCGCAGTTCATGACGACAGGGTGGTATTTGTCCGTGACATTGACTGTCCATATATTCGCGGAACCGTCAGAAACGAACAGGTAATTTCCGTCCGTGGAAACCGTCGCGTAAGCAATCGAGTCGAAGCAGCTGTCGGTCTCAACAAATGAGGCCGTGACGGGATTCGAAGGGTCGCTATTGTCGAGGATGGCCAGCCCCGCGCCGCCGCTCGGAATAAAGAGCCAGTTGCCGCTGCCAACTATCCCGGAAGCGTAACTGCCTGTCGTGAAATGGCATGTCTCGGAGAAGAAATCGTTGAAGAACCGTAAACCCCTCGCGCCTTCCGACACCAGGCCGCCGGCAGTGTGCACGCCGAAATCATACAGGACTTTATCCGCTGACCAGTCAAAATGCTGAGTCCCGAAATATCCCGCCTTGATGACCGTGTTGAACTGGGCATCATACTGTGCTGTCCTGTTTTGAAGATAGGCGACTGCCATCCCTTCACTGCCTGGATCCTTTATCGACACTATGTCGTAAGGAGCGATGAATTCCTTCAAGAAAAGGTTGTTTTCGGGTCGGCTAATATCCGGGATATGGTAGACGCTCAGCCAGCATTGCTCATCGTATGACGGGCCGTAGAAAAAGGCGCCGACCCACGGATTGTAATATTGCCAAGGCTCATAGTTGCCATATAAAAAAGGATATTTGTAGAAAATATTGCCAACATCGTACGCGCCTGATGGGGATGAAGGAGTGGCATTCAATATATGGCCGATAAAAACGGGCGGTCCGCACTGCAGGTCGGAGATATCCCAGAAATCGTAATAGCTGTTGGCGAAGTCTCCGAGTATGAGAGTATTTCCCTGGCTCACGGGATCTTCCGGTATGCACATGGGGATATATGTCCCTCCCATCGGGCTGGAGAATATCCATTTCATCTCATTGCTCACGATATCCCAGACATACCCGTCTCCTGAGGAAAGATCTGTTAAGATCAGGAAGTTGTCGTCCGGAGTCGGGACCGCGTCGTTGATCTGGTAGTAGAAGCCGGGGGCCTGATACAGAAAAGAAGGGCTTAACGGATCAGAAACGTCAAAAATCAAAGTGTTGAAATAGCAGAAGCAATATGCTCTGTTGTTATGAACACGGATCCTCAGCGGGATGTCGCCCAACCAGATTTCGACAGGGTGGGTCGGGTCGCTTGCACCGGCGAAATAGAGATTGCCGCCCGCTCCCCATACATAGGCTGTGCCGTTGGTGTCGGAAGTGGATGCTTCTCCACCCATCCAATAGTAGCCAGGATCGCAGAGGCTCTCCGGCCTTGGGGAGCCTGCTCCGGCTCGCTGTTCTGCGAAGGACTTGAATGTCGGGCGCGAAAGAGAGCTTCCCCCCTGAAACTTTGTGATGTCGCCATTGGGAGCCGGCCATGGGTGTTCAGCGCGTCCTGACTGAATAACCCGGCCCGCGTCACCCGGGTTGATCGGTGGTATCCGTTTCTCCGCCGAAAATACGGCGGTTGAAACCAATGCCGCGACAAGGAAAAGGACGAAATACAACGAGAATTTTTTCATGTTCCCCTCCTAAAAGCCCTGTTCAGAAATAATAAGTGGACAAACCTTAGACAATATTTAAATTCCAAACAGGATAAATGTCAACAGAGTATTATGATTCATTAGACGGTTCAAAATATCGGTGCACTCGCCCTTCCTTTCTGATAGAATGATCGAAGGAGGCTTTCGATGTCTGACTTCTATATCGGCAGGGAAACAGGGAACAACAACGACGTCCTTGTAAAGGCCGACTCTTTCACGACTCACGCCTTCGTCCTCGGGATGACCGGCTCCGGGAAGACCGGCTTGATAATCTCCATCCTGGAAGAGGCGGCACTAAACCACATTCCCGCGGTGGTCATCGACCCGAAGGGAGACCTGACCAACAGGCTGCTGGTTTTCGAGGGATTGGACGAGAACAGGGTCGCTCCATACTTTCCAGAGGGAAAGAGGGCCGAGTTCGTAGAAAGGTACAACAAGGGTATTTCCGAGTGGGGCATCGGCCAAGAAAAAATAGCAGCTCTCGCGAAAAGAAAGGTAAACGTGATCACGCCGGGGATCTCGCTTGCCCCGGTGAACATACTGGAACGCTTCTCGCCGCCGGCTTCCCTTCAGGAGGACGACATCCTCGAGAAGGCGGGCTCCGTATGCGCCTCCCTGCTGAGCCTCACGGGGAAGAAGAGCGAGGACGCGGCGAGGGATCCCGAAGGTCTACTGCTCTCGACCATCCTGATAGAGAAGTGGAAGAAAGGAGAAACGGCCACTCTCGAATCCCTGCTCGAAATGGTTGTCGAGCCGCCGTTCAAGAAGCTGGGCATCCTTCCCCTCGATACGGTTATAAGCAAAGACAAGCGAGTCGCCTTCGCGGTCGAGCTGAACGGCGTCCTTTCGTCCCCTTCGCTCACCTATTTCAAGTCGGGAAGGGAGCTCAGCCTCGACGAGATCTTCGGCGACCCCGACAGCGAAACGATCTTCACCCTCGCCCAGCTTTCCGACGACCAGAAGAGCTTCTTCCTGAGCCTCTTCCTGTCGGAGCTGTATCTCTGGGTCAGGCGTCAGCCGGGCAGCGACAGGCTCAAGATGCTTCTCGTTTTCGACGAGGTGTTCGGCCACTTCCCGCCCTACCCGCAGAACCCGCCCTCGAAGAAACCCCTGCTCGGCCTACTCAAACAGGCGAGGGCTTTCGGCCTGGGCGTCATACTCTCCACGCAGAACCCTTACGACGTCGATTACAAGGGGCTGTCGAACGCCGGTCTCTGGTTCCTCGGGAGGCTCCAGACGGACAACGACATCCAGAGGGTCTCGGAAGGGCTCAACGAAATAGCGGGGGGGACAAAAGCTTCTTCCATCCTTCCGCAGATCAAGCAGAGGGAGTTCGTCCTCAACGACGTGAGGAAGGACGCGCCGGTGGTCTTCAGGACGAGGCAAGCGGTCTCGGTTCTCGCCGGCCCTCTGTCCGAGCCCCAATTGAAAGGATTGATAAAGGAGGGACCCGCTCCCAAAGTGGCCCCGTCTTCAGCCTCTCCGGCACGTAAGGAACTTGTGATAACTCCCGCCGGCGTGGATGTCAGGTATTGCGAAGGGCAGAGGCTCTTCCCCCACATCCTTTTCGAGAGCGAGCTTCCCTACAAGGTCGGGAAGGAGATGGTGTGGGAGAAAAAGAGATTCGCATCCATTTTTGACGAGGGCGGACTCGAAGCATCCCTCGCAAAGGACCTGAACGATTTCCCGGAAGAAACGAAACTTTCATCAGACAAGCCGGAGGACTCCGAACTGCTCCCTCTCCCGCAGTGGGCCGGCAGCTTCAAAAGGGACGTTTTCGAGAGGGAGATCAAGGAAGTCCTCTCCCTCAAGGCGGAAATTGTCCTGCTCAAGGACGGCGTGACAGGGCTCGTCTCTGCGCCGTGGGAAGGCAGGGAATCTTTCCTCCTGAGGGTCAGGGAGGAGAGAAGCAGGGGGCTTTCAAAGCAGATGGAGAAACAGCTTGCGCCTCTCATGAAAAAGAAGCAGTCTCTCGAGGACCAGATCGAAAAGAGACAACTGAAGGTCGAAAGGCTGAAGGGCGACTACGAAAAGAGGAGGCTCGAGACCTACACGAACGCGGGTACGAGCATCCTCAGGGGGATATTCGGCTCCAAGAGGAGCGTCCTCGGGGGCATCGGATCCACGATGTCGAAGAACAGGATGGCCGATTCGGCGAAAGACCGGATGGAGGAGGAAGAGACTCTCCTCGGGAACGCCCGGGCCGACCTTAAAGCGCTGGAAGAGGAGATAACGTCTGTCCGGACGGGCACGGGAGCGGACATCGGCGCGCGCGACATCGAGGAGATGAAGGTCCTGCCCTACAAGACCGGCATAAGGGTGCTGTCGATAGGGATCGTTTTCAAGTGATCCGCGAACCGCGGGAATAAAAGCCGACAATCCGCAGGCAAAGCGGAAAGGCATAAAGGAGGGATCCCCGATGTGTAAGGCGCGTTTAAACTTCTCTCTTCTCGTTCTTGCCGCTCTTTTGACATCCGCTTCATCCGTTCAAGCCCAGACGGGGGTCTACACGCTGAACGGCGGCGCGGCGGCGCAGAACGGGCAGAACTACACCGCGGCGCTCCCGGATCAGTCGTGCGTCTACGTTCTCAATTCCGGGAACCTTACGCTCAGCGATTGCGCGATGAACAAGACGGGAGATTCCACCGACCTTGAGGCCAGCAGTCAATACGGCATCAACGCGGGCGTCCTCGCTTCCTCCTCCGGTAAGATCGATATCACCGGAGGTTCTGTAACGACGAACGCCGGCGGGGCGAACGGCCTCTTCGCCACGGGGTCCGGTTCTTCGATAACGATGAGGCAGGCGACGATCAACGCCTCCGGAGAGGGCGCTCACGGCGTCGACGCGACATACGGAGGGTCGATCACGCTTAAAGACGTGAATGTAACGACGAACGGGATAAGCGCTTCGGCCATAGCGACCGACTTCGGCGGCGGAACGGTCAAGGTCACCGGCGGGACATTGACCGCTTCATCGACTGCATCGGAAAGCCGCTCGGCGGGAATATATTCGACCGGAAGCATCTCTGTCAGCGGGGCCACGGTCAAGTCGAAAGGAGACTGCGGAGGCGTGATCGACGGAGCCAATTCGATCACTCTCACAAACACGTCGTTGACCGGAGCCCTTAACGGGATCAAGATATGGAAAACCGCTGCCGCGACCGGAAACGCCACGGTCACCGTCAGCGGAGGTTCTATAACTGCGACATCCGGCGATATCTTCTTTGTCACCGATGAAACAGGCAACGCCGCCGACGCCAGGATAAACCTGAGCGGCGACATAGGCTTTTCTTCCGGGACGGGATACCTGGTGAACGTCACGGGCGCGAGCACAGCCGGTCTTTCCGCGACGGGAGCCTCTTTCTCCGGCGACATGACCGCCGAAACGGCGGGCAACCTCACGGTTTCGCTGAAGAACGGAAGCGAGCTGGAAGGCGCGATAAACTCCGCGGCTGTTACCATCGACGGGACGAGCTCCTGGACTGTGACCGGAGAGTCCACGCTCACCACCATTTCGGACGCGGAGGGGATATCGGGAACATCCGTCACGAACATCACCGGCAACGGGTACAACGTTTATTACGATGACGATCTCTCCGGGAATAGCTATTTGGGAGGAATGAATTATTCGCTCGTGGGCGGCGGTTACCTGATGCCCATTGGAGGAAGCACGGGATGTTCCCTGACATGTGCCGCCTCCGCGTCGCCGACGAACGGGGCGGCTCCGCTTTCTGTCGGATTCACTTCGACCGCGACCGCTTCAAACTGCACCGGCACGGCTTCATACAGCTGGAGTTTCGGAGACGGCGCGACATCGACCGAGCAGAACCCGTCCCATATTTACGAAAGCGAGGGGAATTACAGCTGGCAGCTCACCGTGACGGTGGATGACAAGACATGCGAGAAATCCGGAAGGATCAATGTAGTTGCCCCGGGCGGCTGCATACTTTCCTGCGGAGCGAACGCATCGCCGTCTTCCGGCGCTCCGCCGCTTTCCGTGTCGTTCACCGGTTCCGCGACCGCCACTGACTGCTCGGGCGAGCCTTCCTTTTCATGGGATTTCGGGGACGGGGGGACTTCATCCGAACAGAATCCCATACATGTGTATCAGGACGAAGGCGACTACAACTGGTCCATGACCTCCGCGATAGAGGATGTTTCATGTTCGGTCACGGGGGTGGCGACAGTAAGGGAATCGCACGGGCCTTCGGTCACAGGAGTCGTGAAAGTCGGAAGCCCATTCCGCCTGAAGATAATCGGGTCGGGTTTCGAGAGCGGGAGCAGGATTTTGATAAACGGTACTGCGGTGCCGCAGACGACCTTCAAGTCCGCGTCGTTGCTTGTTGCGAAGAAAGGAGCCAACCTTAAGAACATGGTTCCCCAGGGGATCGCCGTTTCCATTCAGGTGGCGAACTTGGACGGCTCGATCTCCGATCCTTACCAGTACACGAGGTATTGACGCCGGGCAGGTTGATCTAAGGGTGGCGCTCTGCCACCCTTTTTTTGCCGTCTTGAGTCAGCTGCCTTCCGGGAGTTAAAATCTTCCCGGGAGGCTTAAAATGAGAAATGGAAAAGGCGAAGCTTTTTTCGGGACCTTGTTTCTTTTGAGCGTATGGTGTGTCATCATCGCACCGGCTCTGACGAGGGCGCAGGAACCTCCTTCACTCGCGCCGGTCGATCCCCGGTTCGAGGCTTATCAGGAGAGCGCGGGCATGGATGAGTTGGCCCTCGGGGAGTTCGGCCTCGGCTATCTTCCTTCGCCTGCTTTCCTTCCGCACCTCAGAACGGAAGAGATCGCCGATCCTTCGCTCTCTTCCCCAGCTTCGTACGACCTCAGGACATACGGTAAAGTGACGCCGGTCAGGAACCAGGGAAGTTGCGGGGCGTGCTGGGCTTTCGGGACCATGGCTTCGCTCGAATCGACCCTTCTGACAGGAGAGAAAAGGAACTTCTCGGAGAACAACCTGAAGAACAGGCACGGCTACGACAGCTCCTGCTGCGCGGGAGGCAACACCGACATGTCCACTGCATATTTCGCGAGATGGGACGGCCCGGCCGAGGAGACGGACGACCCCTACAACGAGAATTCGTGTTCGTCCCCGTCCTTCGTCGCCTGCCAGAAACATGTCCAGGATGTTTATTTCATCCCCGGCCGCTCGTCGGCGCTGGACAACGAGGGGATAAAGCAGGCGGTCATGAACCGTGGTGCGGTCGCGGCGAGCATGAGGTGGGAGGATTCGTATTACAGTTCTTCAAATGCAGCCTATTGCTACAACGGGTCTTCGGATGACACCAACCACGTGATAGCGATCATCGGCTGGGATGACAATTACTCCGCATCCAAGTTCAAGAGCTCTCCGCCCGGCAACGGCGCTTTCCTCATCAGGAACAGCTGGGGAACCGGCTGGGGAAACGAAGGCTATTTCTGGATCAGTTACTACGACACGGTGACAGCTTATTACCGCAGCGCGGTCTTCACTGCCGAGCCGTCATCGAATTACGAGGAAGCCTACGGATTTGACGACCTCGGATATACTTCCTCTCTCGGGTGGACGGGAAGCGACACGGGCTGGGGCGCCAACATCTTCACTGCGGCCGACGGGCAATCGCTGACGGCCGTTTCTTCCTTTTTCCTCGCCAACAATTCGGCCTACACTCTCAATGTTTATACCGGATGCTCCGCCTCTTCCCCGAAGAGCGGCACACTTGCGTGCTCGAAAACCGGATCCGTCGCCTATGCCGGGTACCATACGATAACCCTCGACCAGCCTGTCCCGCTTTCAGCCGGCCAGAAATTCTCCGTAGTCATCAAGTACACGACCCCCGGCTACAACTATCCGGTCCCCATCGAGAGGCCCATCTCCGGGTACAGCTCGGGCGCGTCGGCTTCTTCCGGCCAGAGTTTTTACAGCAGCGGCGGAAGTTCCTGGACTGACATGACGACGGCCTACTCGGGAACCAACGCCTGTATCAAGGGGTTCGTAGGCGCGGGGGGAAGCGTCGATCCTCCGGTGGTGACCTCGATGGCGAAGCTGGGAAGCCCCTTCAGGATAGCCGTCTACGGGAGCAACCTGCAGAACGGCGTGACGGTAAAGATCAACGGAAGTTTGTGGACGAACGTATCCTGGAAGAACAGCGGGAAGATAGTGCTGAAGGGTGGATCGGCGCTGAAGCTGCTTGTCCCCAAGAACACCCCGACGGCTTTCACCTTCACCAATCCCGACGGCGGCGAGACGGTCGTCAGCTTCCAGTGGCCGTGAAAAGGAGAATTCATAGATGAGTGAGAACGAGGTTCCGGTCCACTATGTCGCCACGCACGGGGAAGCGGTCGAACTGGTAAAAGCCCACGACCGCTACTGGGCCTCCAACTGCGGCTGCAGGGAGGCGGGGAAGGGGTGCAAGCGGTCGAAGACCGAAGTTTGCATGAGCTTTTCCGAAGAGTCCCCCGGGACCGGTTCGGGAAAGAGGGAGATCATGCTCGCGGAGGTTGTCGAGATCCTGAACGAAGCTAAGTCGAAGCACCTAGTCGCCAGGCCGTTCAGGAACGACGACAGGACCGGGACGGAAGGCGTCTGCTTCTGCTGCGACGACTGCTGCGCCTATTTCCTGGATCCGAAGGAGAAGTGCGACAAGGGCGAGATGATCGAGACCACCGACTTCGATTCGTGCGACCAGTGCGACCTGTGCATAAACGTCTGCCATTTCGGCGCAAGGACGGTGTCGGCAGGAATGCTGAAAGTGGACAGGGAGAAGTGTTACGGCTGCGGCCTTTGCGCCGATGTCTGCCCGGCCGGCGCCGTGAAGATGGTGAAAAGATAAAGTCGGCCCAGGTCTTTTGCCAGTGTTGCTATTTGCGGTTTTTCCAATAGTCGGGCTTTCGGTGCAAGTTTGCAACGGCCATGATCACAATTTCGTTTTCTCGTATTTGGTAAATGATTCCGTATGAAAATTTCCTGGTTTGACATCGTCTTGACCGTTTTGAAAATGGATGCCATGCTTCAGGGAATTCCCCAATCCTTTCAAGGGCGCTGACTACCTCGTCCAGAAAAACATTGCCAAGTCCGGGAATCTCATAATTGAAATACTTGACGGCATCATCCAACTCGATTTGAGCTGTTTCAAGAAACCTGATCTTCATCTTGTAGATTACTTGTATTTGTTAAGAACTTCTTCCAAAGATATCGCCTTGAGTTTTCCTTTATCATAGGCGTCAATTCTTTCTTCAGCCTCTTTGGCCCAAAGCTTGTCGATTTCTTGGTCAGGTTTATCAAGGCTGGAAAGAAGCTGGTCTATCAACCGCGCTTTTTCAGAGGGGTTTAACGATTGCGCCTCTTTAAAAATGTTTTCCGCAGTAGTCATTGTTCCTCCAAGTCAATAATATAGCCCTAAAAAGGTGATTGTCAAACAGGGAGAAAAAAGGCTCGTCGCCGACAGGGGTGATCCGCGAAACCGAGCAATTAAAACCCCGCCGCGAATCACCCCTGCCGGCGACGAGGTTGGGGATTTTCAATTTTCGTCCTTATTCATTCTTTTAACGATATGATCCCATACAATGCCAACAAACAATCCAATTAGCAAACAATTAATCAGGTCCACAGCATAGATAGTAAAAAGCCCTTGGTAAACACTTGGGTCCCAATGTTGAGAAAACCTTAATAAAATTGGTCCAGTAGGTATGGAAAGCGAAGCAGCAATGATACTTCCAACAGCCCACAATACATTTGGTAATGTATTGTATGGATCAACTCTGGGCTCCAACCATTGTGAAAACCAACAGAGAATGAAAGAACAAGCACACACTGCCAATGAAAAAAGAAAGCAAGCGACAGGAAAGAAAAATGAACCTTTTCCTTCTCTAAAACTACGGCCCCAAATACCTAGCATCAGGTGCGGGTAGATTCCATTAAGAGATCTACCTAGCTCCTCTCCGTCTCTTTCAGCACCTTGAGATACTTGTCGTAGGGAAGGGCTTCCCAGCTTTCGGCGCTGACGGCGCCGTAGGTCCTCGATATGAGCGAGACCTTGTGGGCGCTCACGACGTCCTTCGCCTCGTAGATGTCCATGAAGTCGTAGGGGCCGAGGATCGAGTAGTGGGCTATCCACTTGACGTCCGGGCACGCCTTTTTCACCTTCTTGATCCACTCCTTGCCCTCCTTCGCCCTTTTCTTCGGGGTGCAGAGGCAGTCCGCCGACAGCTTCGTCATGAGAATGAAGGTAGCCATTTTAAACCTCCTTTGCCACCATTCTACTCCCAACCGGAGATTTTTTGTCAACCCGGGCGGCCGAAGGGCGGACTCCGGCTTTGACACGGGGGCTCCGTTCATCTATCATTTATCAGGAAAGGGAAATCAAAGATGGTTGATCCGAAAAAAGGAAAACAGACCAGCTTGAACCTCGACGAGATAAAGAAACTCATCGAGATATTGGAAAAAAGCAAACTGGAGGAGCTGGACGTTTCCTACGGCGATGTCCACCTGCGCCTCTCGAAGACACCGGCGCCCCAGGCTCAGGTCCAAGCCGCGCCGCAGGTAATGGTGCACGCCGCCGCTCCGCAGGCCGCGCAGAGCTCCCTCCAACAGGCGCAGCCCCAGGCGAACGCTCCTGCAGGCTACGAGATAAAATCCCCGATGGTCGGCACATTCTACCGTTCCCCCGCGCCCAACGCCGAGCCCTTCATAAAGATCGGCGATCCGGTCAAGAAGGGGCAGACGCTCTGCATCATCGAAGCGATGAAGCTGATGAACGAGATCGAATGCGAGGTCGACGGCAGGGTCGCCGCCATCAGGATACAGAACGCCGAGCCGGTGGAGTACGGCGAAGTGCTGATGATCATAGACACGGGCGCCTGAAATGTTCCGAAAGATCCTTATAGCGAACCGCGGCGAGATAGCGCTCCGCGTCATCTGGGCCTGCAAGGAGCTCGGCATAAAGTCCGTCGCGGTCCACAGCGACGTCGACTCCGACTCCCTCCACGTGCGCTTCGCCGACGAGAGCATCTGCATCGGGCCCGCCCCCAGCTCGCAGTCATACCTGAGGATCCCCGCGATAATAGCAGCCGCCGAGATCTCCAACGCCGACGCGATCCATCCCGGCTACGGCTTCCTTTCGGAGAACGCCGAGTTCGCCGAGATATGCGAGACCTGCAACATCACCTTCATCGGCCCTTCTCCCGAAACCATCGCGCTGATGGGCAACAAGGCCCAGGCGAAGCTGACGATGAAGAAGGCGGGCGTCCCCGTCCTTCCCGGCTCGGACGGCCCGGTCGAGAGCGCCGACGCCGCGGCTGGGATGGCGAAGGAGATGGGCTATCCCGTCATACTGAAAGCCTCCGCGGGAGGCGGCGGCAAGGGGATGAGGGTGGTCCACTCCGAGAAGGAGCTTTCGCAGGCCTACGACATGGCCCAGTCGGAAGCCGACGCCGCGTTCGGGAACAAGGACCTCTACATCGAGAAATTCCTCGAGGACCCGAGGCACATCGAAGTGCAGGTGCTCGGCGACAAGTACGGCAACGTGATACATCTCAACGAAAGGGAGTGCTCGATCCAGCGCCGCCACCAGAAGCTGATCGAGGAGGCCCCCTCGCCGGCGCTCACGCCGATGCTCAGGAAGGAGCTTTGCGAGACCGCTGTGCGCGGCGCGAAAGCCGTCAACTACAGGACCGCCGGGACGATGGAGTTCCTCTACGATTCGGGGAAGTTCTACTTCATGGAGATGAACACAAGGATCCAGGTGGAGCACCCTGTCACCGAGAACATCACCAGCGTCGATCTCATCAAGGCGCAGATCCTCGCGGCGGCGGGCGACAAGATGATCTACCGGCAGAAGGACATCAGGATAATCGGCCACTCGATCGAATGCAGGATAAACGCCGAGGACCCGTTCCGCTTCACCCCGTCCCCTGGGAAGATCTCCACCTTCCATCCGCCGGGCGGCCCCGGCGTCAGGGTGGACGCCACGGCGTATTCGGGGTGCGTCATCTCTCCCTACTACGATTCACTCATCGCGAAGCTCATCGTCAGGGCGCCGACGCGCAACGACTGCATCCTCAGGATGAAGAGGGCTCTCGAATCGTTTATCGTCGAGGGCATCAAGACAAACATCCCGCTCCATCTCAAAATAATGGAAAGCCGAAGATTCAGGGCCGGCAAGCTTTCGACCAGGTTCCTCGATTCCATCCTGCCGAGGTCCGGCAACAACAACGGCCATTGAGATGAAGCTCCCGCCCGCCTATCCCATCTCCCTTCCCGGCCTTTCAAGAGAAGCCTTGGAAAAATGGGCGAAGGGACTTCTCGACGCGGGAGCGACGCTGGTCCAGTACAGGGAAAAGAAGAGAGGCGACGGCGAGCTGTTCAGCAACGCCGAGATGCTTTCCAGGCTCTTCGGACAATATTCCGCCACCCTCATAATAAACGACCGGGCGGACATCGCGCTGATGACGAAAGCGGGCGGAATCCACCTGGGGGACGAGGACCTTCCTCCGGCGGATGTAAGGAAACTGCTTGGAGACAAGGCCGTGATCGGCTATTCGACGCACAATCCCGATGAGGCTAAAGACGCCGCGGCCCTTCCCGTCGATTACATCGCCCTCGGTCCCGTTTATGAAACGGGCTCGAAGTCGAACACGCGGCCGCTTGTCAACGAAACGGTCCAGAGGGACGTTGTGACCGCCAGCGTGAAGCCGGTCGTCGCGATAGGCGGCATAACCGTGGAGCGCGCGAGGGAATTATGGAACATCGGATTCAAGAGCGTCGCGGCGATACAGGCCTTCGCCGAAGAGCCGGGCAGGAGCTACAGGGAATTCCTGAAGGCTTACGAGAACCGCTGATCCCGCATCTAAAATAGAAAAGTGAAAAAATTGATCGCCGCATGAAGGAAGAACGAAGACCTTTGCCCCAGAGATCTCAGAGAAATCAGAAAAAGATCTTAATCCCCGATAAAAAGATACAGTCACCTATTTCCTTATTGAACTTCTGTTCTTCAGCTTTCAGCCTTAAGCCTGCCTCCCCCTTCTTCTTTTTCCTCCATTAAATCCAACGCTTTTTTATGGTATCATCATTGCTGGTTTTGGGGAGAGAGCACCGATGTTCGAAGTGATGGTCAGGCTGACTTTTTCCGCGGCGCACAGGGTCGAGGATTACCCCGGCAACTGCGAACGGCTGCACGGCCACAACTGGACGGTCGAGATCTTCGTCCGGAAGCGCAAACTGGACAGCCTCGGCATGGTGGTCGATTTCAGGAAGCTGAAGGAGATCGCCAAGAAGACCGTCTCGAAGCTGGACCACTCCTACCTCAACGAGCTTCCCGAATTCAAAAAGAAGAACCCGACGGCGGAGAACATCGCGAAATTCATCTTCGACCGCGTGTCGAAGGAGATAAAGCTCTCGAAGGTCAGCGTTTACGAGAGCGAGGGAACCGTGGCGACCTACTGCGGGAGCGGGAAATGAAGCCGGCGCCGAAGGGAAGGGCCCGCTACCCGAAACAAACGGACAACAGCGAGGAAACGCTCCTCGTCAACGAGACCTACAAGGCCCTCGACGGAGAAGGCCCGTGGCAGGGCTTCCCGGTGGTGATAGTGCGGCTTATGGGTTGCAACCTCAGGTGCTCCTACTGCGATTCGAAGTTCGCCTATTACGAAGGGGAGAGGACCACGCTCTCCGCGCTGGTGAAAAAAATATCCTCCTACAGGATAAAAAAGGTGCTGGTCACGGGAGGGGAGCCGCTCGCCCAGCGCGGGACACCGTTCCTTCTAGAAAAACTGCTCAAGCTCAAATTCGAGGTGTCGCTCGAGACGAACGGGAGCTACCCGATAGAGCCCGTGCCTGAAGGAGTGGTCAAGATCGTCGACGTGAAAACTCCGGGCAGCGGCAGCGGGGAGTTCTTTGCCGAGGGAAACCTGCGCCTGCTCGGGAAAGGCGACTGCCTGAAGTTGGTCATCTGTTCCAGGGGCGATTACGAATGGTCGAAGAAGTTCCTCGCGAAGCATAAAAAGATATGTTGCGATATAGTATTCTCTCCGGCATGGAGCGAGGTCTCCCCTCCGGAACTGGCGGGATGGATGCTCGACGACGGCCTCGACGTGAGGTTCGCCGTCCAGCTTCACAAGATCCTCTGGGGAGACGTGAGAGGTGTCTGATGGATGACAGGAAGACCGCCGTCGTTCTTCTCAGCGGGGGGATGGATTCCCTGGCGACGCTCGGCATAGCCATAGATGAAGGGTTCGAGCCTGCCCTCCTGCACCTCAACTACGGGCAAAGGACGGAAGAGGCCGAGCTCAAAGCCTTCAACAAGATCGCCCAGTTCTACAACATCCCCGACGAGAGGAAGCTGGTGGTCCACACGAACTGCTTCACCCTGATCGGCGGCTCCTCGCTGGTGGACCCTTCGATGAAGATCCCGAAGGCCAACCTGTCGAATAAAAAAGTCCCTTCGACATACGTCCCCTTCAGGAACGGAATGCTCCTCTCGATGGCCGTTTCATGGGCGGAGAAGATCGGCGCTTCTGCGATCTACTTCGGCGCTGTCTCCGCGGATTCGTCGGGTTACCCCGACTGCAGGAGCGAGTTCATCGCCGACTTCCTCGCCGCGGCGAGGAGCGGGACCATCAACAGGAACGACATAAAGATCAGGGCGCCGCTGGTGGACCTCAGGAAGGCGCAGATCCTCGGAATCGCGACGAAACTCGGCCTTCCTCTCCATTACACCTGGTCGTGCTACGAGAGGAACGACCTCGCCTGCGGGGAGTGCGACTCCTGCGCTCTGAGGCTCAGGGCTTTCTCCGAGATAGGCGCCACGGACCCCGTCTCCTACGCGAAGTTCTCGAAGGGCGAGGAGGTCGTCTCCAAGGTAGAAAAGCTCAACCGCCTGAAGCACCTGCTGACGGCTCTTACAAGGCAGTGAAGCCACGGCGCGATACGCGCCTGAAAGGTCATCTTACAGTTTAAGTCCTAACGCTTTTATTCAAACCGGGAGGGAACATGCGCACTTTGAACGCGGCACAGATCACGGAGGCCATCGCCAAGACGGCCTCGGAGAAGGCCTATCACATCCCAGAGGAGATCCTCAGGGGATTCGATCAGGCCATGAAGAACGAGAAGTCCGAAACGGGCATCGACGTCATCAAGCAGCTCAAGGAGAACGCGGCCATCGCGGCGAAGGGGGAGGTCCCCTACTGCCAGGACACCGGCACGGCGGTCCTTTTCGTCGAGGTCGGGCAGGACGTGAGGATCGAGGGGAACCTCGAGGACGCGATCAACGAGGGAGTGAGGAAGGCCTATGTCGGCAGCTTCCTCAGGAAATCGATCTACAAGGACCCGCTGAGAAGGGTCAACACGGGGGACAACACCCCGGCGGTCATCCACTACTCGATCGTACCCGGCGACAAGGTGAGGATCGTCTTCGGCGCCAAGGGCGGAGGCAGCGAGAACATGTCGAAGCTCATCATGCTGAAGCCCAGCGACGGCATCGAGGGCGTAAAGAACTTCGTGATCGACACGGTCTCGCAGGGGGGCGCCAACGCGTGCCCGCCCCTGGTCGTGGGAGTCGGGATCGGCGGCAACTTCGAGAAGTGCGCCATCCTCGCGAAGAAGGCTGCTCTCAGGTCCATCGAGGAGAGGAACGCCGACCCGTTCTACGCGGAGCTCGAGGAAGAGTTCAAGACCAAATGCAACAATCTCGGCATAGGCCCGATGGGGCTCGGCGGGACCGTCACGGTCCTCGCCGTCAACATCGAGGTCTATTCGTGCCACCTGGTCGCTCTGCCCGTGGCCGTCAACATCAACTGTCACGCCGCCAGGCACGGCGAGATCGTTCTGTAGGAGGAGACAATGGCTGAATACCGTCTTACCGCACCGCTTAAGGAAGAAGACGCCGCCAAGCTGAGGATCGGGGACAAGGTCCTCTTGAGCGGGGTCATTTACACGGCGAGGGACGCCGCGCACAAGCGCATCGTCGAATCGCTGGATAAAAACGAGAAGCCCCCCATGGACCTCAAGGGCTCGGTCATCTATTATGTCGGCCCGACGCCCCCGAGGGAGGGAAAGGTGATCGGAGCGGCCGGCCCCACGACCGCGATGAGAATGGACGCCTACGCCCCCCGGCTCATGCAGGAGGGGATGAAGGGGATGATCGCCAAGGGCAAGAGGAACGACGCCGTGAAGAAGGCGATGGTCGACTGCAAGGCGGTCTATTTCGGAGCGACCGGAGGCGCGGGAGCGCTCATCAACAGGTGCATCACGAAGGCCGAAGTCATCGCCTATGAAGACCTGGGCCCCGAAGCGATCAGGAAGCTCGAAGTGGTCGATTTCCCGCTGATAGTGGTGGGCGACTGCGCGGGCGGCGACCTTTACATCGAAGGCCGCAAGAAGTGGGAAAAGAAGTAGTGGGCGACGAAAAGCGGGCGCTGCCGTTCGATTTTCCCCCGCTTGAAGAAGAGATAAACGAGCTGTCGAAAAAAAGGGAAGGGGAGCTGGAGAGCTACCCCTTCCCTTTTCTCTTGCTGGCCCATTTCGCCGGCGGGAGAAGCGTTCTCCTCGAACTGCAGAAGGGGAGGATCTCCAAGAAGGTGGTGATCGAGTTCGGGACCCCGGTGGACTGCCAGTCGAACCTGGTCCACGAGACCTTCGGCCGCTACCTCGCCTCCATGGGAAAACTGTCCGAAGAAGAGGCAAACGAGCTCTTCTCCGAATCCATAGCGAAGGGCATCCCCTTCGGCGAGCTCCTCGTGTCGAAGGAAAAATTGAACCACACGGAGCTCTACCGCCTGCTCCAGCAGAACCTCGCGAAGAAACTCCTGGACCTTTTCCTGTGGGCCTCGGGCAACTTCAAGCTCCACTTCGACCTGCCCGAATCGAAATCGTCGCTGAAGGTGAACGTGCCCCAGCTCATATTGACCGGCATCACCAAGTTCGCGACGGTGGACGAGGTGAACAGGTGGCTCGCTCCGCTGGTGGGAAAGCGCCTCGTAAAAGCCAACAGCCCGCTGGTCGAGATGGACGACCTCAGGCTAACCGAGGCTTCACGTAAGATGATCGGCGCGCTCGGAAAGCCGATGAGAATGGACGAACTGATGGCCGCTTCGGGAGTACAGTACGAGGAGTATTCGAGGCTCCTCTACGCCCTGTCGCTCCTGGGGATCGTTATCCCGGAAGAGAGGCAGAAGGCCGCTCCCGTAAAGCCTGCGCCCGAGCCTGCGGCTGCCCCGAAGGAGAAGCCGGCCGAAAAGCCCGCGGCACCTCAGACTGTTAAAACTGAGAATGTCGAGAAGATAAAGGAGGAGGTCCACAAGGAGTATCTCTCCTTCAAGTCGAAGGACCCGTTCCTGCTGCTGGGGGTCGCAGACAATGCAGGCATATCCCAGATCAAGGAGGCGTTCCTCTATTTCGCCTCGCGGTTCAACCCCGACAAGTTCGAGGCGAAGGAGCTTTCGGACCTCAGGGAGAAAGCGTCGCAGATATTCCTCGCCGGGGCAAGGGCCTACGGCGTGCTGGCCGACGAGGAGCTGAAGGCGAAACTGGTGAAGCAGAGAGTAGAAGAGAGGCAGAAGAGCTTCGCGGCGCCCGCGACGCCGAAGGAGAACGCCTACAAGGAGCTTCTCGACGCGAAGACGCAGTTCAGGACGGCGAAGGCGCTGAGGGAGCAGGGGAAGCACAAGGAGGCGCTCAACTACTTCGAGTTCGCCCTCGACCTCGACCCGCAGAACTCCGAGTACGGAGCGGAACTCGCGCTCGGCCGTTACCTCTTTACGGACGGCCTCGCCCAAAAGGCGGTAAAGGAGCTGAACGAGATAATGAGGAGGGAGCCGAACTGCGGGATAGCTTTCCTCAACATGGGCATCATAATGGCAGGAGAAAAGCAGGCGGAGCAGGCGAAGAGGGCTCTCATGCAGGCGCAGAGGCTCATGCCGAAGGACCCGAGGCCGAAACAGGTCCTGGACGACATCGAGAAAAAGAAGGAAGGCTTCTGGAATAAATGATAAAACCTCCGGTTTTTGTTAAAATTTCACCGAGGCGGACCGGATGCTGATCTATTCGATAGTAGCTCCCGAAGAGAGGAACAGCTGGAAGACCGAGGGGCACCCGTTCAACAGGGCGGACCTCCTGGTCTTGGAGTTCGTCCCCGGGACGGATCTAAAGGAGAGGCTCATAAGGTCTGAAAAACCCGGCCTTCTCGTACTTGACGAGGCGTGTTTCGGAGGAGAAGCGTCGTCGTTCCTCCGGGACCTCAGGGATATAAGGGCCTGGGAGGCCGTACATACGGTCATCCTTCTCGGCAGTCACCAGGCGGCGCAGAAGGACGAAGCAGGCCTCACTTTCCTCCGCAAACCGGTCGGGGCGGAAGCTTACGAAACGCTTGTAAAGACGACGAACATAGTGCCTCCGAGGCGGTACCCTCGGAGGGATGTCATGGCTCCATGCGCGATCATAGCCGTGGGCAAAAGGGTGGACTGCAGGATCAGGGACATCTCCGTCTGCGGCTGCAAGATCGACTACGACGGCGAAATGAATGTCGGCGGGATGGTACAGATAGGATTCTCGTTGAAGTTCGCCTACAAGACGGTATTCGTCAAAGCCACCGCCAAGGTCGTCAGGGGGATCAAGGGCGGTTACGGGCTTTCCTTCCTGACGATGGAACCGCAGAGCCGGAGCGTCATAGCGGCGTACGTGAAAGGATGAGATGACCCCGAAAGCGGCCGGCGCTTCATGGAAGGTGTGCTTCGATTCCCTGCCGAAGGTATCTAGGACCTTCGCCCTTTCCATCTCCAGGCTGAAGGAGCCTCTGAGGAGCCAGGTGTGCGTCTCGTACCTTATATGCAGGATCCTCGACACGATCGAGGACGCGCCGCTGCTCGACACGGAAAAAAGGCGCGCGCTCATCCTGCCGTTTCTCGAGGATCTCGAAGATGGAAGACTGCCGGGGAAGGCGGTCTTCGGAAAGCACCGCACGCTAATTGAAAAATGCGCGTCGGAGAACGATCTTGAACTGCTCATGCGGACCGACGACGTTATAAGGGCTTTCAGCTCGCTCGAGCCCGCGGCCCGCGAAGCCATCTTCCCGTGGGCGAAGGAGATGGGAGAGGGGATGGTCCTCTATAGCGACAGGATGGGGACCGGGATCAAGACCATCAGGACGCTTAAGGATCTCGACGAATACTGCTACTACATCGCCGGCACGGTAGGATACATGCTCACCGAGCTTTTTGCGCTCAACTGCCCCGGTATCGACGGCAAACTGGCCGCCGCGCTCAGGAAGAACGCCAACGATTTCGGCCTCGGCCTCCAGAAGGTGAACATCCTCAAGGACGTGCGCGACGACCTCGGAAGGGGATGGTGCTTCCTGCCGTCGAAACTGCTGAGAGAGGGCTGCCTGGAGGTTGACGACCTCGGGGACGAGGCGAACTCCCTAAAGGCGGTCGAAGCGCTGAAACCGCTCATGAGAGGGCTCAGGGGGAACCTCGACAAGGCTTTCGAGTATCTCGTGATGATCCCCGAAGAGGAGCGGGAGGTAAGGCTGTTCCTGTCCACCAGCCTGTTCTTCGCGGGAGCGACGATGAGCCTTATCGCGAAAAGGAGCAGGTATTTCCTCGCCGGCGAGAAATTGAAGATATCGAGGCTCGAAGTGGCCGCGATACTGCTGAAACTCGAGAACAGGGCGGGCGACAACACCGCGCTCGAAAAGTTCTGGAAGAAGACCGTCTCCCGCTTCGAAGAATTTCTTCGCTGAAGTGTTTCGGGGCCAACAGGGAATATTCCGCCGGAAAGTTTCATTTCACTTATCATAAAGGAGCCTTCCAGAAATGAAGAGGTTCGCCTTTATTTTGTTCGCCCTCATGCCGGCGGCCGGAGCTTATCCTGCCGACAGGTTTATGGACCTCTGGAACTATGCGAGGGAGCACAACCAGGAGGTCCTGGCCGAGAAGCTGGAGCTGCAGGCTCTCCTGAAGGGACAGGCCGCCGCCGGAACCCTGCCGGACCCGGAGCTTGAATTCGAGGTGATGTCGATAACCGAAAAAAGCGCCTCTCTCAAGGATTACTCGGTCGCGGTATCTCAGATGGTGCCGGGCCGGGGTAAGATATCCCTTGAGAAGAAAAGAGCCGCGCTTACCGCCGAAGCACAGGCGGAGAAGGTCGCACTTGCTGAGTCGCGGCTGGGCGCCGAGCTTTCATCCGCCTACTGGAAGTACCGTGTACTGATCAAGTACGCGGAGATCAACGAGGAAAAACTTTCCGCGATGAAGGGAATCAGGGACACCGCGCTCGCGTTGGTTTCTTCAAACAAGGCGGGGCTCGCGGACCTCTTGAGAATCGAGGAAGGGATAACCAGGACCGGGGCGGAGCGTACCTCGCTCACCGCCGAGTCCGAGATCGAAAAGGAGCGGCTGAAGGTCCTTTGCGGCGGGGTTTTGCCGGATCTGGCCCTTGACGACGAGAGAGCCGGGATCGAACCCGAGGTCCCGGAGAGAAGCTCTGTTCTCGAACGCCTGGAATCCGCCCCCGCGCTTGCCGTAGCAATGAAGGAGATCGAAATGGCGAGGCTGGAGGAGGAAGCTTCCTTGAAGGCGAAGAACCCCGACCTGCTGCTTAAAGGCCGTTACAGGCCGAACGATTCCCAGATGGGCGGGGATGGCAGCTTTTCCCTGATGGTCGGATTCACCCTGCCCTTCCTGAGAGCGAGGTCGAAATACGACCCGTTGATGGAAAGCGCAAAGTTCGGGAGGCTGAAGAGCGAGGAGGTCGCGAAATATGAAAGGATTAAGCTCGCAGGGGAGATCGACTCTCTTCTGAAGGAGCTGGTCAGGGAAAAGGAACTCATGAACTCTTACGAAAGGCTGGGGACACAGGCGGAAGCGGCGTTCAAGAGCTCCCTGTCCGATTATGTTTCCGGAAGGGGCGACCTTACCGCCCTGCTAGATACACTGGATTCGGTTTTTGAGGCAAGGGAACTTGCCTTTTCCGCGCGATCGTCATTCATGGAAAAAAAGACAAGGCTGGCCTTCCTGACCGGTATCGACGACGGTTCAGGGAACGGATCGGAGCAAAAAAGATGAAGAAGTCCGCCGCGCTTTTCCCGCTTGTACTGTTGATCCTCCTGGCCCTGGTTGCCTGTGGGGACGGAAAGAAGGATGGCGGTGAGAAATTCACCTGCCCCATGCACCCGGATGTCATTTCCGACAGGAAGGGGAGCTGCCCGGTGTGCGGAATGGACCTTGTGCCGGTCAGGAAAGAGACGGAAGAAAAGGAATCTTCAAAATACTTCTGCCCGATGCACCCGGACGTGGTTTCAGAAAAAAAGGCAAGCTGTCCGATATGCGGCATGGACCTGGTTCCAGCAAAGAAGGAAGAGGGAGGCCCGGAACCGGACAGCCGCGGCGAAAATGCCCCGGGCAAGGCATCGCTGAAGCTTTCTGAGGGGAAAAGGAAGCTTCTCGGGGTGACGACGGGCAAAGTAAAGAAAAAGGCTCTTTCGGGAGAACTGCGAGTTTCAGCGAGGGTCTCCTTCGACGAGAGAAGGCAGCAGGTTGTTTCGACCAGGTTCTCCGGCTGGGTAGAGAAGCTCCACGCCGGGTTCGTCGGAATGAAGGTCGGGAAGGGCGATCCTCTTTTCGAGATCTACAGTGAAGACCTTTACGCGGCTCAGGGCGAGCTTCTCTCCGCCGAGGGCTACGCCGCCGCGGTGAAAGGGGCCGGGGTTTCGGGCGGGGAGATTCTTGACGCCGCCAGAAAAAAGCTGAGGCTGATGGGCGTCTGCGATGAGGAGATCGACGAAACTCTCAGGAAAGGCGAGATAAGAAGGACCATGACCGTCAGGTCGGGAGTGTTGGGATTCATCGTTGAAAAAAACGTGGTCCAGGGGCAGAAGGTGGAAGCGGGGTCCCCGCTTATGAAGGTCGTGGACCTCTCGGAGGTCTGGGTGATGGCCGACGTTTACGAAAAGGATGCGTCGCTCGTCTCGAATGGAATGGCCGCGAAGGTTTATCTTCCCGCCTATCCGGGCAGGACGTTCGACGGTAAGGTCGGTTATATCGGCCCGATGCTCGATCCTTCCAGCAGGACCTTTTCGGTCAGAGTGGAAGTGCCAAACCGGGACGGCCTGCTGAAACCCGAGATGTACGGAGAAGCGGTCTTTCCCGCGCCGCTGGGCGAAGTGCTCGCGGTTCCCGCTTCCGCCGTCATACAGACAGGAAGGTCCGCCTACGCTTTCGTGGTGGAAGGAGAGCGATTCGTCCCCAGGGAGCTTTCCCTCGGCAGGAAGGGAGGGGATTATTACGAAGTTACGGGAGGTTTGGAGGACGGTGATGAGATCGTAACCTCCGCGAATTTTCTTCTTGATTCGGAATCCTCCCTGAAAGCCCTTGTCGAAGGGCGGGTGGACTGACCCGGAGATGCTCAGGAAACTTGTCGTATTTTCGGCGGAAAACAGGCTCCTGGTCGTATTCGTGACGCTCTGCGCGGTCCTGATCGCGTTCTACTGCCTCAGGAACATCAGGATGGACGCGATACCCGACCTCTCCGATACTCAGGTGATCGTTTACAGCAGGTGGGACAGAAACCCGGACATCATGGAGGACCAGGTAACCTACCCGATCATCTCGGCGCTTCTCGGCGCGCCCAAGGTCAAGGCCATCAGGGGTTATTCGGATTTCGGCTTTTCGTACATCTATGTGATATTCGAGGACGGAACGGACATCTACTGGGCCCGGAGCAGGGTCCTTGAATACCTTTCGAAGATACAGGGCAGGCTTCCCGAAGGAGTGAATACCGAGATAGGCCCGGACGCCACGGGCGTCGGATGGGTTTACCAGTACGCGGTAGTGGACAGGCAGAACAAGCACGACCCCTCTTTCGTGCGGAGCTACCAGGATTTCTTCCTGAAATACGCCCTCCAGAGCGTCCGCGGGGTCGCCGAGGTGGCGACCATCGGCGGTTTTGAAAAACAGTACCAGGTTACAGTCGATCCCGACGCTCTCAAAAGCCGCGGCGTCGCGATCCATGAGGTCTTTTCCGCGCTGAAGGAGGGCAACAGGGACACCGGCGGGAGGCTGCTCGAGATCTCCGGCAAGGAGTTCATGGTCCGGACCAAGGGCTACATCCGCGGTATACGGGAAATTGAGGACACTGTGATCAAGACCTCCCCGTCGGGAACTCCAGTTTATGTCAAGAATGTGGCGAGCGTGGCTATCGGCCCCCAGATCAGGCGCGGGGCGCTCGACCTGGACGGAGAAGGCGACGCGGTGGGCGGGATAGTCGTGATGCGCCACAACGAAAACGCCCTCGAGGTTATCGAAAGGGTCAAGGAGAGGATAAAGGAGATATCGGGTTCACTGCCCGAAGGCCTCGAGATAAAGGAAACCTACGACCGCTCCGAACTGATAATCGATTCCATCTCGACGCTTAGGAAAGAGCTTATCGTGGAGATGATCATCGTAAGCCTCGTCATACTGCTCTTCCTGTGGCATTTCCCCTCGGCATTCGTTCCCATCCTGACAATTCCCATCTCGGTCCTCCTGGCCTTCATACCTATGTATCTTCTTGGCATCACTTCGAACATCATGAGCATTTCCGGGATCGCCATCTCGATAGGGGTGCTGGTCGACGGAGCGATTATCGAGGTGGAGAACGCCTACAAGAAACTGGAGGCGTGGGAAAAGGAGGGAAGAAAAGGAGACTTCCACGAGGTAAGGCTGGCGGCCCTCCTCGAAGTCGTCCCTTCCGTGTTCTTCTCCCTTCTGGTGATAGCGGTCTCGTTCCTGCCGGTATTCACTCTGGTGGCGGAGGAGGGAAGGATGTTCAGGCCGCTTGCCTGGACAAAGACCCTTACGATCCTCATCGCGACCCTGCTGGCGGTGACGCTCGACCCGGCCGTAAGGATGCTTTTCACAAGGATGGAGCCCTTCAGCTTCAGGCCGGCGCTCCTTTCCAGGATGGCGTCGTCTCTTTTCGTGGGGAGATACTACGAGGAAGAGAAGCACCCGGTGAGCAGGATCCTTTTCGCGCTCTATGACAAACCGTGCAGGTTCGTCCTCAAGCACCCGAAGAGCGTCATCGCCGCCGCGGGGATCGCCGTATTTCTTACAGTGCCTGTTTACATGAAGCTCGGGACCGAGTTCATGCCTCCCCTGAACGAGGGGACGATACTCTACATGCCGACTACCCTGCCGTCGATCTCCATAGGCGAGGCTTCCGAGCTTCTCAGAAAACAGGACAGGATATTGAAGTCATTCCCCGAGGTGGTGACTGTCTTCGGTAAAGCCGGAAGGGCGGACACTTCGACCGACCCGGCGCCCCTTTCGATGATGGAGACGACCGTTGTCCTCAAGCCAAGGGGAGAATGGAGGGAAAAAGAAAGATGGTATTCGGGTTTCGCCCCCGAGTTCGCGAAAAGGATACTGCGCCATTTCTGGTGGGACAGGATAACCTACGACGAACTCATAGCTGAAATGAACTCTGCCCTGGATTTCCCGGGCAACATCAACGCCTTCACCATGCCGATCAAGGGAAGGATAGACATGCTCTCGACGGGGGTGAGGACTCCCGTGGGCATAAAGATCCTCGGCAACGACCTTGCCGAGATAGAAGAACTCGGAAAGAGGCTCGAGTCCGCGGTCGGCGGGGTGGAAGGGACAAGGAGTGTTTTTTACGAAAGGACAACCGGCGGATACTTCGTTGACATCGTTCCCGACAGGCTCAAGATGGCAAGGTACGGAGTGAGGATCGAGGATGTCAACGCGACGGTCGAAATGGCGATGGGCGGAGAAACAGCTTCAGAGACCGTTGAGGGACGGGAGCGTTACAGCATCAACGTCCGCTATCCTCGCGGCCTCAGGAGCGGGATCGAGGAGATAGGAGAGATCCTTCTCATGACCCCGGGCGGGGCTCAGATACCTCTCGGAGAGGTGGCCCAGGTGAAGCTTGCCTACGGCCCCAGCATGATAAGGGACGAGAACGGGAAGCTGGCGGGCTATGTGTTCGTCGATATCGAGGGAAGGGACGTGGGATCCTACGTAAAGGAGATGAAGGCACGGATCGGTAGCGAGGTCAAGCTTCCTGCAGGCTACTACCTGATTTACAGCGGGCAGTACGAGAACATGGTAAGAGTTAGGGAGAGGCTCAAGATAATACTCCCTGTGACGATCCTTTTGATCTTCCTTCTCCTCTATGCGAATACGAGATCTGGGTTCAAGACGGTGCTGGTCATGCTGGCCGTGCCTTTTTCACTGATCGGCGCGGTCCTGCTGATGTGGTTCCTCGGATACAACGTCTCCATAGCGAGCTGGGTCGGCATGATAGCGTTGATGGGGCTCGACGCCGAAACGGGGGTCTTCATGCTTCTGTTCCTGGATCTCTCCTACAAGGAATACGTAGAGAAAGGGAAACTCAGGAACATCGCGGACCTAAGGGAGGCGATCGTTCACGGCGCGGTAAAGAGGATCAGACCGAAGATGATGACAGTGTGCGCCGCGGCGCTCGGCCTTATGCCGATCCTCTGGAGCATCGGGACAGGGTCGGACATGATGAAGAGGGTCGCGGCCCCGATGGTGGGCGGGCTCTTCACCTCTTTTATCCTGGAACTCCTGGTCTATCCTCCCATGTATCTTCTCTGGAAGGCAGGGACTGTGCGAGAGGACGGGGAATAATATTCCCGGCCGGATGTTCTGCAATCATAGGAGGTGGCAAGATGATCAAGTTGATTCTGGCCGCACTGCTTACGATGGCCGCTCTATCCGTTTTCGCGAAGGATCCCGGACTTAGACAACAAACCCTCTGCCCCGTCACCGGAGAAAAGATAGTCAAGAACGCCTACCTCGATTACCAGGGCCAGCGTATATATTTCTGCTGCAAGGGGTGCATCTCCAAGTTCCAGGCCGAACCGGAGAAGTACATGGAAAAGTTCGAAAAGGACGGCATTCTTCTTGAGAACGTGCAGAAAAAAGACCCGATCTGCAACATGGAGATCACGGACAGGAAGATAAAACGGGATTACAAGGGCAGGAGAGTGTTCTTCTGCTCCGATTACTGCGCCAAGGAGTTCGACAAGGACCCCAAGGCCGCGCTGGAAAAAATGTCAAAATAGCGATCTCTTCCTTTTCTCTCAGTGACCTCCTTGAAGGGACGCGGGCTGCCGCGTCCCTTGTCTTTTTCAGGCATAGACCTCAGTCTTGACAGCCGCCCCGAATGGTGGTTTTATAAGACCAGAAAAAGGTAAGGTTGCAAGGGCCTTTTGGAGAAAAGGGAGGCGCTCATGTCCGGGAAGAACATGGACGGAAGGACCGCTCTGATGGAGGCGGCCGCGTCCGGCAGGCTCGAGGAATGCGAAAAACTGATAGCCGGAGGCGCGGACGTCAACGAAAAGAACATGTCGGCGTCCGTTTTCGAGAACGGGACCGCGCTCATGTACGCCTCGGCGGGAGGCCACGACGAAGCGTGCCTGCTTCTCATCCGAAGCGGCGCGAGGGTTGACGAGAAGGACGCCAACGGCAGGATCGCGCTGATGAGGGCGGCCGAGGCGGGCAACGCGGAAATATGCAGCCTGCTCATTCTGAACGAGGCGGATGTCAACGCCGAGGACGATTCGTGGAGGACTGCGCTCATGAACGCCGCGAAGCGCGGCTACTGCGAGGTGTGCAAAGTTCTGATAGAGGCCGGCGCCGATCTGAACGCCAACGACGATCATGGCCAGACCGCTCTCATAAAGGCGGCCGGGCAGGGGCAGAGGAGCGTCTGCGAACTGCTGATCTCGAAGGGCGCGGAGATGAACGAAAGGGATGGCAAGGGCCACACGGCCCTGATGCTCGCGGCGGAGAGGGGCAGGAGGGAGACCTGCGACCTGCTCATAGCCAAGGGCGCGGACCTCAAGGCGAAGGACGTGAGGGGAGGAACTCTCCTCATGGCCGCGGCGAAGGGCGGAATGAGAGACCTGTGCGAGTACCTTATCTCGAAGGGAGCGGAGGTCAACGAGAAAGACTCGATAGGCTCGACCGCCCTCATCAGCGCCGCGAGGAAGGGACACCTCGACATCTGTGAACTTCTCGTCTCCAGGGGCGCCGAGATCGACGCGCGCGACGACCAGAAAAGGACAGCCCTGGGAGAAGCATCCTGGCAGGGCTACAGGCGGGTGATCCACATGCTTTTCCTCAAAGGCGCCGACATCAACGCGGTGGACAACGAGGGAAAGACCGCGCTCATGAAGGCGGCGTGGCACGGACACAGGAACCTCTGCAAGCTTTTGATCTCCAAGGGCGCGGACATAAACGCCGAGGACAACTCGGGCGACACGGCCCTCATAATAGCGGCGTGGCACGGCCACAGGGAGGTGTGCGAGCTCCTCATCTCCAAGGGGGCGAGGGTGAACGCCATGAACCGCGACTACAAGACCGCCCTCGACTGCACGAGAGACGATGAGATCAAGACTCTGCTCCGCGATTCGGGCGCCAAGAAATAGCCGCTTTTCCGGAGATTGACAACAGGCACCTTTTAACCTACCTTTGAAGCTGGAGGCATGTCTTGAAAAAAGGGATGTCGAGAAGGGAGTTCATCGTTTCGGCGGCGAAGGTTTCTTCGGCGGCGTGCCTTCTATCCATCTTCGAAGGTTCGGGCTTTATGAAGGACATCCTCGGCCGCGGCCCATTTGACATATTTGCCGGTGACGCCCTCGGGGACATCATCCTGAAGGCCCCGAAGGCAAGGTTCTATGTGCCCTTCGTCGCGGGAGGCGACTGCTCCCCCTGCCACGGCTCTTCCATCCCATCCGGCGACCTGAAGAACGCCCACAAGAACAGGGTGGTGAAATGCCTCCTCTGCGCCCACGGCTGCATGATACAGGACGGGGGGCGCGGGAAGTGCGGAGCCCGCGTGAACGTAAGAGGCGAGCTTAAATCTCTTGTCTACGGCAGGCCTATAACGACCCACACCGATCCGATAGAGAAGAAGCCGCTCTACCATTTCCTGCCGGGAAGCGCCGCCTTCTCGATCGCAACGGGGGGTTGCCCCCTCGCGTGCAAGTTCTGCCAGAACTGGCAGATCTCTCAGTCGCGGCCGGAGGATTACTCGACGCCCTTCGTTCCGCCTTCGGACATCGTCGGGTCAGCGGCGGCGAACAAAGCCCCCGTCATCGCGTTCACCTACAACGAACCGACCGTCTTCGCCGAATACCTTATTGACATCGCGAATGAGGGCAAGAAGAAGGGGTTGAGGTCCGTGATCATCTCCTGCGGGTTCATGCGGGAAGAGCCTCTCAAAGAGATGATAGACGCGCTCGACGCCATCAAGATAGACCTGAAGGGCTTTTCGGAGGATTTTTACAGGAGCGTCTGCAAGGCGGAGCTCCAGCCGGTGCTTAGGAGCGTCAAGCAGGTGGCGAAGGCGGGGAGGCACCTCGAAATAGTGAACCTGGTCGTGCCGACCCTCAACGACAAGGCAGGCGACATCAGGGACCTGGCGAAGTTCGTCCTCGACGAGGCCGGCCCCGACACTCCGCTCCACTTCACCAGGTTCCATCCCGACTACCAGCTTCTAAACCTGCCGCCCACTCCCGTCTCTACGCTTGAAAAAGCGAGGGAGGCCGCGATGGAACTTGGGCTCAGGTATGTCTACGTGGGCAATGTCCCGGGCCATCCGGGCAACCACACCTACTGCCCGAAATGCGGGAAGACCGTCATCGAAAGACAGGGTTTTTTGGTGAAGACGATGAACCTCAAACAGGGAAAATGCGCCTTCTGCGGATCTCCCGTGAAGGGCGTCTGGAGCTGAAGATGAAGAAGACAATTTTGCTTGCCCTTGTTTTTTTGACGATGATGGGAGCGGGAACGATGAAGATCAGGGAAAGCTGTGTAGCGGGAAAATTCTACGTCAACGACAGCACCAAGCTCGCCAGGGGAGTCGAGATCTTTCTCGGGGAAGCCGTCCCGCAGAAGGGGGTCAAGCCGCGCGGCCTGATCCTTCCTCACGCGGGCTGGGCCTTCTCGGGTCAGATAGCGGCGGACGGATTCAGTCAGGCCGCGTCGTTCAGTTACGACGCCGTCGTCATCCTCGGGACCAACCACACCGTCTACCCGTCGAACAGGCTCTATTTCCACGATGGCGACGCGTTCAAAATACCGCTCGGCCTCCTTTACATCGACAAGGAGCTTCAGAAGAAGATCATGTCCCGGTGCGAGGGTTCGGAGTTCAACGCCGCAGCGCACCAGAGGGAGCACTCGATCGAGGTCCAGCTACCCTTCATTAAGAAGATATTCGGCGATGTCAGGATCGTCCCCGTGATCGTGGGAAGCTCCGACGCCGCGTTCGCCGAAGAAGCGGGGAAGGCACTGGGAAAGGCGCTCGCGGGCAGGAACGCGCTGGTCATTGCTTCGTCGGACCTTTCGCATTACTCCGGATACGCGGCCGCGAGGCGCTCCGACATCGAAGCGATGAAGTCCTTCCTGTCGATGGACGCGGGAAAGATCGCGGCGACCATGAAGAAATGCGAAACGAGCCCCGGCGTCGAGACGGCGGCGTGCGGCGCGGGCCCGATAACGATGCTTGTCTCGGCGATGAAGGAGATGGGAGCCGAAAAGGCGGTCGCCCTTTCCTACGCCAACTCCGGCGATACCGTGATGGGCGATACAAGCAAGGTGGTCGGATACGGAGCCGTGATGTTCTCGGAAGGGTCGGCTTCGGCGGACTCAACTGTCCTCGACGAAAAGCCGCGGGAAGTCGGGGCTTTCGGCAAGGCCGACAAGCAGGAGCTTTTAAAGCTGGCGAGGCGTTCTATCAGGGATTACATCGAAGGAGAGGTGTTCACCCTTCCGAGGATAAACGGGGGAGCGCTTTCGAGGAAGCAGGGGGCGTTCGTGACGCTGACGAAAAAGGGCGACCTTAGGGGCTGCATCGGCCACATGGCCGAGGACACCCCGCTGGGGATCGTCGTGGCGAAAATGGCCCTGGCCGCGGCCTTCGACGACGACAGGTTCTATCCGCTCCAGCAAAGCGAGTTCAAGGATATCGAGATAGAGATATCGGTCCTCACTCCGCTGAAACAGGTATCGGGGCCGACAGACATCGTCATCGGGAGGGACGGCACCGTGATCGAAAAAGGCGGCAGGAGAGCCGTCTTCCTTCCCCAGGTCGCGCCCGAAGAGGGCTGGTCGAGAGACGAGATGCTTCAGCATCTCTGCGCGAAAGCCGGATTGCCTGAAGACTGCTACAAGAGCGGCTGCAAGTTCTACACTTTCCAGGCCATCGTGTTCAAGGAAAAATGAGGCTCTCTGGGATGGCCATAGGCGGTCAATCGGAGCGGCGCAGTTGGGGAATTAAGTATCATTATTCCGTAAATCTGCCCAGATATTTCATTAAGTTATTGCCATTCTGTTATGTCCCTGGAACTCCATGAAATCAGCTATTTTTTTCGAATCAATTTCATCTGTCTAACAAATTGATATCCAAACCAAATAAAAAGTAGAGCAAATACTGAATATCTGAGAGTAATCCTGAGTTCATGTGACATATCGGAAGAGCGAATGCCGAAAAGAACGCCAAGAGCAATTAGCATTAACAGCAACGTTACTCCATAATCCTGCCATTTATTTCTCATGAGGGCTCCTTGACTCTTGAAAGATTCCTGATGCGATTCCTGATTTCATTTATAGTTCTTTCCACATTACTGCTGTTAAAAACAACGCATTTTTCGTCATAACCTTCTATCCTTAATAAAACAGCCCTCCTAAACCACACGAAATGGCGCACCCAATATTTCATTGGCCTCAATTCTCTCGGGGGCCAATAAAATTGCGAATATGATATTGTTTTGACTTCACAAATTTTTTCGTATGGTATGCAGTCAAGATAAAGCAAACCAAACAGGGCGAAAAGGCACACTCCTTTTTCGGTTAGACGCACATGAATAAAAGGAACCAGGAAATTGTTCATGAAAAAGATTCCAAGAATAAAAAAGAGCGCAGGAGGCCAAGCGCCTTTAATAAATTCATGAAGTACTTCATACATGATGTGCCACCTTTCTCACGAGTACAGTTAAATACGTCCAGAATCAGTCATGGTTCTTAATAGCCCAATAGCTGCACCAGCGCCAAAACCAGCACCCGGAGGACTGAAACCTAACGATATTTCACCGCTATCTGAAAAAGATATTTGCAATGAGCCTCTTAAAAAAGGATTAAACGGAACTCCTATATCAATAAAATAAGTGTCTGCGGCTCCTTTCAACTCATCAGGACAATCCGCAGTTGTAAAGTAAAACATTGCGCCTAGACCTGCGTATGCTCCTGTAATTACGTTATAGCCACCTTTCGGATATTGTAACCCATACCCAGGGCCCCCTAACATTCCACCCCAACTCGCGAACTCGGTTTCTCCTCCTTTATCACCAAAAAAGTGAAACCCTCCTGCACTTCCCGATTGTGCGACTCCTGCCGCCACCGCCCCTCCTTCTGTTGCCCAGGACAATCCTAAACCAAGTCCCCATAGACCAGATGGATCATAGAGAGAATTGGGTTTCCCCCACACATATTCATATGCATTGAAACCTACAATACCTGGAGCAATCGGATCCTTCGCCGTCCACCTCCCAACCTCCGCGTCATAATCCCTTGCTCCGAATCGCACGAGCTTGGTCTGTGAATCGTACAATCCCCCCGCGAATCCAAACGGTGTAAAATCCGGCGCGGTGTTGACCAATACATTTCCCCAATCATCGTAATCCATCCTTTGAGCTATGGTGCCAGTCGCGGTGTCAATCACGAACCTCAACGATCCCAAATGATCCGTTATCACCCTGTACGTCGTTGCTCCTTTAATGACATAGT